>FWWL01000567.1_pt1 | contig 99905 bp, 96 predicted proteins | sample 2228331 | NCBI WGS metagenome assembly FWWL01 (sample SAMEA103939775, study PRJEB20133) | metagenome | reverse complement strand
AAGGCGCGGCGATGAAGAGACAATCTTTGGGGCTGAGTTTCGAACATGGCGTCACCTCTTGATATGGGGCCACGGCCGCAACCCGTGCAGCGACCGCATGACCCAGACGCTATGGCGATGACAGGCGGCCGGGCGCGCGCGATCCCGATGCGAGGGCCGCGATGCTGACGAAAAGCGAAGGCCTGGCCGATCAGGACCGCGCGCCTTGCGTCAGGATCGCGCGCGCCGGCATGCTTGAGCCGCGCTATAATGAATGCCATCGGGCGCTCCTCGGCCCTCGCGGCGAAAGGCCATGCATGACGATGTTCCGCCGCGCCGCTCTGATGATCCTCCTGCTCACCGCGCCCGGTCTTGTCCCGGCGCAAGATCGCGCCGTCAATGATCGCGTCGTCCTGTCCGGCTTCGCGATCGACCGCACCGAGGTCACGATCGGGCGGTTCCGCGAGTTCGCGCTCGCGACCGGCCTGACGACGCAGGCCGAACGCGCCGGCCATGGCTATGAATACGGCGCCGGCTGGGAGCGCCGGCCGGGCTGGAGCTGGCGGCGCCCCTTCGGCGCAGCCGACACGGCGGAGGCCGAGCCCGGCGCGCCGGCCGTTCATCTGAGCTGGTACGAGGCGCGCGATTTCTGCGCCTGGGCGGGCGGGCGCCTGCCGACGCGGGCGGAATGGCAGGAAGCCGCCTACCGCGAGAGGCGCGAGACGCCGGGCGACGGTTTCGCCGCCGGCAAGACCTATCCCTATCCCGTCGGAGACAGCCCCGACGGCATGAACCTGTCCGGAGCAGACCCCTGGCCGCGTCATGCCGCAGCCGGCGCGACGAAGCGCGGGGTCAACGGCCTGCACGAGATGGGCGGTAATGTCTGGGAATGGCTCGCAGACCGGCAGGGCGACAGCGCGCTCACCGCCGGCGGCTCGTGGTGGTATGGCCCGCAGCAGACGCGCACTGAGGGCATGCAATGGAAGGCGGCGGATTTTTATGCCGTCTATGTCGGCTTACGCTGTGTCTACGCCGCGCCCCGCTGAGCCGAGTGTCGGCGCGGCTGGTGCGGCGGCAGCCCGCTTGCTAGAATCCGGCATGGTCCTCGCGAGCGACCAGCAGCAACCCACGATCGCGGCGGTGACCTCGCCGCCCGTCGGCTTGCGCGCGCAATCCTGGCATGGCGGCCGCTTCGTCACCGCGAGGCGCGAGCGCACCGCCTTCGTCGAGGGCTCTATTCTGCTCCCGGACCATACCGTCATGGTGACCCTGCGCGGCGGCGCGGCCCGGCACGAGACGATCTGCGCCAGCGGCGAGCGCACGGACGGGCCCGACCGCGCCGGGCTCGCCTCCTTCCTCCCGGCCGGCTGCGAGCGCCGCCTGCGGCTGCACGATGTCGGCTGGCACTGGGCTTCGATCTCGATCGCGCCTTCGCTGTTCGAACGTCTGCGCCCGGCGCGGACCCGCATCATGCGCCCCTTCGGCAACCGCGAGGACGCTTTCCTGCTCGGCCTGCTCGGCGAATTCGAGCGCCTGCATGCCCAGGACGGGGCGCTCGACGCGACCTATTGCGAGGCGATGACGCTCGCGCTGGTGCATTATCTTTGGCGACGCGAGCCCGGCGCGCCGGAGGCCGCCGAAGGCGGCGGCCTGCCACGGTGGAAACTCAACCGCGTGCGCGACCATGTCGAGAGCCACCTTGCCGGCGAGATCAGGATGGCGGCGCTGGCGGAGCTGACCGGACTTTCGGAGGGCCATTTCCACCGCGCCTTCCGTTCGGCGACTGGACTGACGCCGCTGCAATTCGTCAATCGCCGACGGGTCGAGGCCGCCAAGCGAATACTGGCCACATCCGCGCCCTCGATCGTCGATCTTGCGCTGCAGGTGGGCTTTACCAGCCCGAGCCATTTCGCCCGGATCTTCCGGCACGAAACCGGCCGCAATCCGGCGCAGTTCCGGCGCGAGCTCGGCCAGGGCTGAAACCGCCCGCCAGGCCGACGCGTATCGGAACGGCACAGGCGATGTCGGCACGAACCCTGCGACAGGCGTCGGCGCTGGCTCAGTCATGTCTTGTCATCGCATGCCGCGTCACGATCTGATGCGCCAGCGCGGTTTCAGTTGCCAAGCGCCCGGCTTCGCGGCAGGACAGTTTCCGAAGAACGTTTCCAAGGTTTCCGGCCGGTGATGGAGTTCAGGAAGCGACGGTGGACGACCCAGGCGAAGCGCTTCGCGCTCGCTTTCGACTCATGGGTCGACGCCGGGCTCTGGGGCGCGGGGCGCGGGCTCGGCGAGCGCTATGAGCGCTTCCGCAGCATCATGGACCGCCTCACAGTCACCGGCGGCAAGCGGCTGGCGGCCGAATTCGCCAGCGAGGGCCTGAATGTCGGCATCGCCGGCGCGTTCATCATGCTGGCGCTGGCCATTCCGGCCTTTCAGGAGGGCCGCGAGGAGGCGCTGAAGCACCAGGTCTTCGCCGTGACCTTCCTCGACCGCTACGGCTCCGAGATCGGCCATCGCGGCGCGCGCCACGACGATTCGCTGAAGCTGGAGGAGATGCCGGATCACCTGATCAAGGCGGTTCTGGCGACCGAGGACCGGCGCTTCTACGACCATTTCGGCATCGACGTGTTCGGCACCTTCCGGGCGCTCAGCGTCAATGCGCGGGCGTCGGGCGTGGTGCAGGGCGGCTCCTCGCTGACGCAGCAGCTTGCCAAGAACCTGTTCCTGACGAATGAGCGCTCGCTCGACCGCAAGATCAAGGAGGCCTTCCTCTCGATCTGGCTCGAATACCGGCTGACCAAGAACGAGATCCTGAAGCTCTATCTCGACCGCGCCTATATGGGCGGCGGCACCTTCGGGGCGGCGGCGGCGGCGGAATACTATTTCGGCAAATCGGTCAAGGACGTCACCGTGGCCGAGGCCGCGATGCTGGCCGGGCTGTTCAAGGCTCCGACGAAGTACGCGCCTCACGTCAACCTGCCCGCCGCCCGCGCGCGCGCCAACGACGTGCTCAACGCCATGGTCGACGCCGGCTTCATGACTGCCGGCCAGGTCGACAGCGCCAAGCGCAATCCGGCGACGCCGATCGACCGCCGGCGCGATTCGAGCCCGGACTATTATCTCGACTGGGCCTTCGACGAGATCAGGAAGCTCGCCGACGACGGCAAGCTCGGCCCCGAGCGCGTGCTGACGGTGAAGACGCCGCACGACCCCGCGATCCAGGAGCGCGCTGACGAGGCGATCGAATCGATCCTGCGCCAGCACGGCCCCGGCTACCGGGCCAAGCAGGCGGCGACCACGATCATGGACGCGGACGGCGCGGTGCGCGCGATGGTGGGCGGCCGCGACTACGGCGCGAGTCAGTTCAACCGCGCGACCTCGAGCCTTCGCCAGCCCGGCTCCTCGTTCAAGCCCTATGTCTACGCGGCGGCAATGTCGGCCGGGCTCTACCGGCCCACGACCATCGTCACCGACCGGCCGGTCTGCATCGGCAACTGGTGCCCGAACAATTACGGCCGCTCTTTTGCCGGCTCGATGCCGCTGACGGTCGCGCTGGCGAAGTCGATCAATACGATCCCGGTTCAGATGTCGATCGCCATCGGCAAGGCTGCGGGCGAGAGCCACGAGGCGCGCGCCGCCCGCATCGGCCGGTTGAAGATCATCGAGACCAGCCGGGCGATGGGGCTCAACACGCCGCTGACCGACACCGTCTCGCTGCCGATCGGCGCGGCCGAGGTCACGGTCATCGACCAGGCCGCCGCCTACGCCGTCTTCGCCAATGGCGGCAAGCGCGCGAAACCCTATGCCGCCACCGAGATCAGGAACTCGCATGGCGAGGTGATCTACCGGCACGACCGTGACGAGCCCGCGCCCGCCCAGGTTTTGAGCACGCAGGTCGCCAACGACATCAACTTCATGCTCTCCAAGGTGCCGACCGAGGGAACCGGCCGGCGCGCGGCACTGGAAGGCGTCGTCACCGCCGGCAAGACCGGCACGACCAACGGCTACAAGGACGCCTGGTATGTCGGCTATTCCGGCAACCTTGTCGGCGCGGTCTGGTACGGGAACGACGATTCGTCGGAGACCAACAACATGACCGGCGGCTCGCTGCCGGCCATGACATGGAAGGAGATCATGCAGTTCGCCCACCAGGGGCTGGAACTGAAGCCGATCCCCGGCGTCGCGCCGCCCGTGGTCGATCCGAAGGCTGCGGCCATCGCGAAGGCCGCGACGCCGACACCCGCGCAGGCCGGCGCTCCGGCCGGCCCCGGCGCCGGTCACATGCCGCGCCAGTCCTTCGAGGCGCTCACGGCGGTCGGCTCGATGTTCAAGGCGGTCGAGCCGGCGCGCGTCGCGGGCGCGTCGGTGCAGGCGGGAATCAGGGAACTGAGCGGGGCCGGCGGGACAAGGCTGCGCTAGCGTCCGCGAAGGCGCATGGCGACAGGCACACAGAGCTCCCCAGGCATCTCCGTCCGGCGCATCGGTCCGCTTGAAGCCGGTTCCATACGGAACTAGGCTCGCTTCCAACGCACCGGCCTAAAGGGTGCGGCCTATGGGAGTGGACTGATGAATCCGACGATCAAGACATGGGCGACGCTCGGCCTTTTGGCCGCTGCGAGCGCCGTATTCGCAAGCCCCGCTTCGGCGCAGGCGACGCTCGACGCGGTCAAAAAGCGCGGCAAGGTTTTGTGCGGCGTCTCGCCGAGCTCGGCCGGCTATTCCTATGCCGACGACAAGGGCGTCCGGAAGGGCTTCGATTCCGATGTCTGCCGGGCCGTGTCCTCGGCGGTGTTCGGCGCGCCCGACAAGGTCGAGTTCGTGCCGCTCAACACCAATATCCGCTTCCAGGCGCTGCAATCGGGCGAGATCGACGTGCTCTCGCGCCAGACCACGATGACCTTCTCGCGCGACAACTCGCTCGGCCTCGATTTTGGGCCGGTGGTCTTCTATGACGGTCAGGGCCTGATGGTGAACAGCAAGCTCGGCGTGAAGAGCGCCAGCGAACTCTCGCAGGCCGCGATCTGCCTGCTGCCGGGCACGACGACGCTGCAGAACCTCGAGGACTACTTCAAGCCGCGCGGGATCAAGTATGAATCCGTCGTCTTCGAGGACAACAACGAGTGGCGCAACGCCTTCTTCTCGGGCCGCTGCGACGTCATCACCACCGACCGCTCCGACCTCGCCTCTGTGCGCGCCGTCGCCAACGACCCCAAGCAGTTCGTCATCCTGCCCGAGACGATCTCGAAGGAGCCGCTGGCTCCGGTCGTCCGCCAGAACGACAGCAACTGGAAGGACATCGTGTCCTGGTCGGTCTATACGCTGATCGCGGCCGAGGAATACGGCATCACGCAGGCGAACGTCGACGAGAAGCTGCAGAGCAAGGAGCCCGAGGTCCAGCGCATGCTGGGCGTCAGCGGCGACCTCGGCAAGATGCTGAATCTCGACAACAAATGGGCCTATAACATCGTCAAGCAGAACGGCAATTACGGCGAGCTGTTCGAGCGCAGCCTCGGCGAGAAGACGCCGCTCGGCCTGACGCGGGGCCCCAACCAGCTCTGGACCAAGGGCGGGCTGCTGTATTCGCCGCCGTTCCGGTGAGTGAGACGGGCCGGCGTGGTCCATCCACGCCCGCGTTCCATACCACGCTGTCGTTCCGGGCGTAGCGCAGACCCGGGACCCATTCCCGAACGGTTCGGGAATGGGTCCTGGATCGGCGCGGCTTCTCCGCTTGTCCGGGATGACGGTGTGAATTGGAAACGTTCTTCGATCTAGCGACCGCAAGTCTGTACGGAAACGCCCGATGGCATCCCCAGCCTCCAGCCCGACGCGACTGCTCTACGACGTGCGCGTGCGCGCCGTGCTGTATCAGGTCGTCGCCGTGGCGCTGGTCGTCGGGGTCGGCTTCTATCTGTTCGGCAACGTCTCGCGAAAGCTCGCCGAGCAGAACATCGCGACGGGTTTCGCCTATCTCGACCGGCCGGCCGGGTTCGTCATCAGCCAGTCCTTCATCGCCTACGATTCCGGCAACAGCTATGCGCGCGCCCTGCTGGTCGGCATCTTCAACACGATCTGGGTCTCAGTCTTCGCGGTCGTCCTCTCGACGGCCATGGGCCTGATCGTCGGGATCGCGCGACTCTCGCGCAACCCGATGCTGTCCCTGCTGGCGCTGCTCTATGTCGAGGCGCTGCGCAACGTGCCGCTGCTGCTCTATCTCTTCCTCTGGTACGCGCTGATCATCGGCGTCTTTCCGCCGGTGCGCGAGGCCTGGCAGCCGCTTCCAGAGGTCTTCCTGAGCAATGGCGGGCTGATCGTGCCCTCGCTGCGCTGGTCCGGCGCGCACAGCGCAGTGCTGGCGGCCGCCATCGCCGGGCTCGTGCTGGCATTCCTCGTCGCGGGCTCCTTTCGGCGCAAGCGCGTGGCGAGCGGGGCCTCGCAAACGAGCTGGCCCTTTGTGCTGGCAGCCCTGCTCTTCCCGCCTCTGCTGGCAGCGCTCGTGATGCAGCCGGATTTCGTGGTGAACTGGCCCGAGCGCGGCCGCTTTCGCATCACCGGGGGCGTCCAGGTCACGCCGGAATTCACCGCGCTGCTGGTCGGGCTCGGGCTCTCGGCCTCGGCCGGCATCGCCGAGATCGTGCGGGCAGGCATCCTCTCGGTCGGGCGCGGCCAATGGGAGGCGTCGCGGTCCGTCGGTCTGCGCGACCGGCAGACCATGCGGCTCGTCGTGCTGCCGCAGGCGCTGCGCGTGATCGTGCCGCCTTTGACGAGTTCCTATCTCTCGACCTTCAAGAACTCCTCGCTCGCCATCGCGATCGGCTATCCCGACCTCGTCATGGTTTCGAACACCACGATGAACCAGACCGGGCAGGCGATCGAGGGCATCGCCATCTTCATGCTGGTCTACCTGACCATGTCGATCGCGATCTCGCTGTTCATGAACTGGTACAATGCGCGCGTCGCGCTGGTGGAGCGCTGAGATGGCCACCGCCGCCGAAATGGATGCCCTCAACCTGTCGCGCGCAACGCTGCCGCCGCGCCGCGAGCGCGGTCTGACCTCGCTGAAACCCTATTTCGGCACCCCGCTCAACGCGCTGATCACGCTCGTCTGCCTCTGGCTGGTCTACCGGGTCGTCACCGGCGCCTGGGGCTGGCTGGTGACCCGCGCCATCGTCGAGGGCGGCCCGCAGGCCTGCAAGGGCGGCGCCGGCGCGTGCTGGCCGTTCCTGGCGGCGAAGCTGCGCTTCATGCTGTTCGGCTTCTATCCTTACGACGAGCACTGGCGGCCGGCGTTGGCGGTTGCGCTGTTCCTTAGCGCGATCGTCGTCTCGATGATCCCGCGCTTCTGGGGCCGCGCGCTGCTCTGGCTCTGGATCGCTGTGCCACTAATCTGCGGCGTGCTGATGTATGGCGGCGTCGTCGGCCTGCCGGTCGTCACCACGACGAACTGGGGCGGGCTGCCGCTCTCCTTCATGCTCTCCTTCGTCGGCCTCGCGCTCGGCTTCCCGCTCGGCGTCGTGCTGGCGCTCGCGCGCAGTTCGAAACTGCCGGCGATCCAGGTCATCGCCATCGTCTTCATCGAAGTCGTGCGCGGCGTTCCCTTGGTCTCGATCCTGTTCATGGCCTCGGTGATGCTGCCGCTGTTCATGCCGGATGGGGTGACGGTCGACAAATTGCTGCGCGCGCAGGTCGCGATCATCATTTTCGCGGGAGCCTACATCGCCGAGACGGTGCGCGGCGGCCTGCAGGCGGTGCCCAAGGGCCAGCACGAGGCGGCGGCCGCGCTGGGCCTCGGCTACTGGCTCGCCATGCGCAAGATCATCCTGCCTCAGGCGCTGAAGATCGTGATCCCGCCGCTGGTCAACATCTTCATCGGGTTCTTCCAGGATACGACTCTGGTCACGATCATCGGCCTGCTCGATTTCCTCGACACGGTGCGCGCCTCGCTGCGCGACCCGAACTGGCAGGGCATCGCGGTGATCGAGGGTTATGTCTTCGCGGCCTTCGTCTACGCGGTGTTCAGCTACGGCATCGGCTCCTACAGCCGCTTTCTCGAGCGCCGGCTGAAGACCGACCACGAGCGAAGTCCGGGGCGCTGATCCCAGCCCAAAGCCGTTGACGCCGCCGCCCCGTCCGTTTCAACTCCCGCCATCGCCGCATCGCCGGCCAGAAACGGACTGCTCCGCCCGTGCGCGTCGCCCATCTCTCCTATGTCGTGCTGGTGGGCGCCGGGCTCGGGCTCGTCTCCGCGCATCTGGCGATCGCCGGGCGGCCCGTGGTCGGGCGGGTCCAGATCGGGCCGTGGGACGCCTGGCCGAAGGGCGGCGGGCGCGACATCGACCCTTATTTGCGGGCGCATCTCGCGCGCGGCGTGCATCTGCCGCTGGGCGCGGGCGAAGGGCTCGAACTGATCGCCGATCGCGACAGCGAGGGCCGGGGCCTCGACGGGCGCTGCCGCTATCTCGTCAGGGGTGCGACGCCGACGACACGCGGCTGGACGCTCGGCGTCACCGACGGGGCGGGCGAGCCCTTCCGGCTGCCGCTCGACCGCACCGGCTTCAGCCATGCCGAGATCCTGCGCGACGAAAGCGGCGCGATGGCCATCCTGGCATCGGTGACGGCGGAGCCCGGCAACTGGCTGCCCTTGCCGGCGAGCGGCGGCTTCCAGTTCCGGCTCCGGCTCTACGACACGCCGATCTCCAGCCAGGCCGGCGAGCTCAGGCCCGACGTGCTCCCGGCGATCAGACGGCTCGACTGCCGATGAGCGCGGTCCACGACAGCGCTGCGCCCGAGTCCGGCGCCCCGCCCGTGCCGGGGCCGGCGCGATGGCGGCCGCTGCGGAAAACGGGCTTTGGAGCCGGCCTGGCCCGGCTGGTTCTGCTGACGCTGGCAGGGCTCGTGCTCGCCGGCATCGTCCACATCGTCGCCGTGCTGATGATCCCGGTCCTGTCGGAGCGCGACGCGACCAGCGCCTATCTCGGCCTCGGGGTCGGCGGCAAGGCCGAACTCGTCTCCGGCCCCAAGGCCGCGCCGGGCCTGCCGGCGCCGCTGGAGGCGGACAACTCCGCCGTCATGGCCGTCTGCGGCTATGATCTCACCGCGGGGCCGATGCGCGTTGTTGCGCGCGCCGGCGCGCTGCCGCTCGGCCTGACGCTGCACCGGCGCGGCGGCGGCGTGATCTACGCGATCACCGACCGGGCGGCGATCCGGGGCGTCGTCGAATTCCTGGTGATGACGGAGGCGCAGCTAGACGAGCGCGTCGCGCGCGACGAGGAGGGCCAGACCAGCCGCGAGCTGCGCATCGTCTCCGATACCGCGCAGGGGCTGATCGTCGCGCGGGTGCTTGCGCCCCTGCCCTCGGATCGCGGCGACGCAGAAGCGCTGGCGACCGGCGTCGCCTGCGGCCTGGCGGACTGATCAGCCCTTGTAGACGACCGCGTCGTCGCGCCCGCGATCGGCGGGAACCGGCGTGCCACGCCCGCCGCCGAACACGCCGATCAGCGGCAGCTTGCAGAGCGGGCCGGATTCGGCCTCCAGCGCCATGATGGCGCGCTCGGCCCTGATCGCCTCGCGCGAGGGCGTCTCGACCACGAGATTGGCGAGCGCGTAGCGATAGCTCTCGATCCGGTAGCCAACGCGCTCGCAGACCCAGAGGATCAGCCCCTCGTTCTCGACGACGCGGGCGAAAGCGGGATCCTGCTTCTCCGGCGGCACATAGGGCGAGCCCTCGGCGGCCTTCAGGCGCACGCGATCAGCCGCAACGACACGGCCGGCATTGGCGCGGAAGGGGGCGAGCAGCAGTCTGTCGGCATTGGCGTCCTCCGACAGGCGGTTGTAGCGCGAGGCCTGCGAGGCGTACGAACCGCCCGTCAGCGCACGGTGATAATCGGCGATGGCGGAGGACTGGGCCTCGACCGGCAGGATGCGGGCATGGGCAAGGTCCGAGACCTGGCGCGAAAAATAGCTGCGTTCATGGGCCGGCATGACCAGCCGCCAGGCGCGGTCGCGCAACTGGTTCTCGTCGTCGGTCATGCGGAACCAGGAGGCGGCCTCGCCGCGAAACGTCGCCGACCAGAAGCCGAGTTCAGGCGCGATCACGTCGCTCAGGATGCCAGGACGCGGGCGGCCGAGATCGCCGGTGCAGGCGCACAGGACGAGTCCGGCCAGAACCGCGCCCGCGAGGCCGCGCGGCGAGGCGGCGGTTGGCGTTGGCGCGGCCGGGATCACACCGTCTGACCGGCGACGGCCTTGCGGGCCAGGCGCTTGGGCCCCGCGCTGCGCTTGCGCGGCGCGGCGTCGATGGCGGGTTCGGGCTGCCGCTCATAGCGCACGCCGGTGAAGAACAGGATCGCGGCGCTCTCGCGCGGCGCGCCGGATTCGGCCTGAGCGGATTTGCGCCGCAGCGTGGCGGAGGTCGGCGCGAAGGGAATGACGATGGTCATGACGCGCCTCCTTGTCGGGCGCCGGGGGTTGTAGCGATGCAGCACCAAAGCGGTCGTCTCGAAAGCGAGCATGCCGGCATGGGAACACCGCACGCGGAAATGCTTTTTAGGCCCGTCTGACCGCATCAGGCCGCGACATGGTTAACGCCCCATTAATGCCTCGCGATTACCCTGCCGGAAGACGCAAGAATCTCGAAAAGAGCTGCCTCCATGACACCCCGCATCACCGCCGAACTCGCGCAGCTCGTCCATCTTGCGCGGGATGGCGGGCTCGATCTCAGCCAGGTTTCGCTGCGGGTGAAGGCCGACCTGCTGATGTCGATGCCGCAGCCTCCGGAGGCCGACCTCGCCGCCTTCAACGAGATTGCGACCGCGCTTGCACCCCAGATCAACGAGGAAACCGCGATCATCCTTGCCCGCAAGCTCGCCGGCTGGCGTCACACGCCGCGTCCGGTGCTGGCTGCGCTGCAGGCGCGCGGTGGTCGCGTGCTGGCGGCGCTGCTGCGCCACGGGATGACGATGCCCGCAGCCGAACTCGAGGATCTGGCCGAACACGGCGCGATCGAGACCGCGCACGCCATGGCGGAGCGGAGCGACCTCACGAGCACCGCGACCCTTCTGTTGGTCGACCGGGCCGACCGCGCGCTCGATCTCGCCCTGATCGCGAATGCGTCGGCGCCGCTGCCGCGCGCCGCGCTCGATCTGCTGCTCACGCGCGCCCGGACCGAGCCCGCCTATGCCCAGGGCCTGCTGGCGCGCGGCGATCTGTCGAATGCCGATCTGGCGCCGCTGTTCCTGCTGGCGGGCACGGAGCGGCGCACCGCGATCCTCGATTCGCTCGCCGCGATCGATTCGCTGAACCCGAGCGAGCGCCGCGCGAGCGTTTCAGCCGAGCTGTTCTCAGGCTGGCTCGCAACCGCCGGCGACGACCATCGCGGCGCGTTCGGCGCGATCGCCGACCATCTGCGAGGCGGTCAGGCTCTGGCCGACGCTCTGCATGACGATCGCTCGCGCGATCTGGCGGCGCTGGCGCTGGTCGCCTCGGGGGTCAGCGTCGAGGATGCGACGCGCTTCCTGATCCGCTTGGGCGATGCGACCGCCCATTCCGTGCCGCGCATCTTCGCGCTGGTCGGACTGATGCGGGAAGTCAGGCCAAGCGTGGCGCTGCGCATCGTGATGCAGGTCGCTGGCGGCAGCATGCAGCCCGCCGGGCGCAAGGGACAGCACCAGCCGGCGATGGCGCCCGGCGGCACGCCCTCGCGCGCCGGGGCCGCGCGTCAGGACAGCCCGCAGCTCGTCAGCGAGATCATGCGGAAATTCGGGCTCAGGCGCTGAGCGCCTACGGCTCCACCAGCGGCAGGCGCGGGTTGCCGCTGCGATCCTCGACCTCGACCAGCCAGAGATCGGGATCGAAGCGGCGCTCTCGCTCTACCTTCTCCTCGATGGTCGCGGGATCGCGGTCGAGCACGAGCTGGAAGCGCCGCTCGCCGCCCGTCTCCGCGAGCGCCTGCGGGGCCGGGCCGTAGAGCGCCGCCGTGCCGTCGAGCCGGTCGAGCTTGACGAAGATCGCTCCGGCCTCGGCCGCGCCTCGGCGGCGCAGCACAGCGACCAGCCCGTCATGGGCCATCTGGCGCAGATAGGCCGAGACCCAGAAATCGCTGGTCAGGCGCGCCATGGCGCGAAACCCTTCCGTAAGGCTCAGTTCTCGACCGTGCGGCGCGGCGCAGCGGGCCTGGCAGCCCCGCCCCGGATCTCTGCTGGTGGACGGAAATCCTGTCCGTTGATCAGATCGGCGATCGGATCGCGGGCAGCCGCGCTGCGGGTCGGCGCGGGAGCCGGCGCAGGCGCAGCGGCGACGGGGGTTGTGCGCGGGATGCTGGTCACCGGAGCCGGCGGACGCGGCGCGGAGGCCTCCCGCGCGCCCTGCAGATCGTTCGGACGCGAGGGCGGCAGTGGAGCCGAGGTCGGGCTCACCGTGGCGGTGGCGGCCGGCTGCGTCACCGACGGAGTCGCGGCCGGGCTTTCCTGCCGGTGCCCGGTCTGGCGTTGCGAGACAGTCGAGGACGGGGCGGAAATGATCGGGGCCGGGTGCCGCGCCTTCTGGAACAGCATGGCGTTCACCAGAATGGCAACCGCGACTGCCGAAAACAGCAGCAGAAGCAGGGTCCGGCCGGGCCTGCGCCCGACGATGCGACCGATCCGCTGCAGCAGCGAGGCCGGGGCACGGCGCGGCTGCGCCGGCCGCCTGACGGGCGCGGCCAACGTGGCGTGGGAATGGGCGCGTGCGGCGATGGTGGACATGGGCTTTTCGCTCGTGCTCAGAGCATGATGCCGAAAAATGCGAAGCGGTTTTCGGTCGACATCATGCTCTCCCTCTTGGTTGTGGAGACGGATTCAGATTTGAGGTCGGCTCGACCTGAAATCATCCGGCTCTATGCGGTCAGACGGACGGGTTCTTTGGTCTCGAAGCCGCGCTTCGGCGCGCGGGCGAAGGTGGCGATCCTGACCGGCTGCGAGGCGCAAGCGACGCCGCCGATCGGCAGACGGACGCTGACGCGCGTGCCAGTGCCCGGCGCGCTCTCGATCGTCAGGCGGCCGCCATGCAGGCCGACCAGGCCGCGCACGACCGAGAGGCCGAGGCCGGTGCCCTCATAGGCGCGGTCATAGGAGCCCTTGGCCTGAAAGAAGGGGTCGCCGAGGCGCGGCAGGTCGCTGGCGGCGATGCCGATGCCGGTATCGGAGACCGACAGGTCGATGACGTCGCCGTCGCGCACCAGCGCCAGCACGACGCGCCCGCCCGGCGGCGTGAACTTCACCGCATTCGACAGCAGGTTGAGCATCACCTGCTTCAGCGCGCGCCGGTCGCCGAGGATCGGCGGCAGCTCCGGACCGACCACCCGCTCCAGCGCGATCTGCCCGGTCTCGGCGCGCAGCGCGATCAGCGTGCAGCAGTCGCGGGAGAGATCGTCGAGATCGAGCTGGTCCTGCTCGATCGTCATCGCGCCGCTCTCGATCTTCGAGATGTCGAGCAGCGTATTGACCACGTCGAGCAGGTGATGGCCGGAATCATGGATGATCCTGGCGTATTCCTGCCGACGCTCGGCATCGAGGACGCCGTGGGCGTCCGTGCTCAGCATCTCGGAAAAGCCGATGATGGCGTTGAGCGGGGTGCGCAGTTCGTGACTGACCGTCGCCAGGAACTGACCCTTGACGTCGCTCGCCTGCAGCGCCTCAGCATGGCCGCGGGCGCGCTCCTCGTCGAGCGCGCGGCGCGCCGTGATGTCGCGCGTCACGCAGACCACGGCTGCGCCGTCGCTTGGGCCGGCATTGGCGATGCGGTGGGCATGCATTTCCAGCCAAAGTGCGACCGGAGCCTCGCCTTCGCCCGGCACGAAAAGAGTGCGGAAGCAGGCGGTGGTGTGGCCCGCGCCATGGGCGGCGTCGCTCAGCGCCTTCAGGAACAGCGGCCGGTCGGCGATGTGGACGCGGTCGAACAGGCCCCGGCCATGCAGTTCGGCCGGCTCGGCCCCGGCGAGCGCTTTCGCCGCCGCATTGGCGAAGACCACCGCGCCGCTGGCGTCATGCCAGGTGACGAGATCGCCGACATGGTCGAGCAGGAGCTGGGCGCGGGCGTCGGAGGCGCGGTGCTCGCGCAACTCGTCGTCGCGGCGGCGCAGGAAGCCGACCGCGATCGCCATGGAATGCAGGATCGCGATGGTGACGAAAGCCGGCATCATGCCCGAGGTCCAGGGCGCGGGCGCGGCGAAGGCGCCGAACTGGTGCAGCGTCATGACGCTCGCCAGCGCGATCGCGGCGATGGCGCTGGCCCTCGCGACGAAGGGACGCGAGCCGAAGAACGTTGCCTCGGCCGGTATGGCGGCGAGCCAGAGCAAGAGCGGCGAGGCCGCACCCCCGGTCATGCCGGCCATGGCGCAGATGAAGATCGCGAGTGCGGCGGCCGAGATGCAATGGGCGATATCGAGGCGGCCCGTGCGCGACAGGACGACGACCGCCAGAAGCGGCAGCGAGGCGGCGGCGACGACGAGCGCCTCGAACCCGCCGAGCGCGCCGCGCCAGGCGAGATAGGCGGGAGCCAGACCCAGGCCGAGCGCGCCGACGCCGAGCCGCGTCAGCATGAAGCGCTCATGCCGCATCCGCTCCAGCGAATTCGACAGCACCGATGGGTGCACCATCGCCGCCACCTGTGTCCTGATCGCCCTGATGGCCATGAATATCCGCAACGCCTTGACCTGTGCAGGCCTCGACGCCTGCGTTGAAGCGATCCTCGCCAGCGCCGGTTTAAGCCGGACTTAAAGGGCAGGCTGCGCAGGCGTGGCAAAGCTGTGGCGGAACGCCGCCTGGCCCAATGATCGCAATGACTTGCTGCCAGAATGAGCGTGCCGGGGAGCGCGGCCGAGTTTGCGAGCAGGGTGAACGGAAGCTGAAGACGGAGCGCGGCATTCGATTCAAATGCAAGCTCACACGCTGACGCGATCTTCGGCCCTGCATGCCTATGGTCGCAACGGGATCGGGACCGGCTGCGGCCGCCCGCCGGAATGGGGATACGGAGATGGCTTATATCCTGCGCAGCCTCGCGGTGATCAGCGTGATCGCGCTGAATTCGCCCGTGCATGGCGGCCGCTCGGACACCGGGGGCGCTGTCGAGACCGTGCGGGCGGCGGCCAGGGTGGCAGGCCAGATCGATGCGCGCGGCGCGATGAGCGGCGTCGCGGCGGCCCGCGAAGCGGCCGAGATCCTCGCGGGGCTGGACCCCGATACGCGTAAGCGGTTGCTCGACATGACGCTGCAGGCGGCCGCCGCGCGCCATGGCGCCAGCGCGCGCGAGACCACGGCCAGCATCCGCTGACGAGCCGGCTGCGGCTCCGGGAGCGCTTGACGGCGGCGACGGACGCGCCGAAGAGGCGTGCTGCACAAGCCCCGTGAGCCAACGGCCCCTAACCGAACCATGAGCGCAAGCCTCGACGAGATCATCGCCAATTTCGACCTGCTCGAGGAGTGGGACGACCGCTACCGCTATCTGATCGAACTCGGCAAGGATCTCGAACCTCTGTCAGAAGAGGCCCATAACGACGTCAACAAGGTGCGCGGCTGCGCCAGCCAGGTCTGGCTTGAGGCACGCCGCGAGGGCGGGCCGGGGCCGGCGACGCGGCTGCATTTTCGCGGCGACAGCGACGCTCATATCGTGCGCGGGCTGGTGGCGCTGGCGCTGGCGATCTATTCGGGCCGGGAGGCGCGCGAGATCGCGACCACGGATGCGTTTGCGACCTATGAGCGGCTTGGCCTCGCCGCCCATCTGACGCCGCAGCGCTCCAACGGCGTGCGCGCCATGATCGACCGGATCAAGGCCGACGCACGCGCCGCCGCCGAGGCCTGATCGTCAGGCCACGGCCCCCGGCATCAGATGCGGCTTCGCATCGTCGGCCTGCCAGACCGAACGGCGCGGACGCGCCGCCCGCTCGCCCAGCCCGTAATGCGAGACGAGCCCCGCCAGCGCCAGCCGCAGCACGATCTTGGCCGAGCGCGCCGGCCAGCCGCGCTCGCGCTCGACCAGATCGAGCCCCTTCAGGAAGCCGCAGACGTCGATCGCCAGCCCCGAGAGGTCGGGGCCGAGCCGGTCGCAGGCCTGCCGCACGCGCTGACGCGCCGCCATCGATGCGTCCGAGGCGCTGGCGGGGTCGCGCCCGCCCGGCCCGCGATCATCGGGCGAGAATGCCGCGTCCCAGTTCATCGTGACGCGCGGCAGCATCTGGGCCAGCGTCAGATCGGCTCGAAAGCGTTCGCCGGCGGCAAATTCGGCTGCCGAGATCTGCGGCTTGCCGTCCTTGCCCATGCGGCGGTGCAGCCAGAGCAGCGGGCTCTCGCGCTCGTCGATCAGCACCATCCGCTGCTCGCCATCGACGCCGACGAGACGGCTGGACAGAGCACGGTCAGGGGCCGTGCCGCCACCTGACAAGACGAGGCGGCGGGCCCGCCCTGTGCCGCTCCAGCACGCCAGCCCGTCCGCGACCAGCGCCTCGGCGGCGGTCATCGGCGCATAGCCCGCGCCGAGCGTCGTGCCGTTGAGCGTGCGGTTCAGCGACAGCCGGCCGCAACCCAAGGCCGAGACGAGGCCGAACGCGCCCGGCTGACCCAGATGCCGCAGCAACCGGGTGCGGGCGCCCTGATCCTGATGATCGGCGCTCATCGCACGGCCTCCGTCCGGATCGCGGGCAGCAGCGCAGCCGACATGGCCAGCAGGCCCAGCTCGATCGCCGCGAGCCCGAATTCGCAACGCGCGTCGTCGCGCCCGTCCTCCACCCGCCGGCAGGCATGGCGCACCGTCGTGCGATCGCGCCCGAAGCAGATGCCGACCCGGCTGAACGACAGCCCGAACACGACATGGGCGAGATACATCGCCACCTGACGCGCCTGCGTCACGGAACGTCCGCCGCGCGCCGGGCCGCGCAAACTCTGCACCGGCAGCCCCGCCATCGCCGCCGCGGCAGCTTCGGTCAGGCGCGCCAGCGCCGTCAGATGCGCTGGCTCGCCGCGATATCGATACGTTATGTTCATGATATGTTCCATCACTGGTTCTGCGAGGGCCGGCCTGCAACCGGGAGCATATATGAATATAATCCTATTTCTGGTTTGGCAAGGGCCTTGTCGTGGGGCTCGGCAGGTCTCAGCCAAGCACGCTCCCTGACATGGCGATGGCAGGAGCCGAGAGAGCACCGGCCAAAACAAAAGCCGCTGGCGAACCAGCGGCTTTCAAAAACAGGCGGCCGGCAGGATCGCCGCGGCCGGTCCGAGGTCAGCGGCGCTTGCGGCGCTGCTGGCCCAGGCCCATCTTCTTGGCGAGCTGCGAGCGCGCCTCGGCATAGTTGGGCGCAACCATCGGATAGTCGGGCGGCAGACCCCACTTCTCGCGATATTGCTCGGGGGACATGTTGTACTGCGTGCGCAGATGCCGCTTCAGCGATTTGAACTTCTTGCCGTCCTCGAGGCAGATCAGATAATCGGCCGTGATCGACTTCTTCACCGGAATGGCAGGCTTGGGGGCCTCAGTCGGAACGACCGGCGCGACGCCGCCAATAACGCGGTTCAGCGCGGCATGCACATCGCCGATCAGACCAGGCAATTCGGACGCTGGCACAGAATTGTTCGAGACGTAGGCGGAGACGATGTCCGCGGTTAGCTCGATGAAATCCGAGCCGTCATTGTCAGCCATGTGGCCTCACTCCTTTATGTGATTTTTGGACCGCTTCTCGGCATGGATGCTCGCCCTTCTGGGCCATTTTCGGCTACGACGGTCATGCAAAGCGGTCGGTCAAGAACCGCCAGACATGGAATCATCCCAAGAGGAACAACCAAAACCGATGTAATCCAAAGTTAACATTCCCGCAAGTCAAAGCCTGCGGCGCGAATACGGTCGATCCTTGGAAATGTTTCAACAACTGGAACGTGTTTATGGTGACTGAAATATCAATTCGGTCATCTCGCCCATGCGGTCCGGTTGTCTTGTCAACCTAGACTGCCACCTCTACCTGACAGGCTTATCCATAGTTTGGGATGGCGGTCATGGTTTCGGTAACAAGCACTGGCAGGGATGGATCGGCCAAGACGGCTTTGCCGAGGCCGCCCAGAGCCGAGATCAGGACGCAGACCAAGATCGTCCACGGCACGATGCTGCAGGACGATTACGCATGGCTGCGGGCGGTGAACTGGAAGGAGGTCCTGCGCGAGCCGGAGCGCCTGCCGGCCGCCATCAAGCGCCATCTCGACGCGGAAAACGCCTATTGCCGCAAGGTGATGGCCTCGACGAAAGCCCTGCAGAAGGACCTCGTCACCGAGATGCGCGGGCGCATCAAGGAAGACGATTCCAGCGTGCCGCAGCCCGACGGGCCGTTCCTCTACTATTCGCGCTATCGCAAGGGCGGCGAGCACCCGCTGATCTGCCGCAAGCCCCGCGGCGGCCTGCCCGGCAAAGGCAAAGGTCGCGAGCAGGTGATGCTGGACGCGTCCGCGCTCGCGAAAGGCAAGGATTTCTTCGACCTCGGCGACGCCGAGCACAGCCCGGACCACAGGTTGCTGGCCTGGAGCGCCGACGAGGCCGGATCGGAACTGCATGTGATCAGGATCCGCGATCTCGCAACCGGCGCCGACCTGCCGGACCGGATCGAGGACACGACCGGCGACATCGTCTGGGCGCGGGACAGCGCCTCTTTCGTCTATGTCGGGCTCGACGCCGATCACCGCCCCTCGAAAGTCCTGCGCCACCGCATCGGCACGCCGGCGGCGGAGGACGAGCTGCTGCATGAGGAGGTCGACGCCGGCATGTTCGTCGATATCGGCGCGACGCAGTCGGGCCGCTTCCTGCTGATCGAGATCGGCGATCACGACACCTCCGAGACGATGATCCTCGATCTGACAGAAGACGCGGCCAGGCCGGTGGTGATCGCGCCGCGCCAGGCCGGGCGGCGCTACGATGTCGAGCACCATGGCGATGATCTGCTGATCCGGACCAATGCCGACGGAGCAGAGGATTTCAGGATCGTTACCGCCCCGATCGCCGATCCCGCACCAGCCAACTGGCATGATCTGGTGCCGCACAAGGCCGGCCGGCTGATCCTCGACCATGTCTGCCTACGCGGCCGACTGATCCGGCTGGAACGTGAGGACGGCCTGCCGCGCATCGTCGTCCACGACCTCGCCAGCGGCGCGGAGAGCAGCATCGCCTTCGACGAGGAAGCCTATGGGCTTGGCCTCGATGCCGGCTACGAGTTCGACACCGACACGATCCGCTTCATCTACGCCTCGATGGCGCGACCGGCCGAGACTTACGACTACGACATGGCGAGCGGCGAACGCACGCTGCTGAAGCGGCAGGAGATTCCGTCGGGCCACGATCCGGCGGCCTATCGGGTGCGGCGCGTCTTCGCCAAAGCCAGGGACGGCGCGCTGGTGCCGGTCTCGCTGCTGCACCGGGCCGATCTCGTGCTCGACGGCAGCGCGCCCTGCCTCCTCTACGGCTATGGCTCCTATGGCTCGGCGATGTCGGCGTCGTTCCGGACGCGCCCGCTCAGCCTCGTCGATCGCGGCTTCGTCTATGCCATCGCCCATGTCAGGGGCGGCACCGAAAAAGGCTGGGGCTGGTATCTCGACGGCAAGCGCCAGAACAAGACCAACACCTTCACCGACTTCATCGCGGCGGCCGAGATGCTGGCCGATGAGGGCTTCACCGCGCGCGGCCGCATCGTCGCAGAGGGCGGCAGCGCCGGCGGCATGCTGATGGGCGCGGTCGCCAACATGGCGCCCGAGCTCTTCGCCGGCATCGTCGCCGAGGTGCCCTTCGTCGACGTGCTGAACACGATCCTCGACGAAACCCTGCCGCTGACGCCGCCGGAGTGGCCCGAATGGGGCGATCCGATCCGCGACGAGGCCGCCTTCAAGATGATCGCGAGCTATTCGCCCTACGACAACGTCAGGGCGCAGGCCTATCCGCCGATCCTGGCGATGGGCGGGCTGACCGATCCGCGGGTGACCTATTGGGAGCCGGCGAAGTGGGTGGCGCGACTGCGCGCGACCATGACCGGCGGCGGGCCGGTGCTGCTTCACACCAATATGGACGCCGGCCATGGCGGCTCGGCGGGACGCTTCGACTCGCTCAAGGAGACCGCGCTCGCCTATGCCTTCGCAATCGAGGCGGCAGGCGGGCGCTGGGCTGGAACGGAGACGGCAGGTGCCTGATCCGGCAACCGCCTGATCAGGCACCCAGCCGGTTTTTCTCGCTGGCGAGGTAGGTCTTGAGTTCGTCCATCGAGGCGAAGCTGTAGTCGCCCTCGGGCGTGCGCGCCTGGATCGAGCCGTCGGCATAGATCGTGAAATGCGCGGTGCCGACCTGATAGGCGCCGACCACGCCCTCCTCGGAGGCCGCCGGGGCCGGCGGTACGACGGATTCCGGCTCGACTTCGGGTTCGGCGGCCGGTTCCGGCTCGACTGGATCGTTTGGCGCCAGCGGTTCGGCGGTTTGGGGTTGGAATTCGGGCTCGGGCGAGAGCGTGACGGTCGGCAGAGGCTGCAGTTCCCGCTCGTCCGCGACATCCGGTAGCGGCGGCTCCGCCATGGCGGGCTCATGCGTCTCGGCCTCGCCGGGCGCGATTTCGTCTGTGACGAACGGCGCGGCCTCGCGCGTTTGCGGCGGCCAAACCGGCGGCTCGACAGCGAAGGGCGGCGCAGGCGCGGGCTCAGCCTCGATCTCCGGCTCCGGCTCCGGCTCCGACGAGGCTGCAGGCGAGGCCCCAAACCAGCGGTCCTGACCCGGCCTGATCGCCGTCATCCAGTCCTCGGCCGCGTCGATGTCGCTCTCCGGCACGTCGCGGCGTTCACCTGCGAGCCTCGGCGCGGCAATGTCGTCCCAGACCGGGTCGTCCTTGGCCGCGTCGGCGCTGGCGGCATCATCCTTGGCCGCATCATCGCTTGCCGACCTTGCGCCGCCGAGCGCCAACCTGTCGCGAAGACGGTCGAAATCCTCATCGATCGCATACCCGTCGATCGCGTTTGCCGGCATGGTCCCGGGCATCGGCTCGGACATGCCGAAAGGCTCTTCCGCCACAAGACCGGGCTCCGCCGCGCCTGTCGCCTCGGCCAGCGCGGCCTCGAACTCGTCGGGCGTCGCCACGGGGAGGTACCCGGTTCCGGGCTCGACCTGCGCAGCGCGTTCGGCATCGGCGGCGCGTTCGTGCGAGAGCATCGCCATCAATGGGTCGGTCGCGCCAGCGACGGGGGGCTCGCTCGTCCCGGCAGCAGCGAACAGGTCGGGCTCGTCGTCGCGAGCCATGTCGCCGGTTTCGCCCGCCCTGGTCGCGTCGTTCGCGTCGGGTGTCTCCTGAGCTTCGCCAGTCTCTCGGGACGCTGCCGCGGCTGCTCCGGCTGCGAGGACGCCGCCTGCCGCGAGCGCGCCGCCCAGGACAGCCGGACGAGCGCGGAGCCCGCCCTCATCGGCCGCATCATCCGGCGGGACCGACACGGTCGGCTCAGGCTCACGCGCCTCGCGGCCGTTTGCCATCGACGCGACGGAGACCGCCATCACCGCATTGGACAATTGTCCGCGCACGCGACGCAGTTCGGCCATGACGCGCGACAAGGCGAGCATCACGACGCCCGCCGTCGCCAACACCGTGCCGACGATGACCAGCGTAAAACCGCGCTCGATCAGGATATAGGGCCAGCCCTCGACGATCGCGTAAGCGCCGCCAGCGAGAAATCCGAGACCCAGGACGGTAAAGAGAATGCTCAATGCGATATCCTTGACCATATTCGTGAGGCAGCGCCCTGCGGAGCCGGCCACATGCCCGACGGCGGCGATCATCTAACGTATTGAATAAGAGAGAGTTTCAAAATTCGTGTCCCGATAGTGCTATGAATGGGGCGTCAGTGAGGCGAAGCGAGGCCGGGCGGCCCTGCCCGCGCAGCCGGTTGCCGCAACGACGGCGGAGGCTTAACTAGGGCGTGAATGGTGGGAGGTTCCGCCGGTCCTCGCGTGACGTCTCGCGCGGGGAACAGTGGCGGGAGCCATCCGTTTCATCACCAAGCCATTCGCGGAATTGCCGAATTGCCAGCTTCAGGAGAGGCCCGATGACCTTCACATTGCCCGATCTGCCCTACGCCCATGACGCGCTGCAGCCCTTCATGTCGAAGGAAACGCTGGAGTATCACCACGACAAGCACCACCTCGCCTATGTCAACAACGGCAACAACGCGATCAAGGGCACCGAATTCGAGGGCAAGTCGCTCGAGGAGATCGTCAAGGCCTCGCACGGCAAGAATCCGGCGGTCTTCAACAATGCGGGCCAGCACTACAACCATCTCCACTTCTGGAAGTGGATGAAGCCCAATGGCGGCGGCAAGATCCCCGGCGCGCTTGAGAAGGCGATCGTCGAGTCCTTCGGCTCGGTTGAGAAAATGAAGGAGGATTTCGTCGCCGCCGGCGTCGGCCAGTTCGGCTCGGGCTGGGCCTGGCTTGAGGTCAAGGGCGGCAAGATCGCCGTCAGCAAGACCCCCAACGGCGAGAGCCCGCTGGTCAACGGCGCCTCCCCGATCCTCGGCTGCGACGTCTGGGAGCATTCCTATTACATCGACTACCGCAACCGCCGCCCCGACTATCTCAAGGCCTTCCTGGAGAGCCTGGTGAACTGGGAGTATGTCGCGGAGATGTATGAGGGCGCGGCCAAGGCTTGATCCTTTTCGGAAAGCCGATACCGAAACGGGGCCTCGCGGCCCCGTTTTTGTTTCTTGCGGTCGTCGCGCTCAGCCGCGAAAGACGCGCTCGACCTCCCAGGCACTGCGCGGCTGCAGATGCAGATCCCAGTAGTGCCCCGCGATGACGTCCGGATCGAAGGCCGTGCCGGGCGCGACCTGCCCGGCTATCGTCAAGGTCGCGACATGGATGCCCTCCGGCGCAAGCTCGCCGGCAAGCGCATGGACGAGGCCACGCAGGGCCGCCTTGCCGGCCGTGAGCGAGGCGACGCCCGTGCCGGACCCCGGGTAGAGCGCAAGGCCGCCGCCGGTGAACAGCATCGTTCCGGCGCGGCGCGCCTGCATCGCCGGATAGACAGCCTGCGCGCAGACCAGCGCGCCAGTCACTGCGAGCGACAGATCCTGCGCGAAATCCTCGGGCGGCAGGCTCATCGTCTTTGCTTCGCGCCAGTGCGCGGCGTTGTATATCAGGACATCCGGAGACCCCGATGTCGCAACGGCTGCGGCCATCGCATCGCGGGTCGAGGCGGTGTTGGACAGATCGGCCACGAACCCCCGCGCGCTGACGCCTTGGGCGGCATAGCTTGCCGCCGCTTCGTCCAGCGCGTCGCGCCCCCGCGCCAGCAGCGAGAGCGTGAAGCCCTCGGCGGCGAAGCGGCGCGCCAGCGCCGCGCCCATGCCGGGCCCGAAGCCTGCGATGACGGCATGATTCATGAGCGTTGCATCCCGGTTGTTCGATCAGGCGTCAGCGGCGCGCGGGACGATACGGAGCAGCGCCCGGCCACGAGCGCCGTGTCGACAGATGCGTCGCCATTTTCCCGCGTCCTATTTCAGGATCATCGGCGTCAGCACCGGTGCCATCAGCATCTCGAATTCGAGATTGGTTGCGCTGACGATGTTCTCGACAATCAGCCCGTCCCGCACGCGCGCGACATGCGTCTCGTCGAAGAGGATCACCCGGTTCGTCGCGGCGACGCCGAAGAAGTCGCCGGCATGGCGCTGGCGCGAGTGAAAGCGCGTCACGACGCGCGTGCCGTCTTGCGAGACGAACTGGTCGATGATCTCGACCGGGCTTTCGGCCGGAAACGCAGCGACGAAGGCCGTGACGATGGCCTTGTACTCCTCGCGCCCGTCGATCGGGCCCATCGGCTTCAGCCCCGTGATGCCTTGCACGTTCGGATGCAGGGTGGCGTCGGCTGCGGCCAGATCGGCCGAGCCGAGAAACTGCATGATGAAGCGGGTTACGATTTCGGCCGGGTCGGACATGGCTCACCTCCTGTGCGCCCCACATGTCGCGCCGGGCGATCGTCGTCTATGCGCCGAATGCGATAGTCGGTATTGCTATCGGCGATGATGCTTCATGGTATCGACCTCAACCTGCTCGTCGCCTTCGACGCCATCCGGGCGACCCGCAGCATCAGCCTAGCTGCGGCGCAGCTTGGTGTGCGTCAGCCGGCGATGAGCGGAGCGCTCGCCCGATTGAGAAAGCTATTCGGCGACGAACTCTTCGTGCGTGCCGGCGGCGAGATGCAGCCGACCCCGAAGGCGCTGCAGATCGCGCCGGCTGTCGAGGCGGCGCTTGCCCAGTTGCGCCAGGCGCTCAAACCGAACCTCGCCTTCGACCCTGCCGGCACGGCCCAGATCTTCACCATCGCCAGCACCGATTACACGACCACGGTGCTGCTAGCGCCCTTCCTCGCGGCGCTCGAAAACGAAGCTCCGGACGCCAGGCTGCGCATTGTGGGCTACGACAAGGACGACATCGGCGCGCTGATCGACAGGGGCGTCATCGACCTGGCGCTCGGCGTCTTCCAGAAACCGCCGGAGCGCTCGGTGCGCCAGCGCCTGTGCCGCGAGAGTTTCGTCGGCGTTGCCCGCTTGGGCCATCCGGCCTTGACGGACGGCGGGATGGCGCTCGACGCATGGCTGCGCCAGCGGCACGCGCTCGTCTCGGTGCGGCGCGACGCTGTCGGCGAAATCGACCGTCTGCTGGCGGAGCGTGGCCTCGCGCGGCGGATCGTAGTGACGCTGCCGCATATGCTGGCGCTGCCGGCGCTGCTGGCGTCGAGCGATCTCGTCACCGCCCTGCCCGGCCGGATTGCGGCCCGGTTTTCAGACGCCGGGCTGGTCAGTTTCCCTCTGCCCTTGCCAATGCCGGCCTGGCGCATCGAGATGCTGTGGAACCCGCAGGCGCGCAACGACCAGGCGAATGCCTGGCTGCGCAGCCGGATCAGCGCGATCGCCGCCGCACTCTGATCAGGCCGCGACGCTGCGCAGGAACTGGTCCACCGTGGTGCGCAGGCGCAGCGCCTGGGTGGCGACCTCGCCGGCCGCGCCCCGGACTTCCTCGGCCGAGCGCCCTGTCTCCTCGACGGAATCGGCCAGCACGCTGAGATCGCTCGACACCGACAGCGCCGAGGACGAGGCCATGGCGACGCCGCTGGCGATCTCGCCCGTGGCGATGGCCTGCTGCTCGATCGAGGTCGCGACGGAGTTGGCGAAGTTCTCGATCGCGCCCATGCGCTCGGCGATGTTGCCGATCGCGCCGACGACCTCGCCGGTGGCGCTCTGGATCGCGCCGACCTGGGCGACGATGCGGTCGGTGGCGTCTGCGGTCTGGGAAGCGAGGTTCTTCACCTCCGAGGCGACGACCGCGAAGCCGCGCCCGGCTTCGCCGGCGCGCGCGGCCTCGATCGTGGCGTTGAGCGCCAGAAGGTTGGTTTGGGCGGCGATGTCGCGGATCAGGTTGACGACCTCGCCGATGGCGCGGGCCGTCTCGTCGAGCGCCCGCACGGAGCCCGCAGTGTCGCGCGAGACCGAAGCCGCCTCGACGATCTCGGTGCGGACGCGGCGGACCTGGAACTCGACCTCCCGGATGGCCGCGCCCATCTCCTCGGCGGCTTGCGCCGCGTTTTCGACATTGGCCGACGCGCCATGCGAGTTCTGCGCGGCGCGCGCGGCGCGGCCAGACGATTCGGCTGCGACCCGTGCGAGCCCGTCGGAGGCTTCGCTCATCCGGTCGACATTGCTCTTGAAGGCTTCCAGCGCGACGCCGACCTCGGCGCGGAACAGCGCGATCGACTGGTCGACCCGGCTCTGGTGCTCGCGGCGCTCGGCTGCGGAGACATGCTGCTTCTCCTGCAGGGTCGCGCGCTCGGCCAGGCTGACCTTCAGCACGCCGAGCGCATGCGCGATGGCGCCGATCTCGTCGCGCCGGCCCATGGCGTCGATCTGCGTGTCGAGCTTGCCGTCGGAGATGCTGACGATCGCCTTCGTCATGCTCTTCAGCGGCTTCATGGTGCGCGAGAGCGAGAACCAGAGCAGCGGCCCGAGAACGAGCAGGATCAGGATGCCGATGCCGATCGTGACGAATTGCTCCAGCGCGGCGCGGGCGACGAGGCGGGTCTTGTCGAAGCGGATGGCGATGTAGCCGATCTGGCGCTTGTGACCACCGACCCTCACCACGTGCAGCTTGGTGACATAGGTCTTGTCCTCGATCTCGGCCGAGGTCATCTCCATCAGCGCATCCCAGGGAGCGCGGCCGAGCGCGGCGGTGAGCGCGCGCGGCGTAAGGCCGAGCCGCGCCTCCTCGGTCCGGCCGGCGCTCGCCAGGCTGGACACGTCGTCGGCGACGATGCCGGCGTCGAAATCCGGGTCTCCGCGCAGCGATTCGAGAATGTAGCCAAGGGTGTTGGTGTCGCGGGCCAGGATCAGCGAGGGCGAGGCGTTGACCACCATCAGGGTCAGCGCGGTCATCTTCTGCTCGAGATCGGCACGGGTCTTGCCGTCATTGTAGCGTGCGACCGCGATCACGACGAAGACGATGGCGATGGCGACGATGGCGACGGCGGCGCCGGCGATCTGCGTGCTGAGCGAGCCGGCACGTGCGGGCTTGGAGGACGCGCCAGCGGTCGAAGAATCCGCTCGCCTTAACCAGTTCATTGTGTCGATGCCCTTGCCGCCAGCCTTGAAGACAGGTCCGGACGGTTACCGCACCCCACCGCCCACTCTGGTCCGACACGGTAAATTTTCGATTGCGAAATTCATGATCGTTGCAGCGCGGCAAACCGCCGGATCGCCAGACCCGGCGGCGGCTCGAAGACCGCGAGTGCGGCATGCTCGAGCGGCCGCGTCGCGATCACGGGGTCGAGCATCGCCAGTTCGTCGTCGATGAAGCCGGGGTGGCACATGACGAGATGGGCCGGACCGGGCTGGATCAGGAAGCGCGCGAGATCATCCGCGAAATCACGGGCCGGATCGAAGGGGGAGGCGCCGGAAAAGCCGCGATTGACCGGAATGCCGCGCCGCGCCGCCGCGCGACGCATACCCAAGCCGAGGCCTGAAATGACCAGCGCCTTGCCGACCGCGACGCCGCGCGCCCGGATCGCGGCCGCCCGGTCGGACGGGTCGCGCAGATAGACGCTGCCGGGCGGATAGCGCCGCGCAATCGAGGAGAGCACCGCGCCGCGAATGCCTGGCAGGACATGGACATGCTGATGGCCATCGACGAAATCGGGTGCGCGGCCCAGCGCATGCTCGAAGGCGTCGAGCTGGCGGTCGATCTCCAGCGCGATCTCCGAACGGATCTCAGCGGAGGCGACGGCCGCCCGCGCCAGGTCGCCCAGCTTCGGCAGTTCGCCGCCCGGCGCGAGGCGTGGCAGCGGGCTCAGCGGCGCGGCGCAGGTCAGGTTGAGATGCAGGCCGAGATCGGCATGGCCGGCATGGGCAGCGAGGTCGCCCGCCAATCGCGGCCAATGCGGGCGGTTCGTCATCGCGCCGGTCGCCGAGAGCCTGCCATCCTCCAACAACGCCAGGATAGAGCGGCTGACTCCGTCCGTCATGGCGAAGTCGTCGGCGCAGAGCACGAAACCGGTCGTCATCGTCGGCTGTTGTCCCCGGTTCATCGACAATCGTGTAGGAAACGCGGCATCCATCCGCTGTCGGCTTGCGGGCCGGTGCGCATATGGTCTTTGTGCGGATCGCGTCGCGCTGTCGAGCCCCCGGCGTGGTCTGGCCGGCTTCTGCCGGATTTGAGAGGTCTGTTTTCCGTGTCCGAACCCTTGCCCGCCTCCCCTGCGACGCGCGACCTGGCGACGCGCGACAGCGTCGGCGCAGACCGGCCGCAGCTCTCGATCGTCGTGCCCGTCCACAACGAGGCCGACAACCTGCCGCTGCTGGTCGAGCGGCTCGACGCCGTGCTGGCGAAGGAGGTCAAGTCCTGGGAGCTGGTCTGCGTCGATGATGGAAGCCGCGACGGCACGCTCTCGGTGCTACGATTGCTGAATGCGCGCGATCCGCGCATCGTCGCGGTCTCGTTCAGCCGCAATTTCGGCAAGGAAATCGCGATCGCAGCCGGGCTCGACCATGCGCGCGGCGACGCCATCGTGATCATGGACGCCGATCTGCAGCATCCGCCCGAGACGATTCCGGTCTTTCTGGCGAAATGGCGCGAGGGCTATCTCAACGTCTACGGCCAGCGCTCAGACCGGGACGGCGAGAGCCCGCTGAAGCGCAACTTCGCGAGGATGTTCTACCGGCTCTTCGCCAGCTTCGGCGAGACGCAGTTGCCCGAAGGCGCGGGCGATTTCCGCCTGCTCGACCGCAAGGTGGTCGATGCGCTGCGCGCCCTGCCAGAGCGCGCCCGCTTCTCGAAGGGCTTGTACGCCTGGGTCGGCTTCCGCTCGACCGGCGTCACCTTCGATGTCGCCGAGCGCGAGCATGGCGAGACAAAATTCCGCTTCGGCAAGCTGTTCTCCTTCGCCTTCGACGGGCTGTCGTCCTTCTCGACCATTCCGCTCAAGATCGCGACCTGGGCCGGCGTCGTCATCGCCATCGTCGCGACCTGCGCGGCGGCCTTCTACCTGCTGCGGACGCTGTTCTTCGGCACCGACCTGCCGGGCTTTCCATCGCTCATCGTCTCGATCATGTTCTTTTCCGGCATCCAGCTCATCTCGCTGGGCATGATCGGCGAATATGTCGGGCGCATCTTCGCCGAGGTGAAGCGCCGGCCGCTCTACCTCATCGGCGAACGCGTCGGTTTCGACGCGCGGACCGTCGACCACCCGCGCGGCGATGCGCTCCCGCCGCTGATCCGGTAGAACGCCTACGCGTCTTTGCGGCGAAGCCGGGAGGCGCACTGGACCATCCTTCGAGACGACGCTATGCGGCTCCTCAGGATGGGGGCTGAGGGTGTCAGCCCGCTCCAAGGCGCGCGATGCTCAGAAAAATCCTCTCCGTCGGCGGGTTCACGCTGCTCTCGCGGCTGAGCGGGTTTTTGCGCGACATCGTGCTGGCCGCCGTGCTGGGCGCGGGCGCGCTGATGGACGCGTTTTCAGTCGCGCTGCGCCTGCCCAACCATTTCCGGGCGATCTTCGGCGAAGGCGCGTTCAATCAGGCCTATATCCCGAGCTTCACCCGCATCCGCCAGCAGGCCGGCGCGGCGGCGGCCGGCCTGTTCTCGAACCGCGTCTACACGCTGATCGTCATCGCGCAGATCGCGCTGCTCGCGGTCGCGATCCCGTTCATGCCGCAGGTGGTCAGGCTGCTCGCGCCGGGTTTCGCCAACGATCCGCAGCGTTTCGAGCTCGCAGTCGCGCTGACGCGGATCACCTTTCCCTATCTCACCTTCATCACGCTGGTGACGCTGCTCTCGGCCAATCTCAACGCGATCGACAGGTTTGCGGCGGCGGCCGCAGCTCCGATCCTGCTCAATGTCAGCCTGATCGCGGCGCTGGCCGTCGCCTTCCTGTTCCCCAACGCGGCCTATGCCGCGGCCTGGGGTGTTGCGGCGGCCGGCCTGCTCGAATGGGTGCTGCTGGCTGTCGCCGCGCGCCGGGCCGGGGTCGCGGCCGCACTGACCCGCCCGCGCCTCGACGCCGACATGAAAGCGTTCCTGAAGGCGTTCGGGCCGGCGGTGATCGGCTCGGCCGGCGTCCAGATCGCGCTCTTTGCCGACACCATCATCGCCTCGCTCCTGCCGGCCGGGGCCTATGCCGCGCTCTACTATGCCGAGCGGCTCTACCAGTTGCCGATCGGCGTGATCGCGATCGGGGTGGGCACCGTGCTGTTGCCGACGATGAGCCGCTTCATCGCGGCAGGCGACGTCGCGGCGTCCGACAGGGCGCAAAACCGGGCCGTGGCGCTGACTCTGGTCGCCGCCGCGCCGTTTGCGGCCGCCTTCCTTGCGATCCCCGAGCTGATCGTTTCGGCGCTGTTCGAGCGCGGCCGGTTCGATGCGGCAGCCAGCCAGGCGGCGGGCGCGGTGCTGTTCGCCTATGCGGTGGGCCTGCCGGCGATCGTGCTGATCCGCACGCAGGTCGCGAGCTTTCAGGCGCGCGGCGACACCACGACGCCGATGTGGGTTTCGCTGACCGCCATCGCCTGCAACATCGCGCTGAAACTTCTGCTCTGGCGGAACTGGGGTGCGCCGGGGCTGGCACTCGCGACGGCGGCGGGGGCCTGGATCAATGTCGGGCTGCTGTTTGCGCTGGGTGTCCGGCGCGGCTGGACGCGGCCGGCCCAGGGATTGGTGGGGCTGGCGGCGATCGTTGTCGTGGCGGCCGTTCTCGCAGGGCTGACGGCGCGGTTCGTTGCGCCGCCGCTTCTGGTTCTGGCGCAGGATGTGCCTTGGGAGCCCAGGCTGGCCGCGCTCGCCGCGATCGGATTTGCGGCGATCGTGGTCTATGGCGCAGTCGTCGCTCTGGGGCTCAAGGCGGCCGGGCTGGTCAGGCTGCTGCGCTGAGGCTCAAGCCGCCGACTTGGCGAAGTCCATGTAGAGTTCGCGCGCCTTGCGGTAGAGCGGGCCGGGCTGCAGCGTGACGTTGTCGATGCGCGTCACCGGCATCACCTTGGAGTAGTTGCCCGAGGTGAAGATCTCGTCGGCCTGCTCGAAATCCGAATAGCGCAGGCTGCACTCCTCCACCGTGATCCCGGCTCCCCGCATCAGCCCGATGACGCGTTGGCGGGTGATGCCGTTCAGGAAGGTGCCGTTGGGCGCCGGCGTCCTGACGACGCCGTCCTTGGCCATGAAGATGTTGGAGGTCGCGGTTTCGGCGACATTGCCGAGCATGTCGAGAACCAGCGCATTGTCGAAGCCGGCCGCCTTCGCGGCGCGCAGGATGCGGGCGTTGTTGGGATAGAGGCAGCCGGCCTTCGAGTCGGTCGGCATCGTCTCCATGGTCGGGCGGCGATAGATCCCTTGGGTCACAGAAAAACCGGCGGCGTTGGCCGGCGGCATCGCCGCCTCGAACAGGCACAGGCAGAACTGCGTCGATTCCGAATCGGCGATGATGGTCGATGGGCCGTCGGCCTCGGCCCAGTACATTGGCTTGACGTAGAGCGCCGTGCCGGGAGCGAATTTCTTCGCGCCCTCCAGCGTCTTCTCGACTATGAACTCCGGCGTCACCGTGGGCTTGAGGCCGAGCGCCAGCGCCGAGCGGTTGACGCGAGCGGCGTGCCTGTCGAGATCAGGCGCGACGCCGTCGAAATAGCGCGCGCCATCGAACACGGCCGAGGCCTGCCAGAGCGCGTGGCTGCGTGGTCCCACCAGGCCGGGGTTGCCCTCATGCCACTCGCCCTCGAACCAGCTCCAGGTCTGGGAATACCATGCCATCGCGGCGCTCCGATTTGGTCAGTTTTGCTGACCGGCACCGTCTGCCCGTGACAGACCGCCGTCAACATGGCGGCGATGATCTGATGTGATGGAAGCGATCGGAAGGCGTGATGGATGGCCGCTCAGAGCCCCAGCGCCCGTGCGCCCGAGACCACCGCCATCCCCACCACCAACGCCAGCAATTCGCTGCGTCTTATCACCATGCTGCCGACAGCGGCCAGCAGCGCGAGGCCCGCCGACCAGCCGAGCCGCTCGACCAGCGGCAACACGGTCGCGACCACGATCGAGCCCGGCAGGGCCGCGAGCCCGCGCCTGACGCGCGGCGTCAGCGGGATGAACGCCATCAGCGCCACGCCCGAGATGCGGCAGAGATAAGTCGCCAGCGCCATGGCGAGGATAGCGAGGATCGCGCCCCAGGCGCCGGGCTCAGGCAGCGTCATCGCGAAACGCTCCCACCAGCGCGCCCGACAGCGAGCCGACGATGATGAAGGCGTAGCCCTCGATCAGCCTTGCCGTGACCAGCGCCACGAGGCCGGCCACGACCCAGGGCACGGCGGCACGCCTTCCGCGCCAGAGCGGCACGATCATCGCCGCGAAGAAGATCGGCATGACGAGGTCGATGCCGTAGGTGCGCGGATCGGCGACGAGCGCGCCGAGCAGATAGCCCGGGACGGTGGCGGCGACCCAGACCAGCCAGAGCGCCACGCCCGCGCCGACGAGCACGCCGAGATCGCGCCCGCCCTCGCCGTGATAGCGGGTGCCGATCATCCAGTTTGCGTCGGTGAACAGGAACAGGTGTAGGCCGTTGACGGCTCCGGGATAATGCCTGAACCAGGGTTGCAGCGAGGCGCCCTGCAGCACCATGCGGGCGTTCACCGTGGCCGTGAGGACCGCGAGGCCCGCAATCGCGCCCCAGCTCCATTCGGGCCGCCACAGCTCCATCGCCACGAGTTGCGCCACGCCAGCATAGACCACAGCGCTCATCAGCACTGCCTCGAACAGGCTCAGCCCCTTGGCAGAGGCCGCCGCACCGAACGCCACCGCAAAGACGACAACGCCCGGCATCAGCACCGAGACCCTGCGCAGGCCCAGCGTCGCTCCTGCGAGTGTGAGCGTGAAGTCAGGCTTGGGCTCGGGTTGCGGCAGTTCCGGGGGCATGTCCTTTCCAAGAGCCAAGCGCCGCCCCGGTCAACCGGGGCAGGCGACGCCGGCGCATGACCGCAGCGCAGGACTGACGACAGCAGCGGCGGCGCGCGATAGGTTGGCGAGCATGATCTGGCTCCATGCCCTCGACGAGACCGCGACCGCCCTGCCCGCGGTCTGGCTGATCGCCTCGCGGCGCAGCCCGATCAATCTGCCAGAGCGCTCGGCGCTGCGGCGCGGCATCGCGCATGACCTCATCGCCCGGCAATTCTCGCTCCCGCCCGAGGCCGTAACCATCGAGCACGACGAGGCCGGACGGCCCGTGCTGGCGCGCCCGGCGGGCACGGGGCTGCACCTCTCGCTCGCGACCCGCGCCGGGCTGGTCGCGGTAGCGCTGGCGCGCGCGCCGGTCGGCGTCGATGTCGAGCGGATCGAGCCCGCCGTCGCGCCGCCGCTGGAAAGCCTGCATTCGGACGAGCGCGAGATGCTCGCCATGCTGCCGGAGACCGCGCGACCGCTCGCCTTCGCCCAGTTATGGACCGCCAAGGAGGCCTATTTGAAGGCGCTCGGCACGGGCTTTCTGCGTCCGCCCGAGAGTTTCGCTGTGACGCTTCTGGCCGGCGGCCGCTTCAAGATCGACGACCCCGAAAGACCGACTCAGGCGCTGGGCCATGGCCTGATCGACAAAAACGGCGGCCAGGGGAGCCTGGCCGCCGCGATGATCGTGCTCGGCTGAGCGCGGGGCTCAGCCCGGCTGGTCGGCCGGCTTCTTCTTGAGCATATAGGCGACCCCCACGACGAACAGCGCACCGATCGTTGCGGCGCTGTAAAAGGGAATCTTGGCCGCCGCGAGCCCGGCCGGAGCGGTGTCGCTGACCGGCACGACCTGCACCCAGCTCGGGATGGCGGTCTGGAGCCACTGGAGCACGGCGATGTCGGTGAGCAGCATTTCGCCGGCAATCCAGCCGAGCAAAGCCGCGCCGAGCCAGACCAGGATGGGGTAGCGCTCCAGCACGTCGGAGAGCAGCCGCGCACCATAGACGATGAGCGGGATTGTCAGCAGCAGGCCGAAGATGAACAGCTCGAAATGGCCGCGCGCCGCGGCCGCGATCGCCAGCACATTGTCGAGGCTCATCACCGCGTCGGCGATGGCGATGGTGCGCACCGCCTTCCAGAGATTGTCCGAGGCCTCGATGTCGCCATGAGCCTCGTCCTCGCCCTTGGCAAGCTTGATCGCGATCCAGAACAGCAGCAACGCGCCGACGACCTTCAGGAACGGGATGTTCAGCAGGTAGGTGACGATGATCGCGAAGAAGATGCGCAGGCCGACGGCCGCGCCAGCGCCGAGCAGGATGCCGACCTTGCGCTGCTTCTCCGGCAGCGAGCGCACCGCGAGCGCGATGACGATGGCGTTGTCGCCAGAGAGCAGGAGGTCGATCCAGATGATCTGGAGCAGCGACGTCCAGAATGCCGAGGATGAAAAATCCATGATGCGGTCAATCCCTCAAATAGCGGGTCGTTTCGACCCCTGCTGTGCCCCGATCGGGGGATGAATGGCAAGTGTTTAGGCAGCGTTCCGGCCGGAAAACCGAAGTGGACGGTGATGGTTCCTGCCAGGCGGATCAGCCCAGCGCCTGTTCGATCGCCTTGCCGGCGGCTTCCGTTCCCAGCGTGCCGCCGAGATCGCGCGTACGGGTACGGGCATCGCCCAGCGCCCGCTCGATCGCGGCCTCGATGCCTTTCGCGGCCTCATGCTCGCCGAGATGGTCGAGCATCATTGCGCCCGACCAGATCTGGCCGACCGGGTTGGCGATGCCCTGCCCCGCAATGTCCGGAGCCGAGCCATGAACCGGCTCGAACAGCGAGGGATGCTCGCCCGTCGGATTGATGTTGCCGCTTGGGGCGATGCCGATCGTGCCGGTGCAGGCCGGGCCGAGATCCGACAGGATGTCGCCGAACAGGTTGGACGCCACGACAACGTCGAAGCGGTCGGGATTCAGCACGAAATGCGCGGTCAGGATGTCGATATGGTACTGGTCGACGGCGACGTCGGGATAGCTTTTCGCCATTTCCTTCACCCGCTCGTCCCAGTAGGGCATGGTGATCGAGATGCCGTTCGACTTGGTCGCCGAGGTCAGCTTTTTGCGGGGACGGCGCTGGGCCAGCTCGAAAGCGTATTTCAGCACGCGGTCGACGCCGACGCGGCTCATGATCGTCTCCTGAATGACGATCTCGCGCTCGGTGCCGGCGTACATCCGCCCGCCGACGGAGGAATACTCGCCCTCGGTGTTCTCGCGCACGACGAAGAAGTCGATGTCGCCGGGCTTGCGGCCGATCAGCGGGCCGGGCACGCCGGGCATCAGCCGCACCGGGCGCAGATTCACATATTGGTCGAACTCGCGCCGGAACAGCAGCAGCGAACCCCAGAGCGAGATGTGGTCCGGTACCTGGGCAGGCATGCCGACCGCGCCAAAGAAGATCGCGTCATGGCCGCCGATCTGGTCCTTCCAGTCGTCGGGCAGCATCTTGCCGTGCTTCGCGTGATAGTCGCAGGAGGAGAAATCGAACTGGTCGAGCCGCATTTCGAAGCCGTATTTCTTCGACGCTGCCTCGAGCACGCGCAGGCCCTCGGGCATGACCTCCTTGCCGATGCCGTCGCCGGCGATGACGGCGATGCGGTAGACGCGATTGGTCCGGCTCATGCGTGCTCTCCAAAGAAACCGGCGAACTCCGCCGCCACGAGATCGGGAACTTCCTCGGCCAGATAGTGCCCACCCGGCAAGGCATGCCCGCGCACATCCGCGGCGCGCTGACGCCATAGCGTCAAAGGATCGAAGCAACGCCCGATGACGCCGTGCTCGCCCCAGAGCGCCAGCAGCGGCTGCGTCAGCTTGCGGCCGCCATCGGCGTCGTCATGGGCGATGTCGATGGTGGCGGCGGCGCGATAATCCTCGCAACTGCCATGGATCGCGGCGGGATCGGCGAAGCAGCGCAGATAGTGTTCAAGCGCCTCGGGGGCGAATGGGGTCAGCCCGGCCGAACCCGAGCCGCATTTCTTCAGCCAGTAGGCCTTCGGATCGGCCCCGATCATCCGCTCGGGGAAGGGCGCGGGCTGGATCAGGAAGAACCAGTGCCAGTAGGCGCGGGCGAAGGCGTCGGTCGTGCCGGCATACATCTCGCGGGTCGGGGCGATGTCGAGCGTGGCGAGCCTGCCGACGCGGGCGGCATGGTCGAGCGCGAGACGATGGCCGACGCGCGCGCCGCGATCATGCGCGCCGACGAAGAAGCGCTCATGGCCGAGCGCGCTCATGATTTCGGCCATGTCCTGCGCCATGGCGCGCTTGGAATAGGGCGAGTGCTCCGCATCCGTCGCGGGCTTGTCGCTGTCGCCATAGCCGCGCAGATCGGCGCAGACGAGCGTGAAGCGGTCGCGCAGCCGCGCGGCGACCTTGTGCCAGAGCGCATGTGTCTGCGGATAGCCGTGCAGAAGGAGCAGCGGCGGCCCCTCCCCGCCGGTGCGGACGCGGATGCGCGCGCCGGATGTGGCGACGTCGAGCAGGCGGAAGCCGGGGAAGAGGCTGTCCCGCACGGGCAGGTCGGTGAGGGTCATCAGGCCTTGAGACGCTTGCAACAATAACAGGCGAGTTAGCCCGTATCGTCAGGGATTGCGCCTGCGGATTATTTCATAATCCTGATCAATAGCGAGGGCCTGCACCACCGCCGTCATCGCGAGCAGCGAAGCAATCCAGCGTCTCGCGCTACGACCTCCCCGGTCGCTTCGCGCGCAATGGCGCTACCCAAGATACTTCGTCAAAATTGCAGCCAGCCGCTCCGCGCCCGAATTATGCGGCAGCAGCGTGACGAAGCGGCCTTCCCTGCCCATGAGATAGGTCAGCGAGCCGTGGTCGACGGCGTATTCACCCTTGCCATGGTGATGTTGCGTCAGCTTGCGGCGATGCACCTTGTAGGCCTTGGCGACGGCGGCGATCTCGGCCTCGCTGCCGGTCAGACCAATGAGCTTCGGGTGAAACGCCGCGACATATTCAGCCATCACGGCGACCGTGTCGTTGGCGGGATCGACCGTGACGAAGAGCGGAGCGACCTTGTCGGCCAGCGGCCCGACCTTGTCGAGCGCCTGTGCGATGATCGGCAGATCGACCGGGCAGGTGTCGGTGCAGCGGGTGAAGCCGAAATAGACCAGCATGAAGCGGCCGCGATAATCGGCGTCGGTGACGCGCCTGCCGCCGTGGTCGGTCAGGCTGAAAGGGCCGCCGAACTGCGTCGCCAGCCGGTCATGCGAGGTGCTGGCAGGCGCGGCCGGACCGTGATGGCCGTGATGCCCCTGCGCGAGCGCCGACCCGGCCATGCCGGCGCCGAAGATGGCGAGCAGCGCCCGGCGGCTGGGCCTCCCGCTCATTTCGGCCACTTCAGATCCTTCCGTCCCAGGATCCCGTTCTCGGCGAGCACGCCCTTGATCGTCGGGTCGGCGCGCCACCATTCGTCGGCCTTGCCGTTGGCGGCGGTCCAATCCTTCTCGAACTGGTCGGTCGGCGCGAAATCGCCCACGCCGGCCTTCTCGCGGATGCCCTGCACCATCAGGATCGGCATGGCCGGATTCTCGACCAGCAGGCCGTCGATCTCGATCGTCCTGCCGCACCAGGGCAGCAGGTCCTTCGTCGCGCCGGCAAAGAGCGTGTTGCTCTTGGCGGCGGTATAAAGCCTGCCCTCCGAGACGAGGCCGAGCTGGCGCTTGCCGCCGCCGCAGGCGGCCGGGCAATCGCCCTTCAGCGTGCAGAGGACATCGACGACCTGACCAGTGAAGGAAACGAGCTTTTCGTCCTTCAAACCCCAGGCCTCGGCGGCGAATGCGGGCGCGGCGAACAGCGCAGCGGGAATGGCTAACGACAGAAGCAGGCGGCGCATGGCATTCACTCCCCGAACGGCACGACGCCGTGCTCGTCATGAGTCAGGTTCACGATGCCCTTGTCGTCGGCGACCTTGTCGACGAGCAGGTATTTGACCCCGTCGCGCTCGAACAGCTCGCCATCGACCGTGACCTCATGGGTCTGGATTTTCACGATCTTCGGCGAGGCGACGCTGACATCCTCGTTCTCGATGCGCAGCACCATGTAGAACTGGCCATCCTTGTCCTTGATCGCGACCGGGATGCCGCCGACCGCGCACCAGACCGCGCATTGATGATGCGCCGTGCCGAGCCCGAACATGATGCCGGTGACGGCGCACCAGGTGTCGACGATCTCGCCAGAGACCTGCACGCGCTTGCCGGTGGCTGGGCTCTGCGCGGCGGCGGGCCAGGCCAGCGCCAGAAGCGCTGCGGCGATCAGGGTGCGTCTCACGGGCGTCCTCCAGACTTTTTTCGGGAAGAATGCTAGCACGCAGCCCGCGCGCGTCGTCTCACCAGCGCGTGAGGCGAGATTGCAGTGTCGTGAGCCGTCCGTGAACGTCGGGACTGAGGCTCAGGGCTTGGGTTTTGGCGCGAGGCCCTTGATCCCGAGCGGCCCGTCTTCCGCGATCAGCCGGTTCGCCTCGGGGTCCGCCCGCCACCATTCCTGCACCTTGCCATGCCGCGCCTCCCATTCCGTTCTGAAACGCTCGGCGGGCGTGAAGGGCGCAGACGCATCGGTGCGGATGCCCTGCACGAAGAACAGCGTCACGGCCGGATTCTCGATCAGCAGGCCGTCGGCCTCGATCTCGCGGCCGCAAAAGCCGATCAGGTCATGGATGGCGCCGGCAAAATCGACATTCGACTTGGCGACCAGACGGAAGGTTCCGTCACTCAGAACGAGACCGAGCTGACGCTTGCCCCCACCGCAGCCGGGCGCGCAGCGGCCCTTGAGATGGCACAGCGCATCGGTGACTCGCCCTTTCAGCACGACCTGCTTCTCGTGCGGGATGTTCCAGGGTTCGGCGGCGGTGGCGGGGACCGGGATTGCCGGAAGCCCGGTCAGCGCCAGCGCGGCGAGCAGGAGCGCTTTGCCCATCGCCTCAGTTCCCGAACGGCTGGATGCCATGCTCGTCATGGGTCATCAGAATGACGCCCTTGTCGTCGGCGATACGGTCGACCAGCAGATATTTCACACCGTCGCGTTCGAGCAGTTCGCCCTCGACCACGACCTCATGCGTCGCCATCTTCGCGACGCGGGGGTTGGCGGCGCTATCCTCGTCGTCGCCGATCTTCAGGACCAGATAGAGCGCGCCGCTCGCATCCCGGATGCTGACCGGGATGCCGCCGAGCGCGCACCAGATCGCGCATTGGTGGTGCGCCGTGCCCCTGGCGAACATCAGCCCGCTGATCGAGCACCAGGTATCGCTGATCTCGCCGGTGACGGTGACGCGGCGGCCTTCCTGCGCGAGGCCGTGATTCGGAGCGAGCGCGGCCGCCGCGAGAACGGTCACAAGCCAGAGGACGCCGCGCTGCAACATCTTTGTCATACCTGGAGCGCCCACCCCTCGTCGGACCGCCGGATTCATCATCCGCGCAATGCTTTGCCAGCACGATGCCTCTAGCATCGCCGTTGGCGACACCATAGAAGATGCCTCGCAAACGGACCAGAGCAGGCATGAACGAGATCGACACCCTGGGCGGAACGCTCCTCGCCGACATCGCGGCGGCGTCGGACGAGGCGGCGCTGGAGCAGATCCGGATCGCGGCGCTCGGCAAGGCCGGCTCGATCTCGGCGCTGCTTAAGACGCTGGGCGCGATGACGCCCGACGAGCGCAGAGAAAAGGGGCCGCTGATCAACGGACTGCGCGACGCGGTGCAGAGCGCGCTCGCCAGCCGCAAGGACGCGCTCGGCAATGCGGCGCTGGACGCGAGGCTTGCGGCCGAGACCATCGACGTCTCGCTGCCGGTGCGCGAGGGCCCGGAGCAGCGCGGGCGCATCCACCCGATCAGCCAGGTCATCGACGAGATCACCGCGATCTTCGGCGATATGGGCTTCTCGGTGGCCGAAGGTCCCGATGTCGAGACCGACGACCTCAACTTCACCAGGCTGAACTTCCCCGTCGGCCACCCGGCCCGCGAGATGCACGACACCTTCTTCTTCGCGCCCGACGCCAATGGCGAGCGCAAGCTGCTGCGCACCCACACCTCGCCGGTGCAGGTCCGCACCATGATTTCGCAGCAGCCGCCGATCCGCGTGATCTGCCCGGGCCGTACCTACCGGATGGATTCGGACCAGACCCATACGCCGATGTTCCATCAGGTCGAGGGGCTGGTGATCGACAAGCAGGCGCATATGGGCCACCTGAAATGGATTTTGGAGGAGTTCTGCAAAGCGTTCTTCGAGATCGACGAGGTCAAGATGCGCTTCCGCCCCTCCTTCTTCCCCTTCACCGAGCCCTCGGTCGAGGTCGATATCCAGTGCTCGCGCAAGGGCGGCGAGATCCGCTTCGGCGAGGGCGAGGACTGGCTCGAGATCCTCGGCTGCGGCATGGTCCACCCCAATGTGCTGAGGAATTGCGGGCTCGATCCCGAGGTCTATCAGGGCTTCGCCTGGGGCATGGGCATCGATCGCATCGCCATGCTGAAATACGGCATGCCCGATCTGCGCCCCTTCTTCGAGGCGGATGTGCGCTGGCTGCAGCATTACGGCTTCCGCCCGCTCGACCTGCCCACGCTGACGGGCGGGCTGTCGTCTTGAGGAGGGCACCCTGATGAGCGCAGCCGTCTGGGCCGGCCTAATCGCGGCGCTGCTCGTCGCGACGAACCTGCTCTGCCAGGCGATCGCGTTCGTGCGTCTTCGCCGCCAGGACAAGAGCTCGGCCGTGCTCGCGGCGCTGCCGGCTGTGACGATCGTGCGGCCGGTGCGCGGCATCGAGGCCTTCAGCCGCGAGACGCTGACGTCCGGCCTGACGCTGGACTATCCGCGCTACCGGACGCTGATCTGCGTCGCCGACGCCGACGATCCGATCGTGCCGCTGGTCGAGGAACTGATCGGCCGCTTCGGGGCCGAGCATGTCGCGCTGATCACCGGGGACGTTCCCGTCAGCGCCAATCCCAAGCTCAACAACTGCGTCAAGGGCTGGGAGGCGGCGACGACCGAATGGGTCATCCTCGCCGATTCCAACGTGCTGATGCCGAAGGACTATATCCAGCGCATGCTCGCCGCATGGCGGCCCGACAGCGGGCTCGTCTGCTCGACGCCGGCAGGGTCGCGGCCGCAGAATTTTGGCGCCGAGGTCGAATGCGCCTTCCTCAACACCTTCCAGGCGCGCTGGCAATATGCCGGCGAGGCGCTGGGCTTCGGCTTCGCACAGGGCAAGTCGATGCTCTGGAACAAGCCGTTTCTCGACGCCAATGGCGGAATCGCAGCGCTCGCCGACGAGATCGCCGAGGACGCTGCCGCGACCAAGCTGGTCCGCCGCGCCGGCAAGCACGTCCATCTCGTCGGGCAGCCCTTCGAGCAGCCGCTCGGCGCGCGCTCCTTGCGTGACGTGGCGCAGCGCCAGTTCCGCTGGGCGCGGCTCAGGCGGGTGACGTTCCTGCCCTTCTTCGCGCCGGAAATCCTGGCCGGGCCGCTCGTGCCGGCGCTGCTGGCCGCCTTCGCTGCTCCAGCTTTCGGGCTGTCCGCCTGGCTCGGCCCGCTGCTCGTGCTCCTGCCCTGGTACGCCGCCGAGATGGCGCTGGCGGCCGGCGTCGGCTGGTATTCGTCCTGGCGGATGCCGGCGGCGCTGCTCGTGCGCGACATCGTCTTCCCGGGCATCTGGGCCTATGCCTTCATCGCCCGCGAGGTGAGCTGGCGCGGGAATTCGATGAAGATCAGGACGGATGGCGCCGATGAGCTGAATGCGGTGGCGCCAACCTTGTCCCATGCGAATCTGAGTAGCGACAGACAACAATGAAATTCACGCACTCCTGGCTCAAGAGCCATCTCGACACCACCGCCACGCTCGACACGATCGTCGAAACCCTGACGCGCGTCGGGCTCGAGGTCGAGGGCGTCGAGGACAAGGCGAAGGCTCTGTCGGCCTTCACGATCGCTTACGTGATCGATGCCAAGCCGCATCCCAATGCCGACCGGCTGCGCGTCTGCATGGTCGATACGGGCTCTGGCGACCCCGTGCAGGTCGTCTGCGGCGCGCCAAACGCCCGGACCGGCATGAAGAGCGTCTTCTCCCCTCCCGGAACCTACATTCCCGGCAAGGACATCACGCTCGGCAAGGGCGTGATCCGCGGCGTCGAGTCCAACGGCATGCTGTGCTCAGCGGCGGAACTCGAGATTTCCGAAGACCATGACGGCATCATCGACCTGCCGGACGACGCGCCGGTCGGCCAGCCTTACGCCGCCTATGCCGGCCTCGACGACGCGGTGATCGAGATCGCGGTGACGCCCAACCGCGCCGATGCGCTCGGCGTCGCCGGCGTCGCGCGCGATCTCGCGGCCGCAGGCCTCGGCGCGCTGACGACGCCGAGCGTGAAGTCGACCCGGGGCTCCTTCCCCTGCCCCGTCTCGGTGACGCTGGATTTCGCGCCCGAAGACAAGCCGCTATGCCCGGCCTTCGCGCTGCGGCTCGTGCGCGGCGTGAAGAACGGACCATCGCCGGAGTGGCTGCAGGCGCGGCTGCGGGCGATCGGGCTTCGGCCGATCAACACGCTGGTCGACATCACGAATTTCATGACCTTTGACCGCAACCGGCCGCTGCACGTCTTCGACGCAGCCAAGGTCAGGGGCAATCTCGTCGTGCGCCGGGCGAAGGATGGCGAAAGCATTCGGGCGCTCGACGGCAAGACCTATGCGCTGAGCAACGAGCAGGTCGTCATCGCCGACGATCACGGCGTCGAGTCGCTCGCCGGCATCATGGGTGGCGAGGCGTCGGGCTGCGACGAGACCACGACCGACGTGCTGGTCGAGAGCGCGCTCTGGAACCCGCTCAACATTGCCCGTTCGGGCCGCGCGCTCGGCATCAACTCGGATGCGCGCTACCGTTTCGAGCGCGGCGTCGATCCCGCCTTCTGCAAGCCCGGACTCGATCTCGCCACCGCGATGATCGTCGAACTCTGCGGCGGCGAGGCCTCCGAGATGGTCTTCGCCGGCGAACTGCCCGACGACGCCCTGGCGATCGATTTTCCCTGGTCGGAGGTCAAGCGCCTGACCGGGCTCGATCTGCCGCAGAGCGAGATGCAGGCCGCGCTGACCGCGCTTGGTTTTCAGGTTTCCGGCGCGGGCGAGCGCGTCACGGTCGTGGCCCCGTCCTGGCGCGGCGATGTCGGGGGCAAGGCCGATCTCGTCGAGGAGATCCTGCGCATTGCCGGGCTCGACCGTGTCGTCTCGACGCCGCTGCCGCGCATCAAGGATGAAGTGATCAAGCCGGTCCTGACCGTGCTGCAGAAACGGACGCGCCTCGCCAAGCGCCTGCTCGCCAGTCGCGGCATGGTCGAGGCCGTGACCTGGTCTTTCATCGCGAAGGACGCTGCGAAACTGTTCGGCGGCGGCTCACCCACACTGGCGCTGGCCAATCCGATCGCGGCCGATCTCTCCGACATGCGGCCCTCGCTGCTGCCGGGCCTGATCAGGGCGGCGCAAGTCAATGCCGACCGGGGACTTGGCGACATCGCGCTGTTCGAGGTCGGGCAGGTGTTCCAGAGCGACGAGCCCGAGGGTCAGGTGATCGCCGCGAGCGGCCTGAGGCGCGGCACGGCGCGGCTCGACGGCGTCGGCCGGCATTGGGACGGCGCAGGCAAGCCCACCGATGCGCTCGACGCAAAGGCCGACGTCATGGGCCTGCTCGCCGGGCTAGGCGTGCCCGTGGGCGGCCTGCAGATCGTGGCGGGTGGCCCCGACTGGGCCCACCCCGGCCGCTCTGCAACCTTGCGCTTTGGCCCCAAGGTGGTGATCGGCGCGTTTGGCGAGGTTCATCCGCGCATTCTCAAGGCGCTCGACGTCAAGGGGCCGCTGGTCGCCTTCGAGATCCATCTCGATGCGCTGCCCCTGCCGAAGGCCAAACCGACCAAGGTCAAGCCCAAGCTGGTGCTGTCCGGCTTCCAGCCTGTAACGCGCGACTTCGCCTTCATCGTCGAAAAGGCGGTCGCGGCCGGCGAGATGATGAAGAGCGCGCAGAATGCCGACCGCGCGCTGATCGCCGACGTGTCGGTGTTCGACCTCTATGAAGGTCCGGGCGTCGAGGCGGGCAAAAAATCGGTCGCGCTGGCGGTGACGCTGCAGCCGCAGGAGAAGACGCTGACAGAGGCCGAGATCGAGGCGGTCGGCGCCAGGATCGTCGCCGAGATGGCCAAGCGCTACGGGGCCACGCTGCGGGGGTAAAGCGCGGCCGTCATTGCGAGCGCAGCGAAGCAATCCACCGTTTCGCGAACCCTTTGGATTGCTTCGCTGCGCTCGCGATGACGGAGACTGACCAACAAAAAATGCAGGCGTCACCGCCGGCCTTTTTCCGTTCGTCAGAGGCGAAAACCGCTCAAGCCGCCTTCGGCTCGGCGGCGGCGAGCGCCGCCTTGACCGTCTCGACGACCGCGGCGAACGAGGCTGCATCGTCGATCGCCATGGCCGACAGGGTCTTGCGGTCGAGCTCGATACCGGCCTTGGTCAGGCCGTTGATGAAGGCCGAGTAGACCAGGCCGTGCTCGCGCACCGCGCCGTTGAGGCGCTGGATCCAGAGCGCGCGGAACGAGCGCTTCCGGTTCTTGCGGTCGCGATAGGCGTACTGCATCGAGCGATCGACGGCCGCCTTGGCGGCGCGGATCGTATTCTTGCGGCGGCCATAGAAACCCTTGGCGGCCTTGAGTGTCTTCTTGTGCTTGGCGTGGGACGTTACGCCCCGTTTCACGCGAGCCATGTGTGATCTCCGGAAAGGTTAGGGGGCGTCAGCCGTTGGGGAGGAAATATTTCTTCACGTTGGCCGCATCGCCCTCGAAGAGGACGTTGGTGCCGCGGTGATTGCGGAGCTGCTTGTTGGTCCGCTTGATCATCCCGTGACGCTTGCCGGCCTGTGCGTAGAGCACTTTCCCGGTTCCGGTGATCTTGAAGCGCTTTTTGGCGCTCGACTTCGTCTTGATCTTGGGCATTTCGGCTCCTCATAGGTCGCGAGCGCGCGAATTGCGCCGCTTCAATTTTGCTTGCTGGAAGCAAAGAACGATCGCCACGGCAGCCCTTATCAGCCGGGCGATCGAAGGACGCGCGTATGACAGAAAAGGTGGGGGGTGGCAAGGGCGCGCCCGGAGCGCGCCCGGAGCGCGCCCGGAGCCGCGCCGACCGATCAGGCGAGTTGCCCGCCAGTGACGTCGAGGTCCATCCCCGTCATGCTCGTCGCCTCCTCGGACGCCAGGAACATCACAGCGCGCGCGATCTCGTCCGCGGTCATGATGCGGGGCGTTACGAAGGTCGGCGCGGCCTGTTCGTAGGTCACCTTCTGGTAAGCGAAGCTCTCGCGCAGTTGCGGCGTGTCGACGGCGAGAGGGCTGATCGAATTGACGCGGATATTGTGCTTCGCGTTCGCGACCGCCACGGCCTTCGTCATGCCGATGACGGCATGCTTTGAGGCGTTGTAGGCTGCGGTGTTCGGCCAGGCCTTGTGACCCGCAACGGACGCCATGTTGACGATCACGCCGCCGCCGCGCGCGCGCATCACCGGAACCTCGTATTTCATCGCATAGAAGACGCCTGCGGCGTTGGTCAGCATGATGTCGAGGAAATTGTCGACCGCCATGTCCTGGATTTCGGCCGGCGTCATGAAGATGCCGGCGTTGTTGAAGGCAATGTCGATATGGCCGAAGGCGGCGACCGCGCCATCAACGAGCGCCTTCATCTCGTCATGCTTGCGCACGTCGGCGGGAATGTAGAGTCCCTTGCCGCCTATCGCGCCAATGCCGGCCTCGACCTCGCGTCCCAGCGCCTGACGCCGGCCGCAGAAAGCGACGCGCGCGCCTTCGCGGGCGAAGGCCTCGGCGGTCGTCCTGCCAATGCCGGAGGTCGCCCCCGTGACGAGCACAACTTTTCCAGCGAAGCGGCCGGCGGGGCTGGCGCGCCCTGTCAACGTGGCCGGGTTCAGCGTGTTTGCGGCGGCAGTGCCGGCGGCCGAAACCGCTGCGCCCAACGCCAGCGCCCCAACAAAGGCTCGGCGGGCGGGATCAAGCTCCTTCATAGTGTTGCTCCGATGGTGTGGTCCTCCATCCAAACTAAGATGTGCGCGCGACCGCGCTCGTGCTCACTTGTCGTCAGCCGAGACGCGTTGTTGTATTTTCAGGCTGTGGCCTGACCCTCCGAGGATCGGTCAACGATCGAAGGCAGAGGAGCCGATCTCTGGAAGCAAAGCGGGGCCATGCGCAGGCGACACGGCGCCAACGCCGAGCCTCGGTGCCTGTATCACCCTATGTTTCTCGAGAGCGACGGGCCAGACACGCAGCGTGTAGCCGGCAGGAACGACATTGGTGAGCCTCATCTCTTTTACAGATTGGTACCAAACGGGACGTCTCGCGCCGTACGTCGTGAGCCGCCGCGGTCTGGGAGACGCCATCTCGATGATCGAGGCCAGGCAGCCCGCCGGCGACATGTCTGATCCTGCCACCGGCGATCTGGTGCTGGTCATGGCTGTTCAGGCCGGCATCCGTCACACCTCGAACCTCGGCGCCGGTCGGTTCGCCGACCGGACCCCGAAAGGCGGTCTTCTCCTGATCCCGCCGGACGTCGCCACCGACATCAGGGTCGAGAACCAGCACCTCATCAGGTGCTTCTCGTTTAGCGCAGAACGCTATCGCGACGCTGCCGCCCAGTTTCGAAACGGCCGCGCGGTCTATGATTTCGGCCGCCTTCATCAACGGCATTTTTTCCTGCCTGCGATCCAGCCCGTGCTCGATCGCGCATGGTTGCTGGCCGCAGCGGCGCAGGCGGGGCCGCGCCTCTACGCCGAAGCATTGGCGAACTTCATCCTTGCGGAACTCAGCCTCGCCGCCGATTCCAGTCCCGCGATGGCAACTGGCGGACTCACGCCGAGGCAGCTCAAGCGTGTCAGCGATCACCTGCTTGATCACCTTGCCGACGACGTTTCGTTGGCCGAACTTGCGGCGCTGGTTGACCTGTCTGCCTACCATCTCTGTCGCGCGTTCAAGGTGTCGACGGGGTTGCCACCACACCGTTGGAGGCTCGCGCGTCGCATCGAGCGGGCGAGAGAACTGCTAGAAGACAGCGAGATGTCGATCACGGATATTGCCGCCACCGTCGGCTATGACGATCCCAGTCAGCTCGCTGCCGTGTTCCGCAAAACGCTTGGCCTCAGTCCGACCCGCTATCGGAGAGAGCGGCGGTCGTGAACCGGGCCGCGGCTCAGCCTCCTCTTGTTCCTGCGACGCCGACCGGGCCTTAATCAGGTCGTATCAAATCGTCACTGAAAGCGGCCAAGCTCCCATGAACCCCTGCATCATCACCGTCGCCATCACCGGCTCGCTGCCGACCAAGCGCGACAACCCGGCCGTGCCGATCTCGATTTCCGAGCAGATCGAATCGACGCATGAGGCCTTCGAGGCGGGTGCGACGCTCGCCCATTGCCATGTCCGCACCGACGAGGGCGCGCCGACCTCCGACCCCGAGCGCTTCGGCCGTTTGCTTGAGGGCCTGCGCAAGCACTGCCCCGGTATGATCCTGCAGCTCTCGACCGGCGGCCGCTCCGGCGCGGGCCGCGAGCGTGGCGGCATGATCCCCCTCAGGCCCGACATGTGCTCGCTCTCGACCGGCTCCTGCAATTTCCCGACGCGCGTCTACGAGAACAGCCCCGACCTCGTCGACTGGCTGGCGGCCGAAATGCTCAGCCATGGCGTCAAGCCGGAGATCGAGGCTTTCGACCTGTCGATGCTGTTCAAGGCGGTCGAGATGGGGATCGCCGGCGCGATCAAAGGGCCGCTTCACGTGCAATTCGTCATGGGCGTAAAGAACGCCATGCCGGTGGATCGTCCCTCGCTGGAGTTCTACATCGCGACGCTGAAGCGGCTGGCCCCGGACGCGACCTGGACGGGAGCAGGCATCGGGCGCGACCAGATCACGCTGAACCGCTGGTCGCTTGAGCTCGGCGGCCATTGCCGCACGGGGCTGGAGGACAATGTCCGGCTCGACCGCGACACGCTCGCGCCCTCAAACGCCGCGCTGGTCAGGCGCATCGTCGATCTCTGCCCGGAGTATGGCCGCAGGCCCGCAACCGTCGCCGAGGCGCGGGCGCTGCTGGGCCTCGCAGCCTAAGTCGCATCGCGCCGCTCGGCGCTACCGCCCGCGATAGACCAGCGGGAACTGCTCGGGCTTCACCGTCTTGCCGTCGCAAGCCTCCTTCTCGCGATATTCGACGAGGACGAATTCGCCCGCCTCGTTGACGCGGTGGCGTTCATAGACGCCGCAATCGCCCGCGCTGCGGCCGAGCGCGATGCCTGTCACGGTGCGGGTCTTCACGTCCCAGCTCGGCGACATCAGCTCGGTGGGCTCGCTGGTGCGCTTCTTGCCGGGCGGGCCCTTGAAGCTCAGGAAGCTCAAATTCTGGGCCGGATCGGGCAGATAGACCAGCGCGAAGACGGAATTGCCCTGGATGTTGAAGATCTGGCAGCGAATTTCCCAGATCGCCGATTCCTCCGACATCTGGAAGCCGGTGACGCCGGCCTTCATGATCTCGGGGTTGCAGCCGAAGCGCTTCTCGGCCTGCGTCAGCACGGCGCGCGGCACCTGCGCCGGCCTGACCTGATAACGGGTGAACTGCGCGGGCGATCCTCCGGCGGGAGCTGCGGCCTGCGGCGGGGCGGGAGGCGGCGGCGCGGCGGCGCTCATGCAGCCGGCCCCACCCTTGACCGAGGCCTTGAACTGCTGCTTGCCGGGCAGGCTCAGCACCAGCGAGCCGCTCTCGATCTCGACCGCCTCGCCCTCGATCTCGCCGAGCTTCAGCTCCAGCACGGCGAAACCATCGCCCTGCGAGAGCTTGTAGAGCTGGTAGGGATAAAGCCCGTATCCGCCGGCCTTGCCGCCGATAGCGACGCGGGTCAGCGTCAGCACCTGCTCGCCGATCTTGATGCGGGCCGGCTGGCGGGCATTGTTCTGGCCAGTCAGCGCCTCGGTGAAGACGAAGGCGTAGCGGTCCTTCTCCGGATCGCGATTGGCCTGCCAGAGGGCGACCGAACAGCCCTTCGAGCGATCGACCTCGGCCTTGTCGAAGAGCTTGAGGTCGATCTTGCCGTCATCGGGTTTGGCCTGCGCCATGACGAGCGCGGGCAGCAGCGTGAACGCCAGCAGAAGCGCCAGACGGCTGCCGAAATGCGTGATGATCATGGTCCACTCCCCCGAGCGCGAAGCTCGGGAGCCTAGCCGAGGCGGCGAGCCTGGCAACCCGCAATCATGACGCAAAGTCAGATGCCGGCCATCCGCCGCAGCGCCTCGAAGTGCTTCTCGGACTGGTAGACCAGCACCTGCCGCCATTCGCGCGCCGTGGCCTCGATCTCCTGCTGCGGGATCAGCCTGAGCGGCCTGCCGGTCGACATCGCCAGCACCTGCTGCCGGCAGGCGCGCTCCAGGAAGTACAGATCGTCGAAGGCGACCGCGACGGATGGGCCGCCGATGGTGACGCCGTGATGGGCGAGGAAGGTGATGTCTGCCCCCGCATCGGCCTTGTTGGCAGCGACGATCGCCTCGCCCTCGCCGGCATCGAGCGCCAGCCCGCCGAAGTGATCGACGTAGAGCGTGCGGCCATGGAACCGGCAGGCGGTCTGGTGCGCCATCTCCAGCCGGCCGCCCTCGACCATGGTCAGCGCGGTCGCGTAGGGCATGTGGACATGCAGCACCGCGACATGGCGCGGATTGGCCTTGTGGGCGGCGACATGGATGTTGAGCGCGGTCGCCTCGACCTCGCCCTCGCCTTCCAGGATGACGCCCTTGTCTTCGATCAGCAGCAGATCGGAGGGCTTCATCTCGGCCCAGTGGACGCCATAGGGATTGATCAGGTAGCGCGAGCCGCCATCGGCGGCGTCCGGCAGCGCGACCGAGAAATGGTTACAGATGCCCTCGTTCAGCTCGAATTTCGCGGCGAGGCGCAGCGCGGCGGCGAGGTCGCGGCGCTGATGGGTGAGGCTGGGCTGGGGCATGGGCGGGGCTTTCACGACGATCCGAACCATCGGATCGAAGCATCGCCGCCCCCGACATGACAAGGCCCGGCGCAGGGGCCGGGCCTGGTTGAAATCGCATGGCGCGACTGGCGTCACGTCGACCACCGTTACGCCCTATTTCGGCGCGAGCACCATTACCATCTGGCGGCCCTCGAGCTGCCAGTCGCTCTCGACCTTGGCGACGTCGACGAGATCGCCCTTGACCCGCTCAAGCACCTTCACGCCGAGATCCTGGTGGGCCATTTCGCGGCCGCGGAAGCGCAGGGTCACCTTGACCTTGTCGCCCTCCTCGAAGAAGCCATGCATCGCCTTCATCTTCACGTCGTAATCGTGCTTGTCGATGCCCGGCCGGAGCTTGATCTCCTTGATTTCGATGGTGCGCTGCTTCTTGCGCGCCTCGGCCGCCTTCTTCTGCTCCAGGAAGCGGAAGCGGCCATAGTCGAGAATCTTGCAGACGGGAGGCACGGAATTGGGGGCGATCTCGACCAGATCGAGACCGGCATCCTCGGCAATCTTCAGGGCCTCGAAGAACGAGACCACGCCACGGTTGGCGCCGGTATCGTCGATGAGCTGGACATCGCGGACGCCGCGAATATCGCGGTTGGAGCGCGGGCCGTCTTTGGTCGGGGTCGGGGCAGCACGGAACGGACGACGAATGGTGGTATTCTCCTGTGATTGGCGTTTGAAGCGCCTCTGCGCAGACACATTGCACAAAGAGGCGCGATGTCAATGGAAAGCGGCAATCGGCGACGATCGGAAGGCCATCGGGATGGCTCTTTCGGCGTCCCGGCTGCCGACAACCCTATCTCTCCAGCAGCGCGCAGTAGACATCGAGCGTCTGCGCCACCATCGTCTCCAGCGAGAAATGCCGTTCGACATGCAGGCGGGCCCGGCGCGCCAGCGCGTCGCGGGCCGAGGGCCGCAGGGCCAGCGCCTCACCCAGCGCCGCCGCCAGCGCCGCGGCGTCTCCGGCCGGCACGCGCCAGCCGGTTCGTTCGGACGGCAGCGTCTGCGGCGGGGCCAGAACTGTTTCGGGCACCGCACCGAGATCCGAGACGATGACGGGCGCGCCCATTGCCTGCGCCTCGACCGCGACGCGTCCGAAGGCCTCGGGCTCCGTCGAGGGAACCGTCACGACGGCGGCGCAGAGCAGTGCGGCCGGCATGTCGGCGCAATGGCCGACGCGCTTGACCCGGTCCTTCAGGTTCGCAGCCGCGATCTGCTGGTCGAGTTCCTTGACGTAGCCGTCGCGCCCCTGCGGATCGCCCGCGAGAATGAAGGCGGTGTCGCCGTCGCCGCCGTCACGCAGCAGGCGCGCGGCCTCGATCAGCACGCGCTGGCCCTTCCAGCCGGTCAGCCGGCCGGGCAGCAGCACGATCCGCTGATGCGGCTCGACGCCCCAGGTCTTGCGCAGCGCCTGCACCCGCTCGGGCGTCACCGCGGCGGGCGCGAAGGCAGAAAAATTGGTGCCGCGATGGACGATGCGGATGCGCTCGCGGGCGAAGCCGTGCCGGGCCAGAATCAGCTCCGCCGTATAGCCCGAGTTGGCGATGACGACGTCGCCGCGCGCCATTACCGAATTGTAGAGTGCCTTCACGGTCGAGCGGCTGGCATAGGAGCCATGATAGGTCGTGACGAAGGGCAGGCCGAGCCGCCGCGTCGCCGCCAGCGCCACCCAGGCCGGCGCGCGCGAGCGGGCATGGACGAGTTCGACGCCCTCGTCGCGGCAGAGCCGCGCCAGACGGCCGACATTCAAGGCCATGGCGACCGGGTTCTTGGTCGCGGCCGGGAAAGGCAGCCAGACGCCGCCCTTGGCCTGCAGCTCGGCCACCAGCCGCCCGCCCTCGGTCGCGACCAGCGCCCGCGCGCCGGCCTCGGTCAGGCCCTTGGCGATGTCGACCGCCGTGCGTTCGGCCCCGCCTGCATCGAGATCCGGGATGATCTGCAGGATGGTGCGGCCGCCGAGCGGATGCATATCGGTCGAGGGCAGCGTCAGATGCGCGCCGGGCTGCATGGAGAAGGTCACCGGGTCAGGATGCTCGCTCTGGTGTTCCGCAGTATGACCACTCGCGGCGCGCCGCCGCAGCCTATATTCGCGTTGTCGGACAGATTCGTCACAGGAGATTTGGCGTGGCCGGACATCCGAGCGCTCAAGACGAGCCGCCGCAATGGCTGGAGATCGGCGACGGCGACAGGCGGCGCAGGCTCGCCTGCCTCGTTCAGCCCGGCGAAGGCCCGCCCGTCATCTGGCTCGGCGGCTTCCGCTCCGACATGCGCGCGACGAAGGCGGAAGCGCTGGCCGACTGGGCGCTCAGCCAAGGGCGCGGCTTTGTTCGCTTCGACTATGCCGGCCATGGCGAGAGCGGTTCCGACTTCGCGCGCTGGACACTTTCGGACTGGCGCGACGACGCGCTGGCCATGATCGCCGCGCATTGCCGGCAGCCGCCGGTGCTGGTCGGTTCCTCGATGGGCGGCTGGATCGCGCTGCTCGCCGCGCGCCAGTTGCTCGGAACCGCGCTCGCACCGGCCGGCATGGTGCTGATCGCGCCCGCCGTCGATTTTTCCGAGGAGCTGATGTGGGCCCAGATGCCCGCCAGCATCCGTGAGACGATCATGCGCGACGGGGTCTGGATGCGCCCATCTGCCTATTCGCCCGAGCCGACCCCGATCACGCGCGCGCTCATCGAGGACGGACGCAAAAACCTGATGTTCGGGGCCGAGATCCGGACGGGCTGCCCGGTCCATATCCTGCAGGGCATGGCCGACCCCGATGTACCGTGGCGGCAGGCGCTCAAGCTGGTCGAGCACCTGACCGGCGACCCGGTGGTGCTGACGCTGGTCAGGGACGGCGATCACCGCCTGTCTGGCCCGGCCGACCTGGCGCGGTTGCAGGACGCGGTCGGCAGGATCACGGACGCCGCCTGAGCGCAGCGTCAATGGACGCTGACCATCCTGAGATCGTGTTCCCAGGCGTTGGCGGTCGCGGCTTCGCGCGAATCGGTCACCAGAATCGGCGCGCCATCGGCCGAGAGCAGCGCGAAGAGTTGCAGGCCAGGCTTGATCTGGGGAGCCTGCGGAAAGATTCGCACCAGCTCTTCCGAGCTCATCGGCTTGAGATAGGCGACCTCGCCCGTGCCCAGCGCGGCGAATTCGGCCGGGCTCAGCGGGTTGGTCTGGATCATGTCTCTGTCTTCGTTCATCGCGCCCTCCTTCAGAGCAGTGCGAATGGCGATCTTCGATTGTACGACGGCACTGATGAACGGATGCAAAATCCGCGCTCACGCCGCCGGTCTGCTCTCAATCCCGGCTCACGATATCGATACGCCGGACGAGCCGTTCCGGTTCCGGCCGCACGAGATCGATCGCGAGCAGGCCGTTCGACAGATCGGCCCCCAGCACCTGCATGCCGTCGGCCAGCAGGAACGCCCGCTGGAACTGGCGCGCGGCGATGCCGCGATGCAGGAACTGCCGGTTTTTGTCGTCGCTCTGCCGGCCACGAATGCAGAGCTGGTTTTCTTCCAGCGTGATCTCGAGCTGGTCTCGCGCGAACCCTGCGACGGCGAGGGTGATTCTCAAACGGTCAGGTTCGTCCTGCGTCCTGACCAGCCGCTCGATGTTGTAGGGCGGATAGCCTTCGCTGCCGCCTTTGGCGACCCGCTCCAGCGCGCGCTCGATATCGTCGAAGCCGAGCAGGAACGGATGGGACAGGCTTGGCGTACGTGTCATCTTGGCGTGCGCGTCACGTCGGAAGCCCCCGAAAGGCGCCTCGTTGATCGTCCGGAACCCGCTGGCCGCAGCACCCCGGAGCGAAAGGCGAACCCTTCCGCATGACAATCAGATGGCGACGGAACCGGCCGGCTTCAAGAGCGCGGGCCTCGCGTTGCGCGGACGGCTCGCGATGTTCAGGGTGGTACAGCCACCCCGGCTTGAACGGGGGACCTCTAGATCCACAATCTAGCGCTCTAACCAACTGAGCTATGGCTGCATGCAGCACCCTGGCGACCGCGCCATCCAAGGCACGGTCAGCGGCGGCGCGGAACCTAGAACCGACGCCGCGCGATTGCAACCGCGTAATGCGGCGATTTTCCTGGCCTCATGTCGGGCTTGGAAATCTCAGACCCGCAGGGACGAACCGGCGATCTGCCCGATCTCCTTGAGATGGGCCGCATGCGCCTCGTAGCCGCGACGGACCGCCTTGGCCTGCAGCGCGACCGCGTCGGCAGCGCTCTGGGTGCGCGCCAGCGTCTCGGCCTCGCCGAGCTTCGCCTTCAGTTCGGCGCAGGCATGGTCGAGCATGCTGGCCTGCAAAGCCCCGAAGGTCTTCGTCAGCACCAGCGTGCGGCTCAGCATTGCGCCGACGAAATCGGGCATCTCGGGTAGCGCCGGCACGGCAAGCGGCGCAGCCTTGACAAGCGGGGAAGCCTTGGCGACAGGGGCGACCTTGGCGACCGCCGCCGCGTCCTTGACCATGGCGACCTGCCTGGCGACGACGGTCTCAGCGACCTTGCGCGTCGCGGCGACGCTTGCGGCAACCACCGGCTTTGCGGCCTCGACAGCCTTGGCGGGAGCGGAGGCAACGGCCTTGGCCACGGAATCGGACGCTTTCGCGCCCTTGGCGGCAGCAGCCCGCGCGGCGGCCGGGGCCTTCTGGATGCGTGCCTTGGCGGGCGCGACGCGCTTGGCGGATTTCGCTTTGGCAGGCGCAGCGGCCTTAACCGGGGCATCGCTCTCCTTGGCTTTTGCGACCGCAGGCTTGGCCGGAGCGGCTTCAGCCTTCGCCACTGGAGCGGCGCTCGGGGTTGCGAGCGGAGCCGCCACGGGCTTGGGAGCCGACGTGACGACCGGCGCGGACTTCGGAGCGGCGGCGACGGGCGTCGGCGCAGGCTTGCCGTCCATCGGCTTCGTCTCCGCCGGCCTGGTCTCGACGCTGGCCGAGCGCGTCATGGCTGTCACCGGGGCAAGGCTGATCGGGGCCTTGGCGGGAGCCTTGCTGGCGGCGGGCTGGCTCGGAGCGGGCTTGGTGTCGGCGGAATTGGCCATCACGGGTCTCCTTCTGCGATCGAAATGCTGGTTGCGATCGAAATGCTGGCAGCCGGGCGGAATGCCCGGCCTGTGTCATGGTCACTCTCGGTGGCCGGGTCGCGGCGCTGACGCACAGCGGCGGCTCATTTCATCTTGGTCGCCTTGGCTGCCGTTTCGGCCGCCTTGGCCGCGACGTCCTGCGCCACGGCGCCCATTTCCTTGAGCTGGGTCTGCAGCGAGGCCATCTGCGCCTTCATGAAGTCGGACTGGTGCTGCATGATCTCGGTCATGTCCTTGGACTTGACCAGCTTCTGGGCGAGGTCGAACGCGGCCGCGACATTGGTCTCGGCATAGCTCATCGCCTTGCGGGTCACGTCCTGCGCGTTGATGCGGGCCGACTCGGCCGAACCATGGGCGGTGTCGACGGCCTTCTGGGCCGCGCCGATGAAGCCGTCGAAAGCCTTGCGGGCCTGATCGACGCTCTTTTCGGCGAAATCGCGCATCTCGGCCGGCACTTCGTAGGGGATCTTGCCGTTCATCAGGGTCATCCTCCGGTTGAATTATGTCAATCGCTCAGCGGCGATTGTGCAGTGCAATATCATTGTTGCGCTGCGATGACAATGGCGCGCGCAAAGGCCGCACCCGCACGTTAACGCTATTTCGATGAGACGCGGGAGGGCGGGTGAGGTTCCATGGATTTGCAATCCGCCCGGGGTTATTAAACAGTTGTTAGCCATATCGGCTGAATCGAACGAGCGGACGGGCGACGGGCAGCCATGAGCGGAGCGCGACAGGACTGGGCGCGGATCGGCGTCGCCGCGGCGCTGGACGCCGGGCTTGCCGGGTTCGCAGCCGGCGGCGCGCTGCTGGTCTGGGACGCTGACAGCCAGAGGACCGGTTACGCCAACGCCGCCGGCCTCGCCTTGCTCGGCCGCGACGGGCTCGACGCCGAACTCCCGCCCGCGACCCGACAGCGCTTCGGCGCGCTCGCCGGCGGCCTCGCCTCTCGCGAAGGCGTGCGGCTCGAACGGCTCAGACTAACGTCCGGATTCACCGCGACGCCCGTGACCTGCGGCTGCCGGCTGTTCGACGGCGATGATGGTCAGGCGGTGCTGGCGATCGCGGTGCCCGCCGCCGAGATGCGCCGACTGGGCGTGGCCGTGCCCGCTCCCGAGACAGCCGAGCCCGAATTCGCGGCTCAGACCAGCGTCGCCGGGCCCGAGATCGTCGAGACGCCGGCGGCCGAGCCTGTCCCTGCCGCGCCTGCCCGCGCGCTGGTGCGCTTCCTCTGGCAGAGCGACGCCGCAGGGCATCTGATCAGCGTCTCGCCCGATGTCGCCGCCCTGACGGGGCGCGATGCCGCCGCCGCGCTGCCGGGCCGAAGCTGGCGCGACCTGCTCGAAACCGACGTCGTCGATCGCGATGGCGGGCTGCTCGAACGCCTTGCCGGCACCGCGACATGGAGCGGCCATGGCCTGCTCTGGCGCACCGGCTCCGGCGCGGAGGGCGCGCGCGTCGAACTGTCGGGCGTGCCGGTGCTCGACGCCGCGCGGCAGGTTTCCGGCTTTCGCGGCTTCGGCCTCGCCCGTCTGACGGAACGCGAGCCTTTCCCGGCGCATCAGCCGGCGGTGCCGCAGGCCGATCCTGCCGATCACGACGCCGTCCCCGAGATCGCGGAGGAAGACCTCGCCGCGCTGGATCTGTCGCTGCCAGCCGTCGCGGAGCCGGTCGACACCGTGCAGGCCGACGAGATGCAAGCGCCCGCCGATGCGGAGACTGGCGAGCAGGCGGAGACCGAGGAGGTCGTTACCGCAACCGCCCAGCCGGCCATCGAAGCCCAAACGCCTGACGAAACCGAACTCGCAGACATCCAGTCGGACATCGCCGAGGTGACGGCTGCGGCAACGGACGAGACCGTTTCGGATGCAGCCGACCAGCCGGTGCCTGGCGATGAGGCCACGGCATCGGAGGCGCAGGAGCCCGTCCCCGTCATCGACGAGCCCGCTGCAACCGAGGCCGAGGCCGCCGCGGAGGAGCCTGCGCCACCGGTCGCGGAGGCCCCTCCCCGCCCGGACGTCACAAACATCGTGCCGCTGCGCAACGGCCATCTCACCGCCGTCCGGCCGGTGCTCGAGCCGTCGAAGCCCAATCTCAGCTCGGCCGAGCGCAATGCCTTCCGCGAGATCGCCAAGGCGCTGGGCGCGCGCATCGCCGGCGACGACGAGCCGGGCCCGCGCCTGCCGCAGGCCGCGCCGCTGCGGCTGAAGGACAGCGAGCCTCTCACGGCGGCGCCGGTCCCGGCCGAATCCGCGCCGGCTCCTGCCGTCGAAACGCCCGCCGTCGCGCCGGCCAGCGCCGCCCCTGCGCTGGAAGCTCTTGGCGACGACGCCATGGCGCTGGACGCCACCGCCTCTTCGGCGCTTCAGCCCGCTCGCCAGCGCCTGCCCAATTCGCACGCCGACGTGCTCGACCGGCTGCCCATCGCGGTGCTGGTCAATCGCGGCGACGAGGCGCTCTACGCCAACCGCACGCTGCTCGACCTGCTCGACTACGCCGATCTCGCCGATCTCGCTTCCGGGGGCAGCGTCAGTCGCCTGATCAAGGAAGCCTCCCGCACCGATGGCGGCGCGATGATTCTGATCGACCGGCTCGGCCATCTCGTCAGCGTCGATGCGGTGCTCTCCAGCGTGTCCTGGCTCGGCGAGCCCGCGACCCTGATGGCCTTCCGCCATCCCGATGGCGGCGGCGAGGTCAAGGTCCAGACCCCGCAGGAAGCCGAAGAGGCGGAACTCGCCGCCGAGTTCGAGGCGGAGGAGGCCGAGAGCGCCGCGCGCGTCGAGGCGCTGCGGCTCGATGTCGACCAGCGCGAATCCCGCATCGACGAACTCGTCGCGATGCTCGACACCGCGACCGACGGCGTCGTCACGGTCGACGAGCGCGGCCGCATGCTCTCGCTCAACAAGACCGCCGAGGCGCTGTTCGGCTACGACCAGCGCGAGGTCACGGGCGAGCTGTTCACGCTGCTGTTCGCGCCGGAAAGCCATGCGCCGGCGCTCGACTATCTCGAAGGGCTCAAGGGCGGCGGAGTCGCCTCGGTGATGAATGACGGGCGCGAGGTCATCGGCCGCGTGCGCCAGGGCGGGCGCATACCGCTGTTCATGACGATGGGCCAGATCGCCCATGGCGCGGAGCGCCGCTTCTGCGCCGTGCTGCGCGACATCACCGCCTGGAAGAAGACCGAGAGCGACCTCGTCGAGGCGCGCAAGAGCGCCGAGAAGGCCAGCGCTCAGAAGTCCGACGTGCTCGCCAAGATCAGCCACGAGATCAGGACACCGCTGAACGCCATCATCGGCTTCGCCGAGGTGATGGCGGAGGAGCGCTTCGGGCCGATCGCCAATGAGCGCTACAAGGAATATCTGCGCGACATCCACAGCTCCGGGGGCTACGTCATCAGTCTCGTCAACGACCTGCTGGATCTGGCCAAGATCGAGGCCGGCAAGCTCGATCTCGACTTCGAGAGCGTCAACCTCAACGAGATCGCGCTTTCGACGGTGAGCCTGCTGCAGACCGAGGCCAATCGCGGCCGGGTCGTGCTGCGCTCGGGGCTGTCGCCAAAACTGCCGCCGGTCGTCGCCGACCAGCGCTCGATCAAGCAGATCGTGATCAACCTGCTATCGAATGCGGTGAAGTTCACCGATGCGGGCGGGCAGGTCATCGTCTCGACCGCACTCGGCGACCAGGGCGAGGCGATCCTGCGGGTGCGCGACACCGGCATCGGCATGGACGACCACGAGATCGCCCTCGCTTTGGAGCCGTTCCGCCAGGTCCCGACGACGCGGCGCAAGGGCGGCACGGGCTTGGGCCTCCCGCTGACCAAGGCGCTGGTCGAGGCCAACCGCGCCGCGATGACGATCACCAGCGTCAAGAAAGAAGGCACGCTGGTCGAGATCACCTTCCCGCCGCAGCGCGTGCTGGCGGGGTAGAGGCTCTTCGTCGCTCCAACACCACTCCGTCATCCCCGACGCAGCGAAGCGCAGCTCCGCGATGCCGGGGGAGGGTGTGGAGAGCGGAAAAGAAAAGGGCGCGCGTCCCACGACGCGCGCCCTTTCCTATTCGATAAGCGGTCAGTTCACTTCGGCGCGGCAGCCAGCACCGGGGTCAGCTTGTCGGCGTCGCGCTTGATGAGCGCCTGGAAGCCGGCGGGCGTGCGCTCCTCGGCGCTCGGGATCACGGCGCCGAGATCGAGCAAGCGCTTCTTGGTCGGCTCGTCGTTCAGCGCCTTGTTCAGCGCGTCGACCAGCTTGTCCACCGCCTCCTTCGGCATTCCCTTGGGGCCGGCGATGCCGTTCCAGGCCTCGATCTGGTAGTCCGGCAGGCCGGCTTCCTTGGTGGTCGGCACGTTGGGCAGCGCCGGCGAACGCTCGGCGGAGGCCACCGCGTAGGCCTTGATGGTATCGGCCTTGATCTGCTCGGAAACCGAGACGATCTGGTCGCACATGAAGTCGATCTGGCCCGAGACGAGATCGTTCAGCGCCGGGCCGGTGCCGCGATAGGCGACGGCGTTGAGCTTGGGCACGCCGAGCACGCCCTTGAGCAGGGTGCAGGTCGTCCAGGAAACGGAGCCGACGCCGGCATGGGCCTCGTTGAACTTGTCGGGCGCGGCCTTCACGGCGGCGACGAACTCCTTCAGGTCCTTGGCCGGAAAGTTCTTCTTGGCGACGATCAGGATCGGCGTTCCGCCGGCCAGGCCGATGGTCTGCATGCCGTTGAGCGGGTCGTATTTCAGGCCGGGATAGGTCGCCGGCGCTGCCGAAAAGGTGCCCAGATGCCCCATCGCGATCGTATAGCCGTCGGGCGTCGCGGTCATCGCGCGGGTGATGCCGGTGGTACCGCCGGCGCCGGCGACGTTCTCGATCACGATCTGCTGGCCGAGCGTCTTGGACATGTGGTCGCCGACGATGCGCGCGATGATGTCCGTCGGGCCGCCGGCGGCGAACGGCACGATCATGGTGACGGGCCGCGCAGGATAGGCCTGCGCCATGGCGCCGCTGGTCAGAGCCAGCGTGATGGCCACGCCAAGGCCGAGTGTGAGCTTTTTCATGGATGATCCTCCCTGAGATCGGTTGGTGGGGAAACTGGGGTGGGAACGGCGTTCCGGCAACCCCGTCATTCGGTGAAGACCTCGTCGCGCTTCTTCGACATCGACGGCAGCAGCGCGATGACGAGCACGATGACGGCGACGGCGAGCAAGCCGGCCGAGATCGGCCGCTCGAGGAAGGTCATGAACGAGCCGCGCGAGATGATCAGCGCCTGACGCAGTTTCTCCTCCATCAGGCGGCCGAGCACGAAGCCCAGCAGCATCGGCGCGGGCTCGAAGCCGAGCTTGATCAGGATGTAGCCGAACAGGCCGAAGAGGGCCGTGAAGGCGACGTCGACCGGCTGGTTGTTCACCGAGTAGATGCCGATGCAGCAGAAGATCAGGATCGCCGGGAACATCAGGCGGTAGGGCACCTGCAGCAGCTTCACCCACAGGCCGACCAGCGGCAGGTTGATGATGAGCAGCATCAGGTTGCCGATCCACATCGAGGCGATCATGCCCCAGAACAGGTCGGGGTTCTTGGTCATGACCTGCGGGCCGGGGATGATGCCGTGGATCGTCATCGCGCCGACCATCAGCGCCATCACCGCGTTGGGCGGGATGCCCAGCGTCAGCAGCGGAATGAAGGCCGTCTGCGCGCCGGCGTTGTTGGCCGATTCCGGCCCCGCCACGCCCTCGATCGCGCCCTTGCCGAAGCGGGATGGATCGGCGGCGATCTTCTTCTCGATCGTATAGCTGGCGAAGGGGCCGAGGACCGCGCCGTTGCCCGGCAGGATGCCGAGTATCGCGCCGACGCTTGTGCCGCGCAGCACCGGATTGATGCACTGCTTGATCTCGCTGAGGCTCGGCAAAAGCTTGCCGATCTTGGTCTTGACCACGTCGCGGGTCTCGGGATTTTCGAGATTGCGCAGCACCTCGGCGAAGCCGAATACGCCCATCGCCAGCACGGCGAAGTCGATTCCGTCCGCCAGCGGCGGGAAGCCGAAGGTCATGCGCTCCTGCCCGGTTTCCAGATCGGTGCCGACGGTCGACAGCAGCAGGCCCAGCATGATCATGCAGAAGGCCTTGAGGATCGAGCCGCGCGCCAGCACGACGGCGAAGCACAGGCCCATCACCATCAGCGAGAAATACTCGGCCGGCCCGAAGAGCAGGGCGAGCTTGGTCAGGGGCGCGCCGAGCGCCGCGATGACGATCGTCGCGACCGAACCGGCGAAGAACGAGCCGAGCGCCGCGACGCCGAGCGCAACGCCGGCCCTGCCCTGCTTGGCCATCTGGTGGCCGTCGAGCGTTGTGACGACAGAGGTCGCCTCGCCGGGGATGTTGACCAGGATCGCCGTGGTCGAGCCGCCATATTGCGCGCCGTAATAGATGCCCGCCAGCATGATCAGAGCGCCGACGGGATCGAGCCCGAAGGTGATCGGCAGCAGCATGGCGATGGTGGCGATCGGGCCGACGCCCGGCAACACGCCGATCAGCGTGCCGACGAGGCAGCCGACGAAACAGAGCAGGATGTTGATGGGGATCGGAAGGGAGACAGCGCCCTGGAGGAAGCCGGGCGCCCACCAGACGATCTTCCAGACGGTGGCGAAGCCGAGAGCGAGATTGGCGAAAACGTCCATGATGACCTCAGATCCCCAGCAGCCACGGTGCGAGCGGGATCGGCAGTCCCAGCGCATATTTGAACAGCAGCGCGCAGAAGGTCGTCATCACGATCGCGAAGATGATCAGTTCCTTCCAGCGCAGATCGGTCGCGGCCGAGCCGGCGACCAGCACCACGATCGGGCCTGAGACGACGAGGCCGAGCTGCGGCACCTTGAGCGGCCCGATGTCGAAGCCGCGGATGGTCAGACCGAACAGCACCGCCCCGCCCAGTACGAAGATGACGCCGCGCCAGGAGAAGCCCTGCAGTTGCTCGCCCTTGTAGACCAGCGACGTCAGCGCCAGCATGACGCCGAGCCCCGCACAGATCACCGCGAAGGATTTCGGCAGCATGCCGGGGCCGATCTGGCGCAGCGTGCCGAGCGGCAGGTCGCGGGCGAGGAACAGCGCCAGCGCGGCGAGCAGGATCATGAAGATGCCGGCGGCCAGATCCTGCGGCGAGCGGACTGTGAGACCGCGCGCCTGTTCTATCTTGTTCAGACTCATAGAGATCCTCCGGGCTGCAATCCGGCGATCCGGACGGCGCGTTTGGGCGATGGCACTGGTTTGGGCAGGGATTTGCGCGCAGCCTTGGGCGGCGGCGGCGCGAACGGCAGAACCTGCCGCTCATCCATCAGGGTGACACTCTCGCGCAGGATGGCGAGGAAGTCGTCGCGGGCGCCGAGCTTCTGCTGCGGACGCCAGGCGATGCCGACCAGCGCACCCGGCGGCGGCGGATCGAGCAGCGCGCCGCGCAGGCGGCGCATGGTGACACCGGGAAAGCTGAGACGCGAGACCCAGTCCGGGGCCAGCGCCATGCCGAGACCGGCGGCGACCGCCGACATCATCGCCGGCTTCTCGGTCGCCTCGATGGTGACGTTGGGCACCGAGCCGACGCTCTCGAAATAGGCCATGACGAGGTCGTAGGCGAAGGGCCGGATGCGCTTGGAGGGCACCACGAAAGGCTCGCCCACCAGATCGAGCATGGTCAGGTGCTCGCGGGCGGCCAGCGGATGGGTCTCGTTCAGCACCACGATCGGCCGCTCGACGCGCAGCACCTCGAAGGCGCAATCGGTCGGCTTGCGCGGCGGGCGCGTCAAGGCGAGGTCGAGCTTGCCGGCCTCCAGCATCTGCACGAGCGCCGCCGTCATGGCCTCGACGAACTTGATCTCGATCGCCGGGAAGCGCTGGCGGAACTTCGCCAGCGCCTCGGGCACGAAGCTCGACGAGGCGGCGTCGATCGCGCCGATGCGCAGCACCTTGCCCGACGAGAGCGAAGCCTGCCGCACGGCCCGCGAGGCGTGCTCCATGCGCAGCAGGATCGCCTTGGCTTCCTCCAGCATGATCAGCCCGGCGCGCGTCAGCGCGACCTGCCGCGTCGTGCGGGTGAACAGGGCGACGCCGAGCTCGTCCTCGAGCGCGCTGATCTGGCGGGACAGGGCTGGCGGCGCGAGGCCCAGCCGTTCGGCCGCGTGGCCGAAATGCAGTTCCTCCGCCACCGCGATGAAACATCGCAGTTGCCGAACATCCATGGGTCTCGTGTCGCTCCCCTTCTGGCGTATCGTTTTTTCCGATATCTTCCAGTCTTCGCGGTTATGCCTCTAACGGCTAACGCCGCTGAATCGACCCTAGAGCAATTCATAATTTATTGGCAATAAACCCAGTGGCCGAGCCGCTGCCCAAATTGTCGGCTCAGGCCGGAGCCCGCACCTTGCGGAACAGCCGCCCGTCGATCAAAGCGAGGCCGGCGAAGATCGCCGCCATCCCGGCGAAATGACGCGGCAGCAGCGCCTCGCCAAGAAGTCCCACGCCGAGCATGATCGCGCTGACCGGGATCAGGAACGTCACCAGCATGACATTGCTGGGCCCCGCCGAGCGCATGATCCTGAAGAAGATGACATAAGCGAGCGCGGTCGAGATTAGCGCGAGGCCGGCGAGCGCGAGGACCGTCTGCCCCGTCGGGACCGGCAGGGTCCAGGGCGGATTGAGCAGAAGCACGATCGGCAGCGTCATCAGCGTCGAGGCGCTGAGCTGACCCGCGGCCGTGACCAGCGGCGGCAATTCGCGGAAGCGCCGGCCGTAGAGGCCCGAAAACGCGTAGGACACCGTCGCCGCTATGCAGGCGAGCTGCGCCAGCAGGTTGAGCCCGAGGCCTGAGAGCGCGTCAGGCCCGATCAGGATCGCGACGCCGGCGAAGCCCGCGACGACACCGGCGATCTTGGCGCTCGTGGCGCGCTCGCCGCCGAAGGCATGCATCACCATGACGGCGAAGATCGGCGTCATCGCGTTGAGGATCGAGGCGAGGCCGCTCGCGATCTGCTGCTGGCCCCACAGGAACAGGCTGAACGGGATCAGGTTGTTGAGCACGCCCATGCCGAAGAAGGCGAGCCAGGCGCGCCTGCCGACCGCCATGGAGAGCCCGGCCAGCCGCACCACCAGCAGCAGCGCCAGCGCGGCCAGACCGACCCGGACCAGCAGCACCGGCAGCGGCGGCCATTGCGCCAGCGCGAGCTTGTTGAAGAAGAACGAGCCGCCCCACAGCACCGAGAGAGCGGCCAGCATGAGCCAGTCGAAGGCGGACATGCGTGGCAATGAGGACGGCGTCGGCATGGTCATCGCGGATGGTGCCTTCGCTCGAACGTCAGCCTGCGTCAGTAACGGCCCAATGCCGTCGGCCACCACCCGATTCCCGGGAGCTTCGACAACCCAAAGCCCTCATCCTGAGGAGCCGCGAAGCGGCGTCTCGAAGGATCATCCAGTTTGCGCTGGAGCATCCTTCGAGACGAAGCCTGCGGCTTCTCCTCGGGATGAGGGGCTATGGGTTCGATCAGCGCGTCACGCCGGCTCGGCCTCGCGCGCTTGCCACATCGCCTGGAAGGCCGGTCGCGCATGGCACGCATCGAGCCAGGCCTTGACGCGCGGCGCGGCGTCGAAGAGCTGCGTCGCCGGCTTGGCGTAACGGACGACCTCCGCGACGTTGATGTCGGCGACGGTGAAGCGCCCTCCCATGACGAATCCGCCGCCCTCGGCCAGCGCCGCATCGAGCGCGGCGAACTGGGCCGGCAGCGCCGCCAGCGCCGCCTCGACCAGCGCCGGATCGCGCTTCTCGGGCGGATAGGCCGCCATGTGATAGAGCAGGTTCAGCGCATGGCTCTCGACGCTCGTCGCGGCCCAGAGCGACCACATCGCCGCCAGCCCCTCCTCCTGCACATTGGCCGGGGCGAGCGGGCCGCCATGCTTGCGGGCGAGATAGAGGTTGATCGCCAGCGATTCCTGCAGGCGGAAGCCGTCATCGTCGATCGCCGGGATCTGGCCCTTGGCGTTGACTGCGAGGAATTCCGGCGATTGCGTGTGGAGCGGCGCGTCGGCCGCGTCCGGGTCCGGCAGGCGGTAGACCTGGATCACCGGGACATGGGCAAAGGCCAGCCCCATCTCGTTGGCGAGCCAGATGTTGCGCGAGGCGCGCGAGCGGTAGCAGCCATAGATCGTCAGGGACATCGGGCGTGGCTTTCGGGACTGGCGGGATGGACAGGACCGCCCGCGCATGCGAGCGACGCGACCTTAGGCACATCGCCGCGCGCCGCCAACGGCGCGTCCCTCAAAGGTTCTTGATGAAAGCCATCAAGAGCGCGAGATGATCACCGCGTGCCGAACATCCGGTCGCCTGCGTCGCCAAGGCCCGGCACGATATAGCCGTGGTCGTTGAGGCATTCGTCGATTGCCGCCGTCCAGATGCGGACATCGGGGTGCGCGCCGCGCAGGCGGGCGATGCCCTCGGGCGCCGCCAGCAAGCAGACGAAGCGCAGATCCTTGGCGCCGCGCTCCTTCAGCCGGTCGATCGCGGCGACCGCGGAATTGGCGGTCGCCAGCATCGGGTCCATCACCACGATCATGCGGTCCGCGACATCCGACGGAGCCTTGAAATAGTATTCCACCGCCTGCAGCGTCTGTGGGTCGCGGTAAAGCCCGATATGGGCGACGCGGGCGGCCGGGACCAGCTCCAGCATGCCGTCGAGAAAGCCGACGCCGGCGCGCAGGATCGGCGCGAAGACCATCTTCTTGCCGGCGATGATCGGCTGCATCGTCGTCGTCAGCGGCGTTTCGATCTCGACCATCTCGATCGGCAGGTCACGCGTCACCTCGTAGCAGAGCAGCATGCCGATCTCGTTGAGGAGCTGGCGGAAGCTCTTGGTCGAGCGGTCTTTTTCGCGCATGAGGGTGAGCTTGTGCCGGACGAGCGGGTGATCGACGACGGTGACGCCGTCCTGCTGCATGGTCATTCGGTTCGCCCTCGTCGTTTCATGCCGTCATTGCGAGCGAAGCGAAGCAAACCAGGGGTCTCGCGCAACGCGCTGGATTGCTTCGCTTCGCTCGCAATGACGGCTCGTGTCTCAAAATACCGTGCCATCGCTGACGATCGTCAAGGGCGGGCCGCCGCCGGGACGCTTTTCGGCGGCGATCCGCCGGCCAGCCGCCCAGGTGCCGCCCTCCAGCACCTTCGCCAGCGGCAGTTCCTCGCGCGAGCGGCCGAGACGCTTGCGCACCAGCGCCCCGATCTCGTCGAGCAGCGCCACCGTCAGCGCCCGCCATTCGACCACCAGCGTCGAGCCGGGCTCATGGGCGCGCGCGGCCTCCGCCTCGTCCTTCAGCGTCAGCACGCCCATGTCGATAAACAGCCCGCCATTGCGGTATTCCGGCAGGCCGGTGAGGTCGTCGATATCGACCACAGCGATGCCGGCCCATTGCAGCGGCTCGATCAGCGAATAGGACAGCCATTGCGAGAGCTTGTGGAAGGGGACGAGCCCGGCCGTCGGTTCGCCGGCGGCGATCAGAGGATGCCGCCAGGTGTCGCCGAGCGCGATGCCGGCCAATGTCAGCCGCGACGGCCAGATGCCGCCGAAGGTCGTCAGAACCTCGCCGAGGATATGGGCGGCGCGGATCGAGCCGTGGTCCGCGACGGCTGCGAGCCTGTCGAACAGGTCGCCTGGCCGGATCAGGCCCTGTCGCTCAAGCTCCTCGCCGAGGCGGTTCAGGAGCGCGGCGCGGCCCTCGACCGCCAGCAGCGGGTTGCCCGGCCCAACCTGGAAGCCGGCGGCGAGCGCGTCGGCGTCGAGATGGCGCAGCGCGTTCGCGTCGGCCCGCAGAGGAGCGCTCTTGTCGCTGGAAAAGAGCCCGGCGGCGAACATGTCGAGCGAGGCCAGCGCCAGCCCTTCCGAGCGGCCGACGAGCGCGCCCGTCTCCGCATCGCGATAGCGCCAATCCGGCCCCGCCCCGGCGTCGAGCAGCACGCTGACGATAGCGAGGTCGTAAGCCGCCCTGCCCCTCGCGCGAGCGTCGGCGAAGTTCGCCTTCGCATCGAGCGCCTGCCAACGATCGACGCCGGCGACGCTGAAGTGGCGCCAGCGGGCGTGGAAAGGGATGTCCAGCGTCGGGTAGTTCGCGCGGATCGTGTCAAGAACGTAATCGGCGCAAGCCTCCAGCCTGCCGGAATCGACGCTGAAATGCAGCAGCTTGCCGGCATGGCCGAGCGCCAGCATTTCCTGCGCGCGGGCGCGGACGGCGGCTGGCTTGAGCAGGGGCCGGAAGGTCTCGGGATCGCGATCGGACATGGCTTCGGCGGCCGCTCTCAGAACTTGTCGAGGTCGCGGCCGATCGTGGCCTTGAGCGCGTTGTCGCCCGGCGCGCCATCGGGCGCGTAATAGCCCGCAGCCTTCTTGGCCTCCATTTCCACGGACGCGTCGGGCGGGATGAGTTCGGGCGGGATCGCGACGCGCTCGCCGATCTCGATGCCGCTCTCGACCATGGCGTCGTATTTCATGTTCGACATCGACATCAGCCGGTCGATGCGGGTGACGCCGAGCCAGTGCAGCGCGTCGGGCATCAACTGCTGGAAGCGCGCGTCCTGCACGCCGGCGACGCATTCGGTGCGCTCGAAATAGGTCGCGGCCGAATCGCCGCCCTCCTGACGCTTGCGGGCATTGTAGACGAGGAACTTCGTCACCTCGCCGAGCGCCCGGCCCTCCTTGCGGTTGTAGACGATGAGGCCGACGCCGCCGCCTTGCGCCTCCTTCACCGCCTCCTCGATGCCGTGCACGAGATAGGGCCGGCAGGTGCAGATGTCGGAGCCGAACACGTCCGAGCCGTTGCATTCGTCATGCACGCGGCAGGCGACGCGGCTCTTGCGGTCCGCCAGCTTACCGACCTCGCCGATGACATAGGCGGTGATCGAGCCGATCGGCGGCAGGAAGACGCGCAGGTCCGGCCGCGTCACCAGCTCCGGATACATGCCGCCGGTCTGCTCGAACAGCGTGCGGCGCAGTTCGTTCTCGCTCGTCCCAAAGCGCTCGGCGATGCCCGGCAGGTGCCAGACCGGATCGACCGCGATCTTGGTGACGGAAATGTCGCCCGATGCGTGCAGGATGTGCTCGTCGGGCGCGAGGCGGTGCGCGGCCATCGCCGCCAGGATCTCGGGCAGGTTCAGCCTGGCCTTGGTCACCGCGATGGTCGGGCGGATGTCGATGCCCTCGGCGATGAGCTGGCCGAAATCCTGCGCGACGCGGTGGCCGAACGGATCGAGCGAGACGATCTTTCCGGGCTCGAACCATGAGGGTTGAGGCGCGATCTCGGCGGTCGGATGCGTGTTGTGGAGGTCGGGCCGCTGCGAGGGGTTCATGGCGCGCGCCGAGATGGCGAGCGCGCGATAGACCGAATAGGAGCCGCCATGCGCGCCGATGACGTTGCGATCTCCCGGCGCGGTGGTGGAGGCGATGATGGGGCCACGCTCGCTTGCGGTCGCCGCGCCCCAGCGGATCGGGAAGCGGGAGGCGGCGCTACCGGGCTCAGGATAGGAGGTCAGGCGGGTGTGTGTGGTGCGGTTCTGCGAGTTCATCGCGGGGTCCGGTCGCTGCAATGGAAAAAGGCCCCGGACTGGCGCGTCCGGGACCCTTCGCTCAGGGAGAGAGTGTGAACGCACGCCGCGCCGCCGTCAAATCGCCCCGGCGCGCGCTGTTCCGCCGGGAACAATTGCGCGGCGACAATTCTGCGTAATACTGTCGGACGCTACGGCAACGGCCAAAAAAATCCGTGCGGGAGAGAGCAGATCATGGCGACGACCCCGAAAGCCTACACCGCCACGCCGACCCTCGCCCAATGGCAGAAGGACAGCAGCGTCTCGCTCGCGCGCCGCGGCGACGACACGATCCTGACCCGGATCGACGAGCTGATCGGCGCCTACGAGACATGTGGCTCCGGCTACGCCCGGCTGCAGTTGAAATCGGACCTGTTCTTCACGCTGGACTATTGGCTCAAAGTCTACAAAAGCAAACCCGGCATGAGCAAAGGCCGGCAGCCCGCGATCTACGAACTCTACAAATTCACCGCTCATTCGCTCGCGACGATGCTCTCCTGCACGATCAACACCCTGCCGGAGTATCTGGAGCGCCATTTCGGGCGGAAGATGTCCTATCACGGCGAACATTTAGATATCGTCGGGAACCTCGCGACCTATCTGAGCCGGGCCGAAGTCGACAAATACCGGCTCACCTTCCGCAAGGGGAAGGCCTACATGTTCGACTGGGCCGGCAAGGGCAGCGAGATCACGGCCCGCAACAAGAAAGGCGCGCTGGTCAGCGGCGAGAAGAAGCAGATCGACAGCCTGAGGCTCGTTCCGGCCGAATCGGCGAGCGCGGCGAATGCCGGCGTATTCGGGCGGGGGATATGGGGCGGCTTCGCCATGAGCATGGGCCGGGACCTCTACATGGCCCGCCACCATTGCGGCGAGGGCGCCGCCAGCCCCGGCAACGGCGCCAATTTCTATCACTCGTCCTATCTCGCTGGCGACGCGGTGCTCTGCGCCGGGACGATCCTGATCGAGAACGGCGACATCCGCGGGGTCCGCAACGACAGCGGCCATTACCGGCCCGACGCCAAGAATCTGGTCAGCTTCCTGCAGGCGCTGATGATGCAGGGCGTCAACGTCCAAACCGTGCTGGTCTACGATTTCATCGGCAAGCACTGCGCCAACGGCAATGAATTCCTCGCCAACGGCGGCGTCTGGATCAAGTCCCTGCTGGGGAGCCAGCCGACTGCCTACGCGGCCAACGATGCCGCAGCCCGCCAGTACATCAGCGAAAAAGCCGAGCACAGGAAGCAGGTGGCGCACCTCTGGCAGCAGGCGGTGAGCGGGGGGATCGTCGGCAACACCGAAGAGGGCCGGTTCTTCTTCGCGCAGAGGCTGCTGCGCAACTACAGGACGCCCAACAACCCGCAGGATCCCAAGCCGTTTCGGTACGACGTGAATACAACCTGGATTCTCGAGGTCATTCACATGGCCTATGGGCCCGTTCCGGGCGCGCCACCGCCGAAAAACCCGCTGCCATCGGCGTTGCAGAACCATGGGAAACTGCCGCCGCGCCCGCCGGCGCGAGGCCTGCCGCCCGGCCAGAAGCACGGCGCGCTGCCGCCGCGGCGACCCTGAACGAACGACGCGGGTCCGAATGGACCCGCGTCGGCGTTTTCAAGGCGATCAGAACACGGCGAGGTAGCGCAGCAGCGAGATGATGCCGATGACGATGACGATGATCTGGACGACGTTCTTGATCTGCGCGTCGAGCGGCAGCATGCGCACCAGATACAGCACCAGACCGATGACGAGGACGGTGATCAGAAGCGAAATCAGAATGGACATGAAATAAATCCTTTGCTCGGCCGGAAGCCGGCCCCCCGAAGCCTAGCGCCGCGACGCATTCGCGGCGCGCTGGCTGTGCGGTGAAAACGCCGCAGGGTGGGATTAGGTTCCGGTAGGCGCGGGCCGCAGGCGGAAGAGCGGGAGGCGCTGCCGGAGAACCCCTCTCCTGTAAGGAGAGGGGCAGGGGTGAGGTGACGGACGCTGGACCAGCGAGACGCCTGCTCAGTCTTGGGGCGGCGGAGAGGTCTCGGATAAAACGACGAGGGGCCGACCCCTCACCCCTGCCCCTCTCCCTCCGGGAGAGGGGTTCCCCGCGCTTATCGCGGACAGGCCTCACCCCGCGATGCGCCCGAAATCCGCCACCGCGCGCGTCGCCTCGCGGAGCTGGTTGAGCAGGCGCAGCCGGTTGGCGCGCAGCGCCGGGTCGGGGTCGTTGACCGTGACCTTGTCGAAGAAGGCGTCGACCGCAGGCCGCAGCTCGGCCAGGGCCGCCATCGCGCCCTCATAGTCTTCGGCCGCGACGGCAGTCGTGGCGCGGGGCGTCGATTGGCTGAGCGCGACGGCGAGCGCCTTCTCCTCGATCAACCCGGCATCGGCGATGAGGTGCAGGTCCGGAGCGCCCGCGAAAGCGCCCTCGCCATCCTTCTTCTCCTCGGCCTTGAGAATGTTGGCGGCGCGCTTGTAGCCGGCGAGCAGACTCGTGCCGTCGTCCGTGTCGAGGAAGCGCGACAGCGCCGCGACGCGGCGGGTGATGAGGAGGAGGTCGTCAGCGTCGGCAGAGAAGGCGGCATCGACGAGGTCATGCCTAGCGCCGCCGGCCCGCAACTGAAACTTTAGGCGCTCACTTACAAAGTCCTGAAGGTCAGATTGGCCCAGCGCAGCCGCGACCAGCTCAATTGTTTGGCGAACAGTGCGTGCAGAATCGGTTCCTATCATACGGTCGATTCCAGAGCGCACATGCTCGTTATTCTGCTGGGTGTAGGCGACCGAACCCGTCGAAAAGACATTCCACAGCGGAAGACGAACAGCATTATGCAGAATTAGATTTATAACCCCCAGCGCCGCCCGTCGCAGCGCATAGGGATCCTTGCTCCCGGTCGGCTTCTCGTCGATCGCCCAGAACCCCACCAGAGTGTCGAGCTTGTCGGCGAGCGCGACCGCCACCGAGACCGGGTCCGTCGGGACGCGGTCGGAGGGGCCGAGCGGCTTGTAGTGCTCCTCGATCGCGGCGCAGACGCTCGGGTGTTCGCCCTGAAGCTCGGCGTATTTGCGGCCCATCAGGCCCTGAAGCTCGGGGAACTCGCCGACCATCTCGGTCGGCAGGTCGGCCTTGGCGAGCTTTGCCGCGCGCTCGGCCAGCGCCGGATCGGCCCCGACGATGGGGGCCAACTCTCGCGCCAGCGCGGCGATGCGCTGCACCCGCTCGCCTTGCGTGCCCAGCTTGGCGTGGAAGACCACGCCAAGCCTGTCGAGCTTGGCCATGCGCTGGTCGAGCGGCTTCGTCCGGTCGAGCCCGAGCTTGTCCGCGCTGGCCTGAAGCGTGTCGAGATCGGGCAGCGGGCCGCGGTCTGTCTGCCAGAAATAGGCCGCGTCCGAGAGCCGCGCCCGCACGACGCGCTCGTTGCCGGCGACGATCGCCGCGCCGCCGTCGCTGGCGACGAGGTTCGAGGTCAGGAGAAAGCGGTTGGCGAGGGCCGCCGCGCCCTCTCCCCCCTTGTGGGGGAGAGCTGGAGAGGGGGGGCGAACGACTGGGTGAGCGGCGGGGAGCCCGGTCGATCGCCCCCCCTCCCTGCCCTCCCCCACAAGGGGGGAGGGTTCCAGGGCGCTGCCATTCGACTGCCGCAGCACAAAACACTTCTGATTGGCGCGGATCGTCGCGCGGATCGCCTCGCCCGGGATCTCCAGAAAGCGCTCCTCGAAGGCGCCCATCAGCACAACCGGCCATTCGACCAGCCCCGCCACCTCCTCCAGAAGCCCCTCATCCTCGACCAGCTCCAGCCCCTGCGCGAAAGCGAGCGTCTTTGCATCGGCGAGGATGATCTCCTTGCGCCGGTCGGCGTCGAGCACGACGCGGGCCTGCTCCAGCGAGGCGACATAGTCGTCGAAGCGGCGCACGGTGATCGGCCCCGGCGCGTGGAAGCGATGGCCGTAGGTGACGTTGCCCGAGACGATGCCGTCGACCTCGAAGGGCACGACCTCCGGCTCCTCGGTCTCGGCTCCGAAGGTGCAGAGGATGGAGTGCAGCGGCCGCACCCAGCGCAGGCTGGCACCGGCCGCCGACGCCTTGCCCCAGCGCATCGATTTCGGCCAGGGGAAGGCGCGGATGATCGCCGGCACGATCTCGGCGATAGCCGCTGCCGTCTCGACGCCCGGCTTTTCGACGATAGCGACGTAGCTGTCCCCCTTCTTCGGGTCGCTGACGATGGTCGCCTGATCGAGCGAGGCAAGCCCGGCCGCCTTGAGGAAGCCCTGCACGGCGGCCTCGGGAGCGCCGACGCGCGGACCTTTTCGCTCCTCGCGGACATCGCGGCCGCGCACGGGCAGGCCGGCGACGTGCAGCGTCAGCCGGCGCGGCGTCGCGAAGGCCTTCGCGCCCTCATAGACGAGCCCGCGCTCGACCAGCGCGTCGGTGACGAGCTTGCGCAGATCGTCCGCCGCCTTGCGCTGCATGCGGGCGGGGATTTCCTCGGAGAAGAGTTCGAGCAGGAGATCGGGCATCAGTGGGCTCCCCCGCCCGCAGTCTTCAGCCACGCGGCCCCACAAGCCTTCGCCAGTTCCCGCACCCGCAGGATGTAGCTCTGGCGCTCGGTGACCGAGATCACGCCGCGCGCGTCGAGCAGGTTGAACATGTGGCTCGCCTTGATGCACTGGTCATAGGCCGGCAGAGCGAGTTTGTGTTGCGGGCCGTTGACGCCCTCTTCAGCCTCGCCAGCAGCCAGCAATGCCTTGCACTCGGCCTCGGCGTCGGTGAAGTGGCGGAACAGCATACTGGTATCGGCATGCTCGAAGTTGTGCCGCGAGAACTCCTGCTCGGCCTGCAGGAAGACCTCGCCATAGGAGACGCGATCCTCGCCCTCGCCGCCGTTGAAGTTGAGGTCGTAGACGTTCTCGACGCCCTGGACATACATCGCCAGCCGCTCGAGCCCATAGGTCAGTTCGCCGGCGACCGGCGCGCATTCGACGCCGGCGACCTGCTGGAAATAGGTGAACTGGCTGACCTCCATGCCGTCGCACCAGCACTCCCAGCCCAGCCCCCAGGCACCGAGCGTCGGGCTCTCCCAGTCGTCCTCGACGAAGCGGACATCGTGGAGCGCGAGATCGACGCCAATGGCTTTAAGCGAGTCGAGATAGAGCTGCTGCAGGTCGGGCGGCGACGGCTTCAGGATGACCTGGAACTGGTAGTAGTGCTGCAGCCGGTTGGGATTCTCGCCGTAGCGGCCGTCCTTTGGCCGGCGCGAGGGCTGGACATAGGCCGCCTTCCAGGGTTTTGGCCCGAGCGCGCGCAGCGTGGTCGCGGGGTGGAAGGTGCCGGCGCCGACCTCCATGTCGTAGGGCTGCAGCACGACGCAGCCACGCTCGGCCCAGAAACGCTGCAATGTGAGCAGCAGCCCCTGGAAGGAGCGGGTCGGGTCCATCGCGGCGGTGGTCGCTGTGGATTGCGAAGCGAGGGCGGACAAGGGTTTGCGGGCCTTCCGGAACGTCTGCGGTGGCGGCGTGCTTAGGGTCTGCGGCCGGTTGCGGTCAAGCCGGCGGGCGTTTTGCGCGGGAGTCGCACGAGACAGCTTCCGTTCATCGACGATGGGATAGTCAGGCTGCCAACCGCCACGATCCGCGGCGCTCGGGGGCGACCGCTTGAGCCGGATCGACGGTCGACACAGCAGGAGAACCCTATGCTGTCATCTCGTCTCGTCACCACCGCCTTCGCCGGCGCGCTTCTGATCGGCGCGGGCCTCGCCCCGGCTCCCGCGGCCGCAGTTCCCGTCGCCGCCGGCACGGCCCAGGCCACCCAGGCGGAGCACGGTCTGGTCCAGCAGGCCTGGCACCGCGGCCGCCCGCATTATCGCGGTCATGGCCGGTATTATGGCCGACCCGTCTACCGGCCGCGCTGCTTTGTCACGAACCGGCGCGTCTGGACCGGCTATGGCTGGGTGATCCGGCCGGTGCGGGTCTGCCGCTGACGGCGGCCGGCCCAAATGTGGCCGCATTGCGGCCGCTTCCTGAAGACAGCCTGAACGGCGCGGTGGAACGCCGTTCAGGTTTAGGGGTTACCATCGCACTCGAATATGGCGGGTCACGCGCGACAAGGGTCGCCGACGCCATGTGATGAAAGGGACAGTTTCATGCTTCGCAAGCTGATTCTCGGATTTGCGGCGGCGCTTGCGCTGGGCGGCGCTTCGCTTGCGCCCGCTACCGCGGCTCCGGTCGCGGCCGGCACGGTGCAGACCGCGCAGGAGGCCCGCGCCGCCGGCGATCTGGTCGAGAAGGCGCAAATATTATTACGGACCGCGCCGCTACTACGGCCCGCGCCGCTACTACGGCCCGCCGCGCTTCTACGGCCCGCGCTACTACGGACCGCGCCGCTATTACGGCCCGCCGCGCTTCTATGGCCCGCGTCCGTTCTACGGCCCGCGCTACTGGTAAGACCCTTCAGTCGGGGCGCAGCGTCGCGGTTCCGCGGTGCAGGGCATCGCTGAGGGCGGTCATCGCGCTGTCCTCAGCCTGAAGAACGAGAGCCGGCAGCAGCGCTGCCGGCTTTTTGCTGCCGAGCGTCGCAGAGACGAGGATGCGAATCGCCGGCTTGTCGGCGCTCGCATGGACCGGGCGAATGGCGACGCCGCCGAGGCCGGTGGAAAGTCCGGACAGCACCTCCGGCAGGGCCTCGGCGCGATGGATCAGCGCGAGGCGGCCGCCCGGCATCAGCAGGCGGCGCGCCGTCTTCAGCCAGACCGAGAGCGGCGTCTCGACGACATGGGCGGCGCGGCGGTTGGCGACAGGCGACGGTCGCGCCTCGCCCGCCGCATAGAAGGGCGGGTTCATCGCGATGCAGGCGAAGCTCGCGGTGGCGAGGCCCGCCTGCCCGAGCACGACCGCCGGCGCGCCGAGATCGGCCGCGACCACCCGGATGCGGCTTTCGAGCCCGTTCGCGGCGGCGTTACGAACGCCAAGCGCGGCAAGCTCTGGATCGCGCTCCAGCAGCGTCGCCTGCAGTTCCGGCTGCGCCATTGCGGCGACAAGCCCGACTGTGCCGACGCCAGCACCCATGTCGAGCAGCGGACCCCGCCCCAGCTCCGGCAGGGTCGCGGCCAGCAGCATGGCGTCGGAGCCGGCGCGATGGCCCTTTTTCGGCTGGAACAGCGTCAGCCTGCCGTCGAGGATGCGGTCCTCCCCGATCTCGCCCAGCCTCGCCAGGATCTCAACCATCGCGCAGTTCGGGCCCGAACCCAGCCTCGGTCAGGAGCGCGCGCGCCCGCATCCGGTCGGCCTCGCGCACCAGCAGTCGGCGCGGAAACGCGCCGATCATGCCCTCCAGCGCGCTGATATGCTGATCCGCGATCAGGCAGTCGAGATTGGCCGAAGCGAGCAGCGCCTCGATTGCGCCGAGCAGGACGATGTCGTTGGTGCGGACGAGTTCATGCATGCCGACATGGAGCCCACTACAAGCCGATCGCGCAAGCCTCTCGCGGACTGCGCGACGCCCGTCATGGCCCCCTGCGCCGACCATGGAGCGGCCCAAACGGCGACGTGGCCGCGCTTCGTTGGCCGATGCGGAGTTCGTTCGGGCTGGCTCGCTCCCGGCCCCGAGCGTAAACTGCTGGAACGGAGCGCAGCGGCGATGATAAGCTTCGCCCGCGTCGGAGAACTGGCTGATGGTCGCCCTTCCCAACGTGGTCGACGAGAAGTTGACGCTGCTGGCGCTGGTGATCCTGTCCTGCGCAATGGCAGCCGGCTGCGATCTCGCAGGACGCGGCTGGACGCCGGCGCCGGACGTTCTTTTTTCCCGTTCAGGTGATGTCAAAGTCGTTCACGAACCGCTTGGCGCCAATCGTCATCGCGTGACGGTATCGGCCGAGACGGGCCTAGACGAAACGGAGGGTTCCGTGGTTCTGCGTCTCGGCATCACGGCAAGCCGCTTCGCACATGTCGTCTGCCCCGGTTCAGTTGATTTCTCGCTGGGATTTTATCCCGATTCTCCGGTTTCGACACGGTTTACCGAGCGATCCAAGCAGTTCGAGTTCTCGTGTGATTGACGGGCCGATCGACGGAGGTCTTCTCCGCGACAGGGCCGCCGGCTTCCGGGTGCAGACATCCGATCGCCAAGCTCAAATCCGTCACCCCTCCTCGCCGATCGCTCCGGGGTTTGAACGGTTGCATGCCCGTCTTTCGCCCGGCACGTCCGCGGACCGGCCCTGATGACGGAGCCCGGAGCGCCGGCCGGAAGGCGAAGTCGAGAGGTGCGGCGTCAGGCTGCGTTTGCAGGGGCTGGCCACCCATGCGACGGTTGTGGCAAGGCTTGGCCCGCATTGCGATGCGCGGAAGAAGTTCGGCTGGAGTGATCGTCATGGGCGTCGTCGTCCCCTTCGAGGACAAGGAAGCGGGCAAGAGTTCCGACCCGGCGCGGATCGAGACGCTGGTCGAGCTGACGCGGGCCGACATGGAGCGCGTCAACGCGATGATCCTGTCGCGCACCGGGTCGGACGTGACCATGATCCCCGAGGTCGCCAACCACCTGATCTCGTCGGGAGGCAAGCGGCTGCGGCCGATGCTGACGCTGGCAGCGGCGGCGCTGTCGGGCTATCGCGGGCAGGGCCATGTCAAGCTCGCGGCCGGCGTCGAATTCATGCACACGGCGACGCTGCTGCACGACGACGTCGTCGACCAGAGCGACATGCGGCGCGGCAAGCTCGCGGCGCGGATGCTCTGGGGCAACGAGGCGAGCGTGCTCGTCGGCGATTTCCTGCTCGGGCAGGCCTTCAAGATGATGGTCGAGGTCGGCTCGCTGCGGGCGCTCGACATCCTCTCCACGGCAGCCGCCGTGATCGCCGAGGGCGAGGTGATGCAGCTCTCCGTCGCCAAGAACACCGAGACGACCGAGGACGAGTATCTGCAGGTGATCCGAGGCAAGACGGCCGAACTCTTCGCCGCCGCCTGCGAGGTCGGCCCCGTCATCGCCGAGGCCGGCAAGGCCAAGGCCGCCGCCTGCCGCAGCTACGGGCTCAATCTCGGCATCGCCTTTCAGCTCATCGACGACGCGCTCGACTATGGCGGCATCTCGACGAAGCTCGGCAAGAACACCGGCGACGATTTCCGCGAGGGCAAGATCACCTTGCCGGTCGTGCTCTCCTTCCGGCGCGGCTCGGAGGAGGAGCGCGCCTTCTGGCGGCGGACGCTGCAGGATGGCGAGATCAAGGACGGCGATCTGGAGGAGGCTCAAGGCATCATGCGCCGGCACCGGGCGCTCGACGATACGATCGAGCGCGCCGAGCACTACGCCAAGATGGCCAAGGACGCGCTCGGCCTGTTCCCGAACTCGCCGATGAAACAGGCGCTGAACGAGACGGTCGATTTCTGCGTAGCAAGGGCCCATTGAGGCAGCGGGCGTTGTCAGCCCGCGCCGCTCTCATCTGCAAGCACACCCCGACAGACCGCAAGCAGGAACCCCGGCAGGACCGCGAAGGCGTAGGGCGAATGAATGCGCTCCAGCGGCGTGTGATAGTCGCGGCCCCAGGGGCCGATGTTCACCGTCGGCACGCCGCCGACAGCGCCCGACCAGCGCACGCCGTTTGTCCAGGCCGGCGTGTGGCGCGCGATGAACAGGGCGTCCTGCGCCGAGGCTTCGCCGATGAAGCTGACATCGGAGATGCCGGGGAAGAACGCGATCTCGCCGATCGTCTCGCCGGTCTCGGCCTGCAGCCTGGCGCGGGCCTCGTCGATCGCCCGGCGCAGGCGCAGCGCTCCAGCTGAGCCGGACAGCCGCACCGGCGGATAGGGCAGCGAGCCTAAGCCGAGCACCACCGCAGGCCCGGCGCGGCCCGAGAGCCGCCAGGCGGCTTCGGTCAGGCGGCGGTTCTGCTCCGGCAGCGGAAGTGCCTCAGTGGCCAGCCTTGCGCCCAGTTCGTCAAGCTCGCGGCGTGCGGCATCGGTCGCGGAGGCTTGGGCCAGCAGATCGGCGGCATCGAGCAGCGGGATGTCCAGCGGGACCGGCGGCTCGCCCGAGACCGCGCCGCGCCGTCGCGCGAGACATTCGCCCAGCTCGGCGAGCGCCTGCCCGGCGAGCGTGCGGAAGATCGCCATGGTATCGGCTGCGTCCCGCCCCATGCTGAGCACGTTCCAGCTTGCGAAGACACTCGCAGGCGTGGTGACGTCGTAGCCCTCCTTGCCGTCCTTCAGGCTGAGCAGGGTGGGCGCGATGCCGGGCTGGCCGGACGATCCGTCGGCGAGTTCCGGCGCCCATTCGAGACGCAGCGCCAGCGCCGAGGCCAACGCGCCGGCATTGACGCCCTCGAACGGATGGCTGGCATGGCTCTGGCGGCCGACCGCGAGCGCGGTCAACAACAGCTTGCCGACGCTGCCGAGGGCGACCGAGCGGCCGACCGCGCCGTCGCCATTGTCGCCGATGCAATCGAGATTGATCGCGGCGACGACTTTGAGCCCGTGCTCGCTCTCGATTGCCGGCAGCGCCTCGGCCAGCGCGCGGGCACCTTCCGAATTGACCTCCTCGTCCGGCACCGCGACGAAGAGCAGGTTGCCCGCGCCGGGCTCGGCGGCGAAGGCCTCCAGCGCGGCGAGCCCGGCGGCGAGCCCGCCCTTCATGTCGAGCAGGCCCCGGCCGGGCAAAAAATCGCCGGTCGCGAAATCCTCGCGCGCCCGGCGCTCGGATTCGTTGCGGGGCGCGGCAAGTTTGTCCCGCAACGCCGCCAGCAACGCCTCGGGCTCGGTCGCCAGCGGCGCGAGTTCGCCGTAATCCTCGGTCGAGACCGTGTCGAAATGGCCGGTCAGCAGCACGGTCCTTCGGCCCTGCCCTCTGACGAGGCTGGCGAGGCAGGCGCGCGGCGAGGCGTCTCCTGTCGTCGGGATCAGCCAGGTCAGCGCATCACGCAAAGCCGGCCGCGTCGCCAGCCTGTCCCGCAGCAGATGCGGCAGCGCCTGTTCGCCGGGCGAGCCGGTGACGGAGCCTTGCTGCGTCAGCCAGATCGCCCATTGGCGCGCGGTGTCGGGGTCGAGGTCGGGCATGGGGGTCCGGACTGCGGTGAGGCTCGCGAGCATAGAGGGATTCGCCAGAGCGCCGACAGGCATGAATGATCTCGAGACGCTGCGCTTTCCGCTCCCTCCCCCCGCTTGCGGTGGGGAGGGTTGGGGTGGGGGGCCGACCGACCGGGTACGCCTTCGATCATGACCGGCTCACCCAGTCGTCGGGGTGCGCGCACCCAAACCCCCGTCCGGCCCGGGGCCGCGGGGTTCTTGTTCGTGCGATCCCAAGGGGATGCGCGGGGCCGGGTGGCGTCGCAGCCGGCGGCTGCGTGCCGATGTCGATGTCGAGTCGAAGTGTCGAGGCAGCACCATCTGCCGCTGCCCGACCCCGCACGCGGTTCTCTTTAGGGCTCGTCGTCAGTGAGAGTCCGGCTGAGGACGCGGGCCTGCCTGCTTCAGCCCGTCCGACGAACGACACCTCCATGGCCTCGACCCGCAACGGCCGCGACCATGAACACCGCTACCCCGCCCGGCCGCACGATGCCTCGCGACAGCCCCCTTGGTCGGGCGGAGCGCGGTGGTTATGGCATGGGTCGAAGGGGGTGGGGATTAGCGAGGGCTGCGGTGACTGTCGGTGGGACCGGAGCTACACTCTCCGTCCTGTCCGCTGGTCTTTCTGAAATTCAGGGGATAGCGCACATCTGTCGCCAAGCTACCGGTAGGACATTTCTCGCAATGCTGGGTTTCAGAGCATAAAAACTCATCTCCCGGTAGCTCCAGGCGTAAGGAACGCAGTCTTTCAAAGCCGCCGCATGGAGATAAAACTGAAAATCTCTGGGTGCCTCGCGAATGGACCGGAAGAAGGAGTGTTGAATTACATGACTGGCCGAAAAATTTTCTATGACCTTACGTCGCTTCCAATCAGCGTAGAACCCCACTATTAGAACCGACAGAGCCATAGCGGCCAAAACAAAAAGCGGAGCTCGCGCCAGTAGATCAATCCGCGTCACCAGCGGCGGAAAAAATACAGACGCCGCGATGCCAACGGCAATGACGACAAGCAAAAGCCAGTAATCCGCTCCCAAACGACCAGACCAAATTGTCAAGAAAGCAAAGGGAGTGAACAGATCTCCAAAAATAAATAAAGCCATGACAAAATAAGTAAAAATTGTCACAATTGCCAATACAATCATATATTTATTCCGTTGTCTAAGTGAGAATCCGCTCAAAAACACTCTCATTGGATTGGGCAATGATTGTCGACGGTCATCACCCCCTTCTCGCCTTCTCGATCTTCGCCACGTCGATCTTCCCCATCTCCATCATCGCCGTGAAGGCGCGCGCGGCCTCCTCGCCGCCTGCCGCCATCGCCTCGGTCAGCGTGCGCGGGGTGATCTGCCAGGAGATGCCCCATCTGTCCTTGCACCAGCCGCAGGCGCTTTCCGTGCCGCCATTGCCGACGATGGCGTTCCAGTAGCGGTCGGTCTCGTCCTGGTCGTCGGTTGCGATCTGGAAGGAGAAGGCCTCGCTGTGCCTGAAAGCCGGGCCGCCGTTCAGGCCGATGCAGCGGACGCCGGCGACGCTGAAATCGACCGTCAGCACATCGCCTTTTTTGCCCATCGGGTAGTCGGCCGGGGCGCGGTTGACAGCATGCACCGCGCTGTCGGGAAAGGTCTGCGCATAGAACCGTGCGGCGGCCTCGGCCTCGGTATCGAACCAGAGGCAGATCGTGTTTTTGGCAATCAGCATGGCGTTTCCCTTCGGTTTTCGGAGCCCTTTCGGCCCGGTTGCCGTCAGCATCAGGAACGTGCCGACAGTCTGCGTCAGCAGCGTGTCCGTGCGCTGGCCGCGACGCCAGATCAGTTTGGCATGAGGTTGAACCACAAGTGATCGCGTTCGGGGGCCTCAAACCCAATGCTGGACGCGGCGCTCAACGGCCCAGCAGCAGCCGCGCTCCGCAGGCGTCGAGGCTGGCGGGCGCTGCGCCCGGAAAGCGCTTTTTGGCGAGGCGGGCCATGTCGCCGCGATGGCGCGGGCTGCCGAGATAGGACTGCTGCGGGATGAGCGCATCGAGCGGCGTGTGCAGGAAGAGCTGGATCTCGGCGCCGCCCGTCATGGCCCAGACCGCCTCCACGCAGGCCGGCTGAGTGTCCGCGCAGGAGGCGGTGCAAAAATTGCGGATGGCGGCGGCCTCCGGGGCCGTCATCAGAATGGCGCGCGCACTCTCCAGCGCCTGCTCGCGCGCCCCTTGCGACGCGTCCCTGAAGGGAGCGTCTCCCTCGACCCCCATCCGTCCCCTGCGCAGCGCGCGCCCGGCGAGATTGGCCGCCTGCGGGACGGGCACGCCCGCCATCCGCGCATAGTCGAGGCTGAAGAACAGCATTTGCTGCAGGCTGCCGGTCCAATCCGGCGAGAGCGCCTCGGCGAGGACGGCGCGCAGGCGCTCGGCCGTCTCCGGCGAGGGCGGTGTCGGATAGACGGTGGGCGACAGGCGCATCGCCGCGCCCCACCACACCCAGAAGCGCATCTCCTTCGGCAGGGCGCTGCCGACTGCGCCTTCCGCAAGCGAGGCCGGGTTTTCATTGAAGACCCTGGCCAAGGCCGGCCGCGCAGCGTCGATCTGTCCAAGGGCGAGCAGGGGCTTGGGGTCGCCCTTTTGCTGCGCGACCTCGAAGGCCTCGGCCAGCGCGCGGCGCGCCTTGACGCTCTTCAGCCAGGATTCGCCCGACAGCCCGCCCGGCTTGCGCAGCAGCGCGATGCGCTGGGTCCGGTCCAGCCCTTTCACATAGTCGCTGTCCCAGGTGCGCGGCTCGATCACGCCGAGCGCCAGCATGGCGTCTTCGTTCCCGGCATTCGCCAAAGCCGACAAGGCGGGCAGCGCGGTGGCGTCATCATCGGAGAGCCACGCCGCGATGGCCTCGTCCAGCGGCGCGGCGCGCAGGGGCAGCGCCGAGAGGAGCAGAATGAAGGCCAGGATGATGCGCATGCGGCGTCCTCCTCGGGGCGCAACCGCGCCGTCGCAGCCGGACCCGGCTTGGACGCTACCGCCGCGTGTACGAGCCGACAACCCGACCGGCGGGCGTCAGCGCAGCAGCGTCGGCCTGACCCACCAGCCCGGCTCCGCGCGCGCCAGTATCTTCGCCGCAGCGGCGCTTGCCCGACAGTCATCGAAGAGCGCAAAGCAGGTCGCGCCCGAGCCCGACATGCGCGCAAGCCGGCAGCCGGGCAGCGAGGCGAGCCGTTGCAGGACGCCGGCGATGGCGGGGGCGAGCCGGCAGGCCGGAGCTTCGAGGTCGTTGGCGTGGGCGGAGAGCGCGGCGATCAGGTCGTCGGCCGCTGGTCCAGTCGGGTTTTCCGTCATTGCGAGCGGAGCGAAGCAATCCAGCGTCTCGCGCAGTCCTTCTGGATTGCTTCGCTGCGCTCGCAATGACGGGTCGAGGGAAGGCGCGGCCAGCGCCTTGAACACCGCCACTGTGGCCACCGCCACGCCCGGATTGACGAGCACCGCGAACAGCGGCGGAAGGACGACCGGCGGACCCAGCACCTCGCCCAGCCCCGCCATGACGCGGGCGCGGGAGGCGAGGCAGACCGGCACGTCCGCACCGATTTTTTCGGCAACGCGCAGGAGGACAGGGTCGGTGTCTTCGATGCCGTTCAGCCTTGCGAGCAGCCGCAGCGCGGCGGCGGCATCGGCCGAGCCGCCGCCGATACCGGACGCCAGCGGCAGGCGCTTGACCAGATGGAAGCGGCCGGCGCGGAGCGAACCGGCCGCCTCCGTCAGCACGCGCGCCGCCTTGAGGACGAGATTGTCGGGCTCGGCGGCGAGGCCAGCGCCGAATGGGCCCGCCAGCGACAGGCCCGTTTCCGGGCCGGGCTCCAGCGACAGCGCGTCGCCCACGCCTGCGAAGGCGACGAGGCTTTCGAGTTCGTGATAGCCATCCGGCCTGCGGCCGAGCACGCGCAGCGTCAGGTTGATCTTGGCGCGGCAACGTGTAGTCAGCGAGAGGCCGGCCGAGGTCATCGTTCGAACGCTCTGAAAGGCGCTGCTCTATCCGCCCCCTCCCCCCGCTTGCGGTGGGGAGGGTTGGGGTGGGGGGCAGTTCGGCCGGGCGAGACGATAATCGTTGGCGCTCGGGCTTTACGCCCCCCCATCCCTAACCCTTCCCTACCGCAAGCGAGGGGAAGGGGACAGGGCGCCGCTTCCAGCTTCTGCCTTGACATCGGTGGGCCGCAGCCTCGGCTCAGCCGCCATCCTTCTTCGGCTCGGCGGCATTGGCGGAGGGCGAATCCTCCAGCCCACGCTCGATCTTGCGCAGGATCTTCTCCAGATCCTCGGGCTCGGGCTTGAGGTCGCGGGCGGCGTTCCACTGGAACCGGGCCTCGAGCTGGCGCCCGACCTTCCAGTAGACGTCGCCGAGATGGTCGTTGATCACCGGGTCGGCGGGGCGCAGCTCGGTCGCGCGCTCCAGCTCGCGCAGCGCCTCGTCATAGCGGCCGAGCCGGTAATAGGCCCAGCCGAGCGAGTCGGTGATGTAGCCGTCGCGCGGGCGCAGTTCGACGGCGCGGCGCAGCATGCCGAGCGCCTCGTCGAGCTTGAGATGCTGGTCGACCAGCGAATAGCCGAGATAGTTCAAAACCAGCGCGCGCTCGCGGCCGAGCGGCTCGGGCATCAGCTCCAGCGCCTTGCGCAGATCGGCCTCGGCCTCGGGCCAGCGCTTGGTCCGCTCGCGGGCGATGCCGCGGAAATAGAACAGGTCCCAGTTGGCGCGGCCGGGCGCGGCGAGCTTGCCGATCGCCTGATCATAGACCTCGGCCGCCTCCTGGAAGAGTTTTCGCGAGCGATAGACGTTGCCGAGCGCCGACAGCGCATGGACATCGTTGGGGCGCTCCGCGATCAGCGCCTTGAGATGCTTCACCGCCTCCTCGGAGCGGCCGAGCGTCTCCAGCGCCAGGCCTGCCTGGATCTCGGCGTTGGAGCGCAGCGGCGAGGACGGCGGCATGCGCTCGTAGACGGAAACGGCGTCCTCCGGCTGGCGGGCGCGCTCCAGAATGTCGCCCAGCGTCAGGATGGCGAGGTCGTGCCCCGGATCGAGATAGATGGCGAGCCGCAGATAGAGCAGGGCCGCGGCCTCGTCGCCCTGGCGGTTGCCGGCGCTGGCGAGCCCGTAGAGCACTTCGGCCGCGCCCTGCTGGGCGTTGCCGATCTGGCGCGGCGGAGTCTCGCGCGCGGCGACCTTCGCGAGCCCGTCGCGAATGATCGGGTGGTTGGGGAGGAGCCGGTCGAAATCGCCATAGGTCGCGGCGGCGCCCTCGAAATTGCCGTTGCGCGCCTGCATCCTCGCCCAGAGATCGACCAGCCGCAGCGTCGTTTTCTCGGCGTCGTAGGCGCTCTTGAGGCGCTTCTCGGCGTCGGCCTTGCGGCCGGCGACATCGAGGATCAGCCCGGCATGATAGTCGCGGAAGAGGTTGTAGGAGGCCTCGCCGCGCAGCCGGTCCAGCGTCTCCAGCGCGCGCGTGCTCTGGCCGGAGCCGGCATAGGACCAGGCCGAGAGCAGGGTCGCGGTGATGTCGGCCGCGCGCCCGCGCCCGCCGCGCTGCAGATGGGTGCGCGCCTGCTGGTAGTTCTTGAGCTTGATTGCGCGGATGCCGAGCGCGAGTTGGGCGAGCCCGTTGCTGGCGTCGCGCTGGACAAGCTTTTCGGCGGCGCGGAAGGCGTCGCTCATCGCGCCGTCGGCCAGGAACGCGACGAAGCCGCGCTCCAGCAGGTCGGCATTCTGCGGATCGCCCTTGATCGCCTCGCGCAGATAGGTCGAGGCCGCGCCGAGATCGCGCCCCGCGCCGGCTACGATCGCCGCCAGATAATTGCCTTCGAGGCTGTCGGCTGGTTCGAGCGGTTGGGTCGTGCGGGTCGCGACCGCGCCCTGCGCCATGGCCGCGGCCTGAAAGGCCAGCAAAAACGCGAGGGCGAGCGCCGTGCGTGGGCCACGGCCCTTCATGCGAAATGTCACGACTGCTCTTCTCCCTCGGCGCGCGGCCCGACCGCTTAGGCTGGATGTCATGCGCCGGTGCGTCCGGATGCGGACCCGTATGCTTTCAAGATGGCGGTTTCCGGGCTGCCCGGCAAGCACGACGCGCGCGCGGCGCGAAAATGTGTAGCGCACAAGCAACATGCGCGAAAAACGAAGCGTTTGAAGCCCCTTCAGCGCGAATCGGCAAGAGACCGCCAAGGTTCACGACGTAAGGTCAAAGGGTTCGCATCCTCCGCGACGATTCGTCTAGGATTATTCCCATGAAGAAGATGGTTCTCAGCCTCGCCGCCGTCGCCATGCTGGCCGGCTTCGCCGCCGGCTGCGCCCAGCCCGAGAAGCCGGCCCCGGCTCCTGTGACCCGCAAGGGCTGATCCGGCTTCACCGCCGGGTGACGAACAAAGGCGCGCCGGGCAACCGGCGCGCCTTTCTCATTCGTGGCATCGTTTCGCATGGACACACCGCGTCATCCCGGACGAGCGGCGAAGCCGCGCCGCTCCGGGATCCATCCTAGAGGATCGAGGGCGCCCTATGATGGATCCCGGGGCAAGCCCGGGATGACGGTGGAGTTTCAGCGTGAAATCAAACAGCGCAAGCGAGAGGCCGCCGGTCACATATTCGCGTAGCCCGGCCCGCCGCCGCCCTCGGGCACCGTCCAGGTGATGTTCTGGGCCGGGTCCTTGATGTCGCAGGTTTTGCAGTGGACGCAGTTCTGCGCGTTGATCACGAAGCGCGGACCGGTCTTCGCGGCCTCGTCGGCATAGACCACCTCGTAGACGCCGGCCGGGCAATAGAGCCGCGCCGGCTCGCCGTAAATCGGCAGGTTCTTCTCAATCGGGATCGAGGGGTCTGTCAGCTTCAGATGGGCCGGCTGGTCCTCCTCGTGGTTTGTCGAGGACAGGAACACGGAAGAGAGCTTGTCGAACGAGATCTTGCCGTCCGGCCGCGGGTAGACGATCGGCTTGACCTCGCTCAGCGGCTTGAGAGTCTCGTGGTCGGCCTTGCCGTGCTTTAGCGTGCCGAAGGGCGACCAGCCGAAGAGCTGGTTCAGCCACATGTCGACGCCGCCGAGCGCGATGCCGGCAATGGTGCCGTATTTCGACCAGAGCGGCTTGACGTTGCGAACGGGCTTGAGGTCTGCGCCGATGGGCCCGTCGCGCCAGCCCGTCTCGATCTCGACGACCTCGTCATGGGACCGACCCGCCGCCAGCGCAGGGACCAGTTTCTCGGCCGCGAGCATGCCGGACAGGATAGCGTTGTGGCTGCCCTTGATGCGCGGCACGTTGACGAAGCCCGCCGAGCAGCCGATCAGCGCGCCGCCCGGGAAGGTCAGCTTCGGCACGGATTGCCAGCCGCCCTCGGTGATGGCGCGAGAGCCGTAGGAGAGGCGCTTGGCGCCGTCGAACAGGTCGCGGATCAGCGGATGGGTCTTGAAGCGCTGGAACTCGTCGAAGGGCGAGAGCGTCGGGTTGGTGTAGTTCAGGTGGACGACGAAGCCCACCGAGATCAGATTGTCGTCGAAATGATAGAGGAAGGAGCCGCCGCCGGTCGAGCCGTCGAGCGGCCAGCCGAAGGAGTGCTGCACGCGGCCCTTGTGGAATTTCTCCGGCTTGACCTGCCAGATCTCCTTGAGGCCGATGCCGTATTTCTGCGGCTCACGGTCCTTGTCGAGACCGAACTTCCGGATCGCGATCTTGGAGAGCGAGCCGCGCGCCCCCTCGCCCAGAAGCGTATAGCGGCCGCGCAGCTCCATGCCGCGGGTGAAGCGCTCCGAAACCTCGCCGGATTTGGCGATGCCCATGTCGCCGGTGGCGATGCCGAGCACCGCACCCGATTCGTCGAACAGCAGTTCGGCGGCGGCGAAGCCCGGATAGATCTCGACGCCGAGCGCCTCCGCCTGCGCGGCGAGATAGCGGGCGACAAGCCCGAGCGAACCGACGAAATTGCCGTGATTGTTCATCAGCTTCGGCATGCCGAAATTGGGCAGGCGGATGCCGTTTGGCTCGGTCAGGAAATAGAACACGTCCTCGCTGACTTCGGTCGTCAGCGGGCGGGCCTCGTCCTTGCGCCAGTCCGGCAGCAGCGCATCGAGGCCGACGGGGTCGATGACCGCGCCAGACAGAATGTGCGCGCCGACCTCCGCCCCCTTCTCGACCACGACGACGCTGATGCTCTCGTCGAGCTGCTTAAGCCGGATCGCCGCGGCGAGACCGGCCGGACCCGCGCCGACGATGACGACGTCATAGTCCATGCTCTCGCGCGGTTCGTTCCGCGCCTGTTCGAGATCCATGCTGCCCTCCGCGCGGCCCCGAGCGGGCCTCAAATCGAATTAGTTTATATATGAACTATCTTGCCCGTCGGTTCAAGCCGGGCGGCGCTCCAGTCTGGAAACCCTCTATCGAAGCGGCCGTTCCATTTTGCAACCACGGCGCTCGCGAAAGCCGATGCCGGCGTGGTAAGCAGGCGGCATGAAGACAGAGGCTGTCCCGCATCCGCTCGAACTGATCGCCTGGTATGCGGAAGCCGGCGTGACCGAGGCGCTCGACGAGACGCCGCATAACCATTTTGCGGACGCGCCACCGGCCGCAACGGAGCGTGCCGCACTGCCGCCGGCGCGCGCGCAGCCCCCGCAGCGGGCGGCGGCTCCGGTCCGCGGCATGCCGGCGGCCGCGACGACGCCCGACGAGGCGCAAGTTTCGGCGCTGGCGCTCGCCCGCGAGGCGACGAGCCTCGATGAACTCAAGGCGGCGATGGCGCGCTTCGAGGGCTGCGCGCTGAAGACGACCGCCAAGAACCTCGTCTTCGCCGACGGCCATCCGGCTGGGCGCCTGATGCTGGTCGGCGAGGCGCCGGGCGCGGAGGAGGACCGCCTCGGCCTGCCCTTCGTCGGCAAGTCGGGGCAGTTGCTCGACCGGATGCTGGCGGCGATCGGCCTGACGCGGGCTGAGCACGTCTACATCACCAATCTGCTGCCCTGGCGGCCGCCGGGGAACCGCACGCCGACGCCACAGGAGGTCGCGATCTGCATGCCTTTCGTGCAGCGCCATATCGAGCTCGTGAACCCCGACATCCTGGTCTGCGTCGGCGCGCCCTCGGCGCAGGCTCTGCTCGGGCTTGCCGGCATCCTCGCTTCGCGTGGCAAGTGGATGGAGTACGACACCGGCGCGCGGAAGATCAGGGCGATGGCGACGCTCCACCCGGCCTATCTCCTGCGCCAGCCTCTGCAGAAGCGCCTCGCCTGGCGGGATTTGAGGGCATTGAAGGCGGCGCTCGACGCGACGACCTGACGGCCTGCGACATCGCGGAGCACTGCCGCCGCGCGGCTGTTTGACTAGTGTCGCATCCAGCGGCGATGGTGACGGAGCGTAGTCGTTCCAGACGCCCCGCGCGCAGCCGGACGGAGCCTTGCGATGGACATCGACGCTTTTCTGCTCTCGCGCATCCAGTTCGCCTTCACCATCTCGTTCCACATTGTCTTCCCGGCCTTCACCATCGGCCTGTCGGCCTATATCGCGACGCTGCTGGGGATGTGGCTGAAGACCGGCGACACAAAATACCATGTGCTGGCGCGGTTCTGGACCAAGATCTTCGCGGTCTCCTTCGCGATGGGCGTCGTATCGGGGATCGTGCTGTCATACCAATTCGGCACCAACTGGAGCCAGTTCTCGGTGGTGGTCGGCAACGTCATCGGGCCGCTGATCGGCTACGAGGTGCTGACCGCGTTCTTCCTCGAGGCCTCGTTCCTCGGCGTGATGCTGTTCGGCTGGACGCGGGTGCCGCCCTGGCTGCATTTCCTCTCGGCCGTCATCGTCGCCGGCGGCACGGCGCTGTCGGGCTTCTGGATCCTCTCGGCCAATAGCTGGATGCAGTATCCGGCCGGCCACGAGATGCGTGACGGCATCGCCTACCCGCTCGACTGGATGCAGATCATCTTCAACCCGACCTTTCCGCTGCGCTATATGCATATGATGACGGCGGCCTACCTCACCACGGCCTTCGTCGTGCTGGCGACCGGGGCGCGGCATCTGATGGTCGGGCATCGGACCGAGACGGCCCGGACCATGGTTCGCATGGCGATCCTGATGATCGCGATCACCGCGCCGCTGCAGGCCGTGATCGGCCACCGCCATGGCGAGGACACGGCGAAGTATCAGCCGGCCAAGCTCGCCGCGATCGAGGCGCATTGGGATTCCTCAAAGCCCGCCCCGCTGGTGCTGTTCGCCTGGCCCGACGAGGTCGCGGGCGTGAACCGCTTCGAGATCGCGATCCCCGGCCTTGCGAGCCTGCTCACCCATGGCAGCATGGATGCGCTGTTCCCGAGCCTGAACGATTTCGCCATGCAGGACCGGCCGCCGGTGAAGATCCCGTTCTTCGGATTCCGCATCATGGTCGGCATCGGCGTGTTCATGATCCTGTTCGGCTGGCTCGGCGCGTTCCTGTGGTGGAAAGGCAAGGTCTTCGAGGAGCGGCGCTGGCTCTGGGTGGCGCAATACACCTGGCCGCTCGGTTTCATGGCGATCCTGGCCGGCTGGTTCGTCACAGAGGTTGGCCGCCAGCCCTGGATCGCCACCGGCGTACTGCGCTCGAAGGACGCGATCTCGCCGGTGACGACGGCCCAGGTCGCAATCTCGCTGGCGCTGTTCGTCTGCGTCTATTGCGTCGTGTTCTCGGCCGGGGTGCTGCTGATCAACCGGCTGATCGGCAAGGGACCAGACGAGATCACCAGCGAGGAGCCGCCGCAGCAGCCCTCGCAGCGGCCACTCAAGGCAGCCCAGGCGCCGGCCTCCGAACTCTTCGGCGACGGACATCCCGGCGACGACAAGATCCAGCCCGCGACCTGAGGGGACAGCCGAGATGGAATGGTATCTCCCCGTGATCTGGGCCGGGCTGATCGGCACGGCGGTCATGCTCTATGTCGTGCTCGACGGCTTCGACCTCGGCATCGCGATCCTGTTCCCGACCACGAAGGACGAGGCCGAGCGCGACCAGATGATGAATTCCGTCGCGCCGTTCTGGGACGGCAACGAGACCTGGCTGGTGCTCGGCGGCGGAGGCCTCTGGGTCGCGTTCCCGACCGCCTACGCCATCATCATGCCGGCTTTCTACCTGCCGGTGACGCTGATGCTGCTGGCGCTGATCTTCCGCGGGGTCGCCTTCGAATTCCGCTGGGTCGCCAAGCCCAATCATCGCGTCTGGGACCTCGCCTTCTGGGTCGGCTCCGTGGTGGCGGCCTTCTCGCAGGGGCTTATCCTGGGCGGGATGATCCAGGGCATCACGGTGGCCGACCGGCAGTTCGCCGGCGGGCCGTTCGACTGGTTTACGCCCTTCACCCTGATGTGCGGGGCCGGCGTCGTCGTCGGCTATGCCCTGTTGGGAGCGACCTGGCTCATCTACAAGACAGAAGGCAGGGTCGCCGAGCGCTCGCGCGCCCAGGCCAAGGTCTTGCTTCTCGGCCTGCTCGCCTTCGCCATCATCGTCTCGCTCTGGACGCCTTACGCACACCCGCGCATCGCGGAGCGTTGGTTTACCTGGCGCAATATCGCGCTGCTCTGGCCGTTCCCGGTGCTGACGGGGCTGTGCGGGCTCCTGGCCTGGAGGCGGCTGCACGGCAAGCACGAGTTCACGCCGTTCGCCCTCACCATCGCTATCTTCGTGCTGTGCTTCCTGGGATTGTCGATCTCGAACTACCCCTATCTGGTGCCGCCCTCCCTGACGATCTGGGATGTCGCCGCCGCGCCGGCCTCCCATGTCTTCGTGCTGATCGGGGTGAGTTTCCTGCTGCCGATGATCCTATTCTACACCGCCTTCGTGTACTGGACGTTCCGCGGCAAGGTGAAGATCGACGGCGGGTATCATTGAGGGGGCGGGAACACCCGCGCCACGCCAGTCGTTGCAATGACCGCTTGAGTTCCGGTCGCCTCTCCCCGAGATTGCGCCGGATGCGTCCAGGGGCAGCGCCATGAAGTGGGAAGATTATCGCCAGTCCGAATATCTCGAGGACCGGCGCGGCGGCGGTGGCGGCGATTTCGCCGGGCTGCCCGGCGGGCGCGGGGGCCTGGGCATCGGCACCATGGTCGTGCTCGGGCTCGTCGGCTGGGCGCTCGGCATCGATCCGCGCCTTCTGATCGGCGGGGCGGAACTGATCGGCGGCATCGGCGGGCGGCAGGCGCCGACGCAGGAGACGCGCCGCTCGGCCGGGCCGCCGGCCGACGAGATGGGCCGCTTCGTCTCGGCCGTGCTGGCCCAGAACGAGGACGTCTGGACCAAGCTGCTGCCGCAGCAGGCCAACCGCCGCTACGAGCCGCCCAACCTCGTGCTCTTCGCCGGCGCCACGCGATCGGCCTGCGGGCGGGCGCAATCGGCGATGGGGCCGTTCTACTGCCCGCCCGACAAGCGCGTCTATCTCGACACCTCCTTCTTCCAGGAGATGCAGCGCAAGCTCGGCGGCGGCGGCGACTTCGCCTATGCCTATGTGATCGGCCACGAGGTCGCCCACCACATCCAGAACCTGATCGGCATCCTGCCCAAGGCCAACGAACTGCGCGAGCGCTCCTCCGAGCGCGAAGCCAACGCCATCTCGGTCAGGATCGAGCTTCAGGCCGACTGCTTCGCCGGCGTCTGGGCGCACAACATCCAGGCGATGGGGCGGATCGACGCCGGCGATGTCGAGGAGGCGATGCGCACGGCGTCCGCGATCGGCGACGACCGGCTGCAGAAGGCGTCGCAGGGCCAGGTCGTGCCCGATTCTTTCACGCACGGCTCATCGGCGCAGCGCACGCGCTGGTTCACCACCGGGCTTCGATCCGGCTCGATGCAGAGCTGCGACACGTTTCGCACGAACCAGCTCTGAGGCCTCAGCCCCCGGCCCGCTCGCGCCTGACCGGCAGACGGCGCGGCGCTGCGCCGAGCCGTCCCGCCATCACCAGCGCCTTGGGCAGAACGAGGCCGGCGCGCAGGCGGCGCGCGCCAAACGAGATCGCGGCACGCTCGCGCAGCGAGCCGGCGACGCCGCGCAGCGGGATCAGCGCCGGCCGGTCGGGGCCGAGCATCAGGTGCCGCTCGACGATTTGCGCCCAGTGCGGCTGGGGCACATCGCCGGAATCGAGCAGAATAAGCCAGTCGCCGCGCGCCTCGGCCGCGCCGAGATGCCAGCCCTCGGCCCCGCCGGCGCGCAGATAGCTCGCGCCCGTCGCATCGGCCAGACGCTCGATCTCGGCGTCGCCCGCCGCATCGACGACGACGGCATGCCCGAGGAATCCATCGGCCACGGCCGGAATCAGGACGGAGAAGGTCGCGGCGAGGGCGGAGGCGTAACCATCCGCCCGGATGACGGCTGTGAGCATGCGCAATCCTTATGACGCAGCGCAACATGTCGCAATCCTGTCACTTGCAATTCGTTCCCGATATGTTCACATTCGAAGGATGAATCCCGGCCGATTCCCGGTTCTCTTCGACCTGCGGCGGTGCCCATGACACAGGCCAGACCCTCCTCGCGGCCGATCGCCGCCCAGATGCTGCGGCGGCGCGACGCCGAGCCGGCCTCGGTTTCGGCGCGCGTCGCCCCGCTCGATCCGCTCGCCTATGCCGGCCACCGGATCGACCCCGACCGGCGGCGCGGGCGCGGCGCGACGATCAATCCGGGCGGTCGCTTCGAGGCCGAGAGCCGAGTCAGCGAGGATGACGGCTGGGGCTCCCTCGGCGAATTGCCAGCGTTCAAAACCGAGGTGGCGATCGAGAAGCCGCGCACCATCATCACAAGAAATGACTCGCCCGATATCTCGTTCGATCGCTCGATCAACCCCTACCGCGGCTGCGAGCATGGCTGCGTCTACTGCTTCGCCCGGCCGAGCCATGCCTATCTCGGCCTCTCGCCGGGGCTCGATTTCGAGAGCAAGCTGACGGCCAAGCCCGATGCGGCGCTGATGCTGGAGAAGGAGCTCTCGGCCGCATCCTACCAGCCGCGCACCATCGCGATCGGCACCAACACCGACGCCTATCAGCCGATCGAAAAGAAGCTCCGGATCATGCGCTCGATCCTGGAGGTCCTGCAGCGTTTCAACCACCCGGTCGGCATCGTGACGAAATCGGCGCTGGTCCAGCGCGACATCGACATCCTCGCGCCCATGGCGGCGCAGGGGCTGGCCAAGGTCGCGATCTCGCTGACGACGCTCGATCCCAAGGTCGCGCGCACGATGGAGCCGCGCGCCGCATCCCCGGCCAAACGGCTGGAGACGATCCGCCGGCTCTCGGAGGCCGGCATCCCCGTCACCGTGCTGGTCGCACCGATCATACCCGCGATCAACGAGCACGAGATCGAGCGCATCCTCGACGCGGCGAAGGCGGCGGGCGCGACCGAGGCCGGCTATGTGCTGCTGCGCCTGCCGCTGGAGGTGAAGGATCTGGTGCAGGACTGGCTGCTGACGCACCACCCCGACAAGCTGCGCCATGTCGTCTCGCTGATCCGCTCGACGCGCGGCGGCAAGGATTACGACGCCGCCTGGGGCCAGCGCCAGGTCGGCTCGGGGCCTTACGCCTGGATGATCGGCCGCAGGTTCGAGATGGCGGCGGAGCGGCTCGGCTTCAACGGCGCGCGCACGAGGCTGCGCAGCGATCTCTTTCTCAAGCCGGAGAAGGAGAAGGCGCAGCTGAGCTTGTTCTGACACCTGTCATTCCGGGGCTCGCAGAGCGAGAACCCGGAACCCGCGACCGGGTGAAAGGCAGCGACTCCGGTCGGCGCCCATTCGTGGGTTCCGGGTTCGATCCTGCGGATCGCCCCGGAATGACAAGGTCGGCGCCCCGCTCTGGCTCGTCGGCTGCGACTCGGCCATAAGCCTGCGAATGCTCCCCGATTTCAGCCGCGAGAAGCACGCCATCGCCGCCGGCCTCTGGCCTGTCGCCGGGGTCGACGAGGTCGGGCGCGGGCCGCTCGCCGGACCGGTCGTTGCGGCTGCGGTCATCCTCGATCCCGAGCGCGTGCCGGTGGGCCTTTGCGATTCGAAGCTCGTCAGCGCGAGCGAGCGCGAGCGGCTCTTCGCCGAGATCGCGGCCAGCGCGCTCGCCGTCAGCGTCGCCAGCGCGACAGCCGTCGAGATCGACGCGCTGAACATCAGGCAGGCGACGCTGCTGGCGATGCGGCGGGCTGTCGCTGGGCTCTCGGTGAAACCCGCCTTCGTCCTCATCGACGGCAACGACCCGCCTGCGCTTGCCTGCGAGGCGGAGGCGATCATCGGCGGCGACAATCTCTCTTGCTCGATCGCGGCGGCCTCCATCGTCGCGAAGGTGACGCGCGACGCGATGATGGCGCGGCTCTGCGCGCTCTACCCGGCCTATGGCTTCTCGCGCCATGCCGGCTACGGCACGGCGCAGCACAGGGCCGCGCTGCAGGCGCAGGGCCCCTGCCCCGAGCACCGCTACACCTTCGCGCCGGTGAAGGGCGTCTGGCGGCGGTGAGGCGTCGCTAGTCCCGTCATGGGCTTATCCCGACCACAAGACGTGGATGCTCACCACAAGGGCGACCATGACAAGGAAGGCCCCGCGAAAACCCTCCGCGCGTTAACCCGCGCTTAGGGATTTGCCTTTGCCAGTCAATGCAATGGGCAAAATCTGCAGCCCCAGAATGGGACGCATTTTTTTCAAACCGGAAACCCGGCTTTTACCCTGACCGCGCATGATCGCTCACGTTGAAGTTGCGTAACGGTCTTGGGGCGTCATGGGTAGTTTGCGTACCGGGGCCACCAGCGCCGCCGTCCGGATTCAGGTTTCGCGTACCGGACGGCCCGCGCTGGAGTCTCGGATCGGAGCCAAGGCCCTTTCCGAAAACGTTGCTCTCGTTTCCCAACTCCCGCTCGACGAGGTGCTCGTCGGCGACTGCGTCGCCGCGATGAACGCCCTGCCGGCGGGCAGCGTCGATCTCGTCTTCGCCGACCCGCCCTATAATCTCCAACTCGGCGGCGATCTGCGCCGTCCCGACGACAGCCTGGTCGATGCGGTCGACGACGACTGGGACAAGTTCTCCTCCTTCGCCGATTACGACGCCTTCACCCGCGACTGGCTGTCCGCCTGCCGCCGCGTGCTGAAGCCCAATGGGGCGCTCTGGGTCATCGGCAGCTACCACAACATCTTTCGCGTCGGGGCGATCCTGCAGGATCTCGGCTTCTGGATGCTCAACGACATCGTCTGGCGCAAGGCCAACCCGATGCCGAATTTTCGCGGCCGGCGCTTCACCAACGCCCATGAGACGCTGATCTGGGCGGCGCGCGGCGAGCGCTCGAAGTACACCTTCCATTACGAGGCCCTGAAAGGCGGCAATGACGACCTTCAGATGCGCTCGGACTGGTATCTGCCGCTCTGCACCGGCGAGGAACGGCTGAAGGGAGCGGATGGCGCGAAGGTGCATCCGACCCAGAAGCCCGAGGCGCTGCTCGCCCGCGTGATGCTGTCCGCCAGCAACCCCGGCGACGTCATCCTCGATCCGTTCTTCGGCACCGGCACGACAGGGGCTGTCGCCAAGGCGCTCGGGCGGCATTTCATCGGCTGCGAGCGCGAGCAGGTCTATGCCGACGCGGCGCGGGCCCGCATCGCCGCGATTACGCCGCTGCCGCCGGAAGCCTTCGCGACCGCGCCTTCGAAGCGCAGCGAACCGCGCATACCGTTCCTCAGCCTCATCGAGGCCGGGCTGGTGAAGGCGGGCGAGACGGTCTTTGACGGCAAGCGCCGCCACAGCGCGGTCGTCAGGGCCGACGGCACGCTCCTGCTCGGCCCGGCAGTGGGCTCGATCCACAAGATCGGCGCGCTGGCCCAAGGTTTACCTGCCTGCAATGGCTGGACCTTCTGGCATGTCGAGCGGAACGGCGAGCTGATGCTGCTCGATATGCTTCGGACCGGGATCAGGGCGGAGATGGCGGCGGCCTGAGCGCCTCCAGGCCCGCCTCGACCACCTTCAGCATCAGGCTCGACAACGGCTCCTCGCGAAGCTTGACCAGCGGCGTAAAGCGCATGCCCGGTGGCGCCTGGATGGCTGCCGGCGCGCGCGCCGCGAAAACCGTCAGCTCCAGCGGGAAGTGCGTGAAGACGTGGCGTACCGCCAGCGGCAGCTTGCGCCACTCGGCCTGCACCGGCGCGTCGCGCCCAGCATCCGCCAGCGCGTAGCTTGCGCTCCATTCGCTCGTCGGAACCTCTGCCATGCCGCCGAGCAGACCCTTGTCTGGCCGCGTACGCAGCAGCACCGCGCCGTCGTCGCGCAGCAGCACGAAGGCCGCGCCATGGCGCGTCGCGCCGGCCTTCTTCGCGCCTTTGCGCGGAAAAATTTCCTGCGTGCCTTCCGCCCGCGCCCGGCAGGGTTCGCGCCAGGGGCACAGGCCGCAGGCCGGCGAGCGCGGCGTGCAGATCGTCGCGCCGAGGTCCATCAGCGCTTGCGCGAAATCGCCCGGCCGCGAAGGCGGCAGCATGGCCAGCACGCGCTCGCGCACCAGCGGCTTGGCGGCGGGCATCAGCGCCTCGATGGCGAAGAGCCGCGTCACCACTCGCTCGACATTGCCATCGACGGCCGCGGCCGGCCGGTCGAAGGCGATCGCCGCGACCGCGCCCGCGGTATAGGCGCCGATGCCGGGCAGTGCGCGCAGGCCATCCTCGGTGTCGGGGAAGCGGCCGCCATGCTCGGCCACCACCGCCTTGGCGCAGGCGTGGAGGTTGCGGGCGCGGGAGTAATAGCCGAGGCCGGCCCAGGCCTGCATCACCGCCTCGGAAGGCGCTGCGGCCAATGCCTGAACTGTCGGGAAGCGCTCCATGAAGCGCTCGTAATAGGGTTTGACCGCCGCGATCGTGGTCTGCTGCAGCATGATCTCCGAGGCCCAGACGCGGTAGGGGTCGGCCGCCTCGCCCGGCAGCGCGCGCCATGGCAGGGCGCGGCGATGGCGGTCGTACCAGGCGAGGAGGTCGGCTGCGGCAGGCTCGGCGGTCATGCCAGGGGTTTAGCGCGGCGCGAGAAGCCTGCAAACGTTGCTGCGTCGCGCCGACCGGCCTAGGGTGACCCATGCCCGCCAGACCCCTCGCAGACCTGATCGACGACTGCCTCGCGCCGGCCCTGAATGCGCAGGGTTTTGCCGGCCGCGCCATCGTCGCGCTCTGGCCTGAGATCGTCGGTGAGCGGCTCAGCAACCGCTCGCGGCCGCTGAAGATCGACTGGCCGCGAAGGCGGCCTGCGCCCGGCGAGACGCCGGAGCCCGCGACGCTGGTGGTGCGGGTCGAGGGGGCCTTCGCGCTCGACATGCAGCAGGCCGGGCCGCTGGTGCTGGAGCGGGTCAACACGCATCTCGGCTGGCGCGCGGTCGGCAAGCTCGTACTCAAGCAGGGACCGGTTGCGCCGTCGGCGGCAAAGGCCAGGCCCCCTCCGCCCGACGCCGCGACGCTCGAACGCATCGCCGGTCAGGTCTCCGGCGTCGCCGATCCCGATTTGCGGGCGGCGCTGGAGCGGCTGGGCGCGGCGATCGCGCAGCGCAAGAGCGCGCCCGCCGACACGGCTTCGTGAGCGCGGCCACGCCGCACCGAACCGATCTTGCCACAATCCTGTTGGCCAGTATGGTCGCCGCAACCGATTTGACCGTTTCGAGGACGAAGACGATGACCAACAGGCGACAGCTCCTGACCGGCGCAGCCGGGATCGCCGCCGCCACCCTGCTCAGCCAGCCGGCCGCGCAGGCGCAGTCAGACCTGACCACCGCCGGGCCGCTCGGCGATGTCTGGCTGGGGGACGCCAATGCGAAGGTCACGATCATCGAATACGCCTCGCTCACCTGCGGGCATTGCGCCAATTTCCACAAGGACACCTGGCCGGCGCTGAAGGCGAAATACATCGACAGCGGCAAGGCGCGCTTCACCCTGCGCGAATTCCCGCTCGATCCGCTGGCCACCGCCGGCTTCATGCTGTCGCGCTGCAACGGCAACGACAAATACGTCGCCATGACCGACATGCTGTTCGAGCAGCAGAAGGTCTGGGCCTTCACCGACAAGCCGGTCGATGCGCTGTCCGCGATGGTGAAACAGGCCGGTTTCACACAGGAATCGTTCGAGGCCTGCTTGAAAAGGCAGGATATCTATGACGCCGTCACAGCTGTGAAGGATCGTGGCGCGAAGGCTGGCGTGAACTCGACGCCGACCTTCTTCATCAACGGGCAGAAGCATTCAGGTGCGCTCTCGATCGCCGAGTTCGACAAGATTTTGGCCCCGCTTCTCGCGGGCTGAAGAGGCGCGCCTGCCGCGCCTCCACTCCCCTTTCCACACCATCCCGGACGCAGCGAAGCGGAGCGCCGGGATCCATCGTAAAGCGCCGTCGTGCCTTACGATGGATCCCGGATCAGCGCCGCTTCGCGGCTTGTCCGGGATGTCGGCAGAGGTTGACGACAGGGCTGCGCGTCCATGCAGCTGACGCGCCTCAAGCTCTCCGGCTTCAAGACCTTCGTCGAGCCGACCGAATTTTTGATCGAGCCGGGGCTGACCGGCGTCGTCGGGCCCAATGGCTGCGGCAAGTCCAATCTCGTCGAGGCGCTGCGCTGGGTAATGGGCGAAAGCTCGTTCAAGAACATGCGCGGCTCGGGCATGGACGACGTCATCTTCGCCGGCTCCAGCGAGCGGCCCGGTCGCAACATGGCCGAAGTGGCGCTGACGCTGGACAACAGCGACCGGAAAGCCCCGGCCGCTTTCAACGAGACCGACGTCCTCGAAGTCACGCGCCGGATCGAGCGCGAGGAGGGCTCGACCTATCGCGTCAACGGCAAGGAAGTCCGCGCGCGGGACGTGCAGCTCCTGTTCGCGGATGCGGCGACGGGCGCGCGCTCGCCCGCGCTGGTGCGGCAGGGGCAGATAAGCGAGATTATCTCGGCCAGACCGCAATCGCGCCGGCGCATCCTGGAGGATGCGGCAGGCATCGCCGGGCTGCACAGCCGCCGCCACGAAGCCGAGTTGCGCCTGCGCGGGGCCGAGGACAATCTGACCCGGCTGGAGGACGTGCTGGGCGAGATCGACCAGCAGATCGAGGCGCTGCAGCGCCAGTCGCGGCAGGCCTCGCGCTATCGCAGTCTCGCCGCCGACATCCGCCGGGCGGAAGCGACGCTCGCGCTGATCGCCCATCATGAGGCAGGGATGCAGGCCGCACAGGCCGAACAGGCGCTGGAGGCGGCCGTCCGCGCCGTCGCCGACCAGACCGGCCTGCAGGCTGAGGCCGCGCGGCTGCAGGCGGTCGCGGCGCATGGCCTGCCGGCGCTGCGCGAGAGCGAGGCCGGGGCTGCTGCGGGGCTGGTCCGTCTCAAGCGCGGTCTCGACGAGATCGAGGCCGAGAACCGCCGAGCCAAACTGCGCGCCGACGAACTGGGCCGGCGGCTTATCGAACTGCAGGGAGACCTTGCGCGGCAGGACGCGATCGCACGCGACGCCGGAGAGAGCCTCGCGCGGCTCGGCGCAGAGGATGACGCGCTCAAGGCCGATGGCGAGGGCGCGTCAACGACCGCCGAGGTGGCCGGTCTGACGCTGAGCGAGACCGAGGCCGCGCTGGGACAGGCCGAAACCGAGCATGCCGCGCGCCAGACCCGGGCCGCCGAATTGACTGCGCGGCGCGGCGCGCTCGAACGGGCGCTTCGCGAGGCGCGGGAGCGCGAGACGCGGGCGACGGGCGAGCGCGAAAAGCTGCTGCGCGATCAGGCGGCGCTCGACGCCGGCAGCGCCGCGACG
>FWWL01000566.1_pt1 | contig 99951 bp, 102 predicted proteins | sample 2228331 | NCBI WGS metagenome assembly FWWL01 (sample SAMEA103939775, study PRJEB20133) | metagenome | reverse complement strand
GTTACGCCGTCTGGAACGGGGTTTTATTGGGCTTTTTTGAAAAACTGCGTGGCTTTGCCATCGCATTTTTGACCCCTGAGAGGGGGGTAATGGGAAAAGTAACGGGGGCTAGTCCTCGAGCAACCCCACAAAGCGCTGGGGATCGGGGTCTACGCGCAAGCGGGCGCTGCGCACCGGGGGAAGGTCTTCCATCAGGGCTTGGATACGCCCTTCTGTGCCCTTGAGCAACAGGTGAAAGACGTACTGGCCCCGCAGGCGGGCCACCGGGGCGGGGGCCGGGCCCAGCAGCTCGCCCGGCTGGGCTCTGGGCCGCAAAAGCTCGGCCACCTGAAGGATGGCGTCGCGGGCTACCGGCTCCTTGGGGTGGGCCACCTCGAGCTTGACCATGCGGCTGGCCGGGGGGTAGCCCAGGGCCTGGCGCTGGGCCAGCTCGAGGGACAAAAACCCCTCGGGGTCGGCCTTTTGCAGGGCCCGGTGGGCTGGGTGGCCCGGCTCGAAGGTTTGCAAGGCCAGCAGGGGGCGGCGGCGGGGGTGCAAGTCGGCCAACTGCCACAACAGCCGGTGGTAGCGCTCCGCCGCGCGAAAGTCGGCCTCGAGGATAAACCCATCGGCAAAGGGCAGCAGCACCAAGGCCAGCTCGGGCAGCACCGGCCCGCGCAGAATGGCGGTGGTGCCCACCAAGACCCCCGGGGCCCCAGCCAGCAGCGGGGCCAGGTCGCCCTTGGCCTCGGCGGTGTAGCGGTAGCGGGGCAGGGTCGGCAGATGCTGGGCCAAGGCCTCCCAAAGCCACTCCACCCCCGGCCCCCTGGGGTCGAACACGTCCGAGCCGCAGCTAGGGCATAGCTCAGGGGCTTTCTCCTCGTGGCCGCACTGGTGGCACTGCAAAACCCCCACCCGCCCACTCTTGTGAAAGCGCAAGGGCAGGGCGCAGTTAGGGCACATGGCCTTCCAGTCGCAGTCCTTACAGCGCAGCACCGCGCTGTAGCCCCGTCGGGCCGAAAGCACAATGGCCTGGCGGTTTTTCTCCTGCACCTGTTGCAAAAGGGCCAACGCGGCCCCCGAAAGGGGCCAGCCCCGCTCCTGGCGCAAATCCAGCAGGTGCAGGCGGGGCGCAGGCGGGGGCAGTGCCAAAGCTGGCTCTGCTCGAGCCTCCAGACTGTTCACCGCTGACCAGTAGTGTAGCGGTACCCCCAGGCATTCGGCCCTGAGCCGGGCCAGGCGGGGCACGAAAGCCCTCGAGCCGCCCGGCAGTTTGTAGGCTTCGGCGGCCTCCTCCACCACCACGATGCGCCGCAGCGCCAGCGGCAGCAGCAGGCCCTGGTAGGTGCATAGCGCCGAGGTTTGCGCTCCGGCCCCCACGCGCTCCCATACCCGGCGCCGCTCCTCCGGCTTCATCTCGCCGTGGAAAACCAGGGCCTGGGGGAAAAAGGGCTGAAAGCGTTTGAGCAAGGCCACCTCGGGGAAAAGCACCAAAGCCGGCCCCTCTTGCAGCAGGGTGGCCAAGGCCCGGATGCGCTCCCCTAGCCGCCCCCCCTCCAGCCGCAGCGGTAGGAAGGGCAGGGGCAAAGGCTCGAGGGAGCGGGCCGGAGGAGCCCCGGGCTGAGCAGCCCCCTCCACCCAACCGATGTAGCCCTTCTGCAACAGCCCCTTCACCACCCCCACCCCTACCCCCGCCGCCCGGGCCAAGGCGGCCATGCTCTCGGCCTGGCCCAGCTCACGCAGGGCAGACCAGGCCACCTTGGCCTTCTCGCCGAGTTCCTCGGGGGGTTCCCGCAGCACCCGCAGGGCCTGAGGGGCGCTGCGCTGCTCGGCTACCTCCTCCTGTAAAACCCCCGCTTCGCGCAAAAAGTCCAAGAGCTTAGGGTCGAAGCCGCGGGCCTCCTGCCACCCCTGGGCCAGCGCCTCCAGGCCCTTGGGCAGCACCCTGGGGTCGGCCTGGGGTAAAAGGCGCACCCGGTGCTTTAGAGGGGGCTCGAGGAAGGGCAGCAGATCGGCCAACAGGGTGCCCAAGGGACAGAAGCTATCCCGGGCAGACCGGGCCAGGAACTCGAGGTCCTCTGGGCGCAGCCAGGGGCCGGGCTCGAGGTAGGCCACCGCCTCGCGCAGGGTGAAGCTCTTGTGCGCCCCTTCCTCCAGGCCCACCACCAGGCCCACCCGCAGCTCGCCCCGCCAGGGCACCACCACCCGGTAGCCCAGGGCCTGGGCCGCGGGCCGGGGGCTGGCATGGGGCGGCAGGTAGGTCATGGGCTCGAGGGGTAGGGGCAGGGCCACCTTCAGCAGCATCTTCCCCAGATTACCGCCTTCACCCACCGGGCCAGTTACGCCTTGGGCAGGGCAGGGTAGGCCTGCTCCAAGCCCAACGCAGACTGGTGCAACAGGTTCTGGGCCTGGCGCAAGGCCTCTTCCAGCGGTAGCCCATTGCAAACCACCCAGACCACCTGTGCCTGCGGTAGACTGCGGCTCAGCCGCTCGGTCAGCTCATGTCCGCTCACCAGGCCGATGTGCAAGCCACAAAACCGCCGGTCGTCCAGGCGATACAGCCCGTCGCCCTGCCGGGTGGCCTCACCCACAAGCTGGGCTAACCGCTGGGCGATCTGTAGGCTCTGCTGGCCCTTGAATTGCTGAAGGTGCAGCACCCAAAGCGAAAGCAAGAGGGGCTGGTCACTCCGGCTGGCTAGGGCTTGGTAGCGCGCGTAATCGGCCTCGAGGGCCAGACGGGTACTCAAACCGGTCTGGCGATCCCACAAGGCCGTCTGGGACAGCTCCTGCCAGGCAGCCTCGAGGCGGCCAATCCCCCGATGAAGGGCCAAGCCCACCAGCCCAGCCAGCCCCCATAGGGGCAGCACCAGCCAGTGCAGCCCTGTGGTGGGGTGGGGCAGCAAAACCGCCAACCACACCAGCCCTGCCACCATGGGCCAGAACCCGCCAAACAGGGCCAACACCACCAGAGCCAGCGTGCTTAGGCTCGAGAGCAGATACAAAACCAGTTCGCCATCCCACCCCGGCCCGGCCGCCCAAGGTTGATGCGCACCCCAGACCAGCAGGCCCAGAACCGCGGCCAGGTGGGCCAGCAAGGCTGCCTGAGGATAGCGCTGGGCCAGCGCAAACCCTACCCCTCCCAGCAACAGATAGGCCCCTGCCAAAAGCTGGCCCACCCAGCCCCCCATCCCCAGCAGGGGCAAGGCCAAGGCCGCCCCTAGCAGCAGTGCGGTGTTCCAATACAAGCGCCGCAACCAGGGCCAGATGGACTCAGGAACCTGCACCATTCCATGCTAGAAAACCCTTCGGCCCCAGGTCAGGCCAAAATGGGCGTAACCCGGGCCACAGGCGTTACGGGTATGCTTCTGGCGTGGCCTGGGCCTTAATTCCCTCGGGGGTTCTGATCTACGTGGCGCTGTACGCCGTGGTGCCGATGCTGCCGGGCCTCGAGCGCCTCTATGGCGCACCGGCGGGCAGCACCCACCTGGGCATCAGCCTGCCGTTTTTGCTGCTGGTGCTCCTCTCGCCCTTGGTGCCGCGCCTGCCCCTACCGGTGGGTACGGTCATCGGTGGCGGGCTTTTAGGGGTGGGCCTGTTTGGGGTGCTGGCCGGGCTGGCCCCCACCCTGGAAGTCTGGACGCTGTGCCGTAGCCTGCAGGGGGCTTTTGCCGCGGCGGTGCCTGGGCTTTCCCTGGCCTTGCTCCCCCGGCTGTTCCCGGGCCGGCAGGCCCAGATGGCCGGGTTCTGGGTGGCCGGCAATGTGCTGGGCGGCGGGCTGGGGCGTGGGCTGGGGGGGCTGTTGGCCGAATGGTTCGGCGAGCGGCTGGCCCTGGTGCTGCTGGCGCTGCCGGTGGCGGTCATGGCCCTTTTTGTGCTGCGCGCCCACCAGCGCCTGACCCTGCCCACCCCGCGCTACACCCTCTCGGCCTGGCCCCTGTATGCCCTGGGCTTCGCTCTATTGTTCATCAACTTCTTCGTGGCCAACCTGATGCCCTACCGCCTCGAGGCCCTGGGGCTCTCTCAAGGCCAGATCGGCGGGGTTTTCTTCGCCTACCTGGCTGGCATTCCTGGCAGCGCCCTGGCCGGCGGCTTGGTTCGGCGCTGGGGCGAGGTAGGGGCCTTTCGGTTGGCCTTTGGGGGGGTGGCCCTGGGCCTGCTGACCCAGGTGCCCAACCAGCCGCTGGTTATTCTGGTGGGGTTTGTGGTGATGATGGCCGGCCTCTTTACCGCTCAGGCCATCGCCGGGGGGGTCTCGGGGCGGGGGGGCAGTGGGGTGAGTGGAACCTATATTGCCGCTTTCTACCTGGGCGGCACCGTAGCGGGCCTGGTGTATCCACCCTTCATCGGGCAAAGCGCGATGTGGGGCCTCGAGGTGGCCCTGGGGGTCTGTGGGCTGGCCTTTTTGCTAGCCCCTAAAGCCCTGCGCTAGCATGCTTCCGATGAAGCTGGTTTTTCTCTATGGACCCGCCGCGGTGGGCAAGCTGACGGTGGCCCGGGAAGTGGCCCGGCTCACCGGCTACCCTATCTTCGACAACCACCTTTCTATCGACTACGCCGCCCGGCTCCTCGAGTGGGGCAGCCCCGGCTACGTCAAGCTACTGCGAGCGCTGCGGCTCTTTACCCTACGGCAACTGGCCGAGATGGGCCTGGAGGGCCTGCTCTTTACCTTCATCTACACGCCAGTCTAGCGACGCGTTCGTCCGGCAGGTACTGGAGGCATGCACACAAACCGGCATCGAGCCGCTGTTTGTGAAGCTCGAGGCCCCGCGCGAGGTGCTTTTGCAGCGGGTGGTGCAGCCCGAACGCAAAGCACTCAAAAAACTCTCCCGCCCCGAGCGCCTGCTGCGCCTGCTGGACGAGGAGGGGGCCTTAGAGGCCATTCCCTACGTGGAAAGCCTGGTGCTGGACACAGCCCAGCTCTCGCCCCAGGCCGCTGCCCAAACCATCGTGCAGCACTATGGGCTGGCGAGGGGCTAAACTGGGAGCGTGGGCAGCCTTTCCGACACCGACCCCAGGGTGGCGCGGTTGCAGCTCGAGCTCTTGCGGCAGAAGAGCCCGGCCTATCGCTTCGCCCTGATGGCGGGATGGTCGAAAATGCTTATGCTGGCCGCATACAAGCAGTCTCTGCAGCGCTTTCCCAACGAGGCATCCGCTAGGCTGGCCTGGATTCGACAGCAGTACGGCACCGAGGTGGCGGAACGATTGCGGAAGCAACTATGTCCCTGAGCGATATACCACAGGCCCTAGCCGATATCCTCGAGGTTTTCGAGGGGCTGGGGGTAGCGTACCGCATCGGAGGCTCGGTGGCCAGCTCCACTCTGGGCCATTTTCGCGCCACCAACGATGTGGACATCGTGGCCGATCTGCGCCCCGCACATACTTCCAGGTTCATCCAGGCCCTGCAAGGCCGGTTTTACCTGGACGAGCCTTACATCGCCGAGGCCATCCAGGCTGGCCGGAGCTTCAACCTGATCCATATGACCACCTTCATAAAGGTGGACATCTTTCCCCTCAAAAAGCGCCCTTTTGACCAGGCCGCTTTCGCCCGCAAGCTTCGGGTCGAGCTGATGGAAGACCCCCCTCTGAGCGCCGACCTGTTCACACCCGAGGATCTCATCCTCAGCAAGCTGGAGTGGTACGAGATGGGCGGGCGCAGCTCTGAGCGGCAGTGGGGCGACATCCTGGGCATCCTGCGGGTGCAGACCACGCTCGACCTGGACTACCTGCGCCGCTGGGCGGGAGAACTGGGGCTTGCCGAGCTACTCGAGCAGGCCCTGGCCCAGGCCCCGCTGGACTGAGAAGCCGAGTTCAGGGCCTTAGTGCAGCGATGAGCTGCGGGTAGAGCAGGGCCTCCGCGCCATACAGCCCCTGCCACCACACATCCGAAACCGTCGAACCACCCCCATCCAGAATAGCCCCAGCGAACCCACTAGAGCCAAAAACCCAGGTAAGCGATAAGCCGCGGGGCCACCCCACGAACTCCCCGCCATGACCAGCGGAAGAGAGGTGCACAGCGGCGCAGATACGCCAGCGTGGCCCCAATCTAGCCGACTTTGTGAGCCACAGATGGGCAGCGGGCTGGAAGCTTCCGTAGCATGGGGGGCATGCTACGCCAGGCCCGCGTAACCTGCCCGCTGGACTGCCCCGACGCCTGTTCGCTCCTCGCCAGCATCGACGAGGGCACCCACACCCTGCGCAAAATTGCGGGCGACCCCCGCCACCCCATCACCCAGGGCTTCGCCTGCGTAAAGACCTACCGCTACCCCGAACGCCACCACCACCCCCTGCGCCCCCTATACCCCATGCGCCGCGTAGGCCCCAAGGGCTCGGGCCAGTTCGAGCGGGTGGGCTGGGAGGAAGCCCTCGACGCCATCGCCCAGCGGCTTGGCCGGGTGATCGACCAGCACGGCCCCGAGGCGGTGCTGCCCTACCACTACGCCGGAACCATGGGCCTGCACCAGTACGCCCACCCCCTGGCCTTCTTCCGCGCCATCGGGGCCAGTGAGCTCGACGAGACCATCTGCGCTACCGCAGGGGCGGCGGCCTGGGAGGCCACCTACGGTGCGCCGCGCTACGGCGTCGACCCCGAGGACGTGCCCCAGGCCCGCTTCATCTTTCTGTGGGGCATCAACGCCTTGCACACCCATACCCACCTCACCCCTTTCCTCAAAGCCGCGCGTCAGAACGGGGCCCAGATCGTCCACATCGACCCCTACGAAAACCTCACCTCGCGCTTCGCCGACGAGCACGTGAGGCTTCGGCCCGGCAGCGACGGGGCGCTGGCCTACGCCATGGCCCACGTGATTCTGCGCGAGGGGCTGCACGACCTGGCCTACTTGAGGCGCGCCACCCAGGGCTTCGCGGAGTACCGCGCGGTGGCCGAGGCCTGGCCCCCTGAGCGGGCCGAGGCGGTTACGGGCGTTCCCGCAGCCACCATCGAGCGGCTAGCGCTGGCCTTTGCCCGCGCCAAGGCCAGCCTGATCCGCACCAGCTACGGCATGACCCGCCACCCCGGCGGGGCCAGCGCCCAGCGGGCGGTGCTGCTACTGCCCGCCCTGATCGGGGCCTGGCAGTACCCAGGGGGTGGGGCGCTGCTCACCACCTCGGGGGCCTTTCCCCTCAACCGCACCTACCTGGGCGGGGCCCACCTGCTCAAGGGGGCCCACCCGCCCAAAGGCTACTTCCGCCCCAACCCCGCCGTGCGCCACGTCAACATGACCCAGCTCGGCACTGCCCTTACCCAGCTCGAGCCGCCCGTGCGGGCCCTGTTCGTCTTCAACGCCAACCCCCTGGTGGTGGCCCCCCACACCGAGCGGGTGCGCCAGGGCCTGGCGCGGGAGGACCTCTTCACGGTGGTGCTCGAGCAAGCCCTCACCGAGACCGCCCTCTACGCCGACTACCTGCTGCCCGCCACCACCTTCCTCGAGCACCCCGACCTCTACACCGCCTACGGCCACTTCTACCTCTCCTGGAACGAGGCGGTCATGCCCCCCCAGGGCGAGGCCCGGCCCAACACCTGGGTCTTCGCTGAGCTGGCCCGCCGGCTTTCCTTGGAGGAACCCACCCTCTACTGGAGCGCCGAGGAACTGGCCCGAAGCCTGCTGGACTCGAGCCACCCCTGGCTCGAGGGCATCACCCTGGAGCGGCTCAAGGCCGAGGGCTTCCTGCGGCTCAACACCCCCCGCCCCTTCCTACCCTTCAAAGATGGGGCCCACACCCAAAGCGGCAAGGTGCGCTTCGACCCGCCCCCACCCGTGATCCTCACTGAGCCTGAGGCGGAATTCCCCCTGATCCTCCTGACCCCCCCGGCCAAGCACTTCCTGAACAGCACCTACGGGCATATTGAGCGGCTGGTGCAGGGCGAGGGCGGGGAGCCGGTGCTGCTGGTGCACCCCCAAGACGCCGCTGCCTATGGCGTGCAGGACGGAAAACGGGTACGCATCCGCTCACGTCAGGGCGCGGTGATACGCAAAGTGCGGGTGAGTCCGGCCCCCATGCCAGGAACGGTGGTGCAGGAAGGCACCTGGTGGGAGGCCCCGGCCCCCGACGGCAAGGGCATCAACTGGCTCACCAGCGAGCGGCTCACCGACATGGGGGCTGGGAGCACCTTCCACGCCAACCCGGTGCGGCTCGAGGCCCTGGACTAGGCCAGGGCCTCCTGGCCCACCGACCACAGCCCCGGCTCCCGCAGGGCCCAGGCCGGGTACTCCTCTTTGGCCAGGAAGTGCCGGGCGTAAAGCGCGGCCAGCCTGGCGTGGCGCTCGCTATTCAGGTCGTAGAGCAAAGCCACCGTGGCCGCATCAGCCAGGGTGCGCAAGGCCTCTTTGGCCTGCCACTGGGCCTCCTCGGGCGAAAGGCTTTGTAGGGCGTCCAGGGTGCCTTGCAAGGCGGCCAGGGCCAGCCGGGCCTCCGGGCTGCCGACAGCCTCCAGCCTGGCGCCGAACTCGGCCAGGAAGGGCTCGGCGGCCCCCTTGCGGAAGAGCACCTCCAGGGTGTCCAGGGCCTGCACGTTGGCCGGGCCTTCCCAGATGGGGGTGATCAGGGCCTCGCGGGCCAGGCGGGCAATGGCGAAGTCCTCTACGAAGCCCACCCCGCCGAAGAGTTCCATGGCCAGCTGGGTGCAGTACGTGCCGTGCTCGGCGGTACGGGCCTTGGCCAGGTGGGCCAGCAGGCGGGCGTAGTGGTAGCGGGGGCTATAGGGCGGGGTCTCTGTCCAGGCTTCGTCCCAGGCCGCCACCGCGCGGAAGGTGAGGGCCAGGCCACCGGCAATGCGCACCGCTAGGTCGGCCAGGTCGCGCCGGATCAGCGGATGTTGGTTCAAAGGCCGGCCAAAGGCCACTCGCTGCTGGGTGCGGAAGAGGGCTTCTAGTTGGGCCTTGCGGGCTAGGCCCATGGCCCCGCAGGCGTTGGCCAGCCGCGAGAGGGTGAGGGTCTCCAGGATGTAGTAGATGCCCTCCTCGGCCCGGCCGACCAGGTGGGCTTCGCTGTGGTCGAAGTCCACCTCACCCGAGGGCACCGCGCGGGTGGCTAGTTTGTCCTTCAGCCGCCGCACGCGGTAGTTGAGCCGACCCTGGCTGTCCAGGCGGGGCACCAGGAACAAGGCGATGCCCTTGGGCCCTGCCGGGGCCCCCTCGGGCCGGGCCGAAACAATCGCGTAGTCGGTCAGGCCGGCCCCGCTGGAAAAGTACTTATCGCCCCAAAGGCGCCACACGCCCCCCTCGGGCAGCGCCCGTACCCGGTTGGCCCCCAGGTCGGAGCCTCCCTGCACCTCGGTCATCCAGGTCGCCCCGAAGGCCTGGCCGCTCAGGAGCTGGGCCTTCCAGTGGGCCAACTGCGGAGCGTACTTGTGAATGCTGTAGACCACGCAGTTAGTGATGGTCTGGATGCAGTAGAGGCCGGGGTCGGCCAGCAGGTAGCCCAGGGCGAAATGGTGGTGCCAGCTTCCGCCCTGGTAGGGGGCGCGGTTGATGGCGGCCAGCCTTTGGTTGAGGGCTTCCTGGGCCGGCGAAAGCCGAACCCGATCCACGCGGTTGCCCTCGAGGTCGTACATCACCAGAACCGGCTGGGCCTCCTTGTCCACGTGGTCGGCGATGCGGTAGGCCTCGCCCCCGGCCAGGGCCCCGAAGCTTTCCAGCTCGGCTTGGTGGGCCTCCCAGCCCTTCCAGTAGCGCTTCAGCAACAGGGGCAGGTCGGCCTCGAGGTGCCAGTGGTTTTTGCCGTAAGCATACGACTGGTGCTGCATAGCGGCTCCTTTGGAACAACCTCAGTCTAGAATTGTTTTTAGACTCGGTCAAACTTCAGGCTCCACCTCCAGGGCCACCAGGAACCTCGAGACCATGTTGTAGGCCGCAATCACCCCCACCAGCTCCACCACCTGCCGATCATCCGGCAGAGCCGCCTGCACCCGGACAAAGGTCTCGTCGCTCACCCGGGCGTGGCGGGTCATCTCAAAAATAAGCCGGAGTACAGCTCTTTCCTGGGGGTCGAAGAGGGTGTCGTTTTCGACTTCTTGCTCGAGACGGTGCAGGGCCTCGAGCTGGGCCGGGGTGCCGCCGGCTTGCAAGAACAAAGGGGCGTGATGGCGGAACTCGTACTCGGCTCTATTCAACACGGCCACCCCACACATCGCCAGCTCACGCAACTTGGGCGAGAGGCTAAGCTCGCCTCGTACCGCGCCCAAAAAGCTGTTCCAGCCCATCGCAAAGGCCGGGCTATGCAAAAGCATCCGATCCAGGTTCAGAAGTGGGCCACCGCGCCGCCGGCGGATGGCCTCCACAACGGCTTGGAGTTCGCTAAGGTCCTGGGGTGGGTAGGGAATCCGGGCCATGAGGAGTAGCATAGGGCCTATGCGCCTGATTGACCTACGCTCCGACACCGTAACCCAACCCACCCCGGCCATGCGCAAGGCCATGGCCGAGGCCGAGGTAGGCGACGACGTCTACGGCGAAGACCCCACGGTCAACCGCCTCGAGGCCCTGGCCGCGGAAATGCTGGGCTTTGAAACGGGCCTGTTCATGCCCTCTGGCACCATGACCAACCAGGTAGCCCTGATGCTGCACCTGAAGCGCGGCCAGGAAGTCATCGCCCCCAAGGGGGCCCACATCTACGAGTACGAACCGGGCTCGCTGGCGGTGCTCTCGGGCGGAATGATCCGGCTGGTGGAGGCCCCCTACGGCATACCCGACCCCGAGGCGGTGCGGGCCGCCATCCATACCTCGGTGCACCAGGCCCCCACCGGGCTCATCGCTCTGGAAAACACCCACAACTACGCGGGCGGTACGGTGGTGCCCCTCGAGGCCCAGCAGGCCATCCAGCAGGTGGCCCGGGAGGCCGGCCTGCCCACCCACTTAGACGGCGCTCGCCTGTTCAACGCTGCGGTGGCCCTGAAGCGAAGCCCCCAGGAGGTGGCCCGGGGGTTCACCACCGTCTCGATCTGTCTTTCCAAAGGGCTGGGAGCCCCGGTAGGCTCCCTTTTGCTGATGCCCCAGGCCTACCGCGCCGAGGCCTGGCGCTACCGCAAACTGTTGGGCGGAGGGATGCGGCAGGCCGGGGTGCTGGCCGCCGCTGGCCTCATCGCCTTACAGGAAGGCCCCCAGCACCTAAAGCGGGATCACCAGATGGCCCGGGCACTGGCTGAGGGTCTGCTGAAGCTCCACCTGGAGGTCGATCTGCAGGCGGTGCAGACCAATATGGTCTACGCCCAGGTTCCCCAGGCCCCCGCCTTCACCCAGCGCCTGCGCGCACTGGGGGTGCTGGCCAACCCTATGGCCCACAACCGGGTGCGCTTCGTAACCCACCGCGACCTGCACGACGAGGACATCCCGCTGGCCCTCGAGCGGATCGAACAGGCCTTGCAAATCGCCTAGCCGCCTCAGTCTTGCCAGGCCTCCACCGCCTTGTACTGCACCAAAGCGGCGTAGGTGGTCTGGCTTCCCGCTTGGGCTGTAGAGAACTTGATATCCACAATCAGGGTATCCTCAGATAGGCCCTCGACAAAGCGGTTGAGCCGATCCTGAAACACATCGGGGTCGGTTGCGGCAATCAGTTTGACGCGCATGCCCTGCATAGCTTCAGCCTAGCGCAAAGCCCCGCCAGAACCCAAATCAACGCCCGGCTAAAAGCTGTTCGGGCCAGTCGCCAATCACCCCATCCACCCCCCAGGCCAGCAAGGCGCGCACCTGGGCCGCTTGGTTGACCGTCCAGGTGACCACAAACCACCCCTGGGCCTTTAGCTGGGCCACTTTGGCCTCATCGAGCAGGGTGTGGTGGGGGTGTACTCCCTGCACCGGCAGGCAGGGCAGCAGGGCTTCCATCTCGGCCTGGGCGTACAGCAGGGCCAGGGGCTGGCCCACCCCCAGCCGGGCCAGCCGGATCAGGGCCAGGGGGTCGAAGCTGCTGATCCAGACCCGATCCGCCCCCGGCCACCCCCGCAGCACCTGGGCCAGCAGGGCCTCCCGCCCATCCGAGGGGCCGGGCTGGCTCTTGAGCTCGAGGTTGAGCCAGGCCTGGGGGTACGGCTGCACCAGCTCGAGCACCTCCTCCAGGCGGGGTATCCAAGGGGCTTTTTGCTTCAGCTCCGGCCAGTCTGCCTCTGCTAGGGGCTGCCCCACCAGATCGAAGTCGTGATGAACCACCAGCACCCCGTCGCGGGTGCGCTGCAGGTCGAGCTCGAGGCCATCCAGGCCGGCCTCCAGGGCCTGGCGGAACGACTCGAGGGTGTTTTCCCTGGCTCGGTGCGGGGCGCCGCGGTGGCCCAGCAGCAGTGGGGTGTTGATCCGCATCCTATGCCTCGCTTCCACTTTCCAGATTTTACGTTCAGATGGGGCAATCTGAGCGGCAAATGGTGTAGACTAGGGTATATGGGCAAATACGATGTGCGTCTTTCCAGCTTAACCCAAGCCGAGATCGTCTCTCGGTTGGAAGGCCCTGGGGGCCTGCTCGCCCTCACCCACCGAGAGTTGTTTTACATAGACGATAACGGTACGCAAAGCGCACGCCTTTCTCAAATCAAGCGTATCGGCGTCAACAAGCAGAGCGGTACTGTGGACGTGGTCGGCGAGCAGGGCACCTTGATGTCCATTGCCCCCGTTGCTTTTCAGAAAGACGAGTTAAAGCTGTTTCTGGAGTCTTTGCGGGGCTATGTGCTCAAAGCCAAAACCGAGCCTACCCAGACCCTCGAGCAGCCCACCGCTGCCCCTAAACTCGAGGAACCCCCAAAACCATCCCATCCCACCCCGCTGGAAACACCGCCCCCCACACCCCAGATTCACATCGCCGAACCACCCAAAACCCTGCCCGACGAACCCGCCGACTCCCTCTGGGCCTACGAGGGTTCCCCCCGGCCCCGCAAGGCCGCTGCAGCAGTAGAGGAAGGCCAGCCTACCCCCCCGCCCACACGGCCAGACCCCCCTCCTCCCCCCACCACCGCAACTCCCCGCAGCCCTAGCCCCACCCAGCGCCTCATCTCTGTCCTGCTGAAGGTCTCCGCTCTCCTCTCTGCCCTGACCACGGCGGGTTACCTGGTGGTCCATATGGGCACCACCCAGGACATCTGGGTTCCCTTGGGGGTTATCGCCGTCGGTCTATCCCTTTCGCTCATCCAGTGGCGCTTATCCGAGCCCTACTGACGCCTTCCAAATAGCCCCTGGGCCCGCAGTAAAGCGGGCCGTTTTCCTACTGGAAGCCGGGCTGCCCCTTCTCAAAACTGACCCAACGGTCAATAATGGCCTGCGGTGTCTACGCTTCCCGCAGGTGAACCCCGTCGCTCGCAAAACCTGGCCATCTGGGAGGGCATGCTGGCCATCCTGTTCATCAACTGGAGCACCGGCATGGTCATAACCGGCTACGCGCTGTGGCTGGGCGCTACTCCCGTGGCCCTGGCCATCCTGGGGGCTTTGCCCATGGTGGGCCAGATGGCTGCTCCCCTAGCGCTCTTTTTTCGCGGTGGCCGCAAGCGCCTCAGCGTGGCCCTATCCGTGCTGGGGCGCGGGCTGTTTGGGCTGGCCTTGCTGCTGCCCCTCTTGCCCGAGCCCTGGCGCATTCCCGGCCTGCTGCTCATCGCTGCTCTTTCGCAGCTCATTGTCGCCCCAGTTAGCGTGCTTTGGACGAGCTGGATGGCCGACCTAGTAGCGGAAAAGGAGCGGGGCCGCTACTTTGGCCTGCGCAATGGGGTGTTGGGCCTGGTGGGCACCCTGGGCAATCTGGCCGCTGGAGGTCTGATCGATCTGCTGGGTAAGCCCTGGGGCTTTTTGCTGGTGCTGGGCATTGCCGTAGCCACGGGGGTGGGGGCTACCTTTATCCTGCGGCGGCAGTTCGAGCCCCCAACCATCAGTACACCTCCCCGCCCGGCAGAGTTTCTCCAACCCCTATCCGACCGGCGCTTCCGGGGGTACCTAGGGTTTGTGGTGCTTTTTTTAGGGGCGGTGAGCGTGGGGGGGCCCTTTGTGTTTCCCCTGTTCCTCGAGCACGCCCGCATGAGCTTTACCCAGGTGGGCCTCTGGACGGTCATCGCCGCCTCGTGTGGGCTGGTGCTCAGCCCCTTGTGGGGCCGCCTGGCCGACCGAATCGGCCACTGGCAGGTGTTGCTTTTTAGCAGCAGCGTGGCCGCCTTGGTGCTGCCCCCCCTTTGGCTGGCCGGGGGGCCCGGGCAGCTCCAGACCATCTGGGCTTCTGCCGTTTGCGATGCGCTGGCTTGGGGCGGCATCGGCACCGCCCTAACCAACGTAGCCCTACAAAGCGCACCGGCGGAAAGGCGCAACCTCTACCTGGCCTGGTACTGGATGGCCTTTGCCGTAGGGGGCATCCTGGGCTCGCTTCTGGGCGGGCTGCTGGGCAGCCTGCACGCCCAGCTTAGGCTTTTCCCCAGCCCCTATCACCTGCCCATCCTGGCCTCAATGCTGCTGCGCATGGTGGCAGTGTACTACCTGTGGTGGCGTATCCAGCGCGACAAACGCCGGGCGGCTGGTGGAAGAGGCTAGCCGGCGGGATGCCTTTTTTCGTTGAACCCTTGGCCGCCAGAGTATGAGGATATGGGCCTATCAAGGGTGCTGCCCTCACCCTAACTCCGCCAGGCCTGCAAGGGCCTCGGCGTAAAAGGGTATCGGCCCAAAAAAGAAGGCCGCGCAGCGGCGGCCAGGTTCAGGGGTGGGACTTACTCGAGGCCCGCCAGCTTGCGGTTTTTGGCAATGTAGTCGTGCCACTGCTCGGGTACATCTTCCTCAGGGTAGATGGCCGAGACCGGGCAGGCCGGCACACAAGCACCGCAGTCGATGCATTCGTCGGGGTGGATGTAAAACTGGTCTCCCCCGTCGTAGATGCACTCTACCGGGCAGACCTCCACGCAGGACTTGTCCTTGGTACCGATACAGGGTTCCGTGATCACGTGGGGCATGCTTTCCTCCTCAAGCCGCCAAACTGCTCTCTATTGTAGGGAATTCCGGGAAAAGTCAAGGGGGCCTATCCTTCAAGGCGTGCTATCCTTGCAGAGTAGTAGGGCCGCTAAGCGGCACAGAAACCCTATGACCACAGACCCCATTGAATTTCTCCGCGGGGCCCTCGAGATTCCCTCGGTCTCAGGGCAGGAGCGGGCCGTTGCGCAGTACCTGGTCGAGGGCATGAAACAGCTGGGCTATGCTCGGGCCTGGGTTGACGAAGCCGACAACGCTCGAGGCCAGATTGGCTCAGGGCCCATACAGGTGGTCCTTCTGGGCCACATCGACACCGTGCCGGGACTGGTGCCGGTACGGCTCGAGGGCGACCGGCTTTTTGGCCGGGGCTCGGTGGATGCCAAGGGCCCCTTCGTCACCTTCGTGCTGGCCGCGGCCAGCCTGGCCCCGGAGGTCCTGCAAAAACTCACCCTTCACGTGGTGGGGGCCACCGAGGAGGAAGTGCCCAGCTCCAAAGGGGCCCGCTACGTAGTGGACAAACTCAAGCCCGATTTTGTAGTAATTGGCGAACCCTCTGGCTGGCAGGGCATCACCTTGGGCTATAAGGGCCGCCTGTTGGTGCGGGTACGGCGGGAAAAGGACAACTTCCACTCCGCCCACCACGAGCCCAACGCGGCGGAGGAGCTGATTAGCTATTTTGTCAGCATCAAGGCCTGGGCCGAGGCCATGAACCAGGGCCAGGGGCCTTTTCACCAGGTGCAGTACAACCTGCGCGACTTTCGTGTCGAACACCCCGACAACCGCCAGTTCGCCGAGATGAGGTTCGACCTGCGCCTGCCCCCCCGCCTTCCCGTAGAGGAGGCCATCCGCCACCTGACCGCCTACGCCCCACCCATCCTGGACCTCGACTTCTCCGGACGGGAGGTGCCCTATGTGGGCCCCAAGGACACCCCTCTCACCCGGGCCTTACGCCTGGGTATCCGCCAGGCGGGGGGCCAGCCGGTCTTCAAGTACAAAACCGGCACCTCCGACATGAACGTGGTGGCTCCCCACTGGCCGGTGCCCATGGTGGCCTATGGGCCGGGGGATTCCACCCTCGACCACACCCCCAACGAACACCTGGAAATCCCCGAGTTTCTCAGGGCCATCGAGGCTTTGCGCTATACCCTAACCCACCTGGCGAAACAGGCCGTAGCCCCCTGGCAAGGCTAGGCACTAACCAAGGACGCGGCCCCAATCCATCTGCCGCAGGGCCTCGTAAAGGCCCACCCCTACCGCCACCGCCAGGTTGAGGGAACGCCCGCCCCTGCCAGGCATGGGGATGGTCACCGCGGGAAAGCGCTCGAGCACCTCTTGGGGCAAGCCCCGGCTCTCCGGCCCAAAGAGCAGGTAGTCGTCCGGCTGGTAGCGAACCTCGGTGTAGAGCCGGGAAACCTTGCTACTAAAAGCCCAGACCCGGCTTTGGGGGGGTAGTTGGGCCAAAAAAGCCGACCAGGAATCGTGTAAGTAGTAGTGCACCTCAGGCCAGTAGTCCAGCCCGGCCCGCTTGAGTTTGGCGCTATGCCACTGGAAGCCCAGCGGGCGTACCAGGTGCAGCTCGGCCCCGGTAGCCGCGCAGGTGCGGGCAATGTTGCCTGCGTTCTGGGGAATTTCGGGCTGGTAAAGCACCACCTTGAGCATACCGCCAGCCTCAGCACAGGCAGGACAGGCCCTCGCCTTATCTCCTCAGCAGCCGCACCACCTCGACCAACTGGGCTGGGTCGGTTCGCTCCAGGTTAGCCTGGCAGCGGGCCAGGTAGGCCTCGAGGATTTCCTCGCCCACCGAGTCGAGCGCACTGCGCACCCCGCTTAGGAGGGTCAGAATCTCCTTGCACTCCCGATCTTCCTCCACCATCTTTTGTAGCCCTCGCACCTGTCCTTCCAAGCGGCGCAACCGGTGGAGAATTTTGGTTTTGTCCTGCACCGCTATGGTCATACTCCCCCTCCAAGCGCCCTAGCGGGCAAGCCCAAAGCCACGGGCGTACCAGGCCTGGATGCCCCCCGTCACCAGGCGCAGATCCCGGTAGCCTTTGGCTATCAGGTACTGTACGGCCACCCGGCTGCGGTTCTGGGTGTTGCAGTACACGTAGACCACCCGGTCCTTAGGCACCCGGGCCCACCACTGCTCGATCTGCTGTAGAGGCCAGTTGACCGCACCCGGCACATGCCCCTGAGCGAACTCCTGGGGAGTGCGCACGTCGATCACGAAGTTTTTGGGGTTGGCCAGGGCCCGTTTAAGGTCGTCCACGGTCACGATTGTATAGCCCTGAGCCAGCCCCAGCGAGGCCAGCCAAAAGAGGACCAGGCCGAGCCATCCCCTCACGCCACCACCCCGGCCCCAGCCTTAAGCACCGCCTCAACAAAGACCCGGTCGGGCTGCCCGCCCAGCACGCGCTGCTGGGTGGTTCCACTGATGATGGTATCGGGCACCCCGGAGATGTTGTAGCGCCGCGAGAGCAGGGGAAACTCGCTGGCCTCCACCCCTTCGGCCACCACCTTGGGGTTGTGGTAGGCCATGCGGTAACCGGCCAGTACCGCCTGGGGGCAGTAGGGGCAGGTGGGGGTCACGAAGGTTTGCAAGCGCACCGGCGAGGCCAGCTTTTGCAACTCGGCCTGGGACTGCTCGCCCAAATTGCTCTCACCCGTGCCCAGCATCCGCAGGGTCTCAATCAGGGTGCTGAACTCGTAGCCCGCCGGTAGCCCCAAAAAACGGATGTTGTTGCGCTGCGAGCCTTTTTCCCGCAGCAGGATGGTGGGAGCGTAGTTCAGGCCCAAGGCCTGGGCTTCAGGATCGGAATGGAGCGAGCGCTGCTCCACGCTCAGGTGGGAGTTCAGCGCCGCCACCTCTTTGAGCAGGCCCAGGGTCTCATCTTGCAGACCCACCTCCTGGCCGGGCAGCTCGAGGCCAGCCGTGGTAAAAACCACCATCTCCACCGGTTTTTGGATGGGGGCCAACATCTCGCGCACCTGGTTTTGCACTCTTTCGTCTAGAAACATGGTCCTCTCCTCCGGGCCAAGGGACAAACCCCTACCCGCTGACCCCAGTATACCCCCTGGGGATATATTGCGCAAGGCGGCGGTCGGTTAACGCTGGAGATCGCCCTTCTTCACCGGAAAACCCGCGGCCTGCCAGGCCGAGAGGCCACCCGCCAGGTTGTAGACCTCGAGGCCCTTGCTCTTTAAAAACTCGGCGGCTTGCTGGCTGCGGCTGCCGCTTTCACACAGGCAGATGATGGGCCTATCCTTAGGCAGGCCTTCCCAACGCTTGGGCAGCTCGGCCAGGGGCAACCCCTGAGAACCCGGCACCTTGACCAGCTTGCGCTCCAAGGGGGTGCGCACATCAATCATAAGGGCCCCGGCCTTGAGCTTTTCCTGGGCTTCCCGGGCGCTAATCCGGGGTACCCGTACCCCAAGGCCCAGCCGGTTTTTCCACCATCCCCACATACCCGTTAGTCTAGCCGAGCCCGCCTTTGCTGCAACAGGGCCCGCACCGCCTCGGGGGTGGTGGGCGGGCCGTGGCCTACGTAAATGGTCGCGACCTCGAGGGCCGCTATCCGGCCCAGGGTGCGCCAGGCCTGGGGGGTATCGTGGTTGACCAAAGGCGGCGGCACAAAAGGCCCGCGCCGCCCCACCCGCAGTGCGTCCGCAGCGATCAGCACGCCCTCCCGTAGCAACCCGACCTGGCCTGGGGTGTGACCGGGTAGGTGCACCACCCGCCAGCCCAGCACCTCCGCCCCCTCCTCCACTGGAACCAGGGCTTCCTGGGGTACCGGCCTAGGGCTATTGGCCAGCCAGTCCCCCAGCCAGGGTAGGGGGGGAAAAGGTGGGCGGCGCCGGGCCCCGCTGATGTAGGGGATGTCCAGCGGATGGGCGTAAATGGGTAGGCCCCACCGCTCCCACAGCCGGCGAGCCCCGCCCACGTGGTCGAGGTGATGGTGGGTCAAAAAAAGGGCTACCGGCCTGGCCTGGCCTAGATAGCGCAGCAGCCTGGGGTACTCCTGGGGCATCCCCGCATCTACCAGCAGGGAGCCCTGGGGGGTATCCAGAAGATAAGCCTTGGCTAGCAGGGGAATGACCCGCATACAGGGCTACCGCCGGGCCACCGGCCCACCCACCCCCATCTCCCGCAGGGCTTCTCGGATGCCCTCAGCGTCGATGCCGGCCTGGCGATGCATGCGGGGAATGGAGCCATGGTCGAAAAAGACGTCGGGCAGGCCCAACACACGGATATCGGGTTTCAGGCCCATCTCGTTGAGGGCTTCCAGCACTGCGCTGCCAAACCCGCCCATGCGCTGATGGTCCTCGCTGGTCACCAGCTTGTAGCCTTCCTGGGCCAGCCAGCGGAGCATCTCCCGATCCAAAGGTTTGATGAAGCGGGCGTTGATGACGCCTACCTCAGGGTCGTCCTGGGCGGCCTCGAGGGCGTACTTCAGGGTCTTGCCGAAGGCCAGGATATAGGCCTGGCGGCCCTCTTTCAACACCTCCCAGCGGCCCCACTCGATCTCGGGCCAGGCCCCTTCGGGGGCTTTCTCCACGTTGTCGCGGGGGTAGCGGATGGCGATGGGAGCTTTGGCATTCACCGCGTATTTGAGCATAGCCCGCAGCTCGAGGGCATCCTTGGGGGCAGCGATCTGCACGTTGGGAATGGTGCGCAGGTAAGCGATATCAAAAACCCCGTTGTGGGTGGCCCCATCCCCCCCGACAATACCCGCCCGGTCCACGGCAAACACCACCGGGATATTCTCGATGGCGATGTCGTGGATGATCTGGTCAAAGGCCCGCTGCATGAAGGTGGAGTAGATGGCCAGCACCGGCTTCAGGCCGCGCAAGGCCATGCCCGCTGCCACCGTGGCGGCCACATCCTCACAGATGCCGGTATCCAGGTAGCGCTCGGGGTGGGTCTGGGAGTAGCGCACCAGGCCCGAGCCCTCCCGCATGGCCGGGGTGATCACGTAAAGCCGGGGTTCCTGAAAGGCCAGCTCCGTCACCGCGTCGCCGAAAGCGCTCGACCAGGTGTAGCCCTTGCTGACCTTCTGTGGGTTCTGGGGGTTGAAGCCCGGCGGGCCGTGCCAGTAGATGGGGTCTTCCTCGGCCACCTCATAGCCCTTGCCCTTCTTGGTCACAATGTGCAGCATGGTGGGGCCATCCAGGGCCTTGATCTGCTCCAGAATGTGAATCAGGCCCGGTAGATCGTGGCCGTCTACCGGCCCCACGTAGCGGATACCCCAGGCATAGAAGGGGTTTTCCTGATGCAGCATCAGCTTGGCTGCTTCCTTAGCCCGGTCCACCAGGTTGAACAGCCTGGGCGAGATGCCCTCCAGCACCTGTTTGCCCCACTTCTGGGTATCCTGTACCCACTTCTTGATCTGGTATTCCTTGAAGTAGCGGTTCAGGGCCCCCACATTCTCCGAGATGCTCATCTCGTTATCGTTGAGCACAATGATGAGCCTGGGCTTGCGCTCGCCGATAACGTTGAGGGCGGCCAGGGCCATCCCCCCCGTAAGGGCCCCATCCCCGATGATGCCGACGATATGGTAGTCCTGCCCTAAGGTGTCCCGGGCGATGGCCATGCCCAAGGCGCTGGCCAAGGAGGTCGAGGCGTGGCCTACCGTGGTGGCGTCGTGCTCGCTTTCGGAAATTTTGGTAAAGCCGGAGAGGCCCCCTTCCTGGCGGATGGTGTGGAAGACCTCCTTGCGCCCGGTGAGGATTTTGTGGGCGTAGGCCTGGTGCCCCACATCGAAGATCAGGCGATCCCGTGGGGAGTCGAAAACCCTGTGCAGCGCCACTATTAGCTCTACCGCGCCCAGCGAGGAGGCCAGGTGGCCGCCGTTTTGCGCGCAAACCCGGATAATCTCGCTGCGCAGCTCCTCGGCCAGTCGCAAAAGTTCGTCCTGCGAGAGGGCTTTGAGGTCTTGCGGTTGGTTGACCTTGGATAGAATCACCGGACGCCTCCCAAATCTGCCCCTAACTGTAAGGCTTTGTTTGCCGTACGCCGTACGCCAGAGAACAAATCGACGCTACAGATCCACCCTGGGGCTGGCAGGGGGGCTACCTGAAGTTGCGGTTCACCAGCGAAAGCCCGCCTTGGTCGGTGAAGTTCATCGAGGTAAAGACCTCCCCCACCCCGGGGAAGAACCATACCTCAAAGTTCTCCCGCAGGCTAGGGTTGCGGGGGTCGCGGTACTCTAGCCCAATGCGGTAGACCTCGAAGCTCCCCGCCGGCACGCTGACGTTGGAACGCCCCAGCACGGTGTAGGTATAGTCCAGCAGACGATCTACCACCCGGGTTACCTGATTACCCACACGGAGTTCGATCACCTCGCGGGTCTGCCCTCCCCAACGGGCTCCCACGGTCAGGCTGGCCGGGGGAGGATACTCCTGGATGGGGGGGGTGTAGCGGGCTACCTGGAGGCGGTCGAAGTCCTCAATGCCCAAAAGCCGCACCCCACTGGCGTCGATCTGGCGGTAGTAGGAGCGCTCGAGGCCCCGTCCGCTTAGGCGAAAGCGGATAGCCGGCTGGCCCTCGAAGGTGGTCGGGCCCAGGATGGAAAGCCGGATGGGCGGGTCGCCTAAAGGGGCTCGGGGCGGTAGATAGACCCAGTCCAGACCAGGCTGGGCCGGGTAAAAGCCCACGGGTCCCTCGATCAGGGCGGTATTGGCGGGGGGGGTGGTGGTGCGGGGGGCACAGGCCGCCAACAGCAAAAGCCCTACCAACAGAAAAACTCGCTTCATCGCCTTCTATGTTAACCCCGGCGGGGCGCCGGTAGGCTCAACGCCTCGCGCAGCTCCACAATCCGCTGGGGCAGCTCGGCTAAGGCCGGTGGCTCTTGGTGCTCCGTTACCAACAGCAGCTCAGCCCCCAGGCGCTCCAGGTACTCTACCCCCTGCAGGAAGGTACGCTTCAGGTCGTTGTGGCGGGCCAGCAGGCGGATGCGGGTATCCTCCCCCAGGCCCGGCTTGGCCAGGAAGCGCTCGAGCTCGGCCATGCGGGGCAGAAGCCGGTACAACGCCCGCCCATACCGACTGGCCTGCTTTAGCGGCTCGCGCAGGTGGGGCAGCGCCTCCCCCTGCCGCCAGAGCTCGGCCAGGGCTGCTTGCAAGCGCTGGGCCTGTTCATTCTGGGCCTGTGGCAGGGGGTTGCCCGCTGCGAAAGCCCATACTAGCAGCCCTACCAGCAACAATAGCAGCAAGAGCTCGAGCAGAGCGATGCCAGCCATCCTGGTTCCAGGATACATCTTAGGCTTTAGTTCACTATACTGGCATGTGGAGGGGCGCTATGCCTCTGGATTACGTACCATTGTTACAACACCTGGAACGACTTTACCAGATGCCTAGAGGTATGGAGCGTTTTCAGACCTACCTGTCTACGGTTCTAAGTAGCCAGGGCGATAAGGTGGAATTAGTACCCCTGCTCTTCGCCAATCCGATGGCCAAAGAACATGCGCTGGAGTACGTGCGGCATTTACTGGCCATGGAAGCCGAAACTTTGGCAGAAGCAGCCATGCAGGAAGCCACCCAGGAGCTCCCTCCCTTCTCCCCGCACCTAAAGGTCTCTTTAGTGGTTTTGGATGACAAGGGGGGGTGGACCCACCGCCAAACCACCCTCAAGAGCGGGTGGGGCACTTCTAAACGCGAGCTAGAGCAAATCCGCCGCTACGGCTGGGTCTCGATTCCCTGCTGGACTTCCGAAGCCCCCTCTCCGCGATACATTCAACAACAAACCCGGCTTTACCTATATCGGTGGTGGTGGCTGTACCACCGGGCTCCACCTGAAACCCTGCGCGAAATCCTCCACTTTGAAGGCCAAGCGCTGCGGTTTGCGGGGGTACAGCAGTGGCTAGACACCGAGGAGCTGGGGTATACGCGGGCTGTGTTGGAGATGCACCTGGACAGCAGGCACTATCCCACCCTGTTGGCCGCATTAGAGGGCGACCCAGCCGCCAGAAGCCTGGGCTATCCCCCCCTCGGTCTCTCACCTAAGGCAGGGTTGGCCTTGGCCCTTTCTATGGCCAGCTCCACCCCACCCTCACCCGCAAAGGCCGTGCCGGGCTCTACGGCATAGACCCCTCTAAAGCAGCCCCAGCTCGCGCTTGAGACGGGCCAGGTCGTCCTCTATGGCCTGGTTGCTGCCTAGGTTCTGAAGCTCCTTCTCGATGTCGCTTTTGTCTAGCTCGCTCAAGGCCGCGTGCTTGTCCTCCAGCGCCTCGATGCGTTGTTCCATCTCCTCGAAGGCCTGCACCGCGCTGTGGGCGTCTATTTTGGACTCGAAACGGCGCACCGTCTCGGCAGCCTCCACTCCCTTCTTACGGGCGATAAGGAGGGCCTTTTTGGCCTCGGATTCCTGGATTTTGCCCTCCAGGGCCTTGAGCTGGATGGAGAGCTGCTGCACCAGGCTCTGCTGCTGGGCCACCTGCTGGGCGAACCCCTCGGCCAGGGCCAGGGCCTGCTGCTTGCGTTTGAGGGCCTCGCGGGCCAGGTCCTCCCGCCCGCCCTTGAGGGCCTCGGCCGCTCGCTCTTCCCAAGCCTGGGCCTGCTGGGCGTAGCTTTGCTGTTCGCGCTCGAGCTTGCGCAGCTCGGCCATAGCCTCGGCCACCTCCATGCGGGCTTCGCGCAGGGCGGTGCGCATATCCTCCAGAGCCTGTTCGATGATTTTCTCGGGGTCCTCGGCCCGGCGGATTAGGTCGTTGAGGTTGGCCCGAATCAGGCGGGAGAGCCGTTCTAGAATACCCATAGTTGCTGCCTCCTATCGGACCTCAGTCTAGCGCACCCCTGCGGGGGTCACAACCGCACATGGCCCCAAACCCCGGAAGCTTAAGCCCTCGTGAAAAGCGGGTTAGTATCTAGCCATGACCACCCGCCTCACCCCTGGCCAGGTGCGCCAGGCCATCCAGCAATACCTGTTGGACGCCCTACCCCAGCCCGAGGCCGCCCCCCGCCCTGAGCTGGCCGAGTACGCCCGGCTGCTGCGCGACTACCCCGAGCGAGGCGGCAAGATGCTGCGCGGGGCCTTGCTGGTCTACACCGGGCTGGCCTTTGGGGCCCGCCTCGAGGCCCTGCTGCCCATTGCCGCGGCCCTCGAGCTCTTCCAAAACTGGGCCCTGATCCACGACGACATCGAGGACGCTTCTGATGAGCGGCGGGGCCGGCCCGCCCTGCACAAGCTCTACGGGATGCCCCTGGCCTTGAACGCGGGCGATGCCCTGCACGCCCGGCAGTGGGCCCTGCTCATCCAGGCCGGGGTCTCGCGGGAGGTGCTGCTGGAGTTCGCCCGGATGGTAGAACGCACCGCCCAGGGGCAGCACCTGGAGATCAGCTGGATGGTGCAAGGGCGCTTCGACCTGGAAGAGGCGGACTATTTGGAGATGGTGGGCCAGAAAGCCGCCTACTACACCGCGGTAGCCCCGCTGCGCTTAGGGGTGCTGGCCGCCGGGCAAAGGCCCAAAGCGGTGCTGGAGGAGGCAGGCATGAAGCTGGGCATCGGCTTCCAGATTGTGGACGACGTGCTCAACCTACAAGGCGACCCCGCCAAGTACGGCAAGGAGATCGCGGGGGACTTGTGGGAGGGTAAGCGCACCCTGATCCTCTTGCGCTTTCTACAGCAAGCCGACCCCACCCAGCGGGCCCGTGCCGAGCGGCTTTTGTCCACCCCCCGGGAGCAGAAGCCAAAGGCCGAGGTGCGCTGGCTACACCAGCAGCTTTTACACTCGGGAGCGGTGGCCTATGCGCAGCAACGGGCCGAGCAGATGCTAGCCGAGGGACTGGCCCAGCTCGAGCCAGAACTAGGGGCCGCCCCAGAGCGCGCGATGGGCCAGATGGTGCTGGAGCTGCTTAGGCGTCTGGTGCAGCGCGAGGCCTAGGCCAGCGCGGCCTCGAGGCTGCCGTAGAGGGTCCACCAGGGCTTGGCCCCCTTGGCCAGTACCTGGTTGAGAAGCTGGATATTCTTCACCCCCTGGTCGGCCAACCAGGCCTCGAGGGCCGCCAGCCCCTCTTTGGCATAGACCGGAATGCCGTCCTGCCAGGTGGCCCGGCCACACAGCACCCCGCTGAAGGGCACCCCGGCCTCGGCGGCCATCTCCAGCGACTCGCGGAAGACCGCATCACTGACCCCTGCCGAAAGGTAGATGAAGGGCTTGCCTGCCGCGCTGGCGGTGTCCTTGAGGAACTGCAGGGCCTGGGCCCGGGTGTAGGCCGCCTCACCCTTGAAACCCAGGGTACCGCTGGTATAGGCCACGTTGAAGGGAAACTCCACCTTGAGTACGTCTACTCCATAGCGCTCTTTGGAGAACTCCTCCATGTACTTGGCCACATAGCGGGGTTTGGCCTTGGCCATCTCCAGCCCTTCACCCAGCCGGTCGTCGTAGGCGATGGGCTCGAGGAAAAAAGGCATCTCCAAAGCCTGGCACTCCGCCCCTACCCGCTCGATGAAGGCGTGCTTCACCGCGTTGATTTTGGGGTCGTCCTCGGGGTTGTAGTACAGCAGAATCTTGACCGCATCCCCCCCCAGCTCGCGGATGCGCCGCACGCTCAACTCGGGTAGCAGGTCGGGCAGGCGGCCCGGTACGCTGGTGTCGTAGCCCGATTTCTCGTAGGCCAGCAGCACCCCGGTGCGGGGGGCTTTGTGCTGTAGCGCCGGTAGGCCGTACTCGGTATCTATCAGGATGGCCGAGGCGTAGGGGGTCAGCGCCTTGACCACGGCGCTTTTGAACTCGGTGAGCTCAGCGTCTTTCACCTCGTCCCCCCGGGCCTTGGCAATGGCCTTGCGCAGTGAACCCCTCTGATCCATGGCCGCTGCCGCAATTACACCCTTACCGTCGGCACAAGCCTGTATGCGTTCTACTTTTCCCTTGCTCAGACCCATACTTGTCTCCCAGCCAAAGTCTACCTCAAGGCCCCCGCGCAGGGATATAAACTGGGAGCATGCTCATCGTGGCTGGAGAAGCCCTCATCGACATGACCCCGCTGGCCCACCAGGGCCGCACGGTGTATGCCCCCCATCCCGGCGGTTCACCCTACAACGTGGCCATAGGCGCGGGCCGCCTGGGCACCCCCACCCAGTTCCTAGGCTGCTTTTCCCAAGACGCCTTCGGACAGCTTTTGCGCCAGCACCTGGCGGCCAGCGGGGTTGGCTTGGACTACGTGAGGGAGCGTACGAACCTGACCACTCTGGCCCTGGTCAGCCCCTCGGCCTCGGGGGAGTTGTTCTCCTTTTACTGCGAAAACACCGCCGACCGCATGCTCTACCCCCAGGACCTGCCCCCCACCCTGCCCCCCGAGGCGGCTTTGCACTTCGGCTCGTACTCGCTGGTGCTGGAGCCGGCGGCCTCCACCCTCGAGCTTCTGATGCGGCGCGAGGCCCGGCGCCGCCTGATCTCCCTCGACCCTAATGTGCGGCCCTTTTTGATTCCCGATAAGGAGGCTTACCTCGAGCGCTTGCTGGGCTGGCTCGAGCTGGCCGACCTGGTCAAGGTCAGCCAGGCCGACCTGGCCTGGCTCTACCCCAGGGAAAGCCCCGAGGAAATTGCCCTGGAGTGGCAAAAGCAAGGGCCGGCCCTGGTGGTGGTCACCCTAGGCGGCCAAGGGGCTTTAGCTCTGGGCCCGGCGGGCCTGGTTCGGGTGGCGGCCCCTGCGGTGGCGGTGGTGGATACCGTGGGGGCGGGGGATGCTTTTATGTCCGGCACCCTGAGCTGGCTCTGGCGGGCTGGCCTTTGGTCGCGCTCTGCTTTAGAACAGCTCTCCGCCGAAAGCCTAGAGGCCCTACTGCACTTCGCTGCCCGGGTAGCCGCCCTCACCTGCACCCGGCCTGGGGCCGACCCGCCCTGGCAGGCGGAGCTGGCCTAAGCCGAGGCCAGGGCCAAGGTCTTTTCGTAGACCTCGAGGTAGCGCGGCACAATCACCTCGGGGCGGAAGTGCTGGATGGCCCGCTCGCGGGCGGCCTGGCCCATGCGGCGGCGTCGGGTGCGGCTGGTGAGGATTTCCAAACTTGCCGAGAGCATCCCCGCCACATCCCCCACCGGGCACAAAAACCCAGTCTTTCCATCTTCTACCAGCTCCGGCAGCCCGCCCACCCGGCTGGCCACTACCGGCACCCCGCTGGCCATCGCCTCCAGGGCCACCAGGCCGAAGGATTCTTGCTCTGAGGGTAGGAGGAAGAGATCGGCCACGCTCATGAACTTCTCCGGGCTGGGGGTGGAGTCCAAAAACTGCACCCGACCAGCGATGTCCAGTTCGTGGGCCAGCTCGAGGCAGTCCTGGCGCAGGGGCCCATCCCCTATCATCAGCAGCCGGGCCGGCATCCGCTCCAAGACGCCGGCGAACACCCGCAGCACATCCTGAGGCCGCTTGACCGAGCGGAAGTTGGAAACGTGCAGCACGATGGCCTCTTCCGGCTGGGCAAACCGGGCCCGGAAGGCCGGGTCGTGGTTGGGCTTGAAGCGCTCCGCATCCACCCAGTTATAAATCACCTCGATCGCGCGCTCCACCCCCAGCTTTTCCCGGGCGTCCCGGGCTAGAGAATGGGAGACCGCCGTTACCGCATCGGAGCTGCGCACGGCGTGCCGGGTGGTCTTGGCGAAGGCCGGCTCGAGGCCCACCAAGGTGACATCGGTGCCGTGCAGGGTGGTCACCACCTTCACCGGGTGGCCCATGTCGCGGGCCAGGATGGCGCTGGTGGCATGGGGAATGGCGTAGTGAGCATGCACCAGCTCGATTTTGTAGCGGTCGATGAGCTCGGCCAGAGAGTTGGCCGCGGTGAGGGGGGTCAGCGGCTCCTGGAACAAGGGGTAGTCGGCACTCAGAATCTGGTGGAAGTGGAGCTGCCCCCGGCCAAGGGGCTTGCTTAGCCGGCCCAGCCAGCGGGCCACACTCCTGCGGGAGGCCTGGAAGATGCGGCCCAACCCCCCTATAGGGGCCGAGCCCGTAGAGACCGGAGTAGCCTCGAGCAGGTTGCTGCCAAGGCCCAGCCGGCTCAGCCGCTCCTCGGTCAGGCGAAAGGGCTTCTCGGAGGCCACCACATGCACCTGGTGGCCCAGCCCGGCCAGGGCCAGGGCCAGCTCGGTGGCCACCACCCCCGACCCTCCCGCACTGGCATGACAAAGAATGGCGATGTTCATCCAAACCTCCTTTCCCATCCTGCCTGGCCTCATCCTGGAGCTGAGCGGTCAGGCCAGCTTCAGGTCTTCTTTCCCTTAGGGCGCATCACAGGCTAAGACCTAAGGATGAGAATCTCCTCAGGGCTTTCTTTAGCCCCTTCATGAAAATAGGGGTGGACTGGTTTTCCAACCGTGAGCGAAATCGTCTTTGGCCAGCCGGCTCGGCTGGCAGGGCTAGGGCCGCGGATAGAGCGCCAGTCCGCTCACCACCGGGCGTATCCCCAGGGGGGTGGCCGTTGGGCTGCGGAGCTGGCCCCGCACCCATAGCTGGGCCGAGCCGCCCCCGTCCATGCGGATGGCCCCCCACAAGCCCTGCTCGTGCAAGGCCCGGGCCAGCCGTTCAGGGCGGGTAGGCTCGGTAACGATGAAATAGAGGTCTCCCTGCTGCGACCAGGCCACCACCGACTGGGCTGCGGTGGCTTCCACCGGGGCCCGGTCGCGGAAAGGCTCGGCGTTGGGGTCGAAGACGTTCTGGCCGGCCTGAATCAGCAAAGGCCCGGCCTCTAAGGCGTACTCCACCGGCGGCTCGAGGCTGACCAAAAGCTTTAGGGTTTCGCCGGTGCGGGCGATGGGCTCCTGGGGAGGAAAGCTAAGGGCCCACAGCCCTTCCGGCAGCGCGTAGGGGGCTGGGTAGGTAGCCACGATCCGGTCGCCTTGCACCAGGTGCACCTGTTCCCCGACCCGCCCCACCGGCCCGGCCAGGGTGTGTGCAGTGTAGCGGGCCTGTTCCAGGTTGAGACCCACCCGGATACGCCGCCCCTCTTGGGTCTCTACCCAGGCCGCAAAGCGGGGACGCCCGGCAAAGACGCTGCCTTCTTCCCAGAACAAAACGCTGCGCCCGTAGGGCAGGCTCAGGGCCACCCCCCCGCGTACCCAAAGGCCGATGGGGGTGCCGGTACGCCCATCGAAGTAGCCCCCGTTGAGCAGGGCTAACGCCCCCGGGGCCAGCTCCGGCAGCACCCTGCGCTCGCCAGGGCGGCCCACCGGCTCCATGCGCCAGCGACCGGCCTGGGCCTCGAGCCAGTACATCCGCAGCGGCTCGGGTGTCCAGGCCCACCCTTCGCGGTAGCGGAAGCCCGGCGCCACCTCCTCCTCGCGCTCGGGCTCGAGGTAGTAGATGTCCAGCACGTAGCGGCTGGGGTCGTTCAGCAAAAAGCTGCGGTAGCGGTAGGTTCGGCCCGGCGGGGCCTGCAGCCTAAGTAGGGTGCTCTGGGCTTCGTAGCGCGCGGCCACCTCCACCCCTGGTGGGCGCACCCCTTCGAGGCCCGGCAGGAAGTAGGGCAGGCTCAGCTCCAGGTGGCCCGGATAGGGGGCCAGCTCGCTGGGGCTGGGCCGAACCGCGTCCCCTTCGGGCAGGTCCAGCACCAGGCGCATTCGGTAAGCATCAGCAGAGAAGCGCACCCCAGCCTCCGGGGCGGTCACCAGGCCCGCCGCGCGGATGACCGCCACCGGCAGCCGCCCGTTCTGGGGCGGGGGCAGGCCGGCCTCCAGGGGCGGGGCCCAGCCCAGGCCCTCCACGTAGGTGAACTCGAGGCCCTCCTTGCGGAAGGTGGTGGCCTCCCCCTGTCGCTCCACCTGCAACCCCAGCCTCGAGGCCGGCACCCACGGCTGAGCCCAGGCCAGGGCTAAAAGCCAGAACCAGACCAAGACATACCGGCCCATCACTCGGATTGTACTGGGGGCACCGGCATGGGGCGACCATCCGGCCCCAAAGCCACCATCACGAAACCCGCCCGGCAGGCCAGGGTGCGCTCCTCGCGATCGGTGGGCTCAACCCACATCTCGACCTCGAGATACATCGAGCTACGGCCGGTTCGCCTAACCCAGGCCACCAGCTCCACTATCGAGCCCTGCGGCACCGGGTGGCGAAAATCAATGGCGTCGCTATGCACCGTCACCACCTTGGCCCGGGCGTGCCGGGTGGCCGCTACAAAAGCCGCCTCGTCCATCCAGGCCATAGCCGTTCCGCCGAACAGGCTGCCGTAGTGATTGCAGTCGCCTGGCCGCACCAGGTGCACCGTCTGGGTTTGCCCGCTCACAAGGCCCTCCGTTCCTTGCGCCGCTCCTCCCGGTAAAGAATGTAGGCTTTGGCTACCGCTGGGGCTAGCCGCATCAGGCCCTCTTCCACCCGATCCTGGATTTCCTCAATGGCCAGGCTCTGGGTGCGGGCCAGGGCCTTGATGGGTTCTACGATGGCCCGCTGGATCTCCTCATAGGGGATGCGCTGGCCTACGGCAGTCTCGGCCTTTTCAATGGCCCGCACGATCCTTAGCTCATCGAAGGGCACCACCCGTCCGTCCCGCTTGAGGACCGGCTTGCAATCGGGCCCTTCCTCCGGAAAGCGGAAGTCTTCGTCGGAAAGGGGTTCTACCCGGATGGCCTTGACGTAGCCGTTGCCCTTGGTGGAGAAGAAGTCGTGGTTTTTGGTTCGGGTGGAAAGCCCGGCCAGCACCACCGGGCTCACCTCCTCTTCCCGGGTGCGGAAGTAGGGGGACTCGCCCAGGTTCATCAGGGCTTTGTCTGCGTTGTAGCGCACGAAAGCCAGTACCGCTTCCTCCAGGCCGAGGGGGTGGTATAGCTCCCGGGTGTAGGCCTCCTCGAGGCGGTATAGGGCTTCCACCAGGGCCATGAGTTCCCGGCGGGCGGCGTTCTGCTCGTGCTCAGGCAGGGTATGGACCACCTCCTGGGCCAGAAGGCCCACGTATACCCCGTGGATGGCCTCATCGCGGATGATCAGGTTGATGATCTCCCCCGAGTTCACCATCCGCCCGCCCCCGGCCAGCAGGAGCGGGTAGAAAAACCCGGAGTAGAAGAGAAAAGACTCCAACAGCACGCTGGCCGCCAGGCCCAGGTAGAGGCTTTTAGGGTCCTCTACCCCCAGGTAGTGTTGCCGGATCACGCCCAGCTTTTGCTGCAGGATGGGGTGGCGGTTCACCCAGTCAAAGATTTCCTGGATCCGCTCTTTAGTGCATAGGGTGGTAAAGATGGAGCTATAGCTCTTGGCGTGCATATGCTCCATGGCCCCCATGAAGCCCAGCACCGCCTTGCGCTGGGGATTCTCGATGTACTGGGACAGCAGGGGCATCCCCACCCCACCCTGCAGGGTATCCAGGAGGGTCAGACCGCCGAGCACCCGTTCGTAGGTGCGCTTCTCCTCAGCAGAAAGGGTCATCCACGGCAGCTTGTCGTCGGCCAGGGGGATCTCCTCGTCCACCCAGAACTGCCGCACGTTCTGATCCCAGAACATCTTGGTGTAGGCATCGGCGGGCTGGTTCCAGTTGACGGCAGGCATAACTTTACTTTGCTCGATAATCAGCATCGCTAACTCCTTTCGCCTAAACCGCGCAGCTCAGGCACTCCTCCACCCCTAGGTTGCGGGTGCGGGTGTAGTACAGCGACTTCAGGCCCTTTTTGGCGGCGTAGACGTAGAGCCGGGCCAGCTCGCGGGTGCTGGTCTCGCTGGTCACATAGAGCACGGTGCTGATGCCCTGGTCTACGTGTTCTTGAATCTCGGCCACCAGGTCGATGACCCGGAACATGTCCATGTGGTAGGCCGATTTGTAGAAGAAGAGGGTCTCAGGGGAGAGGAAAGGCATCGGGTAGTAGGTGGTGCTGTTGGCGTAGGTGCGGGTCTCGATCAGGTCGACGATGGGCCCTATGGAGGGGGTGGCGTTTTGCACATAGCTGATGCTCTGGGTGGGCGCTATCGCCAGGCGGTAGGCGTGGTAGAGCCCGTACCGGGCCACCTCCTCCTTGAGCCGGGCCCAGTCGGCGGGTCCGGGTAGGGGAATACCCTCAAACAGGGCTTGCACCGTAGGGCTGGTGGGGCGGTAGTCGGTTTCCAGGTATTTTGTGAAGTAATTTCCATTGGCGTATTCGCTTTTCTCGAAGCCCTCGAAGGTCTGCCCCCGTTCGCGGGCAATCTGCATGGAGCGCTCCAGGCTGTGGTAGTTCACCGCCATAAAGAAGGCCCGGGCAAACTCCCTGGCCTCCGCCGACTCGTAGCGGATGAAGTTCTTTGCTAGATACCCGTGCAGGTTCATGGCCCCCAAGCCCACCGAGTGAAAGGCCCGGTTGGCCCGCCGGACCCCGGGGGCGTTTTTAATGTCGGAGAGATCGCTCACTGCGGTGAGGGCATCCATGGCCGTGTAGACGCTTTCGGCCAGGTTCTTCTGCTCCATGACGTTGGCGATATTAAGCGAGCCCAGGTTGCAGCTCACGTCGTAGCCGATCTGGTCGGGCTGACCGTAGTCATTGATGATTGAGGTAGTCTGGATTTGGAAAATCTCCGTGCACAGGTTGGACATCTTGATCTGGCCCAGCCCTTTGAGGGGGTTGCTGTGGTTCGCGTTGCTCCTGTAAATGATGTAGGGGTAGCCCGACTCGAACTGGGTCTGGGCAATCCGGGTGAGCATCCCGCGGGCGCTGATGGGCCGCTTTTTGACCTCGGGGTGGGCTACCAGGGCCTCGTACATCCGGTCCATGTCCATATCATCGAGGTGTTCGCCGAAGGCCATCCGCACCGAGTAGGGGGCAAACACATAGAAGTCCTCCCCTCGCTCGGCCAGCTCAAAGAACTTCTGCGGCACGATGAGGCCTATGGCCAGGGTCTGGATGCGGCTTTTCTCGTCGGCGTTGATCTTCTTGGTGTCTAAAAACTCCTCCACGTCCCAGTGGAAGATGTTGAGGTAGACCGCCCCAGCCCCCTTGCGCTGGCCCATCTGGTCGGCGTAGTTGAAGGCGTCCTCAAAAAGCTTCATCACCGGCACCACACCCTTGGCCGCGTGGGCCACCCCCTTGATGGGTTCGCCCCGGGCCCGCAGCTTGGAAAGGTTGAGGGCCACCCCGCCCCCGATCTTGGAAAGCTGCATGGCGGTGTTGAGGCCGTAGCCGATGGAGTTCAACGAGTCGTCTAGCTCGAGCAAAAAGCAGGAGACCAGCTCTCCCCGTCTGGCCCGGCCTGCGTTCAGGAAGGTGGGGGTGGCGGGCTGGTAGCGCTGCTCCATCATGGCCCGCACGTAGGCTTTGGCCCGGGCCACATCGCCCTGGGCCAGATACAGGGCCACGGCCACCACCCGGTCGGGATAGTCCTCCAGATAGAACTTCTTGTCGTCGCTCTTCAGCGCATAGTCCTTGTAGAACTTTGAGATGGCCATGAAGCTCTGGAACTCGAAGGGGTAGCTATAGGCCAGGGCCACGATTTCGGCCAGGTCTTCCTCCCGGTATGACTGGAAGAAGTCCTCGTAGTAGCCCTCGGCGATGAGGGCGCGCAAACGCTGGATGGGATTCCGAAAGACCCGCTTTTTCCGCTGGACCTCCTGGGCAAAGGCTTGTATGGCTTCCTGGTCCTTAGCCAGATCGAAAAATTCCTCCGGGGTGCGCCGGATGAGCTGGCTGTTCAGCTCCAGATAGTTGGGGATGGTGGTCGTCATGCTTCCTCCATGGTCGACAGGATTTGCTGGAAGCGCTCGAGGTCCTCGGGCCAGCCGGATAGCTCAAACTTCAGCAGCACCGGCACGCCCAACAGTTCGCTCAGGGTATCGGCAGCGCGGGCAAAGTTCGGCCCCCAGTTGCGGTTGCCGCTGGCCGCCACCCCACGGATAAACCTCCGGTGGGCCTGGGCAAAGGCTCGTACCTCCGGGGGCACCTGGCCGAAGCCGGTGGTGTAGGTTACCAGGACGCAGGGATGCTCGATCCTCTCCTGGCCACTCTCAATGCGCAGGGCAGGGTAGCCCAGCCTTGTGACGAAGCGGGCCACGTTACCGGTTTTGGAAGCATAGGCAATCCACATAAAGCCTCTTTACCCGCGGCACTGTGGGCCCACAGGTTCTCGCAAAAAGCCCTTTCATTTAGGAGGCGCCTGGTTGTGGGGAATGTGTCTTCACCGAAACCATCCTTTCCGCCCTTGACGCGAGGGCTAGGGATTCAAGCTAGGGCAGGCATTCGGGCTTGTGGGCCTAGTGCCCCATCACCGTTGCGCGACAGCCGCGGATTCACACCGCACTTCCCCTGTCACCCGCTTGCGTGTCCACATCTTGTGGCCACTGTGCAAAACAATACTATAGGTTGTAGTAAATGTCTAGGGAAAAGGGCTTAACCGTAGCCGCAATAGGCTTGGTAAGGATACCCTGGCTTCAGCGCACCACCGTTCCCACACCGGCCAGCGCCGCCGAGATGGGCCGCTCTATCCGCGCATCGCCGAACACTACCCGGCCCACCCCGCCCCGCACCGCTTCTACTGCGCCCAGTACCTTTTTCTTCATCCGGCCCTGGGCCACGCTCATGTACTGGGGGTCGCTGACCCGGGCAGCGGGAATCTCCTTGATTAGGCTCGACTCATCGGGGAAGTTGGCCAAAAGCCCGGGAACGTTGGACAAGAGCAGTAACGCCTCGGCCCGCATGGCCTGGGCTAGCAAGGCGGCAGCGGTGTCGCCATCGGTATTGATGGCCTCGCCCTGGTAGGACACTGCCGGGGGGGTCAGCACCGGCAGATACCCCGCCTCCAGAAGCAGGCTCAGCAAAGCCGTATTCACCTTTTCCACCGAGCCGGTGTAGTCGCCGCGGTGGATTTTGATTTTGCCGTTCTCGAGGTACTTGACCGCTTCTTTGCGCCTGCCCTCGAAGATGCGCCCATCCAGCCCGCTCAGGCCCACCGCGTTCACGCCCTCTTTTTGCAAAAGCTCCACGATGCGCTTATTGACCAGGCCGCAGTAGACCATCTCGAAGATTTCCAAGGTCTTGCGGTCGGTGAGGCGGCTGGTCAGGCCGCCGGGGTGGGTCAGGAACTGCGGCGGGTACCCCAGGGCCTCGGCGATTTTATTGGTCTCGCTGCTGCCGCCGTGCACCAGGATAAGTCTCTGGCCCGCTTTCCATAAAGCTGCCGCATCCTTGGCCACTGCCTCGTAGTTGATGCCTTCCGAACCGCCTACCTTTACAACAATCATCGGCCAACCTCTGGCCTGCCATCATACCGATTTTTTGTAGGCGTCGGGGAAATGCCGTTCCATGAAGCGCTCGGGAGCGGCCAGGGGCCTGAACCCGTAGCGGGCATAGAGCGCGTGCGCATCGCGGGTAGCCAGCATCCAGCGGCGCAGGCCCTGTAGCTCCGGGTGGGACAGGATGACCTCCATCAGCCACTGGCCCAGCCCAGCACCCCGGTGGGCCTCCAGCACATACACATCGGCCAGATAGGCAAAGGTGGCCCGGTCGGTGATGACCCGGGCCCAGCCGACCTGTTCTTTGCCCTGGTAAAGGCCAAAGGCCAACGAGTTCTGGAAAGCCCGCGCGACCACCTCAAACGGAATCCCTGGCGACCAGTAGGCTTGGTGGGCCAGGTGGTGGTGTACCCGGGCCAGGTCGAAGCGGGAAAAATCGGTGCTGATGGTGTAGGGGCCCTTTTGCCACTCCATCTCTACTCCAGAGTATACAGTTCCGGGCGCAAAAAAGGGGGCAGGGCCAGCTCTATGGTGTGGCGCCAGAACTCGAGGCGCTCAAGGCGGGAAAGGGTCAGGATACCCACCGCACCAAGGCCCTTCTTAGTGTCTTTCTTGCCCACCAGCTCGTCCATAATCAGGCCCAGCTCCTGGCCCAAGCCAAGCCGCTCGCCCACCACTGGCGGCAGCAAGACCGAGCCTCCCCGGGCCATACCCCTACGGCCATCGGCCCGCAACAGCACGGCAATGTTGAAGAGCCAAGCCCCATGTCGGTTGAACTCCACCCCGGCCTCGAGGCCCACCCCCCAGGTGGCTCCCGGCTGGGCCAGTGCGGCTTTGGCCCGGTTTTCCGCGCCCAAAAAGGTCTCTTCGTAGCCCACCGGCTGGTCGCGCACCCCGCTCGCTACCGCTACCCCCTGAACCTCCAGCCCAGGGAAAAGCTCGGCGAAGACCAAACGCACGGGCTCGAGTTTGGCCGGATTGGTGCTGCCCACCACTACCATAGGCCCTAGGCTATCGCATTAAGGGGCCTTTGTAAGCTGGCTTGAGCCTGGCCTACCCGTGTTGCTAGAATGTGCAACACGGGGTCAGTGCTGTGAAACTAATCGACAACTACGGACGCCTCATCAAGGACCTGCGTATCTCGGTCACACCGCGCTGCAACCTGCACTGCCTGTACTGCCACCCTCTGGGCTGGGAACAAAGCGAGCCTCCCGGCACCCTCTCGGTGGAAGATGTGCGCCACTTCATGCAGGCCATGCAGATGCTGGGCCTGGAGTCGGTGCGCTTTACCGGCGGTGAACCTTTGGTGCGCAAAGAGCTCCCTGAGATGATCGCGGCTGCCAAGGAGCTGGGCATCCCCGACATCGCCATCACCACCAACGGCCTATTGTTCAAGCGCAAGGCCAAAGCGCTGGTGGATGCCGGCCTGAAGCGCATCAACCTCTCCATGGACGCGGTGACCCCCGAGGTGTTCCGGGCCATGACCCGGGGCGGTGAAGTCAAGAAGGTCTGGGAGGCCATCGAGACGGCCTGGGCGCTGGGGCTACACCCAGTGAAGATCAACGCGGTGATGATCCGCGGCATGAACGATGGCGAGGTAATTCCGCTGGCCGCACTTTCCCTGGACAAACCCCTCGAGGTGCGCTTTCTGGAGTACATGCACCTCGACAACTCCAACCCTGAACTCTACCAGCAGCGCTTCATCCCCGGTGCAGAAACCAAGGCCCGCATTGAGGCCCACTTTGGCCCTCTGGAAAAGGTAGACCACGACCCCACCGCCCCTGCCCGGGTCTACCGCATCCCTGGAGCGGTTGGTCGCATCGGCTTCATCAACCCGGTAGCCGAGCCGTTCTGCTCCAAGTGTTCCCGCCTGCGCCTGACCGCCGACAAGAAAATCCGCCCTTGCCTGCTGACCGACTTGGAGATTGACATCGGCTGGGCCTTTGCCGCGCCCAACCCGATCGAGGCCCTGGTGGACGCCATTCTGCTGGCCACCCAACGCAAACCTGCGTTTGGCAACACCTTGCCCACCCTGCGCCAGCGGGTCATGGTGGGGATTGGGGGCTAGACAACCCCGTAGTTGTAGGTCTCGTTGTGACCGTTTTTGTCCACAATGGCCCACCAGCGGTGCTCGGAAAGGCTGGGCATCTCCAAGAGAAACACCCAGAACTTCCGTGGGTCTTCCCCCCCATCGGGCTGGATGGGGCTTTCGGGGGTGATGAGGGAAAGCTGCGAATCCCCAGCATTCATGAAATCCTTGACCGCGTTTTGTAGCTCTTCACTGTCAGGCTCATCGGAAAGGTCGTAGGCCGAAGGGTCGGCTTCGATCAGGCCCCGGGGACTTTGGTCGTCCTCGCCATCCTCAATGAAGCTGCAGATGGCAGCCTCCAACGCCTCGAGGAAAGCCTCCTCGTCGCTTACCTGGGGTACTTCCACGTTGAGATCGGGCACCCCCAGGGCTTTCAGTAAGGATTCGATTCGCTGCTGCAAGGCCATACAAAGCTCGTTTTGACTACATAACCACAAAGGCCCCCGGCGGTCAAGCCGTCGGTAGGCCCATTCGCTGTTTTATTAGCCGCCCTTTTGGGCTTTGAAACGCTCGAGGCAGGCCTTGACCTCGGCGATGGCCCCGGCCCTATCCTTCCAGCCTGAGACCTTGACCCACTTGCCCTTGTGGGCCTCGAGGGCCTTGTAGGTCTCGAAGAAGTTCTGGATCTCCTCCTTGAAGGCCTTGGGCAAATCAGTCAGATCCTGGATGTGATCCCAGCGGGGGTCTTCGGCCACCACGCCGATGATCTTGGCATCGCCCCCTTTCTCGTCTTGCATGTCCACCATGCCCACCACCCGCACATCCACCACCACCCCAGGCAGCAAGGGGTAGGTGGAAAGGATAATGCCATCCAAAGGGTCGCCGTCCTCGGCCAGGGAGGAAGGGATAAAGCCGTAATCGCCGGGATAAAACTGGGCCGTAGGCAGCACCCGGTCGAGCTTGATGACCTCGAGGTCGGGGTCGTACTCGTACTTGTTGGCCGAGCCGCGCGGTACTTCAATGACCATATGCACGATCTCAGGGGCTTTTTTTCCTGCAGGCAGGTTTTTGAGGTTCGCCATAGCGCCCCTATTCTGACATCCTCCCGCAAAAGCAGCAAAGGCTTCGTAAAAACGAAGGGCCAGGATTGCAGGGGAAAAGTGGCCGGGATACTATGGTTGTTAGTATGTACTTACTTGCTAACTTCGCGGAGCCGGACACGACCCGAACAGCCCTGATGCGCTCGGGGCTGGAACTCCTGGCCGAAAAGGGCTACAAAGGAGCCACCACCCGCGAAATTGCTGCCAGGGCAGGAGTTTCCGAGGTTACGCTATTTCGCCACTTTGGCAGCAAGGAAGCCTTGTTGCAGGAGGCTGTGCAGAAGCTTACGCCTCCGCTAGAACAGGTGCTGCCCCTGCGCACGAGGAACCTCGAGGCCGACCTGCTGCACCTGACCGAGCGCTACGTGCAGATGCTCGAGGCCAACCAGGGCCTTCTGGTGCGGCTTTTGCCGGAGCTGGCCCGTCATCCGGAGTTGCGCGGGGCAGAAGGGCCTGCTGGTTTCAATCGGGCCATCTCCAGCGTGCTCGAGTACATCACCGGGCTGCAAAAAGCCGGCCTGCTCCGCGAGGAGTCCCCCTTTCAGGCCGCCCTTGCGCTGCTGGGACCACTCTTTGCCAGAGTGCTGTTTTTTGGGGCGATGGGGGTTCACCCACCGTTCGATTTGAAAGCCCATGTGAAGGGCTTTTTGGAAGGGAGGCGCCGTGGTCAGCGTTGAACAGGTCTCGAGGCAGTTTGGCAAGCTGGCGGCCCTGGACAGGGTGAGCTTGCAGGTTCATCCGGGCGAGGTGTTTGGCCTACTGGGCCCCAACGGTGCGGGCAAAACCACCCTGATTCGCGTCCTGACTGGGGTTCTGCTGCCCAGCGCCGGCAGGGCTCTGGTGGCCGGGCTGGATGTGCGCCGCTGCCCCGATCGGGTCAAGGCGGCCATTGGTTATGCCACCCAGGAAGCCAGCGTCTACCGCGACCTCACCGTGCGCGAAAACCTGGAATTTCGCGCCCGGCTCTACCTGGGCGCCAGAGCCGTACCCCACGCAGTCGAGGAGACCATTCGGCGCTTTGGTTTGCAGGGCTTTGCCCACCAGCTCGCCGGAGCCCTATCGGGAGGGTGGCGGCAACGGCTGGCCATCGCCCAGGCGGTGGTACACGGGCCCAAAGTGGTGTTTCTGGACGAACCCACCACCGGCCTCGACCCGGTTTCGCGCCGAACCATCTGGGATCTGATTCACCAGGAAGCGGCCAGAGGCGCGGCGGTAGTGGTGACCACCCACTACATGGACGAGGCCGAGCGCTGCCACCGGCTGGCCCTGCTCTATGGCGGCAAGGTGATTGCCCAGGGCACCCCCCACGAACTCGAGCAGCAGGCGCTGCAAAGCGCCCGGGTGGTCTACTGCCAGACCAGCCTGCCCCTGGAACAGATTCGGGCCATGCCCGGCGTGCTCGACGGCTGGCCCAGCGGCAACGGTATCCGGCTGATTCTGGAAAACAACGGCCCAACCCCCAGCCTGCCCCTGCAGACCGTCTATCCCAACCTGGAAGACGTGTTCATCGTGCTAACCCGCCAACCCTCCCCTGCCGATAATCCCGCCAGCAAAGGAGGCCCGGCGTGAACCGCATCGCAGCCCTGGCCCAAAAGGAGTTCACCCAGATTCGGCGCGACCATGTGCTCTCGAGGCTGATTGTGGGGCTTCCCATCATCATGACCCTGCTGTTTGGCTATGCCATCAACTTCACCCTCTCCGGCATCCGGCTTTCGGTCTACGACGGCTCGAAAGACCGCATCAGCCAGTACCTGCTACAGGAGCTGCAAAAAGAAAACCGTTTTGCCCTGACCCACACCGCCCAAAGCCCCGAACAGGTTACACAGGCCATTCAGGAAAACCGGGCCCGGGTGGGATTGGTCATCCCGGCCGGAGCCCTGCGAACCGTGCGGCAGGACAAAGCAGTGCAGCTCGAGGTCTACGTGGACGGCTCCGACCCCAACTTTGCCTTTCAGGCCCAGGCCGCCCTGCGCAAAGTGCTGGGTGATGTCAATAGCCGCCTGCTGGCGGGCAAGGTGCTGGCCGGAACGGCCACCACCCCGCCTCTCACCCCTACCCTCCACACCCTCTACAACCCCGAGGGTAAGACCGCCTGGTTCACCATCCCCGGCATTATCGGCCTGATTATGACCATTTTTACCGTGCTGCTTACGGCCCTTTCCATTGTGCGGGAAAACGAAAGCCGTACCATGGAATCGCTGATTGCCAGCCCCATCAAGTCTTATGAGGTGGTGCTGGGCAAGGTGCTGCCCTATTTCGTAATTGCCACACTGGTCAGCCTGGTGGTGCTCTCGATTGGGCACTGGGTGTTTGGCGTTCCGGTGCGCGGCCATCTGCTGCTGCTGGTCGGGCTGATAGTGCTCTTTGTGCTGGGTTCGCTGGGGGTAGGGGTTTTGATTTCCACCCTGGCCCGTACCCAGATTCAGGCGGTGTTTGGCACGTTTGCCTACATCCTGCCCACCATCTTTCTTTCGGGGTTTGTGTTTCCGGTAGAGGGCATGCCCCTCTTTTTCAAGTGGTTGTCGGCCATCATCCCGGCCCGCTACCTGATCGAGGGTACACGCGGGGTGATGCTGCGGGGAGCCGGCCTCGAGACCCTCTGGATAGACCTGCTGGCCCTAATCATTTTCAGTATAGCCGTGCTAGGCTTGGCAAGCCTGCGCTTTGGCAAGCGGCTGGCGGCTTAGAGGGGTTGGGAGCGCTGCACACGGTGCAAAAGCCAATGGAGATAAACGTGTTTCAGGTCAGACGGGTAGACCACCAATACATCGCTCGAGTTTTGCGTCTGGTCATGATCGCGCTGGGCCTGAAGCTCTCGGCCTTTGGCCTGGGGCAGTCCCTCACCTTCGGGCTATACGGCCGCCTGTCGCCCGACTATCTGACACCCACCATAGAGGTCACACTCCCGCTGGGCGATTTAGATCTGTATGCCCGGCTTCAGCGGGACGCGCTGGGGGTCGGTTTGGGGAGCGCACTGGAGTTTAGCGCCCTGGGGCGGGTAAGCTACCGGGTGCAGGCCAGTCTGGGGTTTGCGGGTTGGGGCGCAGAGGGCAACACCAGTGGGACCTTCGGGCCGGTCGCAGCCCGTGTAGAAGCCCTTTACAGCAATACCCCACGCAACCGCCTGTGGGTCGGCGAGGAAGCCGAGGGTGGATTGAAGGTGGGGCTCTTGGGGCGCTACCGCCTCGACCCCCGGCAGACTTTGGGCGGGCAGGTGGGCTTCAAAAACGACCTAGCCGGCATGGCCCGGGGCATGGCCGAGCTAAGCTATGCCCTGCGCCTGGCCCATACCTACACCTTTGGTCTGGGAATAGAGGACTCCCGCATCTACGGCCTGCTGGGCTGGCGGGGTGAACTAGATGAAGCGGGAACCCTGCTCGAGGCCACCCTGCGGGCCGGGCAGCTCAACCGCCTGGAGGCGGCCCTGACCGCTCCGCTGGACGACGAACTGCTCAACAATCTTAAGCTGCGCCTAACCGCGGCCTATCCCTGGGCTGCTAGCCTGGGCATAGAGGCCTATGGCTTCCGCGCCGACGCCGGCTACGATGGTGGATTTTCCCTATGGCTGCGCTACACCCTCAACCTTGGAGGCAACGAATGAAGAAACTGCTGGCCACCGCCGTTCTCTCCCTTAGCCTGGCCTTGGCCCAGTCCATCGCCGAGATTACCCGCCAGGTGCAGGCCAACCTGGATCGCGCCCCCTGGGAAGCGACCCTCGCCGGCCGGGTTCAACTGCCCGACGGCAGCACCCAGGAGGCCGAGTTCCGCTTGCAGGTCATTCCGGGCCGGGAGCCGCTGGCCCGGGTAGAGTTCAAAAAACCTGCTGCCCTGGAAGGCAACTTTGTGGTCATCTCCGATAAAGAAGTCTGGAACTACCTGTTCCTGACCAACCAGGTGATTATTCAGCCTCGAGCCAAGGCCCGGGTGGAGGGCCTGGGGGTCAACCTGACCGACCTGGGCGACTTCGAGGAGCTCACCCAGCGGGTCACGCTGCGGCTTCTGGGCGAGCAAAACACCCCCGCCGGCCCGGCCTGGCGCATTGGCGGCGCCCCCAAGGACGCCTCGCTGGGCTTTGCCAGCATGGAAATTCTGGTTCTCAAGTCCGACCCCCGCCCCCTCTCCATCACCCTGCGCGACAGCAGCAACAAGGTGCTGGCCGACCTTAATCTCACCAACTTCCGCCGGGCCAACCTAACCCCCCAGACCCTGCGCAAACGGCCCGCCGATGCCGAGGTGCTGCGGCGCAACTGAACTGGGATTGCAACCTTTGCCCATCTTTACCTGAGCCTAGGGCACTCTGGCTGGAGTGGAGTGGACTCGAGGGCAGGGGTAATTTCCCTCACTGTGCTAATGCAATGCTTCTTCGCAGTTCAGCACAACAGTGAGGTTCAAGCGCGGCACGTAGCGAAGCAGAGCGGCGTCGCCTGCAACCCGTTGTTATGCCGCCCCTTTTGATCAACTGGGGTTACCCTGCTCCAGAATCTCAGGGTCTACGACTCGCTTTGCCGATTTCCATATTTCTTCCCTTCGTTTCTGCCGAAATGCATCAAAGGTAACTGCATCGAATTTCAGTAATAGCGGATTGTCGGCATATTCAGAAACAAGCAAGTGTTTATCAATCGGGATGCCTTGTTGTTTTAGGCGATTGAAATACGATTCGGGAAGTTCGGCTCGCTTGCGAATGTTGTCTGTTGCGCCTACAAAACGCAAGTTGCCTATGTCGTTTATCTCTGTGCTTCCATATCCTAAACGATTTCTGAGCATGTATTGCGGGTAGATGTGGTCTATGTGCGGCTCGTTGCCTTTATATGCCACATCAAATGGCGAGTTGCCCCAACGGTCACAATAGACAATGTTCAAAATTATTGCCCGCAGACGGTTCTCCGACAAGTGCGACTCCTGCAATTCCACAGAATAGCCGTGAGACATACCAAAGTATTTCTTTATCTCGCTCAAGGGAAAAGCACCACCATTATCCTTGCCTACGACAGAATGCAAGGTGTTCAAAATTGAGTCGGTGGAACTTCTATACCAGTTGAACAGTTGCGCTTTGTGATAATAAGCCGCCATAAGTAAGCGATTCGCTTCATTCGGTTGAGGGTTGTGAAAAAGGAAGTCGAAAACAGGTATCAGGGCGTTGTAACTACGAACCAGCTTGTCAGAAAACATGCGTATATCGTGTACGATAAAATCGCGTAACTGCTGAAAGGCTTTTTCAGCTCTATCCCACGTTTGCTCAATATGCTGTATGAGCGTTTCACCACGCGCGCCATAGAATTTCTCTTTCTGTATTTCAGCACCTTCACCATGAGCGAGCAGGAGACATTTAAGAACAAAATCGCTGTCAATACCGAGTTTCCCGCCGTTAAGAAGGTTTACAACTTGCTCAACGCGTTCTTCAATGTCATCCCAGCCTTCTTTCATCGCCGCGAACATCAAATCGCCGGCTGTAAGTTTTGTCCCGCCCGAATTGACGCGGACGAAAATCTCAAGGATTCGGCGGTATGGGTATTGTTTTGCAACACCGTCCAGTTCATCAACCCAAAAATGCTTATCATGATTCAAGATTGAGTGAAGTTGTTGCAGGTTAGCCCTTACACGCCGCTCGCGTGACCTTCGCTTCTCGGTTTCTTCCTGAAGTTTGTCTTCAAGTAAATCGTTTATCTCGTCCGCAATGTTCAGCGGATTGCCATTCGCATACTTTTCTGTTAGGTCGCGGACACGGAAAAACGGCAACTCTAGTGGCTGAGCACTGAATATCAACTTGTGTAAAACGTCGCCGTTATCAACTTCTACATCACCACCCGCCGTGATGTCGAAATATGCTTCTTCGATTGCGTTTGAATCATCGTGTATTCCACCACGAAAAATCGCGTGCAGCGTTTGTAGGCGTTGTTGTCCATCAAGTACAAAAACCTTTTCGATACCCGCCGCAGAGCGATTCATGTCGTAAAGCGTAGACAAATCAGCGTCGAAATCAATCACTGGCATGAAGCGTCGAGCGCGTATTTCCTCTTTTGTGCGCCAAAACAGAAAAGTCTGTATTGGATATTCACGCATTAGGCTGTCGAACAGCTTGCCCATTTGTTCTCTCTCCCACACAAAAGGACGTTGAATGTGCGGGAGTAATATGCGATGAGCGTCAATGTCTTCAAGAAGCCTAAAAAGTGAGCGAGGTGTATAACTCATTGACGTTTAACTCCGATGGAAGTGGCACAACTAGTAACTATACCGCAAGTTTATCTGCTTCCTGATGTAGGCTTCTTTCATTCAAATATCCCTCCTTTTCTAGCTTGGTACAGGTAGGTATCCAGGGTTCGTCTTTCGGCCTAGGTTTATAGGTTCCGGCTACTTTGGAGTCAGATTTTATCACATTTTCCCGCCTTCACAAGCCCCAAATGCACCCCAACCCCTGTATCCTGAAGCCATGCGCCTGGGCGAGCGGGGCGAGGGGTATGTGGTGGGGCAGTTTGCCCTGCTGGGCCTGCTGGTGCTGGCGCTGTGGCTCACGCCTTCCTTTAGCCCGCCCTGGCTTACCTGGTTGGGGCGGGGGCTGGCTGGGGTGGGCCTGGGGGTGCTGCTGCTGGCAGCCTGGCAGCTAGGGCCCAGCCTGACCGCGCTGCCCTGGCCCCGGCCCCAGGGGTTCCTGGTGCAAAAGGGGCTCTACCGGGTGGTGCGGCATCCCATCTACTGCGGGGTGCTGCTGTGGGCGCTGGGCAGCAGCCTGGCCCACCTGAACCTCTGGACGCTTCTGTTGTGCGGGCTGCTGTTTGTCTGGCTCGACCGCAAGGCCAGCCTCGAGGAACGCTGGCTGGCAGAGCGCTACCCCGAGTATGCCGGCTACCGGCGCCGGGTGCGGAAGCTCATTCCCTGGGTGTACTAGGCGGGCTGTGCTGCTCCAGCCAGACCCACAGGCGCTCATCAGTGAAGTCGGCGATGCAGAGGAAGGCCCCGGCTTCCTCCAGCCAGCGGGCCGGATGGCCGGTGGTCAGGGCCACCGTGCGCAGGCCGGCTCCCACCGCCGAGCGCACCCCCGAGGGCGAGTCCTCGAAGGCCAGGGCCTCCTCAGGGCCAAGGCCCAGCTGGGCCAGCGCGTGGCGGTAGGGCAGCGGGTCGGGTTTGCCGGCGGGGAGTTCCTCGGAAAGCACCATGCAGTCGAAATACAGGCCCAGCCGCTTCAGTATATGCTCTGCGTTTTCCCTGGGGGCGTTGCTGACCAGGGCCAGGCGCAGCCTGTGGCCGTTGGCCCAGGCCCATAACTCTTGCAACCCCGGCAGGGGGGTAACTCCAGCGGCCAGCTCGCGGAAGCGGGCCTCTTTTTGCTCGATGAAGGCTGCGGCCTCGGTGGGCGAGAGCTGGGGCAGCAGCCGCGCCACAATCTCCGGGTTGAGGCCCCCGCTGATCTGGGTCTGGTAGTAGCGGTGGTCGGCCTGGATGCCGTAGCGGGCCAGGCCCTCGAGCCAGGCCTGCTCGTGCAGCCGGTCGGTGTCGGCCAGGGTGCCGTCCAGGTCAAAGAGCAGCGCTTTGAGCTTCACCGTTTCTCCTGAGCAGGTAGGTCATGCTAGCCATCCAACCAGCCACCAGGAGCAAGCCCAGGGCCAGGCCTTCCTTGGGCACCAGGGCAAAAGCTGCCGGAACCAGGCTACCTCCCACCGCCGCAGCGTAGAACAGATAGGCCAAAGCAGGGTAGCCGACGTGCCGCTGGGTAAAGGCGTAGAGGGTGGGAAAGGTGGGGGCCACCAAAAAGCCCACCAGAGGAAACAGCCAGGCCGCCCCCGGAACCAGGTAGCACAGCGCCACCAAAGCAGCCCCCAGGTGCAGCCAGGCCAGCCGGGCCAGGGGCCTTTCTGCAATGAAATCGGCCAGAAGCCAGCGCCCCAGGGTAAGCCCTACCCAGTACAGCGAGAGCAGCACCCCCACCACCCTGGTGTCGTAACCCAGGTGGTGTAGGTACAGGCCGGAAAAACTGGAGATCACCAGCTCCACCGCCACATAAGCCAGAACAGAGGCCAGCACCCAGGGCAGAAGCCGGGGCTGTAGGGGGGTGCTCGAGGCCGAGACGTTGGCCTGTACCGCAGGAGCCTGCCAGAGCAACAGCGCAGCCAAAGCAGCCAGCAAAGCTAGGATGGCATACCCCCAGCGCCAGGGCAACCAGACCATCAGCAAAGGAGAAAGCACCGCCCCCAGGCCAAAAGCGGCGTTTACCCGGCCCAGCACCAGCATCTGCCCCCGGGTATACAGCTCCAAAGGCAGGGCATTGCAGTGAAAGTTAGCCGTAGAAACGCCAAAACCCAGCAGCAGCGCGGCCAGGTAAATCCCCTCGGCCTTCCCTGTTCCAGCCACCAACAGTAGCCCCAGGCCCTCAGCAAGCAGGGCCAGGGAAAGCCAGGGGTGGCGCCGGCGCATGCGACTGCTCCAAAAAGTACCCAGCAAAATCCCTACGAAGAACAGGTTGAAGTACCAGGCCAGCCCCCGGCCCAGGCCCAACTCAGCCTGCCAAGCAGGCACAACGGCCCCTACCGCTGCCCCAACGGCCCCGGTCATGAAAAGCCCCAGGGCACTCCCCAGGGTTAGCCGCCGGCGCAGGGCCTGAACGCTTGTCTCCATGCACAACCCCTAGCAAGTTTCTTCACAATTTACCGACGCCGTTTTGATAAAAAACCCCGGCTTGCGCCGGGGGATCTGGTGACCCCAAGGGGATTCGAACCCCTGCCGCCGCCTTGAAAGGGCGGTGACCTAACCGCTAGTCGATGGGGCCAGAAGGTTCCTAGGCCTCTTCAATAAAAAACTGGCTGGGGCACGTGGATTCGAACCACGATTGACGGAGCCAGAATCCGTAGTCCTGCCGTTAGACGATGCCCCAGCGAGCTGCGCCTGTCTAAAAGCAGGCAATGGGTATAGTACAAAATGACCCTGGTTTTGACAAGGGCCTCTCTATAATCTCGGAAAGGCCCCGCGCACGGGCCCCCAGTTCACTCTCGGAGGACGCGTTTGAGCGAAACGGAGCGGAAGATTATCGAGGCCCTCTCTCAGGTGGTCTCCCCCCAGGCGGCACAAAACTTGCTCCAGCGGGCCCTGGCGGGAAGAGCCTCTGGTTCGTTGAAGCCACACGACTGGGTAGAGCTCCTGCAAGGCCCCCTCCAGCGCGGGCTCTCCGCCATACTTCCTTTAAAGGGGCTCCCCCCCTCTCTGCAAAGCCTGGCACATCAGCTAGCAGCCCAAGCCCCCAATGTGGCAGTAGCGCGCGAGCCTACCCTCGAGGCCACCGACTCGAGGGAGTATGTTGACCTGCAAAAAGCCTCGGAGCGTCAGGCCCTGGTGCTAGGTCTGGCCCGGAGCGAAGGGGTTTTGGCGGTGGTGCTGGACTCAATTCATGGGCAGGAATACCGACTGGGAGGGTACAGCGAAAGCCTGTTGGGATTTCTCTCAACCATACATCGGTTACTTGACCGCAAAGGAAGTTACCGGGTGTTTTACACTGTGTTCAGGGAAGCGCAGCTGGTACTCCGCCCCCTAGAACGCGGCTACCTGGCTGTGCTCACGCGTGACGAGGCCAACCTGGGGCAGTTGTTGTACCGTATGAGCCGGATCGAAGCTATCCCGAACGGAGCCAAGCAGTAGGAGGTTATGCAAATGAAGCGTTGGTTTGCTATTTTCGCTCTAATGAGTCTGGCCTGGGCTGCCCCGGCCATGACCCTGTACGACCAGCTTGCACCTACCTTAGACCAGGTGCGCACGCTGCAAAACACCAACCCCGCCCGGGCCTTAGAGCTTCTGGCCAAGGCCGAGGACGATTTCCGCAAAGGGGCTGGCGACCTGGCCCCGGTGCTGCGTGATGGGGTGCTGCAGTCGCTGGCCGACGCACGTCAAGCCTTAGCCCGCCGTAGCAGCGCTGACCTCGAGGCCCGGATTCAGATTGTCAAGGCCATTCTGGGCAAGGCTCTTTACGACAACTATTTCAGCGCCCTCGCTGCCGGCAACAATGCCGACGCCAACCAACTGTTGCCCAGGGTGCTTTCGGCTGCTGCTCTACCCAACAGCCTACAGGCCCAGGCCCAAACCCTGGCCGCAGCTAACAACCTGGATGGGCTACGCAACCTCTTTGAGCGTACCTTCGCTCAAGGGATTACCAACGCACTTAGGCGGGCCCAGGCCCAGACCAGCGCGGTACAGGCCTACCTCGAGACCACCCGGGCCTATGCGTTGTACCTGATCGTGCAGGACTCTCCCCGGGCCCGGGGGCTTAGCGCCAAGGGCTTTGTAGACGCGTTGGGCAAACTCTCCAGCGGCAATCTGAACGGCTTCAAAAGCGATGTGCAGGGGTTGATCAATCAAGCCCAGAACTTCCTACAGGCCGCCTCGAGCCCACAAAGCCAACGAAGTAACCCCAGCACGGCCCAAAACCCCCCCACTCCTGGGGGGGTTCGCCTACAGGCCCCCCGCACCCCTCCTGCGCCCGTCGAGGTAGCCCCCGCCAGGACCACGCAACCCCCTACCCCTCTGCCCCGCCCTGTCCAAGTGACTACCCCCCCTCCTGCCAACGACCCCTACCAACAGCTACTGGGGGATCTGCACTTCCTGGTGAAGGACTCTCGTAAGGCCGAGCAAATTGCCGATGTGCTTACTGGAGCAGGCATCTACAGCATTGACGACTGGAAGCGGGCCCTGCTCGAGGTGCGCGGACGCCTGCTAGAGGCCCAGGCCCAGGCCCAGAGCGGACAGAGCGAGGCCGCCCAGCGTACCTTAGCCCAGGTTAACACCCGCTACAAAAGCGCCATCCAACCGCTGATCGAAGCCCTCCGGCCTGAACTGGCCCAACGCACCAGCCGGGTCTTTGCGCTGGCTGAGAACGCGGTGGGGCTGCGCACCAGCGACTTCAATGTGCTCTCGGGGGAGCTGCTCGAAAACAGCCTGGCCCTCGAGGGCAAAAGCTTAGGTGGCTTCCATGCTGCTCAGGTCTGGCTCTTGCAAACCATCCTGGGCATTCCCCGGGCTTTTCTATTCATCCTGGCTGGCATGCTGGCCTTCTTCCCCCTCTACCTGATTAACCTCACCTTTGGCGGACGCAACCTGTACTGGCGCTTTCTGGGTCTGGCCTTCTTTTTCCTGCTGCTCCCGGCCATGATGGAAGGCCTTTCCTACATCGGCTCCATCCTGTCCGACCCCCGCTACGGACGGCTGGCCTTCTTTGGCTTTCTGACCCACCTTTCCATCCAGCAAAACCTGGTGGCCCAGTTGTTCTGGGGCCTCACGGTCTTCCTGGTAATCCTCTTTGCCACCATTGGGCTACGCGGTATTGCGGCCCAGTTTGGCCTGTTGCAAACCCAGCGAACCCTACTGCGGCAAAGCCCTACCGTCTCACAGTCCGCTGCTGCAACGGGGGCTGCGGGCCTGGCCAGTAGCAAACCCCACCCTGGTCTGACCAGCGAGACCACCGTGGAGTGGGACGAGGAGTTCTGAGCCTCCCAGAGCAACTTCCCGCATGTAACGCCCGGCCCTTTTGCGCCCCGCGGTATAATCTGGCCGCCTTCTTTATGAAACTAGGTTTCAGCCCCCTAACTGCTGGCCTGAGCTACCGCCAGGCTTTCGATTTGGCCGCAGAGCTAGGCCTTTTCCTAGAAATCGCCTATGACCAACACGAGATGGACCCCCGGCTGCCTGGGGCCAAGGAGCTGGCCGAGATGGGCCGGGCGGCTGGGGTAGGCTTCAGCCTACATCTGCCGTTCGTAGACTGGAACATCGCCTCCCTGGTGCCCGATGTACAGCGGCTTTCCCTCGAGCGAACCCAGCGGGCCCTTTGGTTTGGAGCCGAGATTGGCGCTGTCTGTGGCGTACTGCATACCGGCCTGGTACCTCTCCGGCTACCCGAGGCGGTGGCCCATGCCCATCAACAGCTCCACCAGGCCCTCGAGCGGCTAGAGCTGGCCATCCCGGTGGCCCTAGAAAACCTGGGTCTGGGCACAGACGACTTACTGGAACAACCCATCGAGCTAAAGGCCCTGCTAGAGGCCCACCCGCGCTACAGCTACTGCCTAGATGTAGGCCATGCCCTAATCCAGCGCGGCCCAAAGGGCCCCCAGGAGTACCACCATCTGCTCCGGCACCGCCTCATCCACTTCCACCTGCACGATAACCGCGGCCAGAAAGACGAGCATCTGCCTTGCGGTACAGGGGTAGTGGACTGGGCCTGGGTGCGGGGGGTGCTGCAGGAATTCAAGGGAAGCGTGGCCCTCGAGGTCACCGGTGGAGCCGAAGGGGTGCGGCAAAGCGTCGCTTTGCTGCTAGACGGGGCAGGGCTGCCCTAGCTCACCCGCTCCACCCGGATCATGTTGGTGGTACCCCGCACCCCAAAGGGCACTCCGGCAGCGATCACCACATACTCCCCCACCTCGGCCAGCCCCGCCTCCTTGGCTTTGGCCACCGCAATCTGCACCATGTCGTCGGTGTCTTTGGGGTCCGGGGCCAGCATGGGCAACACATCCGAGACCAAGGCCAGTTGGTTACAGACAAAATGATTGGGGGTTAAGGCCAGAATCGGTACTGGGGGCCGGGTACGGGCCACCCGACGGGCAGCCCCCCCGGTAGCTGTGAACACCACTACCGCCTTAGCCCCAGTGGACTCCACCACGTCGTCCACCGCCCGGGCGATGGCGTCCTGCACGGTACGGGTCGCAGGGGGCCGCAAGGCGTTAAGGCGGTCCTTGTACTCCTGGGTGGCCTCGATGGTTCTGGCTACCCGAGCCATAAAGGAGACCGCCTCCACCGGGTACTGGCCCGTGGCGGTCTCCGCCGAGAGCATAATGGCATCAGTGCCGTCGAAGATAGCGTTGGCCACGTCGGAGGCCTCGGCCCGGGTGGGACTGGGGTTCTTGATCATGGACTCCAGCATCTGCGTAGCCGTCACCACCGCCTTACCGGCCTGCACCGACTTGAGGATCAGGCGTTTTTGCACCGCTGGTACCTCTTCCAAGGGCATCTCTACCCCTAGGTCACCCCGGGCCACCATTACGCCATCGGCCTCTTCTAGGATTTCATCAAAGCGGGCCACCGCACTGGGTTTTTCGATCTTGGCCATTAAGCGGGCCCGGGAGTTGTGGCGGCTCAGGTAGTGGCGGGCCAGCAGCAGGTCATCGCGACTGCGCACAAAGCTCATGGCCACCCAGTCCACCTCGAGCTCAGCTCCCAGGGCCAGGTCGTCGATATCCTTATCGGTCAGGGCTGGTATGGAAAGGTCGGCTCCGGGGATATTAATCCCCTTGTTGTTGGAAAGCCGCCCACCCACCAACACCGTGGTGTGGATATCGTTGAGGCGAACCTCGTCCACCCGCAGGCGGATGTTTCCATCGTCCAGAAGCAATATCTGGCCTGGCTCTACATCGTTTGGTAAACCCCGGTAGGTAGTCGAAACCCGGGTCTCATCGCCCTCAATGGGCTCAGAGGTGATGGTAAACTTCTGCCCTGCCTGGAGTTCCACAGCCCCTTCACGGAAGCGCCCACAGCGAATCTTGGGACCCTGCAGGTCTTGCAAGATAGCCACCGTGCGGTCTAGCGCAGCCGCGGCCTCGCGGATCATATGCACCGACTGGCGGTGGTCCTCGGGCACCCCATGGGAAAAGTTAAGACGGAAGACATCCACCCCAGCCTCGATCAGGGCCCGAACCATCTCGGGTGAACGCGAGGCCGGCCCCAGGGTGGCCACGATTTTGGTTCGCTTGGAGAGTCCCATAGCAGAGCTACCCTTGGAAGGCCCCGAAGCCCAAAAAGCGCGCGGCTGCCCCTAGCTCTTCCTCGATGCGCAAAAGCTGGTTGTACTTGGCCAGTCGATCCGAGCGGCTGGCCGAGCCGGTCTTGATCTGCCCCGCGTTCACCGCCACCGCCAGATCGGCGATGGTGCTGTCTTCCGTCTCGCCCGAGCGGTGGGAGAGGATGGTGGTGTAGCCGCTGCGGTGGGCCAGCCGGATGGCCTCTAAGGTCTCGCTCAGGGTGCCAATCTGGTTGACCTTGACCAGGATGGAGTTGCCCACCCCCATCTCGATACCGCGCTTCAGGATGGCCGGGTTGGTCACAAACAGGTCGTCCCCTACCAGTTGAATCCGCCGGCCCAGCCGTTCGGTCAGAAGTTTCCAGGTGTCCCAGTCGTCTTCGGCCAAGCCATCCTCGATGGAAACAATGGGGTACTGGCTCACCCAGTTCTCCCAGTAGGCCACCATCTCCGGCCCCGAAAGGGACTTGCCGTCGGCCTCGAGCACATACTTCCCCTGGTGGTAAAACTCCGAGCTGGCCGGGTCGAGAGCCAGGGCAATCTCCTGGCCTGGTTTGTAGCCGGCTTTCTCGATGGCCAAAAGAAGCACCTCCACCGCCTCCTCGTTGGACTTCAGGTCGGGGGCAAACCCACCTTCATCCCCCACATTGGTGTTGTACCCTCTGGCCTTCAGTACCGCTTTGAGGGCATGGAAGGTCTCCACCCCGGCCCGCAGGGCCTCACTGAAACTAGGCAGGCCTCCTGGCACCAGCATGAACTCCTGAAAATCCACGTTGTTGTCCGCGTGCTTGCCCCCGTTGATCACGTTCATCAGGGGCACCGGCAGGGTCACTCCCTGCACTCCGCCCAAGTAGCGGTACAGCGGCAACCCCAAAGCTGCGGCAGCCGCGTGGGCCGTAGCCAGAGAAACAGCCAGAATGGCGTTGGCTCCCAGATTGGCTTTATTTTCGCTGCCGTCCAGCTCTAGCAAAGCACGGTCGATGGCCTCTTGGTTAAGCGCATCCAGACCCACCACCTCTTCCGCAATGCGCTCGTTGATGGCCGCTACCGCCCGCAGCACCCCTTTTCCTCCGAAGCGGGAGCCCCCATCGCGCAGCTCCACGGCCTCGTGAGCCCCGGTGGAAGCCCCAGAGGGCACCATGGCCCGCCCTCGGGCCCCCGACTCGAGCACCACCTCGGCCTCCACGGTGGGGTTACCCCGGGAGTCGAGTACTTCGCGCCCTTTGACTTCAACGATTGTGGTCATAGCAACAGCCTCCTTGCTGGAAACGCTTCTATCCTTGCCAAGCCGCCCTTAAAGCTTACACGGTTGCGTCAGAGATACCTCAGACCCGCAGCGGCACCACTACAGCCAGATACCCCGCATCCTCTACCGCCTGCAACACGCTGGGGCTGGTAGGACCGGAAAGCTTTATACGCACCGTCCCTTCGATAGGGGTCAGGGCATCGATGAGATACTGAGCGTTGTAGGCCACCATCAGCTGGGATTCGCTCGAGGCCAGGGCAACCAACTCTTCCCTGCCCCGGCCATAATCGCCTTCCGCGTCGATGTCTAGTTTGCCAGCGTTGAACAGTAGGTTGACCCGGTGGTTGTTGCGGTCAGAAAGCACCGCGACCCGCTTGAGGCTCTCGCGCAGGGCCTCGGCAGGGAAGGTGGCTTCCAACACGAAGTTCTGGGGAATAACACGATTGTAGTCGGGAAACTCCCCCTCCATTAGCTTGACCGACATCCGCACCGACTCCCCTACGAGGGTAAGGGTACCCTCCCCCACGGCTAGGGCTATTTCCCCTGGGGCATCCTTGAAAACCCGCACAATCTCGTCGGCGCTTTTGGCTGGAATCACCAGCTTGCGGGTCTCGAGCGGCATGGGTAGGTCGTAGCGGGCTAGGCGGAAGCCATCCGAAGCCACCGAACGCAAGCCACTGGGGGACATTTCCAGCTGCACCCCCCGAAAGATGGCCCGGTATTCTTCGTTGCTGGCAGCGTAGCGCACCCGGGTGATGGCCTGAGTTAGCCCCGTAGCGGAGATTTTCTCCCCCCCGGGCTGGCCAAAGGAAAGCTCAGGATAGCCATCTGGATTGGTGGTGGCTAGTTGGGTGTTAAAAGCCCCTGAGTGAAGCTCGAGGCGCGAACCCGCCTCTCCCACAAAGATGAGCTCGATTAGCTCGCCGGGTGCGCTGCGAACTATCTGAGAAAAGGTCTGGGCTGGCACCAAAACCTGGCCCTGGCCTTGAATCTCGGCGGGCAGCCTGACCTCGATATCCACTTCACCATTGGTACCCCGCAAAACCAGGCCCTGCTCGGAAAGGCCAATGGGAAGATAGGTAAGGATGGGATTAGAGCTGCGACTGGGAATAATCCGTTCAAGGATGGAAAGCCCGTCAGCAAGGGTGCGTTTGGGGATACGAACTTCCACGCTGGCCTCCGTGCTGGGCAACTGTGCCCCTAGCCCAGATATTCTAACAGCCAGTGTAACCCCCTGTAAGCCCGGGACGTGTATCGCATCCTTTTTCCTAGCTGTTTTTTTGAAGTAGCCTGTTTTAAATTACGGCTCCCTTTTTAAAAATTTAAAGACTAGTAGTAGTAGTAATAGGGGCTGTGGATATGTGGATAAGGGGCCTAAAATCCCTTAGGCATCGAATTGGGCTTGTGGATAAAGGGTGGGGAAAACTGGGGAAAACCTGTGGATAAGTTGTGGATAAAGAAGGGGGTTATCCACAAGCCCGGCCAGAAGGCATTTATCCACAAGTCTATCCACAGGGTTATCCACAAATTATCCACAGGGTTATCCACAGGGCCATACCGTCTATCCACAGTTCTGAGCCATGTGATGGAACCCGGCTAGTATAAGCGTTCCTTGATGCTCTTGAGGGCTTGCCGGAGGGCGTTGTCGCTTTCTAGGCCCTCCTGTATTTTTTGAATGGCGTAAAGCACGGTGGTGTGATCCCGTCCATCGAAAAACTGCCCGATCTCTGGCAAGGAGGCATGGGTCATTTCCCGAATCAGGTACATCGCGATCTGGCGGGGAATAACGACCTCCTTACGCCGACCTGCTCCGCGAAGCTCTTCAACCCTTAGGCCATAGTGATCGGCCACAGCTTTGAGGATCTCTTCGGCAGACAGGCTACTCTCACTGGCCGAGAAGATATCGGAAAGGGCCTTGGCCGCAACCGTTTTGCTTAGCTGCACTCCATTGAGCGAAGCGTAGGCAATCACCCGCATCAAGGCCCCCTCGAGCTCACGGATGTTGGAGGTAATTTGGCGGGCAATATACTCTAGAACCTCCTCAGGAACCCGCATGTTACGGTACTCGGAGTTCATTTTGAGGATGGCCACCCGGGTCTCGAGGTCAGGGGGTTGGATATCGGTAATCAAGCCCCATTCGAAGCGACTGCGCAAGCGGGCCTCTAGGGTGAGGATGTCCTTGGGGGGACGGTCTGAGGAGAGGATTATCTGTTTGCGGGCCTCGTAGAGGGCATTGAAGGTGTGGAAAAACTCCTCCTGAGTGCGCTCCTTGCCAGCGATAAACTGAATATCGTCTACCAGGAGCAGGTCCACTGAGCGGTAGCGGTCGCGGAACTCGGTCATGCGGTCTTCCCGGATGGCGTTAATGAGTTCGTTGGTGAAGGTTTCCGTGGAGACGTACTCGATTTTCTTGTCGGGGAAGCGCTGAGCGACCGAGTGGCCTACAGCGTGCATCAGGTGGGTTTTGCCCAGACCCACACCTCCGTAGATGAACAGAGGGTTGTAGGCATTCCCTGGCGACTCGGCCACGGCCACTGCGGCGGCATGGGCCATGTTGTTGTTAGGGCCTACCACGAAGTTTTCAAAGATGTATTTGGGGTTTAGCCGAGAGCGAGATTCCTGGGCACTACTCTGGGAGGAGGCGGAAAAAATGTCCTCTTGAACGGGCTTTCCTGGTACTACTTTGAGTTCAAAGCGAGGGGTCTGGGCTCCTAAGCGAGTCAAAGCCTCGGTAAGCAACTCGGCATAGTGATCCTCAATCCACCCCTTGAAAAAGGAGGTGGGCACTCCGAGCTCGAGGGAGCCATTCACCACCCCTAGGGGTTGAATTTTCTCGAACCAGGTGTGGTATTCCACCTCGGTAATATTTTGCCGAACATACTCGAGTACATTTTGCCAAACGGTGTTCTGGGTCAAGGTTAGCCCTCCAGATTCGTGGGCCCATTCTACTGAAGTTATCCACAGGCTGAAAATGCCCCTGTGGATAATCTCGCACAGAAGCCAAAAATGCAGGCCAATCGCTGCAGCACTCCCCAGGAACCATCTGCTAGAATGCGGGGTTGGGGGCTGGAAAGATGAAGGGCTACGACGTGGTGGTAGTCGGCGGAGGGCACGCTGGGATTGAGGCCGCTTGGGCTGCAGCCCAGCTAGGGGTCAAGGTGGGTCTGGTGACGACCAACCCAGAGCGAATCGGGCTGATGCCTTGTAACCCGGCGGTGGGTGGCCCTGGGAAGAGCCAATTGGTGGCTGAGATTGTGGCCTTAGGTGGGTTGATGGGCCGTCTGGCGGATGCTACGGCTATCCACACCCGGGTGCTCAACCGCTCTAAGGGCCCGGCTGTACAGAGCCTGCGGGTACAGGTAGACCGGGATGCCTATGCCCTGGAGGCTCAGCGGGTGTTGCTGGCCCACCCAAATATTGAGAGTGTGCGGGCCGAGGTTAAGGCCCTTTGGCTAGAAGAAGGCCAGTTGTGTGGGGTAGAAACCGTAGATGGGCGGAGGATAGCGGCCCGGTCGGTGGTGGTGGCTAGCGGCACCTTCCTGCAGGGCGTGGTCTGGTACGGGCGGCGCTCCAGGGCAGCAGGGCGGCAGGGAGAGCCCCCAGCCCGGTTTTTGTCGGAGAGTTTGCGTGCGGTAGGCCACACGCTGCGCCGCTTTAAGACTGGCACGCCTCCCCGTATTCAGGCAGAATCCGTGGATTACAGTCGGCTGGAGGTGGTACCCGCCGACGACCCCCCGGAGAGTTTTTCTGGGACTCCTGGCCCACACGCCACCGCCCGTCCCACCTGGCAGACCCGTACCACTGGAGCCACCCACCGCCTCATCCAGGAAAACCTACATCTGTCACCCTTATACGGAGGGGACATCGAAGGCATAGGGCCTCGCTACTGCCCCTCTATTGAGGACAAGGTCGTTCGTTTTGCCGACAAAGACACCCACTTGCTCTTCGTTGAGCCGGACGGGTTGCATACCACCGAGCTTTACCTGCAAGGGTTCAGTTCCTCCCTGCCCCCGGAGCTGCAGGTGCAGATGGTGCAGAGCCTACCGGGTTTTGAGCGCGCAGTAATTCAGCGCTACGCCTACGCGGTGGAGTACGACGCGGTGGATCCCACAGAGCTTACCTTGGGCCTGCAATCGCGCAAGCTGGCTGGCTTGTTCACAGCCGGCCAGCTCAATGGAACCTCGGGATATGAGGAAGCGGCAGCCCAAGGTTTGTTGGCTGGGGTAAATGCTGCGCGGTTTGCCTTGGGTCTACCCGAGGTGTATCTGCCGCGCGAGTCTGGGTACATCGGGGTGATGGTGGATGATCTGGTGCATCGGGGTGTGGATGAACCCTACCGCATGATGACCTCGAGGGTGGAGCTGCGCCTGCTTTGTAGGGCCGACAACGCCGACGAGCGCCTGGTGCCGCTGGCTGTGGCCTGGGGGCTTCGCCCGCCCCCGGATTTGCAGGAGACCCAAGCCAAGTACGCCCGAATCCAGGAGGAACTGAACCGTCTGGGGAGGGTTCGGGTGGAAGGGGTGTCGGCCCTGCAGTATTTGCGCCGTCCCGAGGTGAGCTACGCCCAGGTGTTGCAGCGCATTCCTCCCCCACCCGTGCCCCTCAGTCCAGCGGAAGCCTATCAGGTGGAGGTGCGGGCTAAGTATGCCGGTTACATGGAGCGGCAGGCCCGGTTGCGGGAGAAGCTCAAGGAGCTCGAGGCCTACCTTTTACCTTCCCACCTTGACTACAACAGAGTGCCGAGTCTTTCTAAGGAAGCCATAGAAAAGCTTAGCCGAAGCCGCCCCCGCTCGGTGGCCGAGGCCTCGAGGATACCGGGGATTCGCGACTCGGATATAACGGCGCTGCTGGTCTACCTCACTAAAATTCCAGCCTAAGGTTTTACGGAAAACATGACTGTGAAACAGGAGGATAGATCACAGAGGTTGTTTCACCGAGAGGTTTATCGTGAAACCGGAGGGTCAAGAATGCTGACAGACTTTGAGAAAGGCGTGCTGTTGGGACTGCTCGTCGGCGAAGGGCATTTTGGTGGGGATGGCAAGCAGGCCCAGGTGACCCTACGGATGCATGTACGGCATAAGAGGGTTTTTGAGTGGCTGACCGAGCGGTTTCCGGGCTCTAAGCTGTACGGCCCTTATACCCACGGCGGCAGGAACTACTACCAGTGGATGATACGAGGGAAAGTGCTCAGGGAAGAGCTAATCCCAATTCTGGACGCTTGCGGCTGGTGGCGAATAGACGACCATAGCTATGAACGCTACGTGAGGATGAAAGAAAGGTACGGATTGAATGTTGAGCGTGCAGATGAGTGAGCCGGGGGTTCGTCTGCTTTACGAGGCGGCCCGGGAGTTGGGCCTCGAGCTTGGGCCGGTTCTGCCTAATTTTCAGCTCCTATACCGGCGTCTGCTCGAGGCCAGCCAAACCACCAATCTCACGGCGATCCGGGATGAAAAAGGGATTATCCTGAAGCACTTCGTGGATTCTTTGAGCTGTTTGAAAGGCGATGGGTTAGAGGGGAGTCTGCGAGCCATCGACGTGGGCACCGGGGCTGGTTTTCCTGGTCTACCCATTAAGATAGTTCGACCAGCGCTACACCTGACCTTTCTAGACGCTACCAAAAAGAAAATTGCTTTTGTGGAGTCGGTCTGCCAGGAGCTAGGGCTAGCCCCAGTACGTTGCCTCTGGGGGCGGGCCGAGGAACTGGGGCAGCATCCGGATCATCGGGAGGCCTATGACCGGGTACTGAGCCGCGCGGTTAGTTCGCTGAATGTTCTGAGCGAGCTGGGCCTGCCCCTGTTGAAGTTGGGGGGAAGGATGATCGCTCAAAAAGGATCCGGGGTTGAGGCAGAACTCGAGCGCGCCCAGGCCGCCATAGGTCTTCTAGGTGGAAGGGTAAGGGGGGTTATCTCCTTTGAGCTGCCAGAGCTAAAGGAACCCAGAAGTCTAGTGGTTATCGAAAAAGTTAACCCTACTCCCCCAAAGTATCCGCGCCGCCCCGGAGTGGTTCAAAAAAATCCGTTATCCTAGGGAGAAGGTGAAGCGAATTGGTATTGTGAATCAGAAGGGGGGGGTGGGGAAGACGACCACTGCGGTTAACCTATCGGCTTACCTGGCTCGAGCCGGCCAGAGGGTGCTGCTGGTGGACCTCGACCCTCAGGTTAACGCCACCTCGGGGATGGGCCAGGGCTTGCGGGAGAAAAATATATATACCACCCTGCTGGGCTTGAACACGGTTCAGGAGGCTATTGTCCAGGTCGCGCCCGGGCTAGACCTGCTGCCCTCGAGCCCCGACCTGGTGGGGGCTTCGGCAGAACTGATTGAAGAACCCGCCCGGCTGGCCCAGGTGCTGGCCCCCCTGGGGGCAGCGTACGATCTTATCCTGCTGGATGCCCCTCCCAGCCTGGGGCCCATCACCCTCAACGTGCTGGCAGCCTCCGAGGGGCTGATCGTACCGGTGCAGGCCGAGTACTATGCCCTGGAAGGGATCGCTGGGCTGATGGAAACCATCGACCAGGTGCGGGCTAACCTGAACCCTGCCTTGCGGCTTCTAGGGGTGCTTATCACCATGTATGACCCGCGAACCCTGCTCTCGCAACAGGTGGAGGCCAACATCCGCAGTCATCTAGGAGAAAAGGTGTTCTGGACGGTTATACCCCGCAATGTCCGGTTGGCTGAAGCGCCCAGTTATGGACAGGACATCGGCCAGTATGCCCCTACCAGCAGTGGGGCCCATGCGTACCGCCGCCTGGCCGAGGAGGTGATGCGTCGTGTCAAAGAAGCCTAGCGGACTGGGAAAGGGGCTGGAAGCCTTGTTGCCCAAGGCGCCCGCCTCCATAACCAAGCTACCTCTGGCCCTTATCAAACCCAACCCCGCCCAACCGCGCCGCATTTTCGACCCGGTGGCCTTGGAAGAGCTGGTGCAGTCCATCCGGGAAAAAGGGCTGCTGCAGCCCCTTTTGGTACGGCCCAAGGGGGACATGTACGAGCTGGTGGCCGGAGAGCGGCGCTATAAGGCCTCGCAGATGGCCGGGCTGCGCGAGGTGCCGGTGATCATCAAGGATATCGGCGAGCGGGAAGCCCTCGAGCTGGCCCTGATTGAAAACCTACAACGGGAGGACCTCAACCCAGTGGAGGAGGCCGAAGGCTACAAGCGCCTGGTGGAGATGGGGATGACCCAGGAGGAGGTCGCTCGTGCCGTGGGTAAAGCCCGGGTGACCGTGACCAACGCTCTGCGGCTTTTGCAGCTTACCCCAGAGATACTGCGCGCTCTGGAGGAGAACAAGATCAGTGCAGGGCATGCCCGGGCCCTTCTGATGCTCCCCGAGTCCAGGCGGAACTGGGGCCTCTCCGAAGTATTGAGCAAACAACTCAGTGTGCGGGAAACAGAAAAGCTCAAGGATAAGTTATCCAGCAACACGGCTCGCTCCACCAAGGAGGAAGCCTACCCCGAGATTGCCTTAGACCTCTCGCGGCGCTTAGGGGCTAAGGTACGCTTTACCCACCCCAGGCGAGGCAAAATCGAGATCAGCTACCACTCTGAAGAGGAGCTAAGCGCCATTTTGCAGGCCATCGGCTACGAGGGGTAAGCCTAGGGCAACCTTACCTGGATAGCCCCCTCGAGGTCGGTGCGGTGGATTGTCACCCCATACTGGGCCAGCCGTTCCAGCACGGCACGGCTGGGGTGACCGTAGGGGTTGTTGCCTACCCCGATCAGAGCCATCTGGGGTTGGAAGTTTTGCAGCAGCGAGGGGCTGGTACTGGTTTCGGAACCATGGTGCCCCACCTTGAGCAGATGCACCTTTTCCACTGGCCAGGTAGCCTCGGCTTGAACGGGAGCGTCCCCGGTGAAGAGGGCTTTGAACCCCTTGTATTCCAGCACAAACACCAGGCTTAGGGCGTTGTCCTCGAGCTCGTCTCCCCGTGGCCCCAAAAAGCGTAGCCGGGCACCCCTCACCTGCACAACCGTTCCAGCCTGGGCCTGGGTTACGGGTACCCCATCTCTCCGGGCGGCTTGGTGTAGGGCATCGTCTAGGGAATCCCCCCGCTTGCGCGGGCCGGTGATCAACCGCCCCACCAGGAAATTCCGCAAGACCTGCGGAAGGGCCTGGATATGGTCAGCGTCAGGATGGGTGGCGACCACCAGATCTATCTCGTCCACCCCTAGGGCATGCAAGGCTCGCTCTAGCCTGGGGTAGGCCCAGTCCCGCCCCCCGTCGATCAGGATTTCCACCCTACCGGGTAGGCGCACCAAGGTGGCGTCGCCCTGGCCCACATCGAGCTGCCACAGCTCGGCTCGGGGCCATAGCCCAGGCAAAAGCGCGGCCAGGGCCGCAGTAGCCGAGAGGGTGCCAGCCCGCAGCCAGGGGGTGCGCCCGTACAGGGCAGCTAGAAGGGGCAAAAGCCCAAGGTAATACAGGGCAAAACCAGCGGGGGCGATCTCCCCCCAGCGAAGCTGGGGCCCCAGGGAAAGCCAGCTTACCAGCCCCAGGGTAAGCTGACTGAGCCATTCCACCGGCAGGGCCAGGAGCTGGCCCAGTAGCAGCTTTAGGAAGCCCAGGGGTACCAGCAGGCTCAAAAGGGGCAGTACCAGCAGGTTGGAGAGGGGGGAGAGCAAGGGGAGCTGGTGGAAGTGATGCAGCAGCAGGGGGAGGATGAGAACCTGGGCTGCTAAAGTGACGCTTAGGGAGGCCCAAAGCCAGTTCTTCCAGCCGGAAAGCCGGGGTAGTTGGGGCAGCACCAGGGCCATGCCCAGCACGGCCAGGTAGGAGAGCTGGGCTGAGAGGCTCAGGATAGCCCGAGGCTCGAGGGTCAGGTGCAAGAACAAGGTCAGGGCCAGGGTGGGCAGCACTGCGGCCCGGCCCTTGCCCAAGAACAAACCCAGCAGCACCACGCCCCCCATCGTTACTGCCCGCACCAAAGAGGGGTGGGGCCCAACCAGCCACAGGTACAACAGCAACAGCAGCAAGGCCACCAGATAGCGCCCCCGGCCTAACCAAAACAGCGCCAGTAGAAAAAACCCTGCTAGGATACCTACGTGTAGCCCGGAAAGGGCCAGGGCATGGGCCAGTCCGGCTCGTTGGAACTCGGTATAGGTCTCGCCCAGCTCCCTGCGCTCACCCAAGGTCAAAGCAGCCACCAGGGCTGCTGCGGAAGGGGAAAGCCCCGATTGTAGCTGCCGCCGCATATGGTTGCGCACATCGGGCGGCGGTGGCTCGAAGCGCACCACCTGGCGGGCTTGCAGCACCGCAGACACCCCCTGGCTTTGTAGCCAGGCCCGCTGGTCGAAGCCCCCGGGGTTGCGCCGGCCCTCCGGGCGCAGCAGGTGCCCCTCTAACACGTAGAAGCCATCCTGTAGGCGGGGAAAGTAGCGCACGTACACCCGTCCTTGCGGGGTGTGCAAGAACCCCTCCTGCAAGCGGCCTTCCAGCCGCACCCACTGGCCGATCTGGTCTGCCCAGGGGTCGGGGGCCAGGTTTAGATGAAGCCAGACCAGCCCGTAGGCCCCCAGGCCCAGCCATCGGGCACCATGGGGCAGCCAGAGACCGCCTAAGAGACCCAGGAAGGCCCAGGGGGTAAGCTGGGTCAGCGCCCCCAGCAGAGCGCCTAGGCCCAGGGCATAGGGCATCATGGGGTAACCAGGGGCCGCAGGCGCTCCAGCAGCTTGGGGCCAATGCCTTTGACCCGGGCTAGCTCCTCCACAGAACGGTAGGGACGGCCTTCAATGATGCGCTGGGCCAACGCTGGACCGATGCCGGGCAAGCTTTCCAGCTCAGCCTGGCTAGCGGTGTTGAGGTTGACCCGGGCTACCCCGGGCCGCACGGGCCCCGGCTGCAAGGCCGCCGATGGGTCTGGGGGCACTAGAAAGCCCTGGGCTGAGGGTTTTTGCACCTCTACGGGGGCGAAGCGAACGCTTAGCTGGGGCCAGAGGTTAACCAGCCCAAGCCCCAGCACCACGGCGATGTAGGCTACGCTCAGCCAGCGCTCCATGGTCTTCCAGTCTAAAGCACCAACCCCGGAACCCACAGGCCCCGGGGTTGGGGTTACTTTCATGTGCCCTAGGGCTCGCCTCCCTCCACCGCGCCGATGTCGCAGGCCCGGCCCTGGGGCCGGCCCACCCCGCGGGCGTCCGTTGCTATGCGCTTGCCTTCCGTGTCGGTGCACTGCTCCGGGGGCACCCGATCCAGCACCGGGCTACCCGGCTGGGGTATATGAACGGGCACACCGCGGCTTTCCACCAGGGGGCCAAGCTGTGGGTTCTGGCCTCCAATATCCCCCTCGGCCCGGGTGTAGTTGCAGTCCTGGATGCTCCCAATGAGGTTGTAGCCCTGGCTGGTCAGGTCTCCCTGGCACTGCGGCCCGGTGCCGCTGGTGGCGGTGTTGCCCGCGAGGATTAGGCCCTTAGCCACCACGGAGCCCGACAAGCCGCCTCCGGAGCCAGCCGTGTTGCCGGTGATGGTGCTGAAGTTTAGTCTAAGCAGACCTTTGTATTCAAAGGTAGCTATGCCGCCCCCACTTCCTTTGGTAGTGTTGCTGCTAAAGGTGACATTGTTTAGGGTAGCCACAATGTTATTCCACCTGTCGCCGGTGTAGGCCAAACCCCCACCATCCTGCCCAGCCTCGTTGTTGCTCACGGTGGCACGTTCAAGGCCAAGCGCAACTCGGCTAAGGGAAATCCCCCCACCATAGCCCCCTGCCCGGTTCTCGCTTATGACCCCCTGATTGAAATCGAAGCGGCCATAATCGCCACAAATTCCCCCGCCACCTCCTCCCGACTCGTTCCGGGCAACACTGACCTGCTTTAAGGTCTGGGTACCTCCTTCGAAAGTGAAACCCCCACCGCAGCCTCCGGCTTTGTTTTCGGCTATGATCGAATCGGTAATTTCTACAGTTCCTTCTTGGTTGTAGAGAGCCCCACCGGATCTTTCCGATCGGTTCTCTCTGAAAAGAACGCGGTTGAGAGTAAGGGTGCCCCTGCTGAGGATTCCGCCACCCCACCCTGTAGTAGTATTGCCCACTACAGTTACGTTCGTGAGGGTAAGGGTGCCATCGTTATGAACTCCACCCCCACCATCGCGGTATTCGGAGGTTCGGTAAAATCCACCCCTTATGGTCAAGCTCTCTACGAAAACTCTAACCCCCTTATGCACCCGCAGTACCCGGAACTTCCCACTCCCATCCAAAGTGGTCTGCTCCTGGCCGGCCCCGCGGAGGATAAGGCTGGACGTGATGTTCAGATCACCCCCCTGTTCGTCGGTGGGGCTTTCCCGGGTCAGGGTGTAGGTGCCTGCGGGGAGCTGGACAACCACGGGGGCCTTGAGGGCATTCGCCTCCATTATGGCCGCTCTCAGGGAGCACTGCCCCTTTTCGTCGGCGCAGACCCCATCGCCGGGGAAGGCGTCAATGGTGTCCTCGGTGGTGTTGACGCCGAAGGTGGGCGGAGCGGCCACCTTTAGGGTGAGGTTCCGCGACTGCCGCAGGTAGCCTGGGGGGTCTGTGGCCCGGATGGTCAGGGTGCGGTCGCCCAAGGGAGCGTCCAGGCTGGCCTCCATGCGGTAGTAGATCAGGAGGCGGCCTTCCTTGCTCTCCCGCTTTTCTTCCCTAAGGGTCATCCCCTGGGGCAGGCCCTCCAGGCTCAGGTTGACCTTGCCCTTGAACTGGCCCAGGGTGATGGGCACCAAAAAGCCCTGGCCCGAGCCCTGGCGAACCTCGAGGCTGCCCGGCTGAGGGGCATCCAGGGTGAAGGGCGGGGGCGGGGCCACCTGGACCAGGAGGCGGGTGGTTCGGATTACCCGGCCTGCCTCCCGTGAGAAGATAAACTCGGTGTAATCCTGGGCGCGCAGGGGCAGGACGTAGGCGCCAGGTTGGGGGTAGTTGTCCCACCCCAGGGCAAGCCTGAGCTGGAAGCCCCCTCGGACATTTTCCCACTGTAGTGAAAGCCCCTTGGGTACCTCGCCCTGGGCGCCTATCTGGAAGCCGTAAGACCTGTTCCGGGCGTAATCCGGGGTACGGCCAAAGCGGGTGGGGATGAAGACCGTGACCGCTTCCCCCGGCCTGAGGGTCACCACCTGAAGACTGGGCACACCCAGGGTGAAGCCCAGGGGCTCCCGCACGGTGAGGGTGAGGCTGGCCTGGCTCCGCAGGTTGCCCGACCGGGCCACCAGAGAGAGGGTATAGGTTCCGGGCTTAAGATCCGCCGGGGGCTGGAGGAACAGGCTCCGGCGCAGGGGCTGGCCCTCGAGGTTCAGGCTCGTGGGAAGGAGGCCGTACCCCTTGACCGGGTTCCCCTTGGCGTCCAGTAGGGCCAGGCTGACCTGGCCCTTGAACCCGCCCTTGGGGGTGAGGCTTATGGCCAGGGTACCCTCGGAGCCGGCCTCGAGGTTCAGGCGGCTGGGTTCTGCTTTGAGGTTGAACCCTGCCTGGGCTTGAACCAGCATGGAGAAGGCAAAAATCCAAAGGCTTACAATCCACGGAATTTTTCCCATTGGGCTAACCTCCTGGGATGTAGCGTAGCACAGACAAACCCTGAGCGCTATTTACTTTCCCATCCCAGGGCAGTGGTCTGGCCCGTCCACTTTTGCCAAATCTACACAAAGCCCACCTGGCTTCTTCACCCCTGGCGGTCAAACTGGGCCTATGTCCGTCCAGGGCGATACACTGGATACCATGCCGCTGGTGCTGGTGGTGGAGGACGAACCGGAAATCGCCGAGATTCTGGAGGGGTACCTGCGCCGGGAGGGTTTTCGTACCGAGCGGGCCTGGGATGGGCGGCAGGCTTTGCACCTGTTGCGCGCTGCCCAGCCTGATCTGGTGCTCTTGGACATCATGCTGCCAGAGATGGACGGCCTCGAGGTTCTGCGTCGCATCCGCAGCGACGGCAATACCCCGGTGATCCTGGTTACGGCCCGCACCGAGGACTTGGACAAGCTGCTAGGCCTCGAGCTCGGCGCCGACGACTATGTGACCAAACCCTTTAGCCCCCGCGAGGTGGTGGCCCGGGTGAAGGCGGTGCTGCGCCGGGCCGTGCCCCTTGGGGAACCGCGCACCTTGCTGCGGGTAGGGCCTTTGGAGATCGATAGCCAAAAGGTGGTGGTCCGGGTGGGGGCGGAGCGCCTAGACCTTACCCCCACCGAGTTCCGCCTGCTGGAGACCCTGGCCCGCACCCCTGGCAAGGCCTTTACCCGGGCCGAGCTTTTGGAAGCAGCCCTACCCGAGTCCGATGCTTTGGAGCGGGTGGTGGACGTGCACCTGAAAAATCTGCGAAGGAAGCTCGAGCAGGCCGGGGCGGGGGGGCTTTTGGAGACCGTGCGAGGGGTGGGGTACCGCCTGTGGGTGGAATGAGTCCGGGGATGCCCTTCTGGCAGCGCATCGAGGTTCGCCTAAGCTTGCTGATGGTGCTGGTGGTGTTGGTGACCAGTCTGGTGACAGTGGCCCTGACCACCTACCAACGGGTTCAGCTCTTCCGCGAGCTGCCCCCTGAGCTACGCGAGTTATTCCGCCGTAACGAAGGCCGCCTGCCCTCCATTAGCATCCCACCCGAGCTGCGGGAGATGGCTTTGCAAGGGAGAGCGTTGTGGGTTCAGGTGCAACCCTCGGACAGCCCCGATAATCCCAACCCCATCTACCTGATGCGGCCCGCAGACCGGCCCGACCAACCCCCCCTGCGCATTCAGCCCCTCCCCCGGCGGCGGCCCAACCTCGAGGCCCGCTTGCAGCAGAACCTGCTGATTGCCAGCCTGGTGGCCACGGGGCTGGGTGTGTTGGCCTCCTTGGTGTTTGCCCGGCGCATTGCTCAGCCCATCGAGGCCATCTCCCAGGCAGCCAGCCGACTGGCCCAGGGCCAGCTCTCGGCCCGGGTGGCCGACGGCCAGGGGCAGGACGAGGTGGCTCGGCTGGCCCGTAACTTCAACCAGATGGCCGCATCGCTGGAGAAGCTCGAGGCTGAGCGACGAGCCCTGATTGCCGATATTGCCCACTAGCTGCGTACCCCCCTCACGGTGATGCAGGGCCGCTTGGAGGCTATTCAGGATGGGGTCATCCCCCTGGATAGGCGTGAGATCGACCGGTTGCACCACCAGACTGCGCTGCTTTCCCGCCTGGTGGAGGACCTGCGTACCCTTTCCCTGGCCGATGCCGGTCGGCTTACCCTGCAGCCCCGCCGCTTCGAGCTGAGGGAGCTGTTGCGCAAGGTGGCGGCGGGTTTTCAGCCTGCTTTAGCGGCCAAGGCGATGCGTCTAAGGTTGCATCTGGCCGAGGAACCCCTATGGTTGCAGGCTGATCCCGACCGTATAAGCCAGATCGTGGGCAACCTATTGGCCAACGCCCTGGAGCACACCCCGGCAGGCGGGGAGGTGGCGCTTATCGCCCAGGTAGAAGGCCCCTGGGTGTGGCTCCAGGTACGCGACCACGGTCCTGGGCTGCCATCTGAGGCCCTGGAACGGGTCTTTGACCGCTTCTACCGGGTGGAAACTTCGCGCTCGAGGGCTATGGGGGGAAGTGGGCTGGGGCTTTCCATCGTAAAAACCCTGGTGGAGCTGCACGGGGGCGAGGTTCGGGCCAGCAACCACCCCGAGGGAGGAGCGCTTTTCGAGGTGCGCCTGCCCCTCAGCCTGAAGGAGGAAGCCTGAGCCAAAGCTCGGCCTTCAACCCCTGGGGAGTCTGGTTTTCCAGCACCAGCCGTCCCCCGTGGGCCTCGGCCACCCGGGCCACCACGCTCAGCCCTAGCCCGTTGCCGGAGGGGCGGGTCCCGGGGGGGCGGTAGAAGGGTTCACCGGCGCGATGCAGGGCCTCGGGGGGCAGGCCCGGGCCCCGGTCACAGACGCCCAGCACGGCAAAGGGGGGCTTTAGGGATAGCTCCACCCATATCTCGCTGCCGGCAGCATATTTTTGGGCGTTGTTCAGCAGGTTCCCTAGCGCCTGTTGCAGGAGGATGGGATCGCCCAGTACCTCGAGCCGATCCAAACCCCGGTAAGGCACCCCAGCCTGCTGGGCCTGGGTTCGGGCTAGCTGGGCCAGGTCGAGGCCCACCTTCTGCCCCCGGCCCTCGCGGGCCAAGGTCAGCAGCGACTCGCTTAGGCGGCTCATGCGCTCAACCTCCTGCTCCACCACCTCGAGGGTCTCCTGGCTCGAGGCCAGACCTTGGCGGTGGGCGTCGAGTTGTAAGCGCAAAGCGGCCAGGGGGGTGCGCAGCTCGTGAGCAGCGCTGCGGGTGAACTCGGTCTCCCGCTGGCGGAAGGCGGCTAGCCGTTCTAGCATCTGGTTGAAGGTCTGGCTCAGGTGGCGCAGCTCGCCGCTGCCCTCGGTGGGTACCCGCAGGCTCAGGTCGCCGGAGTCGGCCACCTGCCGGGCGGTCTGTAGAAGGTGCCGTAAGGGCCTTAGGGCCGGCCCGCTTAGCACCCAGGCCACCAGTGCTCCCAGCAAGGCCACCGCCAGGGCGCTGAGCAGCACGGTTTGGCGATAGCTTTGCAGGCTGGATTGGGCCTGGCTGGCCTCCACCGCGCCTTGCAGATAGCCCTGGGGCCCCAGGCGAAGGCTGCGGTACAGCCAGTTGTTCTGGAGGCGGGGCTGGGGGTGGGGGCTGAGGGGCAGTTCGTTGGGGAAGCTCCCCCACTCCCGTACCACCTGCCCCTGCCAGACCAGCCGGGCGTGGGCGATGGTGCCCGGGGGAGCAGGATTGGGAAGGAGGAGGGGCCCTTCCAGCCTAAGCAGCCCCTCGCGGCCTCGTAGCCCCCGGCGGCCCTCGAGCTGAAGCAGCACCCGGCTTAGGTAGGCGTTGAGTTCGCGCTCGAGGTTGCCCATCTGCAAGCGCTCGAAGCTGGCGTAGCCCAAAAACCCCTGTACCAGCAGGGCCAAAGCGATGGCGGAAGCGATAAAAAGGGCCAGTCGTAGGCGCAGGCTCATGGCACTAAACCCAGCTTGTAGCCTCCCGGCACGGTACGCACCACCCGGCTGTCCAGCTTGCTGCGCAGGTGGTGCACGCAGACCTTGACCACGCCGGTATCCGAGGCCTCCTCGCCCCAGATGAGGTCCAGCAGCTCTTCGGGGCTGTAGACCCGCTGGGGAAATAGGGCCAGGCGTTCCAGTAGGGCGTACTCCCGTGCGCTGAGCTCTACCACCCGCCCTTCCCATCGCACGCTGCGGTTGGCCAGGTCGAGCTCGAGGGGGCCGTACTGCACCCGGCTTTGCTTGACCTCGCTCACCCGCCTAAGCAAGGCCCGTACCCGGGCCAACAACTCCGGCAGGTCGAAGGGCTTGACCACGTAGTCGTCGCCCCCCTCATCCAGCCCCATCACACGGTCGGCCAGGGCGTCGCGAGCGGTCATGAACAGAATGGGGCCCTTGTAGCCAGCCGAGCGGGCCTCGCGGGCCAGAATGAAGCCCCCATCCTCCGACTCCGGTAGGCGCACGTCCAGCAGCATCAGGTCGGGCTCGGCCTCCGCCAGGAGGCTACGGGCGGTTTCCAAATCCGGGGCATGGCGTACCTGGTGCCCCTGGGCCTCTAAAGCCCGAAGGACCGGGCGGGCGATGTTGGGTTCGTCCTCTACCAGCAAGAGCCGCATGCTTCCAGCTTGCATTCTAGGGGTTATGAACAGGTTATAGCCCTGGGGTGGTTGGCATGGATGAGAAACCCTCTCAGCGACTCGTAACTGCGTGGTAACCGCCATCGGGCAGACTCCTCTTGGGCAAGCGGGAAGCCGTTTTGCCAAAGGAGGTAAGGATATGTCCAAGACTTTGAAGACGGTAGTCGTGCTCTCGAGCCTGGCCCTGGCCGGTGCTTTGGCCCAACCAGCCCCGGCCCCGCAGGCTCTCCAGATCCAGCCGCGCCTGATGAAGGCCCCCCGTGGCCTGATGGGCAACCTCTACCTGACCGCGGCCCAGTTTCTGGGGGTGACCCCCGGCGAGCTGGCCTTGCTGAGTGGGGGTAGCAAGACCCTGGCCCAACTGGCTACCGAGCTGGGTAAGACCCCCGCGGCCCTCGAGCAGGCCCTGGTCACAGCCCGTAACCAGGCCATCGACCAGGCCGTGCAGGCCCAGCGCCTAACCACCGAGCAGGCCAATACGCTCAAAGCCAGTAGCGCTGCAGTGGCCAGGGCCCTGGTCAACCAGCCGGTAGTCCTGCGGATGGCCCCTGTGGGCCGGGAAGGCCGGGGGTGGGGGCCTAGGGGCTGGGGTCGCTAGGTAGAACGGCACTGTGAGCGGCAAAACCCCGCTCACAGGCCTTTTTTTGTGATGAGGGTGGTATGTGGTACGTACACGATCGTTTGGGCCCCCGGGGTTGGGGCCCGCTGGACGACCTGCTGTGGCTTCTACTCATGCTGGGGCTGCTCGCTCTGATAGGGGTTGTGCTGGTGCGCCTGTTGCGCAGCCCTACGCCGGGCTCCGATCGGGCTTTGGAGATTGCCCGTGAGCGCTATGCTAGGGGTGAGATCAGCCTGGAGGAGTTCGAAAACCTGAAGCGAAACCTGAGGAGCTAAGCACCAGCCCATCTATTTGGGCCAAAAGGGAGACCAATCATGGACAACGACGACAAGCCCATAGGGGAGATTCTGAACCGCCGCGAAGCCCTGGCCGCCCTGGGCCTAGGGGTGGGGAGCCTGCTGGCCTCCCGGGGTGCGGCCCAGGCAAATAGCCTGCCGGCCTGCATCGTGCGCCCGGCTCTGACCGAAGGTCCCTACTTTGTGGACGTGCGCCTGAACCGTTCGGACATCCGCAGCGACCCCCAGACCGGGGTGATCAAGCCTGGGGTGCCGTTGCAGCTTCGCTTTGTGGTCTCGCGGGTGGCCCCCGGGGCCTGTACCCCGCTGGCCGGGGCGCTGGTGGACATCTGGCAGTGCGATGCCCAGGGCATCTACTCCGGGGTACTGGATCGCTTCGCCGATACCCGGGGCCAGGTCTGGCTGCGTGGCCAGCAGCTCACCAACGATCAGGGCATAGCCCAGTTCACCACCATCTACCCCGGCTGGTACCCGGGCCGCACCGTGCACATCCACTTCAAGGTACGCTACCAGAACCGCGACTTCACCTCGCAGCTCTTTTTCGACGATGCCTTGAGCGACCGCATCCTGGCCCAGCCCCCCTACGCCAAACCGGGCACCCGTACCCGCAACGCCAACGACGCCATCTTCCGTGGCGGAGGCCAGCAGCTCTTGCTCGAGCCGACCCCTGTTGGCCAGGGCTACGCCGCTACCTTCAGCTTAGGGCTCAGCCTATAGGTTGGGTTCTTTCGCCGGCGCCTGTGGAGGGGGCTAACCCCAAGGTTGACCAGGTTGAACCTTGAAGTTAAGCGCGATGAAGAGGCGTCTGCAAAAACCCCCCTACCACCACCACCGCCACTACGAGGGCGTGTTGGGCACCAGCCTCGAGGTGCAGCTTTTGTCGGAAAGCCCAGCCGCAGCAAAGGCAGCCGAAGAGGCCTTGCTGGCTGAAATCGAGCGGTTGGAGCGGGTGTATAGCAGCTTCCGGCCCGACTCTGAACTGTCCCGCTGGCAGGCTGCGGGTGTGGCCCAGCTCTCGCCGGAGCTTTGCGAGTTGCTCCGCCAGGCCGAGGAATGGATGGCCCGCACTCACGGGGCCTTCAACCCCGCCGCCGCTGCCATCCAGGCCTTTTACCGGCAGAACCCTAAGCCGACCGAGGGGATGCTTGAGACCTTGCGTCGGGCTTTGCAGGAGCCATTGTGGTGGCGGGAGGGGTGTAGCGCTTGCAAACGGACCCCTCTGCCCCTTACCTTCAACGCCCTGGCCAAGGGGCGCATCGCCGATCAAGCGGCCACTGCCGCACGCCAGGCGGGTGCCCAGGAGGTTCTGGTCAACCTCGGGGGCGATCTGCGTCACCTGGGCACCGCACCCCTCCTGGTTTCCATTGCCCACCCCTTCGCCAGCGCCGACAACCTCCCGCCCCTGACCAGCGTGCGGCTGTGCAACCAGGGTCTAGCGACCAGCGGCCTTACGCAGCGCGGCGGGCATCTTTTTGACCCCCGCACGGCCCGGCCAGTAACCGAGGTCGTCCAGGCCACCGTGGTGGCTTCCGATGCGGCAACGGCAGATGTTCTGGCCACGGCCTTTTGTGTACTTCCCTGGCCCAAGACCCAGGCCCTGGCCGATGCCCTGGGCGTGGGTTGTCTGGTGGTACGGTCGGATGGACAAGTCCTGGCCAATGGTTATTTCCCGGTTATCCCGGATCAGCAAACTGGCCTTTGAGGTGTAACTTCTTATGAAAAAGAGCTTACTAAGCCGCCGCAGTCTTTTGTACCAAGGCATGGCCCTGGCCCTCACCCTTTGGATGGGCCGGGGCAGAGCCCAGAGCTGGCCCACCGGGATGCAGCTCGAGGTTGTGTTTAAGTTTGTGGCCCCGACGGGCACCAAATACCGCCGGCCCTACATTGCGGCCTGGATCGAAAACGCCCAGGGCCTGATGGTACGCACCCTGGCCCTGTGGTTCAAGCAAGGCTCCAAGGGCACCCGCTGGCTACCCGACCTGCGCCGCTGGTACCGCAGCGGCAGCCTGGAGAACACCACCTCCGGCCCCACCCGCCCCCCCGGCCGCTACACCCTGGTCTGGGACGGCAAGGACGACAAGGGCAACCTGCTGCCCCAGGGCGAGTACTTCGTCTGCCTCGAGCTAGTGCGGGAGGATGGCCCCTATGAGCTGTTCCGCGAGAAGTTCACCTTCGGTACGGCCCCCTTTAGCCGCAGCTTCGCCCCCGGCAGCGATTTGAAGGAGGTGAAGCTCACCTATGCTAAACAGGGCTGAACTGCCCAGGGAGAAAGCCCATCAAACCAACCGGGTGCGCATGTACCAACTCGTCCGCTCGCTGCACCTCTACGCCTCGATGGCCAGCCTGCTGGTGGTGCTCTTCTTTGCCGCCACCGGCATCACCCTCAACCATCCCGATTGGGTCTTTGGCAACACCGCCAAGAGCCACACCTACACCGGCACCCTGCCGGCTGGCTGGAAGGTGGGCGACCAGGTGAACTGGCTCGAGGTGGCCGAGAGCCTGCGGGCAGCCCACGGCCTGCGGGGGCGGGTGAGCGACACCCTCGCCGAGGGTGACCAAGCCTCTATCAGCTTCCGTGGGCCGGGCTATACTGCCGATGCCTTCATCCAGCCCGACGGCCAGTACACCCTCAAAGTGACGCTGCAAGGCCCGGTGGCGGTGCTTAACGACCTGCATAGGGGCCGCGACACCGGTTCGGCCTGGGCCTGGGTCATCGACCTCTCGGGAGGGTTCTTGTTGCTGGTGGCCCTGACCGGGCTTGGCCTTTCCCTTTACCTGCGCAAGACCCGCAAAGCAGCCTTGCTGACCCTACTGGTCGGAACCCTGCTGGCCCTGGGGCTGGCCTGGCTGGCTATCTAGAGCCCTCTTTGCTGGCCGCCATCGCGTAGGCGATAAAGCCCGCCAGCGCGGCAAAGCCGATGCCGGTGCGGGCCTGGCCGCTTCGGGGGTCGAAGGACTCGCAGGCATAGCCCTGATCGAGGGGGGCCTGCTCGAGGATCCGCAAAGCCTCCTCTGCAGGCCGCACCAGTCCCGATAAAATCCGGTTAGCCAGTCCAAAGCCCGAGGGGAAGGGAAAGTGGGCCGAGCCCTCGCCGGGGAAGCGCCCTTTGTAGTGGTGGGGGTTGTCCTCGCCCAGAATCCACAGCGCGGTGGCCTGCCAGACGGGGTTCTGGCGGCTGCAAAAGCCCAGGTGGGGCAGCAATAGCAGGCTGCCTGCCGGTTCATCGGCGAAGGTGTGGCGGCTGCCGGGCTCGAGGCTAAACACGAAGCGCCCGTTGCGCACCGCCTGGCGGTAGAGGGTTTCGCGCAGGGCCCGGGCCTCCTGCCTTAGGGCCTCGGGCTTGGGCCAGAACGGGGCCAGCCGCTCCAGGGCCACGCACCACAGGGCGTTGTCGTAGGTCAGGTAGGGCTCGGGCACGGGGTCGTCGGTGGGGGAGAGGAAGGTGCGGTAGAGGCTTAGTGAGGGGTGTTTTTCCTCCGCCACCCGGGCCAACACCCCTTCCAGCGGTTCGCGCAACTCGGCCAGCAGCTCGGGGTTGGGGCCGGTGGCTTCCAGATAGCGGGCCAGGGCCAGGGGATAGGCTGCGGCCTGATCGAGCTCAAAGCCGGGGTACAGCGGTGGCCCGCCCAGGTACTGGGCGTGCTCCCCCGGCCAGCGGGCGTAGCGCCGAAAGGCCGCCCGGAGCACCTCCCGCGCCCGTCTGGGGTCGGCCTTGAGCAAGGCCGGGAAGAACCACAGCAAGGCATCGCGGGCCCAGTAGGCCCCCGAGACGTAGTAGTGGGGGCTCCTCGAGGTGAGCAGCACCGCTTCCCCTTCCAGGGTCTCGGCCTGGGCGTAGAAGTAGCTGAAGATCAGGTGCCGCCGGTAGACCTGGGGCAGGGGGCCGCTGTAACGGCGGGTCAGCAGGGCCAGCTTGTGCTGGGTTTTGCAGAGCAAAGCCTCCCAGCCCAGCCGCCGCAGGTGCAGCGCAGTGGTGCGGGCCCCGTCGGCCTCGGGGGCCAGTCCCAGGTAGAGCGTGACCGGGCCGCCCTCCCACTCCAGCACGAAGCGTTCCCCCCATTGGGCCTTGCGGGGGGCCGGGTCGGCCTGCCAGCCCAGGGCCAGCAGGGTGCGCCCGCTACGGGCCTCGAGCACGTGGCTGCCGGTCCAGGTGTCGTGCGAAGCGTGGAAGGTCGCCTCTAGTTTTTCCTCCCGAAAGCGCCGCAGTCCCAGGTATGCCAGATTCCCGGCTACTTGAATCGGTCCAGGCACGCGGGGCTCGAGGCGCAGCGCCAGCCCCCGCTCGCCAAAGGGGGCCAGAAGCGTGGCGGTGAGGTGCGGGTTCTCCCAGACGGGAATCCAGTCCGACAGAAGCGAGGCCCGCCAGCCCTGGCCAAAGACCTCCAGCAGCGGCTCGCCCACCCAGTCCAACAGCCCGTTCAGCGCCAGGGAGGCCACCCCAAGGCGAAGAACCGAGGGGGCTACCGGACTGGCCTCGAGGTGAACCTCCAGGTTCCCGGTGGGCCGGTGGGCAAGCGGAGCCTCCAGGATGGGGGCGGGGGTCATGAGCATCATAGGCTAGGTCTCTTTTCAACAATGCCCCAGACCAGCTACAGCACCAGCCCCCGACGACACCTCGAGGGATGCGGCCCTGATTCACCGGGGGTACCTTCCCTCGAGCGCCTGCGCCAGCTTGGGGTGCCCGGGGTTCACCTGGGGGTGGGCCAGCGCAACCAAAGGGCCATCGCCTTTTACCAGAGAATGGGCTTTACCCTGCTGGAGGCTCATCCCTGGGGGTTTGAGTGTGGCATGAACTGTGCCCTGGGAGCCCCGCTAGCTGACGTAGGTCAGCCAGGATTCATACCGGGGGTTTCGCCCCTGCACCACATCCATGTAGGCGGCCCGGATGCGCAGGGTGTGCTCACCGGCCTGGCCGGTGCCGATGGGCCGGTGGTCGAGGTAGGAGACCGGGGTTACCTCGGCGGCGGTACCGACCATGAACACCTCGTCGGCCATGTAGAGCTGGTCGCGGGTGGCCCGTACCTCACGCACTTCATAGCCCAGATCCCGGGCTAGGGTGATCACGGTGTCGCGGGTGATGCCCATCAGGTTGACCGAGTGCTCGATGACGTAGAGGACACCCCCCCGCAAGAAGAAGATGTTTTCCCCCGATCCTTCGGCCACGAAGCCCTCCTTGTCCAGCAGCAAAGCCTCGTCGGCCCCAGACTGCTGGGCTTCCATGCGGGCCAGGGCGCTGTTGACGTAGTTGCCCCCCACCTTGGCCTTGCCCGGCATGACGTTGGCCGGAAAGCGGGCCCAGGAGGAAGTGATTAGCCGTGCCCCTTTGCGCACCGCTTCCTCGCCTAGGTAGGTGCCCCACTCCCAGGCGGCGACCATCACCTCGGCGGGGTTGTTGGGTAGAGGGTTTACCCCCAGGGTGTGGGCCCCCATCCAGGCCAGTGGGCGGATGTAGCAGCTTTTGTAGCCGTTTTCACGGATAACCTGCAGGATGGCCTGGTTGATCTCCTCCGGGGTGAAGGGCATCTCGAACAGCATCACCTTGGCGCTGTGGAAGAAGCGCTCGGTATGCTCTTGCAGGCGGAAAACAGCGGGGCCTTTGGGGGTTTCATAGGCCCGGATGCCCTCGAAGATGCTGGTGCCGTAGTGCAGGGCGTGGGTCAGTACCGAGACCTTGGCCTCTTCCTGGGGCACCATCTGCCCGTTGAACCAGATACGTCCGGCCTTCATCCTGCTCTCGCCCGCAGCTAGTTTGGGTTTGGTTTCGGTTGACATTAATCCCTCCAAAAGCGGCCTCCGGGGCCTGCGCTAAGATGCCCCATCATACCTCTTTGAGGAGGGATTGCAGCGAGGGGGGGAGGAGATGGCGGTAGGTTCGCACCTCCGGCTGGCCGGTGCAAAGCTGCAGGTAGCGCCGGGCGGTGTCCTGCAGAATGGGGATAAGGTCGGGCTGCTGGATTACCTGGGGCAAAAGCTCGCGTAACTGGGCCTCGAGCCGGCTTCGGGCCAGGTAGCGAGCCGCCTCCAGGGGGTGACCCTCGAGGCAGGGCTTCAGAGGAAAGCGGCTCAGGCGTGTGGCTTCCCGCAGCACGATGGGTTCGTGCAGCAGCTTCTGGCAGGAGGGACAGGGGTGTTCTGGGCTGGGCAGGTGGCAGATGGGGGCGGGGGGGGGGGGGGCTTTCCTTTTGCCGCTGTAAAACGGCTTTTCCGGCCCGCAGGATAGCCTCCCGCAGCTCGGGCGGGGCCTGCTCGGCCAGCGCCCGCAGCCGATCCTCCTCCTCGGGGCTGAGGGGGGGGCGGGGGCTGGGCTGGGGTTGGGGGCGGGGTTTTCTCTCTAAGCCCACCTGGAAGCGCAGCTCGCGCACCACCCCAGGCAGCTTCTCCTGGTAGCGCTGGACGAAGGCCTCGCGTAGGTAGGTGAGCTGGTGGGCCACCACCGCATCGGTCACCCGCACGAACAACACCCCGTCCTCCAGGCGCTCGGCCTGGCTTAGCCCGCTCAGGGCAGGGCCGGCGATCTGGGGCCACAGGGCCAGGGCCTGCCCTCGGCGTAACCCCGCCTGCAGCCCCTTTTGCTGCAGGATCTGCCCGATGACCTCTGCCGCTACCCGGATTCGCGCCACACTTAAAGGCTAGGCCATGGGGGAGCTCCTGGCTAGTCCCGCCACACCCCCGCCTCGATGGCCACCACCGCCCCCACCCCGGGCCGTTCCAGCCCGGCTAGGATGGCTTGGGGCAGGCTCTGGGCATAGGCCAGCAGGGCACCCTGCCGCCGGGCGTCGAGTTCGCTGTTCCACTCATCGACGAGCAGCAAGGGGGCTTCCTCGTAGTGTTGCCAGAGCAGCCGGTGTTCGGCCAGGCGCAGGGCCAGGGCGATGCTGCGACACTCCCCTCGGCTGGCAAAGCGGGCGGCCTCCCGCCCCGAAAGCAGGATGCGTAGGTCGTCGCGGTGAGGGCCCAGGCTGGTGGCCCCGCGCTCCAGGTCGCTTTGTAGGTGGTCGTCTAGGGCTTCTAAGAAGCGTTCGGGTTCTACGCTTTCGCACAGGCTTAGCTCGAGCGAACCCGTAGCCAGCTCACGGTAGCTTTCCTGGGCCAGGGGGGCCAGTTTGGAGAGCATTCGGCGACGCAGGCTTAGAATCTCGCGGCCAAACCGCACCAGCTCCTGGTTCCATATCCCGATGGAGGCCCGCAACGAGGGGGCCTCGCCAGCGGTTTTGGCCCGGCCCGCCGGGGCCGTTTTCAGCAGGGCATTGCGCTGCTGCAAGGCCCGGTTGTATTGGGCGAGCATCGAACGATAGCGGGCCGAGAAGCGCGAGAGCAGCCCATCCACAAAGCGGCGGCGCTCTTCCGGCGGGCCCAAGACCAGCTCGAGGTCGTCGGGGCCCAGGCGCACCGCCCCCGGAAGCTGGGTCAGTTCGCGCAGCGAGGCCGGGGCCTCGTTGAGCCGGTGTTCGCGGCCTTCGCGGCTTAGCCGCACCTCCAGGCGGCTTGGGCCGAACTGGGTCTCCACCTCGGCATGGACCCAGGCCTCGCGCTGGCCGAAAGCGATGCGCTCGGCTAGGCTGCCCTGCAACTCCCCGCCCAGCACCAGCTCGATGGCCTCGAGGAGGTTGGTCTTGCCCTGGGCGTTGCCGCCCACAATGGTGGTCAGCCCCGCCGCCGGGGCGAAGAGCGGGGTGGCCAGGTTGCGAAAGTGTTGTTGCCGCAGCCGCAGAAGACGCACTGGCTCCTAGGCTAAACCCCTTGCTTCGCAGGCTCAAGGGTGGGGGCCTTGGGTAAGATGGCCCCATGGGCCTCGAGCTGGCTGCGGTGGGCTTTGCCTTGCTTTCGGCCTTGTCCTGGGGCGCGGGCGATTTCAGCGGGGGGGTGGCGGCCCGCCGGCACAACCCCTACCTGGTGGCCGGGCTGGTGCACGCTACGGGCCTGCTTTTCTTCTGCCTGATGGCCTTGCTTCGAGCCGAGGCTTTTGCGCCGCGGGACCTCCCCTGGAGCCTGGCCGCCGGGCTGGCCGGCTGTGTGGGCCTAGTTTTTCTGTACCGGGCCTTCCAGGCCGGGCAGATGGGCCTGGCCGCGCCTATTGCTGGGGTGGTGGGGGCGGCTTTGGCGGCCTTGGTAGGGCTCTTTTTGGAGGGGCTGCCGGCCCCTTTGCAGCAACTAGGTTTTGCCGTGGGGCTGCTGGGGGTCTGGTTGGCCGCCCGATCCGAGGGGGCCGCGGGATCAGGGCGGGGCCTGGGCTATGCTGTTCTGGCTGGGCTGGGCTTTGGGGGGTACTTCACCCTGATCGACCAGGTCGAGGGCTTGTTCTGGCCCTCGGCCTTGGCCAAACTGGTGGCCACCGGCCTGATGCTGGGGCTGGTTTGGTGGATGGGGTTGTGGCAAAAGGCCAGGGGGCTACGGGGCCACCTGGGGCTGGTGGGCCTGGCCGGGCTTTTAGACGCGGGGGGTAACTTGCTTTTCCTGGTGGCCGCCCAGACGGGCCGGCTGGACGTGGCGGCGGTGCTTTCCTCTTTGTACCCGGCTTTCACCGCTTTGCTGGCCTGGGGCCTGCTGCGCGAGCGCCTGAGCCAGGGCCAGACCATAGGTGTCCTGCTCTCGCTCGTGGCCATTGCCCTGATCGCCGCCGGCTAGCCCTTTGGTAGGCTGGGGCCATGCGCCTGATCACGGTCTTTGGTTCGTCGCGGGTAAAGCCCGGTACCCCAGCCTACGCCGAGGCCCTGGCCTGGGGCCGGGCGGTGGCCCGGGCGGGGTTTGGCGTGGCCACGGGAGGCTACGACGGGGCCATGGAGGCGGTCTCGCGGGGGGTCAAAGAGGCGGGAGGGTTGGTGGTGGGTATCACCGCGCCGGCTTTGTTTCCTCAGCGCAATGGCCCCAATCTACACGTGGATTTAGAGCTGCCCTCGGCCTCGCTGCTCACCCGCATCGAGCGGCTGGTGGATGTGGGGGTGGCCTGCCTGGCCCTGCCGGGTGGGGTGGGCACCCTGGCCGAAATTCTGGCGGCCTGGAACCTGAACTATATCGCTTGGCTGCATGGCCGGCCAGGAAAGCCCCTGGGGGTGCACCAGGGCTGGCTCGAGGTCATCCGACCGGGCCTCGAGGTCACCCCCGAGACCCTAAGGCTGCTCACCCCGATTGCCTCCCTGGAAGAGCTGGAGGCCTTCCTGGCCCGCCTTCCCTGGGGCTAAACTACTTTTTGCTCAGCAGGGCCATCAGGTTTTTGAGGTTCTCCGCGGCACGGGGCTGCTCCTTGAAGGGGTTATAGGGCCTGCCCTGGGCGATGGCCTGGAAAAGTCCACCCTGCCCCGGCTGCCGCGGGCCCACCCCCGCCGGGGGCCCCTGCCCCCCCTGGGCCTCTTCGCGCCGCCGCCGGGCTTCCTCCTGGCGCTGCAAGAGGGTCTGGTCCATCCACTTGAGCTGGGCTGGGGTCAGGATGCCCTCCTCGATGGTGCTTAGGATTTTGCTGGCCTCGGCAGGTTTTAAATCGGCGCGGGTTTGCAAATCGCGCAGGATGGGCAAAAGCCGCTGGGCCTGGGCCTTGCTCAGGGCCAGGCCACGCTGCTTGTCCAGCTCGTCTAAAAGCCCTATGGTAGCCACCAGGTCGAAGACCGGGCGGTAGGCCTCGAGCCGTTGTCGCATCTCGGGGGTCAGGTTGGGTGGCCCTCCCTGGGCGAGGGCCAGCCCCAGAACCAGTGCTGCCAACAAGCCGATGCCTCTTTTCATGTGCTTTCCTCCAACGCCCCTAGTCTGCAATGGCTTTGTGTAGAAGCGGTAAAGAAGCCACCCGGCCTACTCGTAGCGCAGCGACTCTACCGGGTCGAGCCGGGCAGCCCGGGCGGCGGGGTAGTAGCCGAAGAAGACCCCCACCGCCACCGAGAAAACGAAGGCCAGTACCACGCTGAAGGGGTCGAAGATGGGGGTTACCCGCAGGAACTGGCCCACGCTGCCGGCCAGGGCCAGCCCTAGGAAGATGCCCAGGATGCCACCCCCCACCGAGAGCACCACCGACTCCACCAAAAACTGGGTCAGGATGTCGCGGGGCTTGGCCCCCAGGGCCTTGCGGATGCCGATCTCGCGGGTGCGCTCGGTCACCGAGACCAGCATGATGTTCATAATGCCGATCCCCCCCACTAGCAGGCTAATCCCGGCCACTCCCCCCAGGAACAGGGTCATGGTCTGGGTCACCTGGTTGACCGAGGCCAGCGCATCGGCCTGGTTTTGCACGCTGAAATCATACTGGCTGGGGTCGGTCATCTTGCGGCGGGTAGCCATGAACTCGGTGAGCGCCTCTTGGAGCTGGGGCAGGCTGTCCTTGTCGGGGCCCTGGATGTAGATGGCGTTGACCCGAGGCTCGCCGGTGCTGCTGCGGGCCAAGCGCTGCAGATAGGTGGAAAGTGGCACTATCACCTGGTAGTTGGGGCTGGCGAAGCCGCTGTCGCCTTTGTCCGGCAGCACCCCCACCACCGTGAAGGAGAGGCCAGCGATGCGCAGGGTCTGGCCGATAGGGTCCTGGCCGCCAAAGAGGTCCTGGGCGATGCCATACCCAATGACCGCCACCCGCCGGCGGGCCTGTAGGTCGGCCTCGCTAAAGAAGCTGCCCTGGGCGGGCTGGGCGTTGCGCACGCTGGCGTAGTCGGGCCAGGTGCCGATGACGGTGGCGTTCATGTTGGCGGCGCCCACCTTGATCTGCTGGTTGCCCTGCAGGGTGGGGGCGATGCCCACGATGCGCCCCTCGAACTCGAGCCGGATGGCTTCGGCATCGGCCAGGGTGATGGTCTGGGGGCCGCCGAAGCGCACCAGGCCAAATCCCCCGCCCCTAGGGCCGGCGGCGCTGCCAATGGTGAGCAGATTGGTGCCTAGGCTTTGCAGGGTGCGGGTGATATTGGCGGTTGAGCCCCGCCCCACCATGGTCAGGGCCACCACCGCGGCTACCCCGATAATCACACCCAGGGTGGTCAGCACCGAGCGTAGGGGATTGCCCAGAATGGCCCGCCAGGCCACCTGGAAAACCAGCCAGGGGCTGATGCTGGCCAGGCGCGAACGCACTTTCTTAGGGGTCTTCAAGACCGCTGGGGCGCTCATGCTAAACCTCCTACGGCCCGCTTGCGTCCTGGGTTGGGGCCGTCGGCCTCGATCTGGCCATCGCGGATGCGCACAATCCGGCCGCAGTAATCGGCGATCTCGTGTTCGTGGGTCACCACAATCACGCAGGTACCCTCGTCGTTGAGTTCCTGAAACAGCCGCATCACCTCGGCGGCGGTTTTGGAGTCGAGGTTGCCGGTCGGCTCATCGGCCAGCAGAATGGAAGGGCGCATGGAGAGGGCCCGGGCCACCGCCACCCGCTGCTTTTGGCCCCCCGAAAGCTGCGAGGGCAGGTTGCGCCACTTATCCCCCAGCCCTACCTTTTGCAGCACCTCCATAGCCCGCTGGCGCCGCTCCTCGGCGGGGATGCCGGCATAGATCATGGGCACCTCCACGTTTTCCAGTACGTTGAGCCGGGGCAGCAGGTGGAAAGCCTGGAAGACAAAGCCGATCTCCTGATTGCGCACCTCGGCCCGCTCGTTTTCGCTCAGGGTGGTGACGTCCTGGCCGGCCAGGTGGTAGGTGCCCTGGGTAGGCCGGTCGAGCAGCCCGATAATCTGCATCAGGGTGGTTTTGCCCGAGCCCGAAGGCCCCATCAGGGCCACCATCTCGCCCTGGCGAATCTCCAGCGAGACCCCCTTGAGGGCTTCGAACTCGAGGGCCCCGCTTTTGTAGATCTTGCGGATGCCCTCCAAGGCCACCACCGTCATCGCCCGCCTCCTGGAGGAACGCCGAGGGGCAGCCTAAAGCCGCTCTGGCTTTGCCCCGGGCTCTGGCTGCTGCGCACCCGGCTAGGCAGCACCACCCGCTGACCGGCCTCGAGGCCCTCCCGCACCACCTGGTTGACCCCGTCGTCGGGCCCCAGCACCACCCGCACGGTCTCCTTGTTACCGTCGGGCTGGAGCACATCCACGTAAGCCCGGTTGCGCACGGTCTGCACCGCCCGCTTGGGGATAATCAGGGCCTGGGGCATCTCCTCGGCGATGATCTCGCCCTCGGCGGTCATGCCGGGCCTGAGCTTGCGCTCGGGGTTGGGGATGTTCACCGTAACGTAGAAGACCGCGATGTTTTGCTGGATGCGGGCGGTGGGCGAGATGGCCGTTACCACCCCTTCGAAGCGCTCGTTGCTGAAGGCGTCCAGGCTGACCTCGACCTTCTGCCCCACCTTAACCTTGGCGATCTCGCTCTCGTCAATCTGCACCGGCAGGTTGACGCTGCTGTCGTCGATCAGGGTGAGCAGGGTGGTGGCGTTGCTGACCGTGGCCCCCACCCCGATGCTGCCTACCTGGGCGTTCACCTCGGCCACCACCCCGTCGAAGGGGGCGTAGATTTTGGTGTTGGCCAGGTTTTCCTCGGCGTTTTTGACCTCGAGCCGGGCCTGCTCCAGGGCAATCTGGGCGTTGCGCAGGTCCTGGGCGTTGGCGCTACTGCGCAGGGTGAGGGCCTGGCGGGCGGTGTTGAGGTTGACCTGGGCCACCTCCAGCCCGGCCTGGGCCTTGGCGTAGGCGTCGCGGGCGCTTTGCAGGCTCTGGGCGCTGGCCCCGCCCAGCGCGTAGAGCTTCTGGGTGGCCTCGAGGTTGGTCCGGGCGGCCTCGAGGTCGCGCTGGGCGTTGGCCAGGGCCACCTCGGCGCTGGCCACGTTCTGCCGGCTGGTGGCCAGGGCGCTGGCCTGGTCGGCCCGCAGCTTGTCTAGGTTGGCCTGGGCTTTTTGCAGGGCTAAGCGGGCGTTTTCCAGGGCGCGGGTGTAGTGGGTGGGGTCTAGCTCCACCAGGAGCTCCCCTTTTTGCACCCGGTCGCCCACGCTGGGCAACTTCAGCACGGTGCCGTTGACCGCCGGCTTGACCGAGAGGCTCTGGACGGGCTCAAGGGTGCCCGGCCCCGAGACCGAGACCCGGAACAGCCCCCGCTGCACCGTGGCGGTTTCCACCGTGCGGGTGGGGCTTGCGCTGGGCTTGGGCCGCAGCCAGAGATACGCCCCCACCCCCAGAGCGGCCAGGGCTACCAGGCCCACCCACCAAAACCACGGAACGCGCGTTCGGGTACGGAAACCAGTCATGTTCACTCCTCGATCTTCTACCAGGATACCCAACGTTCGGTGTATGGAATGCGAAGGTTTGATGAAGATGGGCATCTGTGCTTGATTTACCGGGAATAGCCCATAAGATGGCCTTATAAAGGCAGGAGCATAAAGCCGGACCAACCTGGATTTGTCCAACAGGGCCATACACAAGAACAACCCTTCATCACCCTGATGAGAGGATTGAACAGCTCGGCGCGGCGCTGTGCGAATAGCAGGCCGAGGCCGTGCGGCTGAATATGGCCATAGCCGCCAATCTCAAGAAGTTGGGGTTTTGAACGCTGCATTGATTATGGGGCCATGTGGTGTCTATAATAAACGCACTGTTTATCAACCTCTGAGATGCGCGCCATGATTAACGCAAGTGAAAACAAAGCTAGCCGCGCTGGGCGCTATATCCTTCAACCCACTGGCTACCGCGCTTTTATCCCAGCACCGCTGCCGCCCCGCCCGCCGCTCGATCTTACCGGGCCTTTGCGCGATAAGCTTTCGGCCGCCGACTATGCGCTAGGTCGCCTCGACGGCGCGGTTCTCACGCTGCCTAACCCCGATTTGTTCGTCTACATGTACGTACGTAAGGAGGCCGTACTCTCCAGTCAGATCGAGGGCACCCAGTCATCCCTGCAAAACCTGCTGGCCGCAGAAGCTCGACTCTTCGACCCCGAAACGCCCAAGGATGTGAGTGAAGTGGCCAACTATGTGCGGGCCATGAACCACGGCTTGGCACGGCTGGCCGAGCTGCCAGTCTCCGTGAGGCTGATCCGCGAAATCCACGCGGAACTCATGCGAGGTGTACGCGGTGGTCGTCTGCAACCGGGGGAGTTGCGCACCAGTCAAAACTGGATAGGACCTGCCGGTTGCACACTGGCCACCGCGGTTTTCGTGCCGCCGCCGCCTCACGAGGTGCCGCAGGCGCTTTCCGAGCTGGAAAAGTTCATCCACGACGGCGGCGGCCTGCCGCCGCTGGTACAAGTGGGCCTAGTCCATGCCCAGTTCGAGACCATCCACCCGTTTCTGGATGGCAATGGCCGCATCGGGCGACTGCTTATCACTTTCCTGCTTACCGAAAAACGGCTCCTCTCCAAGCCGGTGCTTTACCTTTCGCACTATTTCAAACAGCGTCGAAGCGAATACTACGAGCGGCTGCAAGCCGTGCGCGACGACGGGGATTGGGAGGGCTGGCTGACCTTTTTCCTTGATGGCGTGATCGAGGTGAGCCAGCAGGCCACGCGCACTGCTGCTGCCATCCTGCGCATGCGCGAGGACTACCGCACCCGCATCACCGAACACCTGGGCCGCGCGGCCGCCAACGGCCAGCGGGTGATGGATCGTCTGTTCAACCATCCCATCGTCACGGTGGCCACCGTGCGCGAATGGCTGGGGATCACCCCTGCTGGCGCTAACCAGATCGTGGCGCGACTGGAGAGAATCGGCTTGCTGCGAGAAATCACCGGCCATGCCCGCAACCGCCGCTTTCGCTTCGAGCCCTACTTGCGGCTGTTTGAGGATGCAAGGGAGGAGGCTGTATGAGCGCGCCTATAAAGCATGCGCAAACACCAGCATCCGGCATCCAGAAGGGGTTCGTGCCTAGGGGCTGCTGGCCTGGCGTACCAGGCCGGTGAAGTCCTGCCCGGCGGCCACCGAGAAGGCCGCCAGGGCCTTCCAGTAGTTGCCCATGGCCTGGGTCAGGCTGTACTGGGCGCTTTGCAGCGAGACCTGGTCGGCCTGGAGTTGCAAAGCCGAGATGGTGCCGGCCCGCAGGGCGGCCTGGCTTTGCTCCACCACTTTGCGGGCGTTATCCACGTTGGCCTGGGCCAGGGCGATGCTTTTATAGGCGCTCTGGGCGGCCTGGTAGGCGTTGCTCAGGCTGGTCAGGGCGTTTTGCTGGGCGGTTTGCAGGGCGCGCTGGTTGTTCTCCAGGCTGGTTTTGGCGGTGTTGAGCTGGACGGCGGGGGTGTAGTCGTTGTCGGCCAGCTTCACGTTGAGTTCGGCCAGCTCCACCGCCTGCTGGGCCTGCAATACGCTGGGGAGCCGCTGGAAAAGGCCCTGGCGCAGGGCCTCGAGGTTGGCCTCCAGGGCCGGCGGGCTGGGTGGGGGGGCGATATTCACGCTGCCCAGGTCGCTCAGGCCCAGGAGGGTGGCCAGTTGTGCGGCCAGCACCGGGATTTGTGCCTGGGCATTGGTCAGGGATTGCCTCGAGCTGTCCAGGGTGGTCTGGGCCCGGGCCACGTCCAGCGCGGTGGCGTTGCCCGCAGCCAGGCGGGCTCGAGCCACCTCCAGGTTGCGCTGGTTCAGGGCCACCTGGGCCTGGAAGAGGGCCAGATTTTGCTGGGCCTCGTAGAGGCTAATGTAGGCGTTGACCACGCTCTGCATGACCGAAAGGCGGGTGGCCTCGAGGTTCACCTCGGCCAGCCGGGCGTTTTGCCGGGCCTGGGTGAGGGGCACGATCAGGGTGCTGGGGTCGGCCTCCAGGGCGGTGCGCTGCAGGATGGCGTTTTGCAGGGTGGCCTGGGCGCTTTGCAGGCTGGGGCCCTGGCGGTAGGCCTGCGACAGGGCCTGCACCAGGGTCAGGTTGTTCTGGGCCAGGGCCAAGCCAAGCAAGAGAGCAAGGGCGAATAAGCGGTTCATCGGGTTCCTCCCAAAGAAGCGGTCAGGTCGGTGCCGAGGGCGTTTTGCAGGGCCAGGGCGGCCAGTTGGGCTTGGATCAGGGCGGCCTCGAGGTTGCGCTGGGCCTGGAGCTGGGCCAGCTGGGCGGCCTGCACCTCCAGGCGGGTGCCGGTGCCGGCCTGGAGGCGGGCCTGGGCGGTGCGCAGGGTCTGGCTGGCCGTGTTCAAACCAGCCCGGGCGGCTGCAATGCTGGCCTTGGCGGTTTGCAGGTTTTGCAGCTTCTGTCGCACATCCAGCTCGGCAGCCCGGCGGGCGGTCTCGAGGGCCTGCTGGGCCGAGGCCAGAGCGGTCTGGGCGCTGGCGATGCGGCTGTCGCCTACCGGCTCGAGGAGGGGCAGGCTCAGCGAAAGCCCCAGGCTCCAGCCCGCGGCCCCCAGGCTGCTGCCCTGCACCAGGGGAACGGCAGCGGAGAGCGAGGCCATCCCGCTTTTGAAGTTGAGGCCAGCCGCCAGGCTGGCCTCGGGGCTGCTGTAGCCGGCGTTCAAGGCCGCGTTGGGGATGAGCCGCTCCCGCTGGGCGCTGGCCAGGCTGGCCTCGGCCTCCTGGAGCAAGGAAAGGCTGCGCCGCACATCGGGCCGCTGGGCCAGGGCTTCTTGCAGCAGGGCCTCGAGGTCTTCGCTGGGCAGCTCCGGCTCGCTGGGGGAGGTGCTGGGTGGGCCTAAGTCCTGCGGACGGCGGCCCAGGGTGGCCGCCAGGGTTAGGCGGGCCAGCTCCAGTGCGCCCTGGGCGCTCAGCAAGGCCGAGCGGGCTGCGTCCAGGTTTTGCTGGGCGGTAAGCAGGTCGCTCAGGGTAGCGCTGCCGGCCTGGTTTTGTGCCCGGGTGACCTGTAGCTGCTGCTCGCGCAGGGCTAAGGTGGCCTGGGCGATCTCCAGGTCGGCCTGGGCTAAGCGCAGGTTGAAGTACTGGTTGTGCAGGCTCAGGTACAGGTTGTTGCGGGCCTCGAGGCGGGTCAGGGCGGCCCGCTCCAAGGCCCGCTGGGCGCTTTGCACGGCATCGGCGCTACTCGACCAGGGCAGAACCCCCAGGCTGGCTGTAGCGGAAAGGCTCAGGCTGCTGCCGGTGCTCTCGCGCAGGGTGTAGTCGGCCCCGCCCGCGAGCTTGAGGCCCTGGGCGGCCCAGGCGGCCTCGAGCTGCCGTAGGGCGCTTTCGTAGTTCAGGTCGGCGCTTTTCCAGTCCAGGGTGTTGGGCAGGGCTTGCAGGGCCTGGGAGAGCTCGAGGGCCCCCTGGGCCAAAGCAGGAGGGGCCAGGGCAAGCAGGGTGGCAAGGGTGGGAACCAGTCTCTTCACGCTACCTCCACGGGGCTATGTTCGGTGTTTCTTGTGTATGGGTGCAGTACGGTGTGTGTAGGTTTGGTGAAGGCTGGGTGTTCCGACGAAATTCTAAGCTCCCATGCCGGAAAACTGCCGGAGCCCTTTGCGCCACAACCAACGGTTGAGTACCCAGAACACCATAAACCAGACCCCCAGTACCAAGAAGCCCTGGCCCACCCCGACCGGCAGGGGCAACCCCGCCAGCAAGGCCGCAGGAAAATACACCAGATAGGGGAAAGGGGTTAAGAGGGCCAGGCTGCGCACCGCCTCGGGAAAGACCGAAAGCGGGGCAATCAGCCCCGATAGGAACAGGTACAGCATGAACCATAGCTCCTCGACGGCGGCCCCCCGCTCGGTCCAGAAACAGAGCATGGCGAAGGTGTACTGCATTAAAAAGCGCAGCAAAAAGGCGGCCAGAGCGGCCAGTAGCCCCATCGCAGCGCCTTCGATTTCCGGTACAAAGCGGGCCTGGGGATAGGCCAGCAAAAAAATCGCCACAATCAGCAGACCAAAGGGTAGCCGGGTCAGCCGCTCGGCCAGGTGCTGCATCAGGTGATCCCAAACCGGGTCAATGGGCTTCAGGAGCTTGAAGGAAAGCCGCCCCTGCACCACATCGTCCTGAAACTCCCAGATGACCCAGACGATGGTCAGCTGGCGCACCAGAAAGACGCACAGGAAGTAGCGGGCAAACTCAGCGGCAGAAAGGGCGAAATCACCCCCGCTGGCGGCCTGGGTCCAGACCCCCATCAGAATCAGGGGTAGCATGGCCGATAGCGACCACAGCACCACCTCGGCGCGGTATTCCAAAAAGTAGGCGTACCAGGCGGCCAGCAGAGCGCGGAGCTTACCAAGCACCCCATCAGTTTAGGCGCACTTTACTTGCAGCGCAGCACCAGCACCGGTTTGTCCGAGCGGTGCAGCACCGCCTCGGTCACCGAGCCCAGCATGAAGCGATCCAGCCCGCTGCGCCCGTGGGTGCCCATTACAATCAGGTCGTGTTCTTTGGCCTCGGCTAGGATGGCCTCCACCGGTCGGGCCTCCACCAGCTTGGTCTGGGCCTCCACCCCAGCGGCTTTGGCTAGCTCACTGGCCTTGCTAAGGGCCTCGCTGCCCACCCACTTGAGGTCTTCGATCAGCTCGAGGCCATAGGGCACGCTCTCGGGGCTGATCCACAGGGTCGAGCTGATGTTTTCCACCGCATACAAGAATGTCACGCTAGCCCCCATGTGCTTGGCCACCTCGAGGCCTTCCCTAATGGCCTTCTGGCTACAGGCACTGCCATCGGTAGGCATCAGGATTTTTTTGTACATAACGCCTCCTTGCTCTGCTCAAGTCTAATCTAGGCCCTAAGGTGAGGGACGAAAGCCCCTGGTCTACGTAACGGCATACTGCAACCACGTAACGCCCCTTAATCAGCGCGAAAAGCCGATAAAGAGGGGAAAAGGGCACTTGATCTTTGTCAAGTGCAGATGCACCAAATTAACGTAACAGCAGAGGGTTCATTAAACCCTTGGGGTCTGATAGAGCCGTCCTACAATCGCCAGCGTATGACCTTCCCTGAGCTATTGGCGAACCTAGTGGCTAAAGGTGTATCCGATGTTCACATCCACGCCGGGCTGCCCATGATGGCCCGCTTGCACGGCAAGCTAAGCCTGGTGACCCAGAGCCCTCTCACCCCCCAGTACACTGCCGCGCTGGTGGACATGATGTGCAACGAGCGGCAGAAGGCTATTTTTGCCGAGCGACAGCAGGTAGACCTGGCCTACTCGCTGCCAGGGGTGGCCCGCTTCCGGGTCAACCTGTTTATTCAGCGGGGCTCGGTGAGCTGCGTGATGCGGGTGGTCAACTCCGACGAAAGCAGGCTCAAAATCGTTTCCCTGCCCCAGGAGACCATCAACTATTTCCGCGACAAGGAAAAGGGCTTGGTGCTGGTTACTGGCCCCACTGGCTCGGGTAAGTCCACCACCCTAGCCCGCATCATTGACGAGATCAACCAGCACCACTCCAAGATGATCATTACCTTGGAGGACCCTATCGAGTACCTGCACCGGGCTAAAAAGTCCATCGTGGTGCAGCGGGAGATCGGGCAGGATGCCCCTAGCTTCAAGGACGGGCTGGTGGCGGCCATGCGCCAAGACCCCGACGTCATCATGATTGGGGAGATCCGCGACCACGCCACCGCTGCGGCGGCCCTCGAGGCCGCCCAGACCGGCCACCTGGTCTTCTCCACCCTGCATACCCTCGACACCGTGCGCACCGTCAACCGCGTGCTCGACCTCTTCCCGCCGCACGAGCGAGAGGTGGCCCGCATTCTCTTTGCCGAGTCGCTGGTAGGAATTGTCTCGCAGCGCCTATTGCCCGGTAAACAGGGGGGGCGGGTCTGCGCAATGGAGATTCTCAAGGGCAACCTGCGCATCCGCGACCTGATCAGAGACCCCAACCGCACCAACGAAATCTACGAGGCCCTCAAGGACTCCTCGCTCGATTGAATGCAAACCTTCGACGACCACCTGGCCGAGCTCTACGCCCGCGACCAGATCGACCTGGAAACCGCCCTGGTCCATGCCACCAGCGCCCAGTATGTCAAGGTCAAAGCCCTGCAGATCAACGCTGCCCGCCAGACCCTGATCGACGAGGCCATACCCCAGCAGGGCAACTGAGCCTACAGGACACAACCTACCCCAGCCAAAACCGGGTTAGACTGGTTTTATGCTGATTTATGGGCGCAACCCGGTCTTGGAGGCCCTGCGCGAGGGGCGGGTGGCTCAGGTCTGGGTGGCCCGGGGTGTGGAGCACTGGCTTTTGCGCGAACTAGAGCGGCTGGGGGTGGCCTACACGCTGGTGCCCCGCATCGAGCTAGACCAGATGGTGCGAACCACCCAGCACCAGGGGTTGGTGGCCGAGGTCGAAGAGCTTACCTACGCCGACCCAGAGGCTCCTTTGGCCCTGGCCCAAAAGCGCGGCGATCCGCTCTTACTGGTGGTGCTGGATGGCCTGACCGACCCGCGTAACTATGGGGCCCTCATCCGCAGCGCCTTTGCCCTGGGGGCCCATGGGGTAGTGAGCGAGGCGCGGCGCAGCGCGCCGCTTTCTGCTTTGGTGGTAAAGGCCTCAGCGGGTACGGCGCAAAAAATCCCGCTGGTACAGGTCAAGAACCTGCCGCGCTACCTGGAAGCCCTCAAGCAGCAAGGGGTTTGGGTCTATGGCACCAGCGGCAAGGCCAGCAAGACCATTGCCCAGCTCGACTACCAGCGCCCTTTGGCCATCGTCATCGGTTCCGAGGGCGAAGGTATGCGCCGTTTGGTGGCCGAGTGCTGCGACGAGCTGGCCCGGATTCCCCTGGCCCCGGGGGCCGAGAGTCTGAACGCGGCGGTGGCGCTGGGGGTGGTGCTATACCAGGTTGGGCTGGGGCGGGGGAAGGTATAGTTGACCGTTAGCGGTAGTACCGCGCCACGTCGCGCAGGTGGCTTTGGAAGTCCACGTTGAGGAACAACCGGCCCTGGGCGTGCAGGAAGTATAGGTACTTCTGGCCCCGCTCATTGGTGCGTTGGGGGTTGAGCACCGCCCGCAGGGCCTCGGCCCCAGGGTTGCCGATGGGGCCAGGGGGTAGGCCAGGCCGGGTGTAGCTGTTATAGGGAGTGTCTTGTTCAAAGTCGCCGGCCCGGCGGTCGAGTTCGTTTAGGCGCTTGCCCAGGCCGTAGGCCACGGTGGGGTCGGCCTGGAGGGGCATCCCCAGCTCGAGCCGATTAAGAAAAACCCCAGCAATGAGGGGTTTTTCTGCCGCGTTGGCCGCCTCGGCCTGCACGATGGAGGCCAGGGTGACCCACTCGTGCACGTCGGCGAGGCCGAGTGCTTGCAGGCGGCCTTTGGCCTCGGGGGTGAACTCCTGGGCCATGCGGCGGGTCATGGTGCGGAGGATGTCTTCGGCGCTAGCGTCGAGGGGGAATTCGTAGGTGGCGGGGAAGAGGTAACCCTCCAGGGTGGGGCCTCTAGCCTCAGCAGGGCGCAGCTCGGCGGGAGGGTCTTGCACCAGCTTTAGGAAACCAGGGCCATCCAGGCTGTTTTCGCTTAGGCGCTGGGCCATCTCCACCGCCCGCCAGCCCTCGGGGAAGGTGATGCGCACGGTGAGGGGGCGGGATTCATCGGTCAGGGCCAGGGCCACCGCCCTTAGCCCCTTGCCCTCCAGCCGGTAGTAGCCCGGGCGGAGCTTTTTATCCTGGCCGGAAAAGCGCAGGTACAGGGCAAAAAGCGAGCCCGAGCGCACCAGCCCAGCCTCCTCGAGCAGCCGCCCCACCGCCGCGGCCCCACTGCCTTTGGCGATGCGCACCTCGGCTTTGGCTCCGGTGGGGCCCATCAGGTAGAGGATATAGCCCAGCATGGCCGCGAGCAGGAGGAACATCCCCAGTACCCCCCGCAGCACCCAGCGGTTGGGCGGCTTACCCGGTTCCTCGAGGGAGGTGGGGGGTTTCAGGTCTTCCATAGGACGCTTCTCTGTTATACCCCAGCCAGGTATGACTCCAGCAGGACGATGGCCGCGGCCTCGTCCAGCCGGCCCTTCTCCTGGCGCACCCGCTTGGGGGCGTGGCGCAGGTGTTGCTGGGCCAGCCGGGTGGTGTAGCGCTCGTCCAGAAGCTCAACCCATAGCCCCCGTTGGCGCAGGGCCTCCACCAAAGCCAGTACCTGCTCGGCCTGGGCGCTGGGTTGGCCGTCGGTGCGCAGGGGCAGGCCCACCACCAGGCGCTCGGCCCCTTCCCGCTGGGCCAAGGCGACCAGGGCCTCGAGGTCGGCCTCGAGGTTCTTGCGCACCAGATAGCCCCGGCCAAAGGCCCAGGGCGAGCCGGTCTCGCCCACCGCCAGGCCAATACGGGCCTCGCCGACATCCAAGGCCAGTACCTTCATTCCACCTATTATTCCGCAATCCCCGCCCAAGAAAATGAGGGCTAAGGGGTGGCCTGGGCCAAAGCCTCCGGCAAAGCGGCGAAGGCCTTATCCAGGTCGAAGCCGCCCCCCTGGGCCAGGGCCCCCCGGCCACCCCCGCGCCCCCCGGCTTGGGCCGATAGCTGTTTCATCAGTACACCCGCATCCAGCCCGCGCTCCAGGGCAGCCTTGCCGAGTTTGATGACCAGGTTCTGCCCCGAACCGACCGCCACCAGGTCGGCTTTGTGTTTGTCCAGTAGTTCATCGGCGGCGTTGCGCAAAGCCCCGGCCTCGAGGCCCTCCAGCCGCACCGTCAGGTAGCGTTGCCCCCCCACTTCCTTAATGGCCAGCGGGGTGCTCGCGCCTTGAAGCTGGGCCCGGGCCAGCTCGAGCTTGAGCCGCTCAACCTCCTTTTCGCGGGCCCTAAGCTCCTCTTGCAGCTTTTCCACCCGCAGCGGTAGGGCCTCGGGGGAAACCCCCAGCTCGCGGGCCAGCTGGCCTACCCGCTCCAGGGTCTCCCGCACAAAGACCACCGCAGCGGTGCCGGTCAGGGCCTCGATGCGCCGCACCCCAGCGGCCACGGCCTCCTCGGCCACCACCACAAACGCGCCGATCTCACCGGTGCGCCGCACGTGGCAACCCCCGCAAAGCTCCTTGGAGGTGACGTGGTCTACGCTGCCTTCCACGCTCACCACCCGCACCACATCGCCGTACTTCTCCCCGAAGAGGGCCATGGCCCCTTCCTTGCGGGCCTCCCCCAGGGGCTTGTAGGTGTAGGTAACGGGAAAATCGGCCTGAATCCAGCGGTTGACCAGCAGCTCTACTCGAGCCAGGTCTTTGGGCGCCATAGGCTCGAACTGGCTGAAGTCGAAGCGCAGCCGATCCGGGCCCACGTAGCTCCCCTTTTGCTGTACGTGTGGCCCCAGCACGGCCCGAAGGGCGGCGTGCAGCAGGTGGGTGGCGGTGTGATTTTTCTCGGTGTCGCGCCGGTGGATGTCCACCAAAGCCCGCACCCCCGTGCCCGCTTTGAGGGTGCCCTCTTCCACTCGGGCCAGGTGCAAAAAGATGCCATCGGGGTTTTTCTGGGCGGTGAAGACCCTGGCCCAGCCGCCTTCCCACTCTAAAATGCCCGAGTCGCCCACCTGGCCCCCGCCCTCGGCATAGAAGGGGGTTCGGTCGAGCACGACCTGCACCTCGGTGCCGGCGGGGGCCTCTTCCAGCAGTTGCTCTCCTGCCAACAGCAGCTTGACCTGGGCCTGGGCTTCCAGGGTTTCGTAGCCCACGAACTGGGTTCCGCCATAGTCGGCGGCCAGGGCGGCTAGGGCCTGGTGGGAACGTTGGAAAAGCTCCTTACTGAAGGCGGCTTTGGCTCGAGCCCGTTCCTGCTGCTCCTCCAGGGCCTTCTCGAAACCCTCGGTGTCTACCCGGATGCCCCGCTCCCCGGCGATCTCTATGGTCAGGTCGAGGGGGAAGCCGTAGGTGTCGTAGAGGGTGAAGGCCTCCTGGCCGGAAAGGGTGTCGCCCGGCGCTAGGGAGGCCAGCATAGCCTCCAGCCGCTTGATGCCGCTTTCCAGGGTGCGCAGAAACTGCTCTTCCTCGATACGGATTTGTTTTTGGATGGCCTCGAGGTTCTCCCTTAGCTCGGGGTAGACCCCACCCATCCCCTCAGCTACTACCTCGGCCAGCTTGTACATGAAGGGCTGGCGCAGGCCCAGCAGGTAGCCAAAGCGCACCGCCCGGCGCAGCAACCGGCGTACCACATAGCCTCGTCCAGTGTTGGAGAAGGCCACCCCATCGGCCAGGATGAAGCTCACCGCCCGGGCGTGCTCGGCGATCACTCGGTGGGCCACCGAGCTAGGCCCCTCGTAGCTCACCCCGCTCAGCTCCACGATTTTTTGGATCAGGGGCACAAACTCGTCGGTCTCGTAGAAGTCGCGCACCCCCTGCAGCACCATGGCTACCCGGGAAAGCCCCATCCCAGTGTCGATGTTGGGCCGGGGCAGGGGTTCTAAGATGCCGCCTTCCTTGCGGTCGTACTGGGGAAAGACCAGGTTCCACAGCTCCACAAAGCGGTTGGACTCACGGGTGTGGTAGTAGTCGGCCCAGGTGTCCGAGCCGAACGCTGGCCCCCGGTCGTAGTAAATCTCGCTGCAGGGGCCGCAGGGGCCGTTGGGGCCTTGGGTGGGCGCATTCTGTGGCCAGAAGTTTTCGTCGGCGTCGAAGCGGTGGATTCGCTCCGGTGGCACGCCTACCCGGGTCCAGTGCTCGAAAGCCTCGTCGTCGTCCTTGTAGATGGTCACGTAGATGCGATCGGGCTCGAGGCCCAGCCACTTCTTATCGGTCAGGAACTCCCAGGCCCACTCGATGGCCTCTTTCTTGAAGTAGTCGCCGAAGCTGAAATTGCCCAGCATCTCGAAGACGGTCTGGTGGCGGTTGGTGCGGCCCACGTTCTCGATGTCGCCGGTGCGCACCGATTTCTGGCAGGTGGTGACCCGGCGCCACGCCCCCTCGTATCCGGGGAAGACGGGTTTTTTGCCCAGGAAGTAGGGCTTGAGGGGGGTCATGCCGGCGTTGATGAAGAGCAGGGTGGGGTCGTCCTGCGGTACCACGCTGAAGCTGGGCAGGCGCAGGTGTCCTTTAGACTGGAAGAACTGGAGGAACTTTTCGCGAATCTCGGCGGTTTTCATCCCTAACCAGCATAGCGCGCTTCTTGGCTTTTTTCTCCCCGTGGCGCTTTACGATTCCTCTAATCGGTGGTTATAGAATACAGAACCGTGAACTACGGGATTTTCGAGGAAATCGCCCAGGAAGCCCTGGAGCGTACCCAGGCTGATCTGGCCCGCTACCCTTATCCCCGCCTCGAGACCTACTACACCTTTGCCGACAAAACCATCGTGCCCACCTTTCTTACCCAGCCGGTCTCGCGCCGCCAGGTGGACACCCGCCAGTTGTTCTATACCCTGCGGGGCTCCCTCGAGCTTTTCCCCGCCTTTGGTGCCTCTATGCGCATGATGCGGGCCCGCTTCGCCCGCGACGTGTGGAACCAGGGCCAAGGCGGGCTGCATATTCTGCCGCGGGTGGGGCTTTCCCAGGCGGAGCGCCTCCAGGACGTGCGCGACAGTGCCCCTGCGTTGGTGGGTGCGGCCTTGGGCACCGGCGAGCCGGAGGAGTTTTTGGCCGAGCTTCTGGCCGAGCCCAACCTGGTCTTTCTCTCCATCGACATCGCCCATGGGGCCAACGCTGCGGTGCTGCCGGTGCTGTATAAAATCCGGGCGCTGGGCGTGGATAGTGGGGTCATCCTGGGCAATGTGGGTTCCATCGAGGGCTTTGCCTATGCCTACTGGCTGATGAAGCTCTCCGGCTTCCGCCGCTTCATCCTCAAGGTAGGGGTGGGGCCGGGCTCGGTCTGCACCACCCGCATCAACACTGGAGTAGGGGTGGGGCAGCTTTCCCTTTTGGAGGAGATTCGCCGCTTCCAGGCTAGCGTGGGCTTACAGGACGCCCAGATCATCGCCGACGGGGGGGTCAACAGCGCTGGCGACTTCGTGAAAGCCCTGGTCTATGCCGATGGGGTGATGATGGGCAAGTTCTTCGCTTCGGGCAGCTTCGAGGAAGAGGTGCTGCTGCGCCAGGACGGCGAGCTGGTGGGGGTGCTGCTGTATGGTATGGCCTCCACTCTGGTCACCGAGAAGCGCAACTTCATCGAAGGCTCTTCCCAGACCCTGCGGGCCTTCCACCACACCGCCCAGGAGGCCATCGCCCGGCTGCGCGAAGGCTTGCAAAGCGCCATGACCTACGTGAACGCCACCAACCTGAGCGAGTTTCGCGGCAATGTGCGCTTCGCGCTGAACTCGGCGGCGGCCATCGCCGAGGCCGGGGTGCATTAGCCATCGGCCAGGCCGTATATTGTACCGCGCAACGCGAAGCTCGAGCGTCGGCAACGGGGCGACCTCGCCGCAAACCCAGGTTCTAGTTGCGGCAGCGACACCAGGGGTTGAGGGGCTGGCAGGCCAGGCCCAACGGTTTTTGCCGCGCGGTAAGGTCGGGCGCTAAAGGCAGACCCTGCAAAGGGGGCATGCCCGCTGCCAGAAGGTGGAGTGCGGGTTCATCGGGCCTGCTGCAACACCTCTCGGATGCGCCAGAAGGCCAGGTAGAGGTGGTGGGCCTCGTGTACCAGGAAAAGCTCGAGCCACTCCCTAAGGGGCATCGGCCCGGCGGCGCTATGGATGCCGATGCGCCCTAGCTGGGCCTCGCTCAGGGCGGCCACCTGCTGGTTGAGCTGGCCCCGCAGCCGTTTCAGCTCGTCTAGCACTTCCTCAGGGCTTCGCTCGACCAGGGCTAAAAAGGCCGGTTCGTGATCGGGGCGCAACCGCTCGATCAGGGGGGCCTCTTCCTGCAGGATGCGGGCCATGCGCTCCTGGGTGACCAGGGTGAAGTGGGCCAGGTGGGCGAAGTTCTCGTGGGCCGACCATTTGTCGGGCAGGCTGCGCCGGCGAAGGACCTCCGGGGTGGCCCGGCCAATAATCTGGGGCAGCCCGGCCAGAGAAAGCTCGAGGCGGGTCAGAAGGGGGTTGGCCATGGCCTTAGGGTATACCCACAGGCCCCAGTCCACAACCCCAGCCAGCCCCTAGTTTTTCCTGCTTTTGCGGGTATTCTGGGGAGCGTGGAAGTCTTGGCACTGGTTTACCGCAACCTGCGGGCCCGGCCCATCCGCAGCACGCTAACCCTGCTGGGGATTGTGGTCGCGACGGCTTCAATGGTGCTTTTTCTTAGTTTTGGGGAAGGGCTGCGCAAGGCGTTGGGGGCCGAGCTGTCTAAGGTGGGGCCGGCCATTCTGGTCATCAGCGAGGGTAGCGAGCCTTTGGCTGCTGGGTATCCCGAGCTTCCCCCCGAGCTACTGGGGCAGATAGAGGCTTTGGCCCCTGAGCTAGGCATTACCCGGGCCATTCCCACCGCGGTTTTCGCCCGGGGGGGCTTCGACCCAGCCAGCAGCTTCATCTTCCAGGGCCTGCCCGCAGGGGTGACCGCGCAAGACCTTTACCCCAATCTTCGCCTAGCCGCGGGGAGGCTCGACCCTGGCCAGCAAGGGGCGGTGGTAGGGGGCGGGATTGCCGAGCGCAACAACCTGCATCTGGGCAAGACCCTGCGGCTTTCCCCCCAGGTCTCCCTCGAGGTGGTGGGGGTGCTCGAGCGCAGCGGGGGTCTCACCGACAGCTTCATCTATGTGCCTATCACCGCCATTCAGACCATCTTGAATACCCAAAACTACAGTTCCATCCTGGTCTCCATCGGCCCCGACCAAAGCGCCGAGCGGGTGGCCCGGGCCCTCGAGGCCCGCTTAGAGGGCATCAAGGCCCAGACCACCGGCGATGTGATGCGCTTCGCCGAGCGGGCCGTGCGTATCTCCGACCTGGTGCGCTTTGGCATCAGCCTGGTGGCCCTGATTGTGGGGGGGCTACTGGTGGCCAACACGGTGATGATGTCGGTCTATGAGCGTATCCGCGAGTTTGGCCTGATGCGGGCGCTGGGGGCCAAGCGCCGTTTCATCTTTGGTCTGGTGCTTCTAGAGGCCCTGCTCTTGGGCGTGGTGGGCGGGCTTTTGGGCCTGGGGCTGGGCCAGGCTGCCTCGAGCCTGGTCAACTGGTACACCCTGCGCGAGGTGGGCTTGGCCCTTTCGGCGGTGACCTTCCGCCTGGCCTCGTTCGCCCTTTGGGTGGCGGTGGTGCTGGGATTGTTGGCGGGCTTTTTGCCGGCCCGTACCGCCAGCCGTATCCGGGTGGTGGAAGCCTTGGGGAGGGTGTGATGCTGGAGGCCCTTGACCTGCACAAGCGCTACCACCAGGGCGAGATTGACGTGGTGGCGGTAGACCATTTCACCTATGCCTTCCCGCCGGGCCTTACCGCCATTGTGGGGCCTTCTGGCTCGGGCAAGACCACCCTGCTGAACCTGCTGGCTGGCTTCGACGTGCCCAGCCAGGGCGAGGTACGGCTGGACGGCCAGCCCCTCTCCCACCTTGCCGAGGATGCCCGCGCCGAGCTCAGGCTGCGCTACATGGGCTTTGTGTTTCAGCAGTGGAACCTGATTCCTACCCTTACCGCCCTGGAAAACGTGGCCTTTCCCCTTATGCTAGCGGGTGTAAGCCCGAAAGAGCGCACGAATAGGGCCCGGCACCTGCTGGAGGCGGTGGGGCTGGGCCAGCGGGCTGCTCATCTGCCCAGCAAGCTCTCCGGTGGCGAGCAGCAGCGGGTGGCCATCGCCCGTGCCTTGGCCCTGAACCCGCCCATCCTGTTTGCCGACGAGCCGACCGGCAACCTGGACTCGGCCTCGGGGGCGCGGGTGGTGGAGCTGCTGCTGCGCCAGGCCCAGGAGGGCCGCACGGTCATTCTGGTGACGCACGACCTCGAGCTAGCCCGCAAGGCCGCGCGTATCCTGCACCTACGGGATGGAAAGCTACTGCGGGTGGAGGAGGTTTCCCTTGAGCGTGCCTGAGCCGACCCCTCAGCAAAAAGCCGAACTGTTGCGGGTGTTGCAGGCCCGCTTCGAGCAGAACATGTCGCGTCACCCAGGGCTTAGCTGGGCTTTGGTTCAGGCCCGGCTGGAGGCCCACCCCCAGAAGCTGGCCGCGCTCTTTCAGATGGAGGCCACCGGTGGCGAGCCGGACGTGGTGGGCCACGATGCCCACACCGGCCAGGTAATCTTCTTCGACTGCGCCGCCGAAAGCCCCAAAGGCCGCCGCAGCCTCTGCTACGACCACGCCGCCCTGTTGGCCCGCAAGCAGGCCAAACCGGCCGGTTCTGCGGTGGAGATGGCGGCGGCAATGGGCATTGAGCTTTTGAGCGAGGAGGAGTACCTGGCCTTGCAGCAGCTCGGGGCCTTCGATACCAAAACCTCGAGCTGGCTTCGCACCCCCGAGGGCATTCGCAAGCAGGGCGGGGCCATTTTCGGCGACCGGCGCTATGGCCGGGTGTTTATCTACCACAACGGGGCCGAGTCGTACTATGCGGCCAGGGGCTTTCGTGGCTCGCTTCGGGTATAAAACAGCCCCGGCCCTAGGCCGGAGCGTTTTGGTGCCGGGAGCGGGACTTGAACCCGCATGAGCTTGCGCTCGCTACCCCCTCAAGATAGTGTGTCTACCAGTTCCACCATCCCGGCAGGCAAACTCTAGGTTAGTGGCCTGCCCTTTCCTTGTCAAGGACGGGCAGGCCTGACCTCTAATCACCCCCCTTGACCCAAAAGGCGAAGGGGGGTTGGGATATGAACATGCTCACCTCCAACCCCCTCTACCAGTCTA
>FWWL01000565.1_pt1 | contig 100047 bp, 79 predicted proteins | sample 2228331 | NCBI WGS metagenome assembly FWWL01 (sample SAMEA103939775, study PRJEB20133) | metagenome | reverse complement strand
TTATCTTGATTCATTTCACCTCCATTTTATATTTTCCCATCCCGAAGGATGTGTTTTTGCCAATGTGGAGGATTTCGCCTGCCCGCAGGTAGGGCAGGAATGGGGTGATTTCACCCCGGTAGGTTATTGTGCCGATAATCCCGGACATCGGGATTTCACTTTTCTGGCGTCGGGAGAAGCGACGCCAGTGGAGTTCGGCTAAATCTTCCGCCACGGTCTTTATCACCTCACTTTGGCGGATAAGGGGGGTGTAGTCGGTGGTTATTGGTTGGTCGTGGAAGTAGGCAAGGAGGGTAATCCGGCGAAGGAGGGAGCGGAGAAGGGTGGGGAATTCGGGTTTTTTTACCATTTTTCCCTGGTGGATGATGCGGGTTGGGGTGAGGAAGTGGAGGGTGAGTTGGGAGGAGTGGTCTGACGGTGAGGAGAAGGTGAGGCGTTGAGGGGTTAAGGGGGCGTGGAGTGTTTTGGTCTGCGGGTCGTAGATTTGTTTGCGGTTCTGACTGACCGATTTGACTTTTAGTTTGCCCCTGCCGGGTCCTAAACCCTGTTCTGCCATCTGTTCAAAGGTTAAGACGAAGTAAGGGAGATAGTCAATCGCCCTGCCAATCAAGATTAGGTTGAAGGTTAGTTCTTCGCCTTTGTCCAGTTGTGTTTTTTCCTGCTCCGGTGGCTCAATTACAAATGGGTGGGGGACCGTTTCCGCTTTGGGCATAATTCTGGCCTCTTTTGGTCGTGGGGTGTCAAAGACATAGGACCAGACGCAGGTCTGTCTTAAGAGACAGTCAAGGCAGTCCTGTTTCGGGAACGGGCAGGTGACACGGCGAAACGCAAGCCCGAAGCCGCCGCGCAGAACCGCAGCTTTGTAACGGGGGAGATGTACCGGTTCAACTGCTTGAAGAGTAACTGCTAATCGTGCAAACTTCACGGCAACCTCCACTAAATGTATAGGTTAGCAGGACCGGTGTCAAGAAAAATCGGCAGGATAGTAGGTTCGCTTGTGGTGATGACCGCTGCCCGCAGGCGGGGTTATTAACTTGAGAAAAGGCAGGGTGCTGGGTTAAATTGTTTCGAGAAATATTTCGGTGTTGGTGTAGACGCAGACCGCTGCGGCGCTGTGAATCGCTTCCCGGGCGATTGCATCAGCAGGCAGCCGGGTGTGTTTTAATAAAAGCCGGGCAGCAATCAGGGCATAGGGACCGCCAGAGCCGATTGCGATAATGCCGTCATCCGGTTCAATTACATCACCGGAACCAGAAACAATGTAGGAGAATTGCCGGTCCATAATGCCCAGGAGCGCCTCGAGGCGCCGCAGAACCCGGTCGGTGCGCCAGTCTTTTGCCAGTTCTACAACCGCTCGGGGCAGGTTGCCAGAGAATTCTTCCAATTTTGCCTCAAAGCGTTCAAACAGGGTAAAGGCATCAGCGGTGGAGCCGGCAAAGCCGACAAGAACCCGGTCGTTATGTAACTTCCTGATTTTTCTGGCGTTATGTTTGAGGATCGTTTCGCCCAGAGTTACCTGTCCATCTGATGCCATTGCAACCAGACCATCACGGCGGACACCGATAATTGTTGTGCTGTGCGTTGCGGTCATCACATTATTTTAGCAATAAAAGTTGCGGGTGTAAAGGCGGGTTGTCGTTAAGCACTAACATATTTATCTGTTGATGGTTAGAATGGTGCCGGTGCCGGGGGTCTGTTAAAAATGGGGTAAGCCAGGGGTATGCCCGGGGCTAGCCCCCCAGCAGTATCAGGGGTTGCCTCGTGATTGAGATACGGTCTAATATCATTACTGACTACCCTCGCAATCATCCGTCTTGCCCAATCCGCTAACTTTAGTCCCGCTCAGAAGTCAACCGTTAGCGTAATTAGCAGTTTTTCCTCGCATTTAATCTGCGGTTCTTATTCCTATTTAACATCCGGCTATACGGTAATGGGAGTATGTTATTCAGGGTTGGTGATTGATGTTTTTCCTGCCCGGGCGCCGGGACTAAAAAGATAATAAGTTGATGCCGGAATAGTCAATGCTTGACTTTATTGGGGCGATAGATATTCTTAAAGGCGGTGAAGATTCTGGTAACCAGTGCATTGCCTTACGCTAACGGTGAAATCCATTTTGGACATCTGGCTGGTGCCTATCTTCCCGCAGATATTTATGTTCGTTATCACCGGCTGATTGGTTCGGATATTTTGTTCATCTGCGGTTCAGATGAGCATGGTGTTCCGATAACGATTGCTGCCCAGCAGGCAGGGATCAGCCCGAAGGAACTGGTTGACCGTTATCACCCGTCAATCAAGCGCTCGTTTGAACAACTGGGGATTGAGTTTGACAATTATTCCAGAACTTCTTTGCCACTTCATTACGCCACCGCTCAGGAGTTTTTCCTGCGAATTTATGAGAAGGGGTTTATTAAGCCGAGGACAACAAACCAACTGTATTGTCCGCGCTGTAATATGTTTCTTGCTGACCGCTATGTTGAGGGGACCTGTCCGGCGTGCGGTAATAGCGGCGCCCGTGGTGACCAGTGCGAGGCGTGCGGTAAGTGGCTGGAGCCATTTGAGTTAGTTGAGCCCAGATGTAAGACCTGCGGCGCAACTCCTCAAATTCGGGAGACAACCCACTGGTTTTTTGCCCTTTCTAAATTTGAAAAGGACCTGCGGGAGTGGATTGATAGTAAGACCAACTGGAAACCGAATGTTAAACGGTTCTGTGAGGGGTGGTTTAAACGGGGGCTGAGTGACCGTCCGATTACCCGCGACCTCAGCTGGGGGGTGCCGGTCCCGCTACCCGAGGCTAAGGGTAAGGTGATGTATGTGTGGTTTGATGCGCCGATAGGCTACATTTCTTCCACAAAGGAGTGGGCGGAGAGAAACGGCGACCCGGAGCGCTGGAAAGACTACTGGCTGGATAAGCGGACAAAACTGGTTCATTTTATCGGTAAGGACAATATTGTTTTTCACGCAATTGTCTGGCCGGCGATGTTGATGGCGCACGGCGACTATGTGCTGCCGGGCGAGATTCCGGCGAATGAATTTCTGAATCTTGAGGGAGCGAAGCTTTCTACTTCCCGGAACTGGGCGATCTGGCTGCCGGACTATTTAAGAAGATTTCCGCCGGATCCGTTGCGTTATGCCCTGGCGGTCAACCTGCCAGAAAATCGTGATGTGGATTTCACCTGGGCAGATTTTCACGCCCGTAATAATAATGAACTGGCCGATATCCTGGGGAATTTTGTTAACCGGGTGGCGGTTTTCTTAAAAAAGAACTATGGCGGACGGGTCCCACAGGTTGCGATAGAAGATGAGTCCGGACAGGAGGTTATTAAGACAATAGAAAGTGTTACGCGGGAGATGGGCGCGTTGATTGATTCCTTTCAAATAAAGGATGCGGCAAGGTTATTGATGACACTGCCGGCGCTGGGAAATCGCTATTTTGACTATCAGGCACCGTGGCGGACATTTCGGGAAAATCGGGAGCGGTGTGACCGAACGATGGCGGTATGTATGCGTCTGGTTGCGGCACTGGAGATACTCACCGCGCCATTTTTGCCGTTCACCAGCCAGAAGATTGGCCGCATGCTCGGGACCGGGAAGAAGATGTGGCAAGATGCGTTAAATCCGCCCCTGCCGGGTGAAATTGGTGAGGCGGAAATTCTCTTTGAAAAACTGGCGGAGAGTATTATCAGTGAGCAACGGGCGTTGCTGGGGATTTCTGAGGAGAGGGGCACGGTTAGTTTAGAAAAGGAGGAGAGTCAGATGATCAGTATTGAGGATTTTAAAAAGGTTGAACTGCGGGTGGCAAAGGTGGTCAGTGCTGAACGGGTCACTGGCACCAACAAGTTGATCAAGATGATGGTTGATTTAGGGGGTGAGCAACGGCAGATTGTTGCCGGAATCGGGGAAAAGTATCAACCGGAGGAGCTGCTTGGGCGGAACATCGTCGTGGTGACCAATCTGCAGCCGGCAAAAATCAGGGGAGTGGAATCCAACGGAATGCTATTGGCCGCGGTAGATGGCGACAATATCGCGGTGCTCACCGTTGACCGGGAGGTAACCCCGGGTTCACCGGTTTCATAACAGGGTATGCCCAGACGTAGTCCGGCAAACCCCGACGGCTTGGTTATATTTGATTCCCACTGTCACCTAACCGATAGTCAGTTCGGTAATGACCTCAACGAAGTTTTGCGTCGAGCCCGGCAGGCTGGAGTTAAGGAGATTCTTACGGTAAGTATGAATGTCCCGGATAGTCAGGAGGCGGTGGAGCTTTGCCGGGGAGAGAAGGGGATTTACTGTACAGTGGGTGTTCACCCTCACGAGGCAGATTCATTTCGGAGTGTAGATATCCAGAATCTGAAAGATATGTGCATTGAACCCCAGGTAAAGGCGATTGGTGAGACCGGTTTGGATTTCTTTCGAACATTTTCTACCCGCGCCAATCAGGAGACAGCCTTTCGGGCTCAGATTGAACTGGCAAAAATGCTTAACCTTCCCCTGGTGATTCATGTTCGTGATGCTGCCCAGACGGCGATGGCGGTTCTGGAAGAGCATGGTTATTTTAACGGTGTTTTACATTGCTTTTCCGAAAGCAGAAAGTTTGCCGAATGGGCGGTAGCGAAGGGCTTTTATATTTCGTTTTCCGGCTCTTTGACTTATGGCGACAAAAAACTCCAGGAGGTTGTCCGCGTTGTTCCGCAAGACCGGTTGTTAGTCGAAACCGATGCTCCTTATCTTGTCCCAGAACCGGAACGCGGGTCAGGAAAGCGTAATGAGCCGGCATTAATCCGTCTGACATTAAAATTTCTGGCGGACCTTTTGAATCTAACTCCGGCAGAGGTTGCCCAGATTACGCGCAATAATGCCCATCACTGTTTTCAGATTGCTTGATAGTAAGTAATTAAAAACCTAAGAAAAATGCCACCGTGTTCAATACCGTCAAAGGCGATTCGACCAATAAAAGCACTGGGACAGGTATTTTTAACCCATCAGGCGACGGCTGATGCCCTTGTTGCCGCTTTAGACCTTCACCCAGGTGAAACGGTTCTTGAGATAGGCCCGGGCAAAGGTATTCTAACGCAACGGCTTATTGAAAAGGGGTGTCAGGTTATTGCGGTAGAGATAGATAAACGGTTGGTCTGTTTTTTAAAGAACAGATTTGCAGCAGCAGAGAACCTGACGCTCATTGAGCAAGACTTTCTTGAGTTTGATATGAGTAATTTGCGCAGGGTAAAGATTATTGGCAATCTCCCGTATTATATCTCATCTCAGATTTTATTTAAATTAATCGAAAACCGATTATCGTGGCATATCGCGGTTCTGACTACCCAGCGAGAATTTGCGGAAAGGGTTCTCGGTAAACCGGGGAGCAGGGGTTATGGGGCTTTAACAGTGATATGTGCCTATCTATTTTCTCGCCGAAGGCTTTTCAACATTCCGCCATCGTTTTTCAAGCCCAGTCCAGATGTTATTTCAACGTCGTTTCTCCTCACCAGACTTTCTTCTGCACCGGTTAAGGTTGGAGATGAGGAGTGGTTTTTTACCGTTGTGCGGGCCGCCTTCAAACCCCAACGGCGGAAAACTTTATTAAACAACCTAACCAGCAATCTCGGGTTAACCAAGGGAATTGTGGCATCCGTTCTCAGGGAAATTGATCTGCCCCTGGATATTAGAGCTGAAGATTTAAATTTAGAGCAATTTGCGCGGTTAAGCGAGGCGGTGGGGAAAATTTGCCGTTAACTCACAATAGTAATCCAGCGTCTTTCGGGCTATTACTGGCCAGGCATACTCTTTTACTCTGTTTAAACCGCCTTCAATTAATTTATTTCTAAGCTCTGCATTATTTATAACTTTTATTATTGCTCGGGAAAGTGCTTTAATATCACCGGGCGGAAAGAGAATGCCGTTTACACCGTCATGGATTGTTTCGTCGTAACCGGGTATGGAGGAAGCCACAGCCGGAACCCCGCATGCCATTGCCTCCAAGAGAACGACTCCCTGGGTTTCCCCGCCCAGTGCCGGGGAGCAATAGACATCACAGCCACAGTAGTAGCGAGGAATTTCGCTCTGTTTTGCTGGACCCACAAACTGAACTGTTTGATTAAGGCCCAATTTCTCCACCAGCGCCCGACTTTTGCGCTCCATGGGGCCTTTTCCGACTACAATAACTTTTATATCCGGTATTGTCTGGCGGATTAGCGGGATTGCGTTAATTAAGACATCTATGCCCTTTCGTTGGTCCAGTCGTCCCAGAAACAGGATTCTGGGGGTGGTTGTTTTTTTCTCGGGAAGTGGCGCGAGCCCGGGGCGAAATCGTTCCAGGTCAACACCTGATGGTATTATCCGGTAATCTCCCGGAATGTACGGTTCAATTGCTGCCCGGGCGCGTTGGGAAATGGCAATCCGACCGTGAATTTTTTTTATGTGGTTGCGAAAAATAAGTTGAAAAAGTTTTTTCCCTCTGGAGTGAATCCGGAATCCGGCGGTAAGAAAGGTAACGACATTAATGGTGTTGCTGTAATGTATTGCCCAGTAGGATATCTCAGGCCAGAAGACGCCGTGGCAATGAATAATGTCAAATTTGTGAGCACGGATAAATTTTGCTATCTGGAATGGAATTCTTAATCCTACCGGCAAGGTGGCATATGAGCGGTTAAGCGGCACAAGGAGAGCCTGTCCGATGCGATGCACCGGAATTTCAACAGCATCTTTTTCGGTCAGGTGTTCAAATTTAGGAAATCTTGTTGTAAGAATGTGAACCTGATGTCCCAGTTTTTTTAAGTTCAGTGCGAGGTAATGGACATGTTCGCTTACACCTGATGGGTACGGTCGATACGCAGCTGATACGATTAGAATGCGGAGTGCTCTATTCAAACCACCTCCTGATAAATAGTTTCAATTTTCCTGGCGATTTTTTTCCAATCAAAATCTTTTGCCCGAAGACGTGCCTCCTGGCCCAGGTATTTCTGATAATCTTTTGACTTAATAACATTAATAATTGCTCGGGCCAGTGCTTGATGGTCCCGGGGGGGCACGAGAATCCCGTTTATTCCATGAGTAATTATCTCATTATATCCAGGGATGTCCGACGCTATTACCGGACATGCACATGCCATTGCTTCAATTATTACGATACCCATCGCCTCGGGGTTAATCGTCGGGGCAACGTATACGGTTGCTCGGGTGTAATAAGACCTTAGTTGGTCATTAGCGACTGGCCCAACAAAACTGACGCTGTCGTTGATTTTCAGTTTATAAACCAGGCTGGTATAGTGGTTTTTCAGTGGGCCAAACCCCACCACGATTAATTTCACGCCAGGAATTTCATTCTTGACCACCAAGAAAGCATTTAATAAAATATTTAATCCCTTACGTTTTTCTAACCTTCCAACATAAAGAATGGCAGGGTCGCCGGCAGGAATTGCTGGCGGGACATCAGGGTGAAATTCATCTATGTCGACCCCATTAGGAATCACATAGAAATCACCCGGGAAGAACATTTCTGCCCACCGTTTACACGCATGGGAAACAGCGATTTTTGCTTTTATTTTTTGGCCCAATTGGTAGAAAAGGCGTTGAAATATGTTTCCAGCATACCTGGGTAAACGCGGAGTTACTGCGTGGAAAGTGACTGCAACCGGTCTATCAGTATAGTGAGCTGCCCAGTAGGCCAGTTCCGGGGGGAATATGCCATGGCAGTGAACGAGGTCGAAGTTATGCTGCTTAAGAAATGAGTTGACTTCTTTCGGGATTCCTAAGGCAAACGGCAGGGTAAATTCCCCCTGAGCAAATTGGAGCCGTAAACCTCGTCCCAGTCTGGTTAACGGCCAGCTGTTGTGTTCGGGGTTTTTAAAACGATAGTTGGTAGTCAGGATATGGACTTCATGCCCTAAATATTTTAACTGGCGGGCAAGGTGATAAACATGTTCACCCACTCCAGAGATATAAGGACGGTAGGCACTGGAAACAAGACAAATCCGCATTTATCCGGTATGGCCAAATCCCCGCTTCCCTCTTTGGGTGGGAGAGAGTTTTTTGCACTTTTTTAGTTCTACTGCTACGGTTCGAGAGAATACAATTTGTGCGATACGGTCACCGGGTTTTATAATAAAATCTTTGTTAGAGATATTGAACAAAATCACTTTGATTTCGCCGCGATAGTCGGGGTCGATAGTGCCTGGACTGTTGAGAACGCCAATTCCGTAATTAAGAGCCCATCCCGAGCGCGCCCGAACCTGTCCTTCAATGCCCGGAGGGATTTCTAACGCGATGCCTGTGCCAACAACTCCGAAACCATGGGCAGGAATCACCGCTTTTTCTGCGGCACAAAGATCAAAACCTGCTGCTTGAGATGTTGCTCGGTAAGGGAGAAGTGCAGCTTTTTTGAGGCGAAGAACCTTTATTTTTGTCATTGCCAATCCGCTTTAAATACCAACCATTGATCCGGATACATTGCGATAATACGATTCAATTCTTTCGCCACTAAATTGGTGAGTTTAACAATATCTTTTTCTTGCTCTCCGGATGGTTCAAAATTAATCGGGCCATAAATTACACCCAGGTAAGGTGGGCGATTGCGTTTCTTCTGTCTCACAAAATAGCCAACCAAAATCGGGGCATTATAACGCAGAGAATAAGCCGCCGGTCCCCTGGGAAACGACCGTTGAGCACTAAACGCCGGACAAAGTATACCCCTGCCGGTCAAATCGCGGTCGGCAACCAGAGCAACCACCCTTCCCTTCTGGAGCGCCTGAATAATCCGATGTCTTTCCGGAATCGGAATAGTCTCCATAGCACAGGCGCTGCGGTAACGGTTAAATGTTTTCATCCAGCCACCCGGAACCGGTTCCACTACCGCAGATAACGGATATCCCAGAGCGGATAGAAAAACACCTGCCAGGTCCCAGTTGCCAATGTGAGCGGTAACAAGAATTACACCTTTATTCCGGGCAAGAGCCGCGTTTAATTTCTTGGGATTTAACTCTCCCAGCCTAGCCACGCGTCTTTTCATTACCGGGATCCGCAAAAGGTCAGCATAGAAGACCGCGAGGTTTCTGAATGCCTGAAGGGCGGTTTTCCTCAGGACGGTATCAGGTGTTTTTGCCCCGAGGATATGCCGGTAATTTTCAATCAGCCGGGAACGTTGTCGCTCGTTGAGTAAGAAAGAAACTGTTCCCAGAAAAGAGGCGATCGGTACAACCAGAAATCTGGGCAGGAGAAACTGCAATAACGTCCCCAGTGGCATTAACCAGGTTAAAGGCGATTTACCTTTTCTTCTGCTCATTTTTCGCAATGGCGATACCCTTTTCAGATGCGGTTTTTGCCAGTTTGTCGGTATATTTGTTTTCCTCCCGGGGGACTAATTTAATCTGAACCTGGGGCATTCGCTGGAGAAGATTTGAAACCCAGGTGTGGAGTTTTTTTAATTCCGGGTTCCGAACTCGATAATCACCTTTTAATTGATAATAAACGAGTTCGGAATCGGTTTGAATAACAACCGGGTGGCGGGGTAGCGATTTAATTTCTTTTAATGCTAATAGCATTGCTTCGTATTCTGCTTGATTGTTCGTTTTTATCCCGATAAAACGGCTGATTTCTTTTAAAACAGTTTTGTCCGGAGCGAGAATTCTGATTCCTATTCCGGCTGGTCCTGGGTTGTGACGCGAAGAACCGTCCACCTCAACAATATACGGTTCTGTTGCCATTTGCGGGAACAGTGATTCTGAGGAAACGGTCAATTTGTTTTTTCTTCTTGCTTCGCTTTTCGGGGGAGTAAAATTCTGCCGCAGGTTTCACAGAGATACAGCTTGTCTTCACGTTCAATCTCCAGGAGCCGTTGGGGCGGAATGGGACTGAGGCAGCCGTTACACCGTCCCTGTTCGGTAGTAGCAATTGCGACCCCGCCTTTGCTTTTCCGGATCCGCTCGTAACGACGCAAAAGGTCTGGAGGCAGGGATTGCAACAATTCCTGGCGTTGCTTTTCCTGTTCGGTAATTGCCGACTCCAGTTCCTTTCTTTCCGCCTCCAGGGCATTAAGTTTAGCCTGGGTTTCTGCCTGTTCTTTTGTCACTTCCTTTTCCATCACCTTCAGTTTTGTTTCCAGTTCGTCCATCTTTTCCATCAAGACAATCATTTTATCTTCAATTTCACTTTTAAGCCGTTTTTGATTTTCAATTTCCTTTAAAAAGGCTTTGTACTGCTCATTGGTCTTTGCAGAATAGAGTTGTGCGGAGTAAGTGGCAAGTTTCTCTTCCGCGGCGCGCAACTCCACTTCAGCAAGTTTATACTGTTTTTTATGTTCGGTTAACCCCTGCTTGGATGACTCAAACTCCTGCTGTTTTCCGGCAAGTTTTTTATTAAGGTCTTGCACCCTTTGGGGGATTTCTTTTAATTTATCATTGAGGATGTTAAGTTTACGGTCAATATCCTGTAGTAGCCATAATTTAATGAAGTTCTCTTTCATTGAGGAAACCGCTGAAATAAACAACCAAGAAAAATGGGCGATACCTGATTTGAACAGGTGACCTCTTGCATGTCAAGCAAGCGCTCTAACCAAAGCTGAGCTAATCGCCCGATTGTTATCAAATAGTCCAAGTTATTCTTAATATATTTAAGATTTTTCTCTTGTCAAGAAACCGCCTATTCGTTATCTTATGGACGGCAGCGATGGAACAGGTGAAAGAAATTTGATATTGTGAAGCAAAAAGTGTCGAACCGAAGCTTTCGGTGGTATTTTCCTTTTTTCGGGAAGTGATAAATTAAATTAGATTCCTTGATGAAACCGAGTGTTAAATCGGAATAGGATTCACAGATTAAATCCCGAGGAAATCCCCTGGTTATGAAAACAGTTAGCTTTTTAGTGGGATTAAAGTTAGCGGATTGGGCAGGATGTTAATTTTATCGGATAATTGCGTTGGCAGTCAGTAATCATGTTAGACCGTATCTCAATTATGGAGCAACCCCTGATACTGCTGGGGGGCTAGCCCCGGGCACGCCCCTTAGCATCTCACGGTTGAATTGTTTTCGTGTATAACTATCGTTAGATAGATGTGTTAGCCGTATGACCGCCATCTAAAACCGCGTTGCTTTTATTAACCCGCTGTTTCCCGCCGGGATGGTAGTCATGCGGTTTCTTCTTGGGTGGGGGATGGTTTTTCTTTAAACTTGCTTTTAATGGTCGTCAGGGTATACTTTTAGCAATGAGCGAAGATTACTGTAACCTGTGCGGGAAACGAAAATCCAACCGTTTTTGTCCAGCCTTAACTCGTTCGATTTGCTCGCTTTGTTGTGGACGGTCTCGGCAAAAGAGTATTGATTGTCCAGATGATTGTGGTTTTTTAATAGCGGGTCGGCGTCAGGCGCTGAGGAAACTGGTCAGTTTTTGGGGCGATGGCGAGTTTGAAATCGCCCAGTTTGAAGTTTTGCATAACTTGCGGTTAGGGTTGATAAAGTCAAGAAATGAGACCCGGCCGCCATTAACCGATGAGGAAGCGCTTACCGCTATGAGTAACGCGGTGGAAACGTTGCGGATTCGCTCCAGCGGGTTAGTGTACGACTTCAAGTCCCCCAATCCGAATGTCCAGCAGACAACCGAAACTATTTTGGAAATTGTCCGGTGGCATGAAACGGGTGAGCGGGGGGTAAAAAAGACCGGGAGGGGAGACCTGCTGCGGTGTTTGCAGTACATCAAAAGACAGTTAAATGCCGCTCGGGAACGGGGAGTCGATTTCTGGGGGCTTATTGAGAATTGTGTGGGGCGGCACTTTGTTACTGCGAACTTGAATTTAATCAAGAACAACACTAAAATTTAACCCAATAAAATACGATGCGAGAGAGACGTTCTCGATTCCGGCCGGCGTGATTAAACCAAAAAGGAGGATGTAGATATGATAAGAAAGAACTTTTTTACCATTACATCTTTAAGTGGATTGGTGCTGGTTTTGTTTGTTTCCCATCCGATTCAGGCGCAGACTGATAGTGCAAATTCAGGTGAAAGTCCTTTCGTGGCGGTGGTGGAACGAGTGCTGCCCACAGTAGTAAACATTTCGGCAGAAAAGACGATAAATCTGTCTCCCGGAAAGATGTTTCCCGGAATAGACGAATTCTTCGAAGAATTTTTCTGGGGTTTGCCATTGCCATCACCTGAACAGCATATAAGGTCGTTGGGTTCGGGAGTCATTATCTCGGCTGATGGGTATATTGTAACCAACAACCATGTGATTGCAGACTACGAGGATATCGTCATCAAATTGGTTGATGGGATGGAGTTTAAGGGGGAAGATGTAAAAGTTGTTGGGCGGGACCCGCAAACCGACCTGGCGGTGATAAAGGTTAACACTAAAAAGCCGCTTCCCACGATAACATACGCGGATCCAGCAACTATTAAAGTAGGTGACTGGGCGATTGCCATCGGGAATCCTTTTGGCTTACAGGGCACGGTAACGGTTGGGATTATATCTGCCAAGGGACGCACCGGTATTCCATTGCCAGAGGGTCCAACCCGGCAGGATTTTATCCAGACCGATGCTGCGATTAATCCGGGTAATTCCGGGGGTGCGCTGGTAAATATTAAAGGCGAATTGATCGGGATTAACACCGCAATTAGTTCACCGGTGGGTGTTAATGTCGGAGTGGGTTTTGCAGTTCCGGTTACCCTGGTAAAATCGGTGACCGAGCAGTTAATCGCCCACGGCAAGGTCATTCGTGGCTATCTGGGGATTAGACCCCAAGTGATAACTGAAAAAATCCGTCAGGCGTTACAACTGAAAGATACTACCGGAGTTCTTATTGGTGAAGTGCTAACAAATACACCAGCAGAAAAGGCGGGGTTGAAGGCGGGGGATGTTATTCTGGCAATTAACGATGAGCCCGTTAATGGTGTGGAGAATTTTCGAAATCGGATTGCTGAGTTTAAACCCGGGACGGAAATTACCTTGACCATTGTCAGAGATAGAAAACAGTTGACTAAAAAGGTAACGCTTGCCGAGTTTCCTGAAGAACCCCAGGTGAGCATTCAGCAAGAAAAGAAGGATTTTAACCGGTGGGGGATTAAAGTAGAAAATTTATCTCCGAGCGAGAAATCAGAGGCAGGTGTTACTAGGGGGGTAAAGGTGGTGGCGGTGGAGCGCGGTGGATTAGCGGAGAAGGCTGGAGTGGAAAGAGGGGATATTATCTTGCGAGTTGGAGATGAAGATATTGAGGACCGGGCAGATTTTGAGCGAGTTGCGAAGAAGTTGGCCAATGCTAAAGAACCGGTTCTTTTATATATTCAGCGCTCCGGACAGCGGATGTTTGTTGCAATTGGACCAGAATGAAAACTATTGACCTTTCAGGAATTTTTGTCAAAATAAACCATTAAAAGGAGGCCTTTAGAGAAGTTTATGGTTATTGATAAACAGATATAATACAGAAAATCACAGCAGTATTCACTTGACAATTTTAGAACGTAGGGTGTTGAATTGTTGTTAAAGGCGGAAATATGCAAGAAACATTAATTCTGGATGGGAAAAAAGTCGCCCGTGCGATAAGGAATGAGTTAAGTAAAAAGGTTGCTGACCTTAAGTCAAAAGGGGTTTTCCCGAAACTGACAATTGTTCTTGTTGGCAATGACCCGCCATCGCTTATCTATGTTGCCAATAAAGAAAAAGCCTGTCAGCAGATTGGTGTAGAAGTAGAAAAATTTCATCTGGCAGCGGATGTTTCCCGGGAAATGGTGAAAGAAGCTATTTGCCGTTGTAATGATGACAAAGGTGTACACGGAATTATTCTTCAGTTGCCCCTCCCCGGCCATCTTGACGCCGATGAACTGATTGAAACAATTAATCCGGAAAAAGATGTGGACGGGCTAACTGCGGCCAATCTGGGAAGATTGCTGCAGGGTAGGCCCAGGTATATTCCGGCTACCCCGGCGGGAATTATAGAATTGCTTGGCCGTTATTCTATAACTACTGCCGGCAGGCATGTGGTAATAGTAGGGAGGGGAGAACTTGTCGGTAAGCCACTGGCCAATCTTTTGCTATTTAAGGGAGAGAGGGGTGATGCAACGGTAACCGTATGCCACAGCAAAACACCGAATCTGGCGGCGATCTGCCGGAGTGCAGAAATCCTTATCGTAGCGGCAGGAAAGCCGGGTTTGATTAATGACAGTATGGTAAATATGGAGACAGTGGTTGTTGATGCGGGGATAAATCGCACCGAAAATGGAATTGTAGGGGATGTTGATTTTAACCGTGTTGCCCCCAAGGTGCGGGCGATTACACCTGTACCGGGTGGTGTGGGTCCGATGACCGTGGCGATGTTGCTTTCTAATACCGTACAGGCAGCAAAAAGGTTAACACAACGACCGTGAAAGATTTAAATTCTGTTACCGCAGATTTTCTAAAGGTGCTTAATGCCCGGCAGAGGTTAATTAATGCTGAACTGGAGAAACTTCTTTCTAAGGTTCACGAGATTTCTCCGACTTTGCTTGCGGCAATGCGTTACGCAGTTCTTTCTCCGGGAAAGCGGCTTCGTCCGATTCTGGCTTTAGAAAGTTTTCGTGCCTGCGGAGGGAAGAGGCGCAGCTGGATTATGCCGTTTTGCTGCGGGATAGAATTAATTCACACCTTTTCTCTTATTCACGATGATTTGCCGGCGATGGATGACGATGATTTCCGGCGGGGACAACCCACTTTGCACTGTAAGTTTGATGAAGCAACGGCGATTCTTGCTGCTGATGCCCTTTTTGCCCTGGCGTATGAAACATTTACTATCAGTTCGGCTCCGTCGGAAAATAGAATTAAGGCAATTGCTGCAATTTCGCGAGCAGTGGGGCCAGAGGGTATGACAGCCGGGCAGATGCTGGACATTAAACGCGCTGCTAATTTTCAGCATGTTGCCCGGTTGAAGACCGCAGAACTAATTGCCGCATCTTTAGAGGTCGGGGCGATTATTGCCGGGGCTCCGGAGTTATTACAGAAAAGATTGCGGCGCTTGGGTTTGATATTGGGCATCCTTTTCCAATTAACTGACGACATTCTGGATCGGGAGCAAGATGCGCGGATTAGTGCAATTAATAACAAACGCTACTATCAAATCCAGAAGTTGATAGTGACTATGTCCGACCGCGCAAAGAGAAGTTTATCGGAACTGGGACCGCGCTTTTCTTTTCTTGCTCAATTTCCGGAATTTATTCTAAAGCGTAAGGGGTGAGATGGCAATTATCGAGCGGGTTGACTTTCCTGACGATTTAAAAAAGCTGCGCCTCACCGAGTTGAACCAACTAGCGCAGGAAATTAGAGATTTGATTATCAATACAACCGCCCAAACAGGTGGGCATCTTGCTCCGAACCTCGGTGTGGTGGAATTAACCATTGCATTACATTATGTATTCCACACCCCTGAGGACCGGATTGTATGGGATGTAGGACATCAGTGTTACACTCACAAAATTCTTACCGGACGAAAAGAGCGATTTCATACTCTGCGACAGCACCGGGGCATCGCTGGGTTTCCAAAACGCAGCGAAAGTATTTACGATGTATTTGATACCGGTCATTCTGGTAACTCCATATCTCTGGCACTTGGTTCTGCTACCGGAGACCGATTGCTGGAAAAAAGACCGCGCTATAACATAGCCGTGATTGGCGACGGCTCAATTGGGAGTGGAATGGCACTTGAGGCGCTGAATCATGCCGGGGCATTAAAACAGGATATTATAGTTGTTCTGAACGACAACGAAATGTCCATCGCTCGTTCTACTGGTGCGATTGCTGCATATCTTAACCGAATGATTACAGGTAGAGTTTATAATCGATTACGGGATGATGTGTGGCTATTACTCGGGCACTTACCCCGAAATATCGGTGAACATGCTCGTGTGGCTGCCAGAAAGATCGAGGAGGGGTTAAAAAACTTGATCACTCCCGGCGTTCTTTTTGAAGAATTTGGATTCCGTTATTTAGGTCCGGTGGATGGTCATGATATTAAAGGGCTGATTGAGATCTTCCGGAGAATAAAACAGTTGAAGGGACCAATACTGGTCCATGTTGTTACCAAAAAAGGAAAAGGATACGCGCCGGCTTTGAAAGAACCGGAATATTTTCATGGCGTTGGTCCGTTTGATGTTGTTACCGGTCGGATAAAAGAAAAAGTGCAATGTACATTTACCGGCACGTTTGGCAAAAAACTTGTAGAATTAGCTGAAAAAGACAAACGGATTGTGGCTGTTACGGCGGGAATGTGTTTGGGAACCGGGCTGGCACAGTTTCGAGAAAAATTTCCGGAGCGTTTTTTTGATGTTGGCATCTGCGAGCAACATGCGGTAAGCTTTGCTGCTGGGTTGGCGCAAAGTGGATTGCGACCGGTAGTTGCGATTTATTCTACTTTTCTTATGAGGGCAATTGACCAGATCCTTCAGGATGTTTGTTTACAAAAACTGCCGGTTGTTTTTGCTGTTGACCGGGCAGGCGTGGTAGGAGAAGACGGACCAACTCATCATGGGAATTACGACCTGTCTTATTTAACAATGTTGCCCGGGATAACAGTTCTTGCGCCACGCGACGAGGTCGATTTAGAATTGATGTTAGAGTTTGCGCTAACCAGACATTCCGCTCCGATAGCATTGCGGTACCCGAGGGGAGGAAGTAATTTTTGTTGGCAGCGGGACAGGCGAGTTCCGATTGAATTGGGGAGAGGAGAAATATTATGTGAAGGTAAAAACGGCGCGGTTCTGGCGATTGGGAGTATGGTAAACTACGCCCTAAAAACTGCAGAGTTCCTGCGAGAAAAAGGAGTCTGCATAACAGTGGCGGATGCGAAATTTGCTAAACCGGTTGACGAAGATTTAATTGCCCGGCTCGCCAGTATAAATGGGAGATTAATTACTATGGAGGAGAACACTTTGTTGGGTGGATTTGGCAATGCGGTAAGTCTGGTTCTCGAGAGAAAGAATTTATTCTGCAAGTTGCGCAGATTGGGATTGGATGACGTCTTTATCCCTCATGGACCACGAGTAAAACTGCTTGAAGAACAAGGTTTTGAGATTGCAAGGTTGGAGCAGATTTTTTTAGACTTTTTCAGCGATGCGGGTTGATATTAGAAGAGCGATCTTGCAGTTGATGCTACTTCCATCTTTTATATTTGGTGCTTACACACTACTGGAAAAGCCCCGTGTTATTCCAAGGGTTGACCACGGGTTGGGAGTGGTTTTTCTAGAAAAATGGCAGGGCGACCTCTATTTGGGTATCGAAAAGGTAGTGCCTATTAGTGAGTACCTTGGTTATTCTATTAAAGAGGCGGTTTTGGAGGCATGGCAAAAATCGGCGCAAAAAGTAATGCGGCAACGGGAATTAGCAGCCGAACCCACAGGCCTAATTCCTGATATTGAGCTGCCCAAGTTGCCAGTGTTAGGGGAGGGATCAAAAATAGATATTGCGGGAAGTGACCGGATTACCCTGGGGGGAAGTAGAACGGTTGTTAAGGGCGCCACCCGAACTTTGGGGGGACAGAGTCCTTTTCCCGAATTAAAAATGGAGCAGCAACTCGCAATAAATGTGAATGGAACAATAGGCGAGCGAACAAAAATAACTATCGACCACAATTCCGAGCGAGAGGAACAACAGAATAAAATTAAACTTCAATATACGGGAACAGAGGACGATGTCGTCCAATCAGTTGAGTTAGGTGATACCCGTTTGGACATCCCGGGAACTATTTTTACTGGCGACCTACCAGTGCGTCAGGGACTTTTCGGTATTTCCGCAAAAGGTAAAGTGGCAGGTGCAGATGTTTATGCAATTGCATCAAGAGAAGGGTCTCAGAGTCAAAGTCAAAGTTTTACCGGTAAACGTCGAGTAATGGTTGACACTATTTGGGACATCGATTTCGTTCAGCGCCGCTTTTTCCGTCTGCCCAATGTGGATACCAACGAGAGGCTTGTTGGTCTTCGCGTTTACATCGATGATCGCAATTCCGGAAACAATCAGGCAGCAATTAAGGCAATTGCTACAGTGTTTCCTGACAATCCAGATTCTATCCCCGGTAATAGTGGTTGGTGGAGTTACGACCGGACGGGAGGCGATTTTGATTTAAAAACTCCGGGCGTTGATTACATAATCCAGCCGGGGAATGTGCTTGAGTTTTTAACTGCCATTGAAAGAAATTATATAATCGGGGTGGTAATCTACAAAGAGAACGAGACTATCGGAGGATATAATTGGCGCGACTCGCTTGTCTTGTGTATGCTTAAACCTGAAGTTACTGATTCTTTGTCTCGCACTTGGGATTTGCACCTGCGCAATACCTATCAACTTCGTCAAAGTGAAGTAAAGTTAAATACTGTGTCAATCTATCGTTATAACCCTCAGGGTCAAAATTATGATTACGAAACCGATTCTTTAAACCCTAATTTTGGCATTAAATTTGTTCAAATTTTGGGGTTGGACCCGGATGGTGACGGGAAGGTGGATTACCCGCAATTTGAGGGGAAAACTGGCATTATCCGATTTCCAGAGCAGAAGCCATTTGCCTCAGCGGCACTTTCATTAAAAGACTCTATTATTTACAAATTGGACCCCAGTGTTTTACCCCCTGGCGAAGGGAGAAGATATTTTATTCTCGTTTCCTACTATACGAGCACCGAAACATATTATCTTGGGCAGACAGATATTATTGAGGGGTCGGAACGGGTTTTTGTTAATGCCCAACAAAAAACACGCAATAGCGATTATACAATTGATTATAAAACAGGCATTTTGACATTTTTAGTTCCTCTTCCTCCCGATGCGGATGTTAATGTAACATTTGAATATCAACCCTGGTTTTCTCTTGCTCAAAAGTCTTTAGTCGGCAGCAGGTTGGAATGGTCGTTTCTTGATAATGGCAAGTTGGGGTCTAGTTTTTTCTATCGAGATGAAGGGGTTCGCGAGGAGAAGCCCATCCTTGGTTCCGAGCCATTTCAGCGCACTATTATTGAATCCGACATTTCTTACCGGGCTACATCGGATAAACTAACCGCTTTTCTTGACCGTCTTCCATTGTTATCAGCACAGTCTCCATCGCAATTTGATTTTAAAACAGAAGGTGCGGTTTCTTTGTCTAATCCCAATACCCGTGGAATAGTCTATCTTGATGATTTTGAGGGAACGACGATTACTCGGGAAATTTACAATACCGCGATGCTGTGGTCATTTGTGTCAGTCCCGGTAGGAAAGGATACCGCTACTTTTGCTCGAACTCCATTAAGATGGAACAACCCTGCAGTAAAAATCCGTAAAGACAGTGTCTTTGGCCCCAATATCGGGGACGAGGCCAGCGAAACGCAGGAGGTCTTGCGTATTTTCTTTGCACCAGATAATACATTATCCTGGGCGGGAATGATGCAAAGTCCTCCCGGAGCCCAAATTGGAATGAATTTTGTAGATATGGAAAATTTAGAGATAATTATCCGTTCTCGTCGTGGGAGGGGGAATATTCATGTTTCTGTAGGGATGGCTATAGATGAAGATGCACCCCGGAGGGACAGAAATGGAATGATTCGTGGTTACAACGGAGTTCTTGATACCGAAGACAAAAATGGTAATGGGGTCCTTGACGAATGGGAAGATACAGGTCTGGATGGAGTAGCAGGGTTGGATTCTCTCTGGACGGCGGGTTCCGAGGATGAGGGCAATGATGATTATGACCCGGTTATTAACCCCCAAGGGACCGAAGGAAACCGTCGTTTAGATTCTGAAGACCTGGATGGAAACGGATTTTCCCGCTACAATCACTATTTTGAATACACAATACCCCTTGGTGATGAACGAATCTCTGTTCCACTTTTTAATGGGTGGAGGCTTTACCGAATTTCGTTACGTGACAGTAGTGTGGTTAGAAAGGTTGGAACACCGAAATGGGAAGATATCCGGGTTATTCGTCTGTGGATGGATGGTTTTGATGGTGCCGATACATTGGAGGTATACTCTTTTCAGTTTGTTGGTAGTAAATGGCGTAACCCGCAAATCGTTGATTCTTCCGGCAACCGTACTCCCCCGGGGGATACATTGGAAAAAGCCTGGATAGGGCAGGTTTCTCGCAAGACTGATACTACTTATACCTCTCCATTTGAATTAAAAAGGGACATAACCGGTAAATTGGAAACAGAGGCTGCGTTACTTTTCGGATATAAGAATCTCGCCGCTTATCACCAAGCTTTTGTTACTAATGTCAGCAACATTGCGGAAGACTACCGAGAATACGAGCAATTGCGTTTTTATGTTCACGATGACGGCAATGGGCTTGAATGTATTTTCCGTTTTGGTTCTGATTCCGCTAATTTCTACGAGTTTAAAGCACCAATCGCGTCGGGAAAAATGGTTCCCTGGGGGGACGGAAAATGGTTTGAATTTATAATCCACCTCGACTCGCTTCCCATTCTTAAGCTCTATCGCGATTCCCTGAATATAGCCAAAGAGTCGTTATATACGCGGGACTATCCCGGATATTCCTGTGGGGTCAAGGGGGTGCCCTCTCTTGGTGGTATTCGCTGGACAGTGCTGGGAATTCGTAATCCTAAACCCCAGGTGCTAACAGGAGCAGTGTGGTTTAACGATATTCGACTAATATACCCCAAAAAGGAACCGGGTTATGGATTTACCGCCCAGACAAGTATTCAACTGGCAGATTTTATTTCGGCGGGACTGCGTTATTCTTATTCCGACCCTAATTTTCGTAGATTTTCTGAAGGACGAGGGGTTAAGACAGGTGGGTTCGGGCAAAACCTTAGTACCAATGTTAGCGTAAATTTAGACCGTTTACTGCCCAGAGACTGGAAAATTAATGCACCCCTTTCTTATTCTTTCGCACGTCAACACAGTTTACCAAAGTTTTCTCCTCTTTATTCTGACTTGCGGTTAGTTGCGGAGAATGCCAAGAAGATTCCCAGCAGCGGGTGCAATCAAGAAATATCATTAACTAATCTGTCTAAGCAAAAGTCAACCAATAAATTATTAAACTATACTGTAGAGGCAATGAATTTTTCTTGGAGTCGCAGGTGGGCTAGTAGCCACAATTATCCGTTTGATGATTCCAGCAATAGCACAGCATGGCGACTGGGGTATGGGGTAAATCCAGATTTCAAAATTACTTTAGGTAAAGATAAAGAACTTTATCCTCTGCCTCGCGATGTTAGGTGGGGAATTACCCGAGAATATCGCACCAGTATCAGATGGGACACAGTGAGGGTAGACACAGTAAAGGGAAGCGGACTGGCAGGTGATTTTAATATTGGATTTTCTCCCATAGAAGATTTGACTTTTGAGTATGGCTGGGATTCCGAAAGAGATTTTTTGGTCTCTAATCCCGATAGGCTATTTGCTATCCCTATTGGTACCGAAGCCAGTAGAAGTGAAAATTTTGGGGTTTCATACGAACTGGATGTCGGGGAAATTTTAAATCCGTCTATCGAGTTTACAGGAGAATATAATCACGAACGCCCTAAATCTGGCTATAATTATGTGGATTATCTGAATATAAACAACTCGAGTGAGTTGTCACTAAACACCACATTGGAGCTGGGAGAATTACTTGAGAGGCTTGATAGAACATTGAATACTGCCGCGACTGGTAAACGAACTAATTTCCCTAACCGTCCTGGGGATAACCAGGCAAGAGGGCGGAAATTAAACGGAAATGCAAAAGAAGAGGAGGTAGAAGACACGGACTCTGCATCCGCAGAAGAATCTACAGGAGCTGTTAGCCGAGATTTATCAGGGTCATCATTCTCTATTAGTAAACTCAAGATGGTGATTGAAGAGTTAGCAAGGAATATTGAACCATTTGATGTGAGTTACACTATTTCCCGTTCCAGTGAGTATTTGGGGTTGAGAGGGAGTATTCCTTGGCATTACCGCTTAGGACTTGTTGATACATTTTCTCTGGATAGTATTGCTATTACCAGACGCAGAACCAGAGACTTCGATAATAATCTAAGATTTTCGACAGGTGGTGGTTACAAAAACTTTTCTGTCCGAATGAGTTATGACCTTAATTGGGGGAAAAATAGAGCCCTCGTTGGCACAACTGCCGATCGAAGTTTAGTCTGGCCTAATTTGAGCTTAAATATTAATAAAATCCATGGGTTGTTTGCTGCCCTTGCGACTGATTCTCGTCTCTCATCTAATTATAGACGTACACATAGTATTAGAGGAGAACTAATTCCCGTTTCTCCCGGGAGAGAAACGCTGGCATTTTTAGGAAGAAACGCAATACTTGCTCAAGATTTTTCTCCTTTACTTTCTTGGCAAACTACATGGAAAAAAAGAATTTCTACTAACGCCAGTATAAATTATAACCATACAAGTAATATTTCTTATTTAAGTGGGAGTGGAATCCGCCGGAGTAAAATTGATACCAAAACCCGTGCGGCGGATTTTTCGCTTTCTTATTCATTTTCAGCCCCTCAGGGGTTGAAAATTCCGTTTTTACAGAGGGTGCGATTTTCCTCCGACCTTAGCGTTTCCTGGCAATTGCGGTATTCGCAGACGCTTCGCGAGCAGGCTGTTTGGACTGAAGCAGGCGAGGCAACAATTGTTCCCCAACAAAGAGATAATGCTATCGGAACTAATTTAGGTGCTTCATACCGTTTTTCTCGAACCATTGAGGCAGGTTTGAATACTGGTTATAGTTATAACCGTGGGATTACTGGACTTACCACTCAGCGGACAGATGTAAATATCTGGTTGTTACTTCGATTTTAATACAATGAATACCAAGGAGAAAGTAGCTATTATTTTTTTAGGGGTTGCCCTGATAATTGGAATGGGAATAAATTTATTTAATAAATATAAACTTCAAAGACTCCGCGCGAGTTCCGTCTGTTTAGAGCTAGAAAATAATTCACTCCCTGATAGTGCACTTGATATCAATCAAGCTACTGCAGAACAACTACAAGCGCTACCTGGAATTGGACCGGTTCTTGCTCAGAGAATTGTTTCTTACCGGGAAAAAACTGGGGGGTTCAAAAGCAAAGAGGAGCTGCTTGAAGTAAGTGGAATCGGGCAAAAACGTTTTCAGGCAATCCGGCAGCTAATAAAATGTACTTCAAGATAATAAAGTAAAGAACCTCAGGTGAGCCCAAAGTTGAATTAAAAGTCTATTGGACGATAGTGGAGACCAAATAATATGATGTAAGCAGCGGGTGTGTATGGTGGTGCAGTTGCTGGGACATAGTATGAAGAAATTGCAGTTTTTCTTTAATGGCTGAAATTTTTAGATTGCTAATAGAAGAATGAATAAATTGGGGAAGATGGGAGAGACCAATTTTGGCTCTCAGGGTGTTCCGATAGATAAAGATGGCTGTGCTCACTGCAGGAAGTAGGGAGCTGCGGTCAATTTCTTCAATGACATCCGGAATAGAATTTTCTTTGTTTTCTTCTGTTAATAACTTCAATATTGGGGGAAAGAAAAAATCGTCCAAGTTTTTTATGGCCGTGATTGCTTTGCCCAAAGAGCCTTCAGCAACGGTAGCAGCAAATTGGGCATCCTCTTCGCCAACATGGAAATTATTTTTCAGATAGCTAACTATTTCTGAGTGTGAAATATTGGCGAAGCGAATTAGACGGCAGCGTGACCTTATTGTTGAAAGAAGCAATTCTCGATTAGTAGTGGTAAGAATAAACATAGTGTCAGGAGGGGGAGCTTCAAGAGTTTTTAAAAAGGCGTTTTGTGCCTCGATAGACATCTGGTGAGCGTTAAGTATTATGAAAATACGGTTTTTTGCTTTTAACGGGGGTTTAGCGGTTTCTGTTTTAATCCAGCGTATCGCTTGAATACTAATCTGATGTTCGGGAGAAATAGTCGGTTGTTGCTTGCCTAAAATAAAATTCTCAGAGATTTTTGACATTTCCTCAAATACCCTTTCCGGTGTTATTTCCTGACTTTGAGATGGGGAGCGTATAGGAAGGATAACCCTGATATCTGGGTGCGTGAGACGGGCAATTGCTTTGCAATTGGAACAGGCGTTGCATGCTTTTCCAGGGGTATTTTCACAGTTTATATCTTGAGCCCAATGGAGTGCTGTAGTTCTTTTCCCGACCCCCCGTTGTCCAACAAACAGTAACGACAGTTGTTCTTGGGTGGCACTGAACCGTTTTAATATTCTGCAGACGGAGTGCTGTCCAATTATATCGTTGAGTCCCATCCTTATGGCCCCGAAGCAAGATAATCGAGGGGATTAAGCGGCTTCCCTTCTTTTCTTATCTCAAAATGGAGATAGTCATCTACAGTTCCAATGAGTTTGTTTGCATAAACCTCCGCACCTACTACTGTATTGATATCGGAGAGGTTGGCATAGAGCGTATAATACCCACCGCCATGGTCGATAATCACCAAATTACCGTAACCGATAAAGCGGTCTGCGTACACAACTTTCCCCGGGGCAATGCTGAATACTTCGCCCGAGCCTGATGGTTTGATGTCAATGCCTAAGTTATTGGTTTTTGTACGATACTGGGGGTGGGTATGCAAGCCGAATTTGGCGATTACCATTCCCTTAATTGGCCAGGGGAGTTTGCCTTTTTGGTTTTCAAATAAATGTAGTGATGTGTCAGATACAGGAATAGAAGCAATTAAGCTATCAACCAGTTTGTGGAGTTTTACGCTCCTTTCCTGCAGTTCCTCTTGGATGCGCAAATTGGTTTCTTTCTCTTTCCGAATTCTCGCGAGTAATTGAGACTCTTCTTTCAGGTTCTCTTCGAGTTCATGCTGCCTTACCTGTGCTTCATTTTCCAACTGATTAAGATTGGTTAGTGCGTTAACAAGGGTTTGATGTTTTGTCTGGAGTTGATGCTTCAAATTTGATAGTTCATTTATAAGTTCTCGGTCTTGTCGGGTAATGAAACGGAGCATCTGTGCTCGTTTATAAAATTCCGGAATATTTTTACTAGTAACAACCATTTGGATTCCAGATATACGAGAATACTTGTAAATGGCGATTAATCTTTTTTTAAAGATTTCTTGACGCTGTTTTATCTGACTGTCTATCGTCACTATTTGAGCCTGAAGTTCCTCTATTTCCTTGTTACGACGGTATATTTGATTCTTCAATTCATCAATCGTTTTTTTTGTGAGGGCAATCTTTCTTTGGATGGCATCAAGACGGTTGAGACTTATCTCTTCCTTCTGGGCTAGTTCTGTGATTATTGCCTTATATTTTTCCAACTTAATTCTAATCGAATCTAACTTTTGTTGATATGTTTTGATAGAATCCTGAATATTACCAACTTGCGCATAAACACATTCACCTAATAAAAACCCGCTCAGCATTGATATCCAGAGTAGATTGTAAATAGAGATGGTGCGATGTTGCATATTACCACTATTAACCCAACTTAGATTTTCTAAATTTCGGATGATGTTTACCCGGAACTACAAATAGAGTTGATGGGATTCGGTTTAATGCGAGCAATGCTCCGGCGAGTCCTAACAGGACGCCCAGGGCTGCATTTCCTGCAAGAAACGGTAGCGGATAAAAGATCGGGGAAGGAATAAATATTTTGATTATCCGATAAATGATAAACAGAAAGACAAAAGAGAATAAACCTCCCAGTGCTCCCTGAATGCATCCTTGAATAAGAAACGGAGTATGTATTGCAATGCGAGTGGCACCCACCAATTCCATTATTTGTATTTCTTCGGAACGGTTTAAAACGGCGTTCTCAATTGTCTGGAAAATAATAAAAAGTACAGAAATTACTATAATTACCAGCAATGTAATATCGATAATTACCGCAGTTTTAAACGCCTGGTTTAATTGACCAATAAATTCTTTCCCCGACCATACTTCGGTTATTCCAGGGAGGAGGAGTAGTTTTTGTTCGAGAATATTCACCTGCTCGGGGGTCGTATAACCAGCATGAAGTTTAATTCGGAGCGAAGCGGGGATGGGATTTTCATCTAAAAGCGCCAGAACAGAACTGTCGGGTCCCAGGTCGTAACGCAATTTTTCAATCGCCTCCTCCTGGGGAATAAAACGCACTTCCGCTACTCCGGTGATACTCGCTATACGCCTCTCCAGCATTTCTAAACCATAATGGTCTTGTGTTAGTTCAGTGTCAATGAATGCGTAAATTTCAGCAAATTCACCGGAGGATTTTACTAAACTCATAATATTTAAAGTTACCATTATAAATAACGAGAGAACAAGCAGGCAGATGCTTTGAACAATGCAGGAAAGAACAAATTGGTCGCGGTTCCTGGTTATAGTTCTAAAACTTTCTTTGAGGAGGTATGCGAAATTCATTTAATTAACACTCGGTTATAATTCATCTCGTATTACTCGTCCTGCGTCTAAAGTAATACGGCGCCTCGTTGTTCGCTCTGCTAAATCAGCATCGTGAGTAGCCATTATCACCGTTGTTCCCTGATAATTAATATCTTTTAGGATGTTTAAAATATCTTCCGCCGCCTTGGGGTCGATATTGCCGGTTGGTTCGTCAGCAATTATAATGTCTGGCGATTTTACTAATGCCCGAGCAATGGCGACTTTTTGTTGCTCGCCACCCGATAGTTCATAGGGATAGGAATTTTTTTTATGACTCATCCCTAATTGATTTAGGGTTTCCTGAATTTTAGCGGGGATCATATCCGACTGGGTGTTTATCGCCCGCAGGACAAATTCCAGGTTTTCGTAAACTGTTCTTTCGGGAAGGAGACGAAAGTCCTGGAAGATGATTCCCAGTCTTCGCCGTAAAATAGGAATTTCTTTTTCTTTCATCGTCAGCAGGTCATAACCCAGGACTTTGATTTCGCCGGCATCAGGTAATTCCTGGCGATAAAGCAAGCGGAGTAAAGTTGTCTTTCCTGCTCCGGTAGCACCGAGGAGAAACAGAAAGTCACCCTGATACACCGTGAGGTTAATATCCGTGAGCGCAGGCCAATCGCCCTGATAGTATTTAAAAACGCCGGTAAGCTCGATGATCGGCGTAACCGAGGTCACAACCGGAGCGGTATTTTGTGTCTCAACTGACATACCACTTAACGAGAGTGTAACAGGCAGCTAATCCATCCCGCCAACCAATCTTTTTGCCGGAAGTTCGCCCGACATAGCGAATAGGAATTTCTACGATTTTACATCTGTAACGCAGTAGTTTTGCGGTGATTTCCGGCTCGATATCAAAACGATTTGCTTTCAGGGCGATATTCCGGAAAACATTTCTTCTTAAAACTTTGTAACAGGTTTCCATATCAGTAATTTTCCCTCCAAAAAGGGCATTAGTCAAGAATGTTAAAAAGATATTTGCTATTTTACTGGAAATGATAAATTTTCCCTTGCCCCGGAACCGGGAACCAAAAACTGCTGCCACCCGTCTATCCGAGAACGGTGCGAGTAATCGACCATACTCATTGGGATCGTACTCCAGGTCAGCATCCTGAATAATTACTACATCCCCGGTGGCGTGAAGGAGCGCGGTCCGAATTGCGGCACCCTTTCCTTGATTTCTTTTATGAGTGATTAATTTTATTCCTGAAATTGTCCTGAGCAAATGAGGTGTCCGATCCGATGAGCCGTCGTCTACTACTATTATTTCTTTCTCAACAGGTACTGACTGGACCTTGTTTATTATCTCCTGGACGGAATCTTCTTCATTGTAAACCGGGATAATTACCGAAACTAACATACTTCAATTGCTGGTTTTTTCATCATCCAGAGGCAACGGATTACCTTTAGCCCCAGCAAAGCATCGCTAACAGGTCGGCAGCGGGTGCGACAAGAGGAAAGAAAATCCTGACAGAGTCGGGTTAGGGGGGAGGCGTGCGAGATAATACCACCGACCGGCTCTACGGCAACGATCGTTTTCTTCGTACCGACGACCTTAAACCACCGTTGGAATGGTGGACTTTGCCATTGAACTTCTCCGGTAAATAAAACTCCATCCGGAAATTGCATTTCATAAATGGCGTGGTCGCAGGTTATTTCTTTTACAGCAGCTGAGAAGGGTTCTCCGGCAAGAGATATTGCCATTGCAACATCATGGGGGGCAAGGTCCCACAAGATATCCCCCCCGGGTTTACCATTTGATGAACGGAATGCCTCCAATCGCATTATTTTCCCTGCTACCCCTTGCTGAATTTGGTGTCTTAAAATCTCAAATTCAACGCTGTAGAGAGAGGTGTGTCCTACTGATAGGATTAGATTTTGTTTCTGGCTTAACCCGGTCATCTCTTCTGCATGTTCAGGATGTAGAGCCATTGGCTTTTCCACAAGGACATCCTTTCCCTTTCTTAACGCCTTGATTGCAAGTTCATAGTGAGTGTGGTCCGGGGTTGCGATAATTACTGCCTGAACATCTGGGTTATCCAGAATAACATCAAATGAGACAAAATGTATCTTTTCATAGTAACCAGCAGGGATAGCGTTTCTTATATCTGCAACGAACAGTTTCGCATTATTAAGGGAACAAATGGTTTTTAGGTAATTTTTGCCCCATTTACCCAGGCCTACGAGCCCGATACCCAGGCTTTTCATAATAAGGGGTGCTTTTTAAACCAGTTAATGGTTCTTCGAACTCCGTCCTCGAGACTGATTTTCGGTGTCCAATCCAGCAGGGTTTTTGCTCGAGTGATATCAGGGCATCGTTTCTGGGGGTCGTCCTGAAGTCCAGGGTAAAATTTAATCGGGCTGGAGGATCGGGTTAAATTTTTTACCAGCCGGGCAAATTCAAGAATGGTGAACTCTTCGGGATTTCCCAGGTTGATGGGGAAGGGCTCATTGAATTTTATTAATTTATACAGCCCGTCTATCATGTCAGAAACATAACAAAAACTGCGTGTCTGGAGTCCGTTGCCATAGATAGTAAGAGGTTTTCCAGTAAGCGCCTGGTAAATTAAATTTGGAACAACCCTGCCGTCATCTATTTTCATTCTGGGACCATAAGTGTTGAAAATTCTTGCAATTCGGACAGGGAGTTTGTATAAGCGGTAATATGTCATCACCAGGGTCTCACCGTAACGCTTGGCTTCATCATAGACCGCACGCGGACCGACTGGATTAACATTTCCCCAGTAGGACTCCTTTTGTGGGTGTTCTGCCGGGTCTCCGTATACCTCGGAGGTTGATGCCTGAATAAAAATTGCTTGTTTTGTCAAAGCGAGGTCCAGTAAATTTTTCGTTCCCACCGCGCCGACATTGAGAGTTTCGATGGGTAACGCCATATAATCTTTCGGGGAAGCCGGCGAGGCAAGATTAAATATTACATCAATCCTTCCGGGAATATGTAATTGCTGGGTGACATCTTTATTTATGAATTTAAATCCCGGATGAGCATTTAAATGTTTGATATTAACTACACTGCCGGTAATAAGATTGTCGACACAAATTACTCGCCATCGGCGCTTAAGGAGGTATTCACACAAATGAGAGCCGAGAAAGCCAGCACCACCCGCTACCAGGGCGATTCGCCTTAATTTAGCCGGACGCCGTTTCTCCACACTACCTGCCCATTCCAATATAGGTAAAACCGAGGCTTTCCAACCGGGCGCGGTCATAAATGTTGCGACCATCACAGATTATTGGTAAGCGCATCCTGGATTTAATCCGTGCCAAGTCCAGTTTTTTAAACTCATCCCATTCAGTTACAATGGCAAGTAAATCGGCATTCTGAGCCGCTTCCTCCGCGCTGTTGCAGAGTTCAATTTCCGGGAAGATGCGCCGGGCGTTTGCCATCGCCTGGGGGTCGTAAGCCCGGACATTAGCACCTTCGGCAAGTAATGCTTTTATTATGTCGATTGAGGGCGCAAAGCGCATATCATCGGTATTGGGTTTGAATGATAACCCCAAGATGCCGATGTTTTTGTTTTTCAAATTCCAGAGTGCTCCACGAATCTTCTGGACAAACCTTTGCTTGGTTGCTTCGTTGATCTTTTCCACCTCTTTAAGCAGTTGAAAGTCATAGCCCAGTTTTTCGGCAATACGGATAAAGGCACGCAGGTCCTTGGGGAAACAGAACCCGCCGTAGCCAACTCCGGCATCAAGAAACGCCCGGCCGATTCTTTTGTCCATACCGACACCATCGGCGACGAGCTGGACATCAGCACCGACCGCTTCACAGAGGACGGCGACCGCGTTTATAAAAGAGATCTTCATCGCAAGAAACGCATTAGATGCATGTTTAATTAATTCGGCTGATGCGATATCGGTGACGATTATGGGTGCGTTTAACGGGCGATAAATTTCGCACATTATTTCCCGGGCACGTTCGGTCTCGACACCGATAACTATCCGGTCAGGATAAAGAAAATCCTTAACCGCGGAACCTTCTCTTAAGAATTCCGGGTTGCTGGCAACATCAAACTGGACATCTGCCCGACAGTAACGTTCTACCGTTTTTCTAATCCACGAGCCGGTCTGAACTGGAACGGTAGATTTTTCGACGATTAGCCGGTAGTCATCCATATTAGCAGCAATGTCCTGGACAACATTTTCAACATAGGTCAAATCTGGTTCGCCGTTTTCTAATGGCGGGGTCCCCACCGCAATAAAACAAACTGTGCTCTCTTTTACTGCTTTCTTTATTTCGGTGGTAAAAAAGAGTCTTTTGGCGTTTACGCCTTCGTCGATTATTTCCTTAAGCCCGGGTTCGTAGATGGGCATTATCCCGCGGTTTAGCATCGCGACCTTTTCGGCATTATTATCTACACAGATGACCTGGTGTCCGATTTTAGCCAGACAGGCGCCGGATGTCAGTCCTACATAACCAGTGCCAATGACAGCGATTTTCATAGTAAACATATAATAATATAGTTTAACCTGATAAGTCAAGGAAACAATCTGGTTGCATCAGGTGGTTGCTATTTGATTATACCTGTCCGAAAATACCGCTGTGGTCTTGTTCTTGTGGTTAACCGCCATTAAATCAGATGATTATTTTATAAGGGGATGACATCGGGCAATCAAGTATGATATTCTGATAATAAAATATCATAATAACATTACCGGGTGTTTACCGAGATAAAATCGGGTTTATAGATGCGATTAACCCGGGTAAGGCGATCATTGGGAAGTGCCGGGTAGTAAATGGGATAAACTGTCAATTTGATTCCCGGATGAAGTCCGGCTCTGGTCTGGAAGTTAACTTCCGGGCAAGCCCCATTACTGTCCCGGGGCTAGCCCGGGGCATGCCCCCCGATAATAATTTTTTAGTGCGCTTATCAGTATAACTATCGACAGATAAATTGGTTAAGCGCTATTATTCCTCAGAACGATGTCGTGCTCTTTGTTATTATGAACCCTGAGGTAAAAATTTAAGGAAGGACCATTTTAAAAATAACGATATTTTGAACCATTTTGCGCCGCGGTTTTACTCATTGGCAAGCCTCTGGAGTTCGGCAAGCAGGTTTAACGCTTGAAGCGGTGACAGTTCATTGATGTTTAAGTTGCGTAGTCGAGAGATGACCGGATGAATATGTGGACGCTCGGCAGCAACAGGTAAATCTGATGGCTCGGCGAGGAGGGAGAAATTAAACTGTTCTTCCTGTTGCCCTAATTGGACAAGTAAATCTTTTGCCCGCTGGATGACCGCATAGGGGAGTCCGGCGAGTTTTGCCACGGCAATCCCGTAACTTTTGTCTGCGGGTCCGGGATGGATCTTCCGCAGGAAAATTACCTCTTCGCCACTTTCCCGCACAAGAAAGCTATAATTTTTTACCCTGGGGAGAAGAGACGAAATGCGGGTGAGTTCCTGGTAGTGTGTGGCAAAAAGCGTCCTGGGGCGGAACTTTTCGTCACCGTGAAGATATTCTACGGTCGCCCAGGCGATGGCCACGCCATCATTAGTAGAAGTCCCCCGTCCTACCTCATCAAGAATTACCAGACTTCTGTTTGTGGCGTTGTTTAAAATATTGGCGGTCTCGGTCATCTCGGCAAGGAATGTGGAGACGCCACGAGCTACATCGTCCGATGCCCCGATGCGGGTGAATATTTTATCGACAATACCAATCCGGGCGCTTTCCGCAGGAACAAACGACCCCATTTGTGCCATAATCACAATTAATGCCACCTGCCGTAGATAAGTCGATTTCCCTGCCATGTTGGGCCCGGTGATAATGAGAATCTGCTGATTGTTCGTGTCAATGAAAAGGTCGTTTGGGATAAACGGTTCTTCTGACATCGCCTCCACCACCGGGTGTCTTCCCGCTTTGATTTCTATTAATGTGGAGTTATCCACTGCCGGGCGTTTGTAGTTGCGTTCCCGCGCTACCTGTGCAAAACTGGCTAATACATCAAGTTCTCCTAAAACCGCAGCGAAGTCCAGAATTTTATCCGTCTGTTCTTTTACCTTCCGGCGCAGTTCCACGAACAACTCGTATTCCAGCGTTTTTATTTTTTCTTCAGCGTTCAGGACTTTGTTCTCGTAGTCTTTTAGTTCGGGCGTGATGAATCTTTCGGCATTCACCACCGTCTGTTTTCGGATGTAGTCTGCGGGGACAAGATGCAGATAAGACTTTGTGACCTCAATATAGTAGCCGAAGACAGAATTGTACCCGATGCGGAGGTTGGGAATTCCGGTCCGGAGCCGTTCGGCATCCTGGAGGCGGGCGATGAAGGCTTTTGTATTTCCAGCAATCTCCCGCAGTTCATCAAGTTCCTGGCTGTAACCAGCGCGGATTACTCCACCTTCGTTGAAAAAAGGCGGCGGGTTTTCCACTAAAGCGACAGAAATTTTTTCTACCAGCTCATTGAAATCGGGGATGCCTTCTCTTAATTTAACCAGCAGTTCGGAGGTGGCATTTGCCAGTGAATTTTTGATTTTTGGCACATGCCCCAGCCAGGTACTCAGCGCCACCATGTCCCGCGGAGTTGCCCGCTCCAGTGCGATTCTCGAGGCTACTCGCTCTAAATCGCCAATTTGTCCCATTGCGCGGGTCAATTCTTCCAGCGGTAGTTTCCAGCACAGTTCCTCCACCGCATCCAAACGCTCTTTAATCTTTTCCACTGAAACAAGCGGAGCCACTATCCAGCGGCGCAGTAGCCGCGCACCAACCGGAGTCCGGGTTTTATCAAGCACCCAGAGCAAAGTCCCGACCGTTTTGTTTTTGTTATCCAGAGGGTGGAGGGTCTCTAATAATTCCAGATTGCGACGAGAGATGCGGTCAATGAGCAACTTATCGGATGTTTGATACGGGGAAATTCTCCGGAGATGGGGAAGAGCGGTGCATTGAGTTTGCTCTAGATAATGAACTATTGCTCCAGCAGCACAGATTCCCTCGGTCAGGTGCTCTATGCCAAAACCTCCGAGATTAATTACGCCAAAATGGGATGTTAATTTCTCGAAGCCGAATTCGTGAGAAAAGTAGTAGTCATCCAGACGGGTAAGTTGAGTAGGGGGGAGGGGGAGGAGATGATTATTAAAAGTTTGGGGCACGAGTATCTCGGCTGGTGAGATTTTGGCAATTTCTTCGGGCAGCAATTTAGTTTCCATCTCGGTAACAGAAAATTCACCGGTAGAAAGGTCAGCAAACGCCATTCCCCAGACATCTCCGGCAGGCGAGAGCGCCATAAGATAATTGTTGCGCTTCTGGTCCAGGAGGGTATCCCGGGTGAGCGTCCCGGGTGTTATAACCTCAACTACATCTCTTAATACGACCGGCTTGTTAGGACTGGGTGGTTCCAGCTGTTCACAGACCGCTACTTTAAAGCCCTGCTCCACCAGGCGGGAGATGTATGTATCCAGTGATTTTGCCGGTACCCCGGCGAGGGGAATTCGATTATTTTTACCGTGAGGCCGAGAGGTGAGGGTGAGGTTAAGGGCGCGGGCGCCTATTTCTGCATCCTCGTAAAACATCTCATAGAAATCACCTACCCGGAAAAGCAAAATTGTCCCCGGGTAACGCTCTTTGATCTTACGATACTGGCTAAGAAGCGGGGTAAGCTTTCCCGTCATTTTAAGTTAAACGAACACAGCGGATCCGGAGGAGGTTGTTTAGTCTTCTTGCCAGGTAAAACAATGCGGGCATCGTAATTCGGTTTCCAGGATATCCCGCTGACATTTTCGGCAGGGGCGGGTTTTTAACTTTAACTTTCTCAGAGCATCCTCCAATAGCATCTGCGCTCGATTAATCTGCCCCTCGCGCAGCAGCAATCTGGCGAGTGTCACGCTGGCAATAGCATTGCCGTCGCGACTATATTTTTCCAGCAGGTCTATAGCCGCTTTTGTATCTTCTTTTTTGGCGTAGATTTCGGATAGGGCAATAGCCAATCCAGTATCTTCTGGAATGCGATGGAGTAACTGACGGTATATCTGGGTTATTTCCTCATAACGTCCGAGTTCATAAAGGGCATGTTCGAGGCGGCCGCGGATGATGTAGTTCTTTTCTGGCGAAATATTCAGAAGCTCTTTCCATATCCTCACCGCGCTTTCTGTTTCGTTTTGCGCCAGATACAAGTCGCCCAAGAATACGCGTGCCAGAATAGATTTAGGATTTAATTTTAGCGCCTCCTCCAGCCAGTGCACTCCTTTTTTGGGATCGATTTTCCCATAAGCGTATCCCAATGAAGCATAAATCCGGGCGACGCGTTTCGCATCTCCCCGTCCAATATCTTTTGCCAGTTGTTCGCATTTCTCCCAGGAGCCGTTTTCAATGTAGAGCTCGAGCAATTTTTCTCGGCTATCGATGTCATTCCGGTCAAGCCGGATTAACTCCTCAAGTAATGGAATTGCCTTAACTTTTCTGTCGGTTTCAAGATAATCACGCACCAGGGTTTGGTATATCTGGCGTTCCTCATGAGGCTTCAAATTGCGCCGCAGGGCAAGGCTTTCATGAATGCGTAATGCCCGGGTAATATCGCCCTGATCCAGGAAGATATTTCCCAGGCGGATATAGGCATCAATATTGTTTGTATCTTCCTCTACCGCCTGCTTTAACGTCACCGCCGCCGCTTGTTTTTTTCCGTCAAGGAGTAGTTTTAACCCCTCAACATAAGCGGGAAGGGTCGCTCGGCGCTGACGAAAAAAGTCGCGGACAATCGGGTATAGTGCAACAACGAGCAGACCAAGAATTACGATTAGTAAAGGATACATTATTCCCCCTCTTCGTTTTTCTCGTTTTCCGGGGAACTGGCTTTTGTTGCTGATGTATCTGAGCTATTGATTACATCCAGAGGCAGATTGCGCAATGTGCGGAGTTCTTCGGTAAGGGCATCAATTTCCTGACGTTGTTTATGCAAACGGGCACGGAGTCTGATTTCCGAAATAATGGTAAATATCCCCACGCAGAGTGCCCCGAATGCGAAGGAGTATAACATTACAAAAGCCAATGGAACATCGTAAAATGTCCGGAAAAATACCTGGACGGTCGTCGTAGTCTGGTTTTGCCACCCGAGAATGAATAGAATTATAAATGCAAGAAGAATCAGGACAACTCTTAACATAACCATTTAAATAACCTCCCGATTAGTTAACCATAAATTAAATGCTGCAATGTTAGCCATTTAGTTCCTGATAATTTTCCCCACCGGGGTCCAACCTCTAACTTCTGTAATCATCACATTAACAAGCTTACCCGGTGTAATCGGCTCGTCAAGAACCACCACCTTGCCGTTACGGGCTCTCCCTAAAGCACCGCTTCCCCGCGGGCTCTTTGCCTCGATAAGAAGTTCGTATTCTTTTCCTATCATAGCCCGGTTGCTTTCTCGAGTAATTTGGTTTTGAATCTTAATTAACTCCCGCAACCGCCTTGCCGCCTCGGCTGGTGCAACCGCGGGTTTAAATTCAGCTGCCTTTGTCCCCGGCCGGGGGGAAAATTTAAACATATATGCAAAGTCAAATTTTACCTTTGAGACCATCTCCAGTGTGGCGTTAAAATCTTCCTCACTTTCAGTGGGGAAACCTACAATAATATCAGTTGTCAGGGAAAAATCCGGGATCAACTCTTTGACCATGGTTACCTTATCAAAATATTCTTCGCGCGTATAATGCCGGTTCATTAATTTGAGTATGCGATTTGACCCCGACTGAAGGGGCAGGTGGAGCTGGGGACACACCCGGGATAATGAGCGGATCGCATTAACCACTTCCTTATTTAAATCTTTTGGATGGGAGGTTAAAAAGCGTATTCGTTCCAGGCCGTTGATTTCGTTTGTACTCGTTAGCAATGAAACAAAATCGTCCTTATCGTTTTTATACGCCAGGATATTTTGCCCCAAAAGTGTTACCTCTTTGACTCCTTTATCTACCAGTTGTTTTATCTCCTCCAGGATATTTTTTAAGGGGCGCGAGCGTTCCGGACCTTTGACGTATGGAACTATACAATATGAACAGAAATTGCTACACCCGCGCATAGCGATTACATTAGCCGTTACTTGATTTTGCGGTAGAGGGTAGATGTTGGCATAACATTCACCGTTCAGATTTAGAGCTAACTGGGGGGTATCGTCGTGCAGTTTTCTGGTAATGAGCTCAGGGATTAACAGGTAACTGTCCGGGCCAACAACCAAATCGACGCCGTGTTCGGAAATTAATTTCTCGCCCAGGCGTTGTGCCATACAGCCCAGCACCCCGATTACTTTATTGGGGTCTTTTCTTCTCTGAGCAGAAAACATTTTCAATCTACCCAGGGCGCGCTGTTCAGCATGTTCCCGAACCGAACAGGTTATCATGAGTAGAACATCGGCATCTTCTTCATTTTCAACCTCACTGAAACCAGCCTGGTGGAGTATCTTACGAATCAACCCGGCTTCATAGACATTCATCTGACAGCCATACACTTGAAAATAAAACTTCACAAAAAATATTGTATCGCTTTAACAAAATTGTCAAGGATGAAGGCAGGTGCAGTAAGAGATTAGGGTTGATATTCAGTTTAATATTATTTATCAGCCGCGATGAAATGAAAACTTAATATATCTTGACGGAAAGAAGATAATCGCATATACTTATTCTGGTAGGTATAAACCAAAGGAGGTAAGATGAAGAAAATAAGTATGGTTGCCGGTGTGACCCTGATTATAATTGGGGCACTGGCGAGCATTCCTACCAATGATGCGCAGAGCTTCCTCGCTCGCTCAAAGCAGACCATCGATGTCAGCGCGGGTTTGTTGAATCAGGTGCCAGACTTTCCGTTGTACGATAACCCGGATGAGACGCTGCATTTTGATGGTGTTCCTTATACCGGCGTAGGGCTTACTAACGGAGGCACTTTTTATGCTGCTGCCCGGTTTACCCCCGTTACTGCCTGTACATTAAAGTCGGTGCTATTTTATCAGTGGAATCTTTCCTCTAACGATTACATATTTATTTTTGGGGAAGATTCTGACACAACGCCCGGTCCTGTTCTTGAGTCAATTCCCTATAGCGGGACTGATACAATGCGCTGGAAGCAGATTGCTTTGCCAGTTCCTTTGGTAATCCCTGCCGGGACCGATTTCTGGGTGTGTGTTCGTCTTACTCACACTGCCGGAAGATATCCGATGGGGTGCGATGCTGGACCGATGGTGCGTAACCGCGGGGGGTTTCTCTCTACCAATCGGGTTAGGTGGCAGCAACTTGCCGATGTCGGGCTTGATTATAACTGGAACATCCGGGCGGTAGTCAGCCGGATTCCGGGACTTGCCCATGATGTCGGTGTATCAAAAATTGTCTCTCCCGCACCAACCATCGGGCGAGGAACATATCAACCAATTGCCCGGGTAACAAATTTCGGGACTAACCCGGAAAGTAATATTCCGGTTTACTGCTGGATCGATTCCGGCGCGACGCGTGTCTACTCGCAAATGGTAACCATCACCTCTACACTGCAACCGGGCTCTCGTACCGAGGTGACATTTCCCGCCTGGAACACCGGTTCTGGTGGTGCAACTTACACCGTTACGATGTTTACCGACCTAAGTGGCGATCTGGACCGAACCAATGACACGCTCCGGCAACAAACTCGCATTACCAATGTGTTCGCGGTAATGGACCACGACACCGGTTACTGTAAATTAAGTGTAACCTGCTTTGGCTCTATTGGTTTCGATAACCCCCAGGCGGACTTAGGGTCTGGATTTTGCTATCCCAAGACGGCAGCCAATTCACTTTTCTACGGCTCTTTTGCGATGGGGACCGACGCAAACTATGTTGCTGACCGTCATTTTGGACAACCGGCAAGCGGACCAGTAAATAATGACCTGCGGGCGATTGATTCTCTTAGAGAAATCGTGCCACCTCAATTAGGGGATGAACATTTTTATGCTACCTTCTCAGATGCCGGGCACCCCACTCCCAAAAATCTGAGGGTAGTTCAGAATAGCTATATGAGCGCCACCAGCAATTACGACGATTTTGTCGTCCTCGTTTATGACATAGTAAACGATGGTGGAAGTGCGGTTAGCAACCTCTATGCCGGGGTCTTTTTGGATTTTGACATCGGTTCCTCGCCTGCTACCAATCAGGGTGCATCTGATACGCTTCGCCGCTTAGTTTATATGCGCCAGGTGAGTTCTGCTAATCCGTCCGTAGGCGTGAAAATTCTCGAACCGGTATCATACGCCAACCTCAGTCTCATTGATCATGCTCGTTATGTCTATCCTGATTCGGCGATGACCGATGGCATGAAATGGCGATTTTTAAATGGAACAATCGTTCAGCGAACTTCCAATCGTGCCTACGACTGGTCAGTAATTGCCTCGGCGGGTCCATTTACCATTGAGCCGGGTGCTACCCAGCGATTTGCGATTGCGGTGGTTGGTGGTAGCGACGAAAACCTGCTCCGGGCTAACGCGGACGCCGCTCAAGAATGGTACAATATTAATGTCGGGGTTGGCGAAGAGGTGTTGATTAACGAACGGATAAAAGGTTTGGTCATTTCTCCTAACCCATTTCGCAACAAGACAAAACTATCTTATTATATGGCGAATCCCGGTACTTTGACGATAGAAGTTTTTGATCCATCCGGAAGAATGGTGGACAGGATTACGCTTGATGTTCCCCGGGGGAGTGGCGATTATATCTGGCAACCACGTCAGCTGGCTCGCGGCATCTACTTCCTGAAATTAAAGCTTCCCGAAGGAGAAACCAGAACCAAGGTGTTGCTACTGGAATAAATAAATTCCGACAGTGTGGCGTGGGCGCTTCCTTAAAAGGCGCCCACGCTTTTTAATGTCTCATTTCTTTTCTTGACAGTTAAGGTAATTTGTTTATATTAAGAGTTAAATAAATTTTTTTCTTTTATTTCAGGAGGAAATAGTGAAGAGTTATAAAATAGAAGAAATTCGTAATATTGGTTTTTTCGGTCACGGCGGTTGTGGAAAAACTTCTATCTGCGAACTGTTGCTTTATATAATGAAGCAAAACAACCGGATTGGTTCGGTTGATGCTGGAACATCGTTGCTTGACTATGATGAGGACGAAGTAACCCGAAAGATCAGTATTAACCTGGCACTAGGTTTTGGTGATTACCGGAATGTCTTGATTAACATTGTTGACACACCGGGGTATGCCGACTTTTTAGGTAATGTAGTTTCAGCAGTAAGAGCTATTGATAGCGCTATCGTGGTTGTTGATGCCTCTTCAGGTGTAGAGGTTGGTACGGAAATGGCCTGGCGTCGGCTGGAGGAATTTCAACTTCCCAGGGTAGTTTTTATCAACAAACTCACTCGTGAAAACACCGACTTTGCTACTGCTGCCGAGGAGGTGCGTAAGATACTGGGGAGTAAGGTGACGCCTGTATACCTCCCAATAGGAAAAGAGGCGGGATTAAAAGGCGTGGTCGACCTTCTCAATGATAAAGCTTACACTTATGATAACGGCGTAAGAAAGGAGATTCCTGTTCCAGCGGAGATGAATGAAGTGATTGCTTTGTGGCGGGAGCGATTAATTGAAGCGGCCGCAGATGTAGATGAAGGATTAATGGAAAAATTTCTTGAAGGGAGAGAGATTACCGCGGAGGAAATGCGGATTGCGGTAAGACGAGGTATTAAGGCTGGAACTATCTATCCGATGATGGGGGGGGATGCATTGGCTCAGGTAGGGGTTGACCTGATACTTGACCTGGCGGTCGATGTGTTACCATCGCCCAAGGAAATACCCCCCGTTAAAGGGGTACATCCGGCAACAGGTGAACCGGTAGAAATAACTCCCGAACCTGATGGCCCGGTCTGCGCCTTGGTATTTAAAACGATTTCTGAGGCACATGTCGGTGATATGCATTATGTGCGGGTATTCCGGGGTAAACTGGAGCCGGGGATGCTGGTGTTGAATGGCTCGAATCAACGGGAAGAGAAGATAAACCAAATTTATATGGTAAAAGGGAAGGAACGGACGGAAATTGGCCAGTTGACCGCAGGGATGATTGGGGCGCTGGTCAAATTGCGTGATACGCATACCGGCGATACCCTTGCCGATAAAAAGGAACCGGTACGGCTCCCGCCGATGTCATTCCCCAAGCCGTCTATTTCTGTAGCGATAGTTCCTCAAAGTAAAGGAGATGAAGAACGTGTCTCAAACGGACTTGCCCGTCTACATGAAGAAGACCCAACATTTTCTTATGAATATAACCCGGAGCTGGGGCAACAGCTTATCAGCGGCATAGGGGAATTACATCTGGATGTGATTATCGGCAGGCTTAAGAGAAGATTTGATGTCAATGTCGATATTGAAAAGCCCAAGATTCCTTACCGAGAAACGATCACTCGTAAGGCAGAGGCGCAGGGAAAGCATAAAAAGCAAACCGGTGGCCGAGGACAATACGGTGATGTTTGGCTAAGGATCGAACCGAAAAATCGAGGTGAAGGATTTGAATTCGTTGATGAGATTTACGGTGGCGCCATTCCAGCAAAGTATATACCTTCGGTTCAAAAGGGCGTAATGGAAGCAATGGAAAAGGGAGTTCTTGCCGGTTATCCGATGATGGATATTAAGGCAACGGTTTACGATGGCTCTTATCATGAAGTAGACTCATCTGATATCGCTTTTAAGATTGCCGGGGCGCTGGCGTTCAAAAATGCCTGCGAAAAAGCGGGTGTGGTGCTTCTGGAACCCATTATGCGACTTGAAGTTACCGTTCCGGACCGCTACACCGGTGATGTGATAGGAGACCTTAATGCTAGACGGGGTAGAATAATGGGAATGGAATCGCAGGGGGGGTTACAGGTTATCAAGGCGCTGGTTCCTCTTGCTGAGATGTATAAATATTCCAATAGTTTACGTTCAATGACTCAGGGACGGGGTTTTTTCACCATGGAGTTTGACCATTACGAGGAAGTGCCTCGAGAAATATCGGCGAAAATAATTGAAGAGGCCAGGCGAGCAAAGGAAGAAGCAAAAGGATAACATATTATTTATACAGGAATTAGTAAACCTCGTACCAGGGCCTGTTGATGCGGTTCCGGATTAACAGACCAAAGATTATACCGGTTACGAATCCACCGATATGAGCAAAATATGCAATCCCACCGCCTGTTCCGGGGGCAGAAGAACAGCCGTATAATATTTGGAAAAGTATCCAGAATCCCAACATGACTGATGCTGGAATATACACCAGTCGCATAAAAAACAAAAATGGAACCAGCGTCAACACCCGGGCTCGAGGATAAAGAATAAAATAAGCTCCCATTATACCTGAGATTGCACCGGATGCCCCGATTGTAGGAACGGGAGAGTGAGGAGCTACAATTATCTGCAATAAATTACCCGCAATGCCGGAGAGAAAGTAAACCAACGGATAGAGGATGTGCCCGAAGGCATCTTCAACATTGTCCCCAAATATCCAGAGGTAAAGCATATTTCCCAGAAAATGAAACCAGCCTCCATGTAAAAAAATGGATGTCAAAAGCGTTTCAAGACCTTGGCCCTGAGTAATTCTCGCTGGAATCATACCGTAGTGTCTTATCTGCCACTCAAACATTTCCGGAGAACGCGTTGTCTGAATCATCCACACCAATGTGCACGCCGCAATAAAAGTATAATTTACTATCGGACGGCGCCGGGATTTAATATCGTCGTAAAGAGGGATCATCTGTTCATCCGGCGACCCAGGAGAACAACCGCAATGGCCGAGATGCTTTTCTTGGGCAAGGCAAGTCTAGTTCCCTCAGTTGTTTTGGCTTTTAAACCGATAACGTCTTGGGGGATTTTAAGGGTTAATGCCAATTTTTTTCTTATCGCAGGGATATGAGAATGCAGTAATGGTTCATCAGCGGTTATAACACAATCAATTTGCACAGGTTGCCAGCCGGTTTTTCTAACAGAGTTAATTACCGTGTTTAGAAGTTCTAAGCTATAAGCATCTTTATAGTTAGGCTCGGTGTCGGGAAATAGAGTGCCAATATCAGGCATTGCCATTGCTCCTAAAATTGCATCTATAATCGCGTGAGTTAATACATCAGCATCAGAATGCCCTTTAAGTCCGAATCGATAAGGTATGATAACCCCACCCAGAATGAGCTGCCGTTGCTTTGTTAACAGGTGGGCATCAAAACCAATTCCTATTCGATAAGGTAAAAAGTGTTTCAACCTGGTCAATTTTACTTAACCATTTTTTCAGGTCAAGAATATAAACACCTTTTAACAAATAAAGCTCCTACTTAAGACTTTGTATTTTAGTTGGTTAAAATGTTTTTATATGTTTGGCAATAGAGCTGGATTTAATGAGATGGAGTAGTTTTTTAAGGAGAGAATTGACAGGAACGGTAACATCGTTAAGATTTAGATGTGATAAAAGTTACGGTTAATGGCAATGTCCACGAAGCAGAGGCAGGAATTTCTGCTGGCGAGGTGTTAAGAGACCTACAGGCGCTTGCTGCCCGTGTGAATGGCAGGCTGGTTGACCTTTCTTTTAAAATTACCGAAGATGCTATTGTTGAGCCAGTTTATTTTGACTCTAAAGAAGGGAGAGAAATTTTCTGGCATTCTGCTGCTCATCTAATGGCGCAGGCGGTTAAGCAACTTTATCCCGACGCCAAGGTTACTATTGGACCTGCGGTTCCAGAGGGGTTTTATTATGATTTTGATGTTCCCACGCCATTTACAGAGGGCGATTTGGCGAAAATTGAAGACCGCATGCGCGAACTGGCTAAAAGGGAGATTCCGATAATTCACAGACTCCTTCCCCGTGAGGAGGCAATTGAGCTGTTTCGACAGCGAGGGGAGAATTATAAACTGGAAATAATAGCGGAGATTCCTGATGAGATAATCTCAGTTTATCAGCAGGATGACTTTATTGATTTGTGTCGGGGGCCACATATCCCTGATACCGGAAGAATTAAGGCAATTAAGCTTTTAAGTGTTGCCGGTGCCTACTGGCGGGGAGACGAGAAGAATCGCATGCTTTCCCGGATATATGGGGTTGCTTTTCCAAACGAGGAGCAGTTAAAAGATTGGCTTGATAGACTTGAAGAGGCAAAACGAAGAGACCATCGTAAACTTGGTCCGGCGCTAGATCTTTTCAGTTTTCACGAAGAGGCGGGCGCTGGCTTAGTCTTCTGGCATCCGAAAGGAACCACCATTCGTAGTATTATTCAGGAGTACTGGAACAAGGAACATCATGCAGCGGGATATCAGTTAGTAAGTACCCCCCATATTGCCCGGGCAGAATTGTGGCATCGCTCTGGACACTTTGATTATTACCGTGAAAATATGTATGTATTGCCCGTGGACAAAGAGGAGTACGTCCTAAAACCAATGAATTGTCCGGGGCATATATTGATTTATCGAACAAAGGTCCGTTCTTACCGGGATTTGCCGCTGAGGTTCGCGGAGTGGGGGACAGTCTATCGTTATGAGCGGTCTGGTGTTTTACACGGAACGATGCGGGTTCGGGGATTTACTCAAGATGATGCTCATATCTTCTGTACTCAAGAACAAGTGGAAGAGGAAATCTACCGGGTTGTGACGCTTTCTTTAAAAATCTTGAGGAACTTCGGCTTTGAAAGGTTTAGTGTTGCGCTTTCGGTGCGCGATCCCAGACACCCGGAAAACTACCTGGGAAGTAATGAACAATGGGAGATTGCTGAGGGGGCTTTGGTTAATACGCTGAGACGACTAAATCTTGATTTCCACCGGGCTGAGGGCGAGGCTGTATTCTACGGTCCAAAAATTGACATTCACCTGGCTGATTCCCTTGGTCGAGAATTTCAATGTTCTACCTGTCAATTTGACTTCAATCTGGCACAAAAGTTTGATGTCTATTATATGGACAAAAATGGAACTCACCAGCCGGCTTACCTTGTGCACCGCACCGTCTTGGGAAGTATTGAGCGTTTCGTTGGTATTCTGATTGAACATTACGGCGGGGCATTTCCTTTATGGCTGGCTCCTGTTCAGGCACGTGTTTTGACGGTCACCGACAAAGAAAGTGACTACGCACTGGAAGTGGAGGGTTATTTAAAAGCTCATAATGTCAGAGTTGAAACTGATTTGACTAATGATAAAATTAATTATAAGATAAGCGAAGCCGAACGGCTACATATTCCCTTTATGTTTGTTGTCGGCGCACGAGAAAAAAACTCGAAAACCGTGTCATTACGACAACATCGCAAAGGGAATTTAGGTATGTTGCCGCTGGAAAAAGCAATAGATTATCTAAAAAAGGAGGAAAACTCTGGAAGAACAGCGTGAGCAAATAAGAAAAGAAAAATTAGAAGACCGTCCCAAAGCAAACGAACAGATTCGAGTTCCGTATGTGCGAGTAATCGGTGTGGATAAACGACCCATAGGAATTATGCCGACAAAAGAAGCGATTGCACTTGCTCGTAGACAGAATCTCGACCTGGTGATGCTCGCTCCGAAAGAGAACCCGCCGGTTTGCGGCATACTTGATTACGGTAAATTTCTTTATGAGCAAAAGGCAAAGCAGCGGGAGTCAAAGAAGAAGCAGCATCAGACTCAAGTTAGAGAAATTAGGATGAAGATGAAAATAGACCGGCACGATTATGAGGTTAAGCTGAGAAAGATACGCGAGTTCCTCGCTGAGCGCGATCGGGTTCGCCTTACCCTGTGGTTACGAGGCCGAGAGTTGCTTCATACCGACCTTGCTTATCAGCTTATCGACCGCATCCGGCAAGACCTTGATGATGTGGCAAAGGTAGAAGGAAACATTAAATTACAAACCGAAGGAAAGAAATCAATTCAGTTAATGCTGGTGCCAAAATGAAGAAAAAAATAAAGACATTAAGTTCGTTAAAGAAAAGGATAAAATGTTCTGCTACTGGTAAATACCTTCACTGGCATAGTGGAACCAGTCACAACAATAGCACGAAGAGCAGCAAAAGAAAACGACGGCTTCACCGACCTGCTCTTGTGGACTCTACCCGTATTAAGGCAATGAAAAGGCTTGTTCCGCAACCAAAGTAGTAAAGGAGTAACATGGCACGCGTCAAAACTGGACCGGTTACCAGAAAGCGCCGGAAAAAATGGCTGAAGCAAGCAAAGGGCTACTGGGGCGGCAAGTCGCGTCTATACAAAACCGCTCGCCTGCAGGTAATGCACGGTCTTTTAAGTGCATACCGCGACAGGAAACAGAAGAAACGGGTTTTTAGAAGGTTAATGATCACCCGAATTAATGCTGCCCTTGAGCCCTACGATTTGAGTTATAGCAAATTTATCCATGGGTTGAAACTCGCCGGGATTGATTTAGACCGCAGTGTCCTTTCTGAGGTGGCAATCAATGCCCCGGAAGATTTTGCCCAACTGGTTGACCTGGCTAAGCAGCAGTTAGCGAACTGAACAAAAATAACATCGGGGCGACTGGATTTGAACCAGCGACCCCCAGCACCCCAAGCTGGTGCGCTAAACCAACTGCGCCACGCCCCGATTAACTAATTTTATAACAAAATTTTATTATAAGTCAAGTCATTAGGTCTATATTGGGAATTTTCTGCACAACATAGCAATCAAAAGCATTGCCATTTAATAAAATATTTGACCGTTATTGCCGCCAGCTTTATAATTTTATCTATGAGGGTTGGAATACCGCGCGCCCTGCACACCTATAACCATTTCCCCCAATGGCGAACATTTTTTACGAAAGTTGGTTGTGAGGTGGTTCTTTCTTCGCCCACAACCAGGAAAACTGTGGAGGATGGTATTAAGTTGTCTCCTGCGGAATTGTGTTTACCGGTAAAGGTATTTTTGGGACATATCGAAAGTATGAAAAGAGAGGTTGACGCCTTGTTTATTCCCCGTCTTGTGTGCCGGTTACTTGCTCGGGATTTCTATTTTGGGTGCCCGAAGGCGATCGCACTACCGGACCTTGTCCGGGCAATTTTTCCCGAACTGCCTCCGATTATTGAGCTGATTTTAGATGAAAGAGATGCATCCGAAGCCGCGGCGTTTTTCAGTGTCGCCCGACAGGTGAGACAGATTAGAACAGAATTAAGAGGTAGGACGGATGCCAGTGCGCTGTTAACTTGTAAAAGAGAAAATGACGGCGAAGCGAAAAATACATTATCGCCGGAGAACCTTGGTGTCAATTCCTTCAATGGCTTGGAATCTTACTCTGCTGGTGATGTTAAGATTGGCATAATTGGACATCCGTATCTCATATTCGATGAATGTATAAGTTTAGGGTTCCTGAAGATAATAAAAGAATTTAAGGCGACACCAATTATCCCGGTTGTTTCCCGAACAGAACTGGTTGAGATCGCTTTAGAGAGGCGCAGTCCGAACTGGTATTATGAATTGGAATTAATAACCGGAGCTAAAAAATTGGTAGAAGTAGAAAAAGTAAATGGGCTTTTATTCATAGCAAGTTTCGCCTGCGGAACAGCACCGGTAATAAATGAAATCATCCGACGGGAAATATTAAAGCGTAACGATATCCCGTTTCTTACCCTGACCATTGATGAACATACAGTCGAGGTCGGACTCCGAACCAGGGTAGAGTCTTTTGTTGACCTCCTCCAAAGGTAAGAACTTTTCTTTATGAAAGCGGCGTTTCCTTATATGGGCGACATTCAGATAGTATTAGAGCCCATCCTTCGCCATTTGGGTGCGGAAACAGTTATTCCTGCCGGTCCAAATAAAGAAACCTTAGCGCTGGGTGCTCAGTTAGCTCCTGAAACAATGTGTTTGCCCTTCAAAGTAACCTTGGGTAATATGGTTAAAGCCCTGGAGCAGGGTGCCGATACATTGATTTATGTCACCGGTTCCTGGTCCTGTCGATTTGGCTACTACGGCAGACTTCAGGCTGATATACTAAATGACCTGGGGTATCGGTTTGATTTGATTGAATTGCGTCGTGACCGTCTGTGGGAAATTATTAGGAGAATTGTTGAGTTAAGCCAGAAAAATGTCCCGGAGGCATTGATAAGAGCGGTTCGGGCTTTCCGATTAGGTTTAGCTAAGGCACAGGCACTGGAGGAACTGGGCTATTTCACCAGAATTACCCTTCCATTTGCCAGCAACCAAGCAGATTGTAAAAGAACTTATAAGTCGTTGATAGAACAGATTCAAAAATCAAATCACCCGGGAGAATTAAAGAAGATTCGTCATAACATCCGTAGCGCATTTTCTGCCATCCCTCGAAGACTACAGCACAAGGCGATCAAGATTAAACTGGTGGGGGAGAGCTACTGTACTATTGAGCCGTTTGTGAATTTTAACATTATATGGCGCCTTGGAGAATTAGGGGTGTTGGTAGATCCATTTCTTACCGGTTCCAGGTGGCTCGGGTTCCACGGGTTCCGCCTGGGGAAAAGTGAAGTGGCGCGTGTTCAGAAAAAGGCACATAAATACTGGCGTTACTGCGTGGGAGGAGAAGATGCCAATGCGGTCGGGCACCTGATACTTGCCGCCGAGGCGGGATATGATGGCGTTATCCATGTCCATCCGTTTGCCTGTATGCCCAGCACGGCAGTTCAATCAGCACTGATAAAAGCTAGTCAGGATTATAACATCCCGCTTTTGTTTCTTTCTTTGGACGAGCATACAGTGGAGACAGGCTTTTTGACCAGGGTTGAGGCATTCATTTCGCTTTTGGAACGCAAACGAGGGTCGGCAACAAATAGCGACAGATCCCTAAAACTTAAGCAGTTAACTTACCAATAGTTATCTGGCGTTATCAGAGCGGTTACTGCTGTCTCGGGGGCGACTCCGGGGTTGCCCTTAAGTCTAGTTCTTCGTTGAAAGCAAGCTTCGGAAAGGCATTTTGTATCTTGTTGGTTACTTGCTCGATATCTGCGGTAACTACTGGTTTAGCCGTTTACCCGGCAGGTGGTGATAAAATAAGGGTTTACCCTTAGTGAAGGCGCCGCCTGATGCGGGGTCTTCTACCAGATAAAATAACACTGGTAGTTTATTTGGTAAATCTAATCTTTCTTTTCCTGTTTTATTTTGCGGCAACCAGCAAATGGGTAACAGCTGGATATCTTGACAGTAAACAGCAGGGGTCTATAATTCCATAAAAAAGGAAAGGCAATGAGATTTGTCTATTCAGACCGTTACCAGTTTAATGTTGGAGTTCATGTGTTCCCCACAGAAAAATATAAAATGGTAAAGGAACGCTTGATTGCGGAAAACCTCGCTCAGCCCAGCGATTTCTTTGAGCCGCCCGAGCCAGTTGTTGACGATATTCGACTGGTTCATACGAAGGAATATGTTGACGACCTGTTAAACCTCCGCTGGACCTCGCGCACCGTCCGCTCCGAGCTCCCGTTGACCTGGGAGATTGTTCAGGGCTTTCTGACGCACACTGCCGGCACTATCCTAGCCTGTCAGTTTGCATTGGAGGATGGCGTAGCAATGAATATTGGTGGTGGTTTTCATCACGCATTTCCGGACCACGGCGAGGGGTTCTGTTATATAAACGACATCGCGGTTGCGATTAAAAAACTACAGAAGGACGGGCTGGTGGAAAGGGTTGCTGTGATTGATTGCGACCTTCATCAGGGAAATGGCACGGCGAAGATTTTTCAAGACGACCCCCGCGTTTATACCTTCTCAATTCATCAGGAGCATCTCTATCCGATAAAAGAGCGTTCTGACCTGGATATCGGTCTGGATGACGAAACCGGGGATGAGGAATATAACCGGATTTTGACGGAGATCGTGCCCAGGATTATCGCCGAGCACCAACCACAATTTGTTGTTTATGTAGCTGGCGCTGACCCGTATTATAACGACCAGCTGGGTTCACTGCGTTTGACAAAACGTGGACTTGCCCTTCGTGATCGGATTATTCTGGAGAACTGCCGGCGTGCCGGATTGGCAGTTTGCACAGTTTTAGCCGGAGGGTATGCACTTGATACCAGGGATACGGTGGAAATCCATGTAAATACCGCGAAGGAATGCCTCCGGATCCTAGGGCAAATGCCCAGAAAACTCGAGGGTGAATCTAATAATGAAACCGACCGGCAGTCACCAGCTTCTTGAGCGGCCCGGTTGCGTACAATCTGAACTGTTCTAATTAAAAGTCATGCGCATCTGCTTGATGACATCGTCACACCCTGTTGACTACAGCAGGTTTTTCGACCGGGAGGCGAAGTCGTTGCACCGGGCTGGTTATTGTGTTACCTTAATCGGACTGGGGGAGAGGTTTCGGATTACAAACAACGATGGGATAAGGGTTATTTCGCTTCCTCAACGCAGGATGGGTAAAAAGTTCGCCCTGTTAACAGAACTGACAAAGTGGGCATTGAGAGAACATGCTGATGTTTATCATTGTCTGGACCCATGGTGTCTTGCTATCGGGTATTATATTAAAATGATTTACCCCGCCGTCAATTTGGTATATGAATCAAGTGAATGGTTTCCCCAGACCTATCTTGATCGCAGGGAAATTTTCTACCCAATACGGTGGTTATTATGGCTGTTAATAACCGGGCTGGAGTATAAGGCAACAAAATCAGCAGCAATAATCCTGGAGACAAACAAATTACGCGCACAGAGATTTGTCCGCAGGAACAGGACACCCGTTCAGGTCCCCAACTACCCGCCATTGAAAATGATGGGTGAACCATTGAAAATAAGAAACCCATGGTTCATTTATACCGGCTTAATCTGTCGAGCAAGAGGGTTTGACCGCATTCTGATGGCTTTGGCATCTGTGGTGCGGAATGGGTTTCCTGAAGTTAAATTGCTCGTGCGGGGAGAATTCAGTCCCTATGAGAGAATAGAAGCGTGGGTTCAAAATTTCATCATAGAGAATAAACTCGTAAACAATGTGTTATTCTTGAAGAGCCTTCCTTTTTACTCCCAGATTTTTGAAATTATTAAACCCTGTTTGGCTGGGGTGATATTACTGCAACCGGAACGGGGAAACGACTGGACGAATCAACCCAATAAACTTTTTGAATTTATGGGCTGTGGAGTGGCAGTGATTGCCAGTGACTTTCCAGAGATATCTTCGGTTGTGAAAAGGCACAATTGTGGTTGGTTGGTAGACCCTACTTCCCCGGAAGCGATTGCTGAAGCAATGACTAACACAATAACATCGCCCCAGGAAGCGATTGCCCGGGGGCTGGCTGGTAGAGAAGCGGTAGCAAAATTTTACAACTGGGAAACCGCAGAGAAGGCATTACTTGGCGCTTATCGCAAGATAGTTCTAAAGATAAAGCGATGACCAACTGGTTAACATTACATAATGTCGGTCTGGAGTTACAAAATATCTTTAAACAAGAAGGATTGCCAACTTATTATAATACTGCGCTTTACATCACCGAAACTTCTCGTTATTTGGTAATAAGCGATTGCCCTCAACCGATAATAAAACTGGAAGGCCGCCCCGTCAGAGTCCGGTATATTACCCCGGACGGTTCGGACCTTTTATCTCTCACCGGACTTGTTGATATTAATGCCGTTGGTTGGGTTCCGTGCGCCGCCAATTACGGAAAGAGTGACAGGGGAGAGCGGATATTTGTTTTCGAAAAAAGTGAGCAGGGGCAATATATACTTATTCCCTTCAATGTGACAGAAGTCTTAAAACACCGGGGCGCTACCATAAAAGGATTTTTTGCTTATACCCCGAAAATACCCTACGAGAGGGTTGCTGTTACAGATAAGGGGGGGGTGCGGAGGCTTATAATTGGCGCAATTCAGGAAATTTTCCGTTCAAACGGTATTCCCTATGTGCGAATTTCGTATGTCCCGGGTTTTTCGCCTTCATTATTTGGAATCAGAATTGACACCGACTTCTGTTCCCTTGGGACAATAAAAGAAGCCGCCGCCTTCGCGGATAAGATGGGAATGCGCTGGACCTGGTTTATCAATGTTGGCGCCATTACATCCAATCTCAAGGAGTTAAAAGAAATCCTTGCCGGACACGACATTCAGATTCACTGTTATCGACACTGGGTTTATGACCGGGTTGAGGAGAATATTAAAAATATTTCCGCCGCCAGGATGCTATTGAATAAACACGGGATTAATCCTATTGGTGTTGCCGGGCCTTATGGACACTGGAATGTGAGTTTTCAACGGGCGTTAGAACAATTAGGGGTCGAGTATTCCTCGGAGTTTGGTTATTCATACGATGATGTTCCAGGAAGACCGGTAATTAACAACCAGGAAAGCCCGGTAACCCAGATTCCGGTACATCCAATATCGACGGGAAGATTGGCGTGGGCAAAGGCAACACCAAAAACTATTTTAAAATACTATCAGAGTTTGATTGACCGCCAGGTGGCGAGGCGGGAACCCTGTTTTCTTTACGACCATCCGGACTGGATTGTAAGAAATAAAGAACTCTGGAGGGAAATAATCCAATACGGAAGGGAGCGTTGTGGAACCTGCGCCACTTTAACTGAGTATTATTCCTGGTGGCGTGCACGGGAGCGGTGCTCGTATACTGTGGCATTCCGGGGGCATAATTTGGAGATTAATACCAGTTCAACGAACGGTGAGGTGGCGTTGGTAATAAATTACAACCGACAAAACGCCTTTGTTCCCCTCATTACAGGAAAAATAAATCTGAATGATTTGATATGGACACCGATTACCTGCCTAAAATTTAATCCATTAGAAAGATATACACGAAAATTACCGCTGCGTTACTTTATTTACGAGAAAATAAGAGAAAAACGGAAACAATTAATATTTCAGAAAGAGAAAAAAGAGAGGGGAAAATGAGAGTCTTATTTGGTTCCTTCTCGGGGATAACCGCTCTGGGCGGCGGAGTGAATATTCAGGTTCGTTCTCTTGCCCGGGCGTTGAACGATTTGGGGGTAAAGGTGGAATTATTTAACCCGTGGGAAAAGTATGAGTTAGATAAATTTGATTTATTTCACCTCTTTGGAGCGAATGTGGGAACATACCATTTGGGGAGGGCAATTAAAGGCATTGGAATGAAATTGGTCGTTACCCCGGTATTTTACAGTTTGCATACCTATGCAATACTAAAACTTAGGGTGGGAATTCTTGCGCAATTAAGAAAGTTGGGGGGGATCTGGAGTGAACCGTTGTTCTGCAAAGAACTATGCGATATGGCAGATTTTGTTATTGTAAATACGCGGGCAGAATTAAATCTCATCAATAAAGGCCTCGGCATTCCAGAAGAAAAGATGGGTTTGGTTCCGAATGGGGTTGAAAAAAGGTTCTTTTTTGCATCACCAGATTTATTTGTTAGCAAATTTGGCTGGCGAAATTTTTTGCTCTATGTCGGGCACATCGGTTGGGGAAGAAAGAATTTACTCCCAGTGTTAAAAGTGGTAAAGGAACTTGGGATCCCTACGGTTCTTATTGGGACAGTTATTCAAAATGAATACGGGAAGAAGTGCCAGGAAATAATAGCCACCACTCCCACGATAAAGTTAATTCCTCACTTAGAGCACTCCTCGCCAATTTTAGAATCAGCCTATGCCGCCTGCGATACCTTCGTCCTCCCATCACTTTTTGAAACGCCCGGGTTGTCAGCACTGGAAGCCGGTCTAGCTGGATCTAAAATCTGTATTACCCGATACGGCGGGACCACCGAGTATTTTCAGGATTACGCAACTTACTTAGACCCCAGGTCCCAACTATCTATAAAAAATTCACTTATCCGGGTATTAACCCAGACAAAAGACGACCGCCTGCAAAAACACATCCTGGACAATTTTTTATGGGAGAAATGCGGAAGCATTCTTTATACACACTACCGCACCATTCTGGAGGGCAGGCGTTGAAATAAGAATGTAACACTCTGTTAGTTTACATAATTAAAATTATCAGACATCAGTAAAGGGTTAAAATTTAAACCATTTGGCGGCCAGTTCGCCGAGTAGCGGCATTTTCCAGTACTCGCCGCTTGCAGATTTAATAATTCCGATAATTGCCATCACCAAGCCGAATAAATATCCCAAGGGTAGGATGATGAACCATCCTAAAAACGGGATTGCACCTATAATTCCTGCCGCAACAAACCAGATTGTTAGCATAATCCCTTGTTTTACGTGGAATTTACAATATGAATTCTCCCGCATCGCCAGCAACGGAACCAGCCAGAGAATCCCGATATAAGCCAGCCACGCCAAAGTTTTCCCTTTTTCTTTGGCATCCAAATCCTCTGGGGTCAGCTGGGGTTCGACTTTCTTTTCCTCGGACATTTTATCCTCCTTTTTGGTTATTTACGCGAAAACTAAAATCATCTAAAAGCGCATCCGTTCTCTGTAACTTTTAAAAAACGGGATACGCCAAAACTGCCCGGCAGCTGCCTGAACAAAACCCAAAATTATTAAACTCAGATACCCAACCGATAATAATGTGCCGATAATGTAATGAATAATCCACGCTGAGATTTTAAATATGAAACCTATTAACAGCACGCCACCCAGTATCTTACCCAGCAGGAAGTCCAAGATATAAATTGCAATCCAGACAACGACAAAAACGATAAAGGTAAACATACTTTGAGTTCCGTGGAAACGACAGAATTGACTTTGAGGTCGAACCAAAAGCGGGACGAAAAAAAACATCGGGAAATATCCCACGGCGGCAAGTATTTTCTCTTCCTGGGTTATTGTTTCGGGTGGTGGTTGATAACCTTCTGTCATTATGGATTAATTATAAGCCGTTTAATAAACATGTCAATTAACAGAGTCTGGGCATGTTCCAGTCCTGTTTATTCATAGTTAGGTGCAAGATAGAAAATAAAAAGCAAGTTTTTATAGAAACAATATATGGAATTAGCATCGTCTTATTGGCACTTGATGGGTCAGGGACTCCGGGGATTTGCTTAGTTTACATAATAAAAACAGACCTGTTGAGGTGTCGTTTTTTATAATTATATAAAATTGCGTCTCTTAGATAAAATAACATTTGCTCAGGGGGCTAGCCCCCCAGCAGTATCGGTGGCAAATCGGGTTTTAGTCCCAGGATAAACGCCCGCAGTTTTTCTCTGGGTTCTTTCTTTACCGGCGTGGTGGGTTCAGGGATATACTGGACAACAGGCTGTGATGGCTATTAGCACTGCTATGCTGTGTATCGGGTTCTCAGCTCCTATCCAAACTGTTCCACATATTTAAGGGGTGCGCCTGCTTTAGGTAACCGGTGGGAGTTACCACCACGCGCCAGATGCCTTAGCGGTGCCGGCACCGGCACTACCTGGCAGCGATATCCTGGCGCACCCAGATGGAGCCCAATTGACTTTTACGGACAGTTGTTTACCATAAATATACAATGATGCGCCTGATTATCGGTGTTTATTGTATCTTTCTAATAATTTCCTGTGGCTATTCACCACATTCGCTTTTGCCCTCGCATCTCAAAACAGTGGCGATCGTAAGTGTGGAAAATTCGTCCACGCAACCCGGGTTGGCGGAGGCGCTAACGGTGGTACTGCCCAGGGTGTTTAATCTGGACCGAAATTTACGAGTGACAACACCGGAGCAAGCCGACCTTTCCGTAAGAATTGAAATTACCAGTTATTCCAAGACGCCAGCGGTTTACGATGCCAGTCAGAATATATCAGGATACGAGATAAATGTTTCTGCTAGGGTTGAGACGATTGACCAGGTTCGAAATGAGGAATTTTTTGCAGAGCAAGTTGTCGTCCGAAATATTTACCAACCAGAAGAAAAATCCGAGGAAGATGCCATTCAGGAGGTGGTAGAAAAACTTGCCCGGGAAATTGTTCGCCGTATCGTAACCTCATGGTAATCTCTTCTGTCCTGCCCCAGATGGCCGAATTTGTTGTAGACCGCATTGTTATGGGAGGAATGGGATTAACCGAACTAAACGGATTAAGAGTGTTTATCCCCTATGCTGCACCCGGCGAGGTGGTCCGGGCTAAAATCGTCACGCGAAAAAGAGATTATGCGGTTGCGCAAATAGAAGAAATATTAACTCCCTCGCCGTTTCGGGTTTTGCCCCGGTGTTCTTATTACGAAAGTTGCGGGGGGTGTAATCTACAGCACATTTCTTATGATGGCCAGCTGGCGGTTAAAAAGATGCTTGTTGATGACACTATCCAGCATGTTGCGCGGCTTTCGATTCCGGTTTTAGATATATCTTTTAAATCTAACGAGTGGCACTATCGGAACAAAACCCAGTATCCGGTTTCCGGAAATAATACCTCCTGGAAAATAGGGTTTTATGAACAGGGAACGCACAATCTCGTAGATATATCTCGCTGTTTTTTGCATCCCGAAGAATTTGACCAAATCAGAGAAATTGCCCGGGAGGCTCTAATTGCTGCCGGGGAAACACCCTACCAGGAAATTCTTCACCGGGGCAATGTGCGTCACCTAGTGTTACGCCGGGGCACCGATGGAAAAACAGTGGTCACCATCGTAACGATGAAAGAAAAATTAAACCCCAAAGTGACAGAAAAAATAAAGAAATATCCAGGGGTGGCGGGCATAATCCAGAATATCAATCCTCAAAAGACCAACCGAATACTGGGTGAAAAAAATTTAACCCTCTGGGGGCAAAACTTTGTCCGATTTTCTCTATTGAACAAGGAATTCCGGGTATCAGCAAATTCTTTCTTCCAGGTGAATCTGTCTCAGGCAGAGGAACTTTGTCGACGGGTAATAAAGGCGATCGCCCCTCAGGGTGATGAAGTGGTTCTTGACTTATTTAGCGGTGTAGGCACGCTCAGTCTGCTGGTTGCGGATAAGGTGAAAAAGGTAATAGGCGTTGAGTTAGAATCTACCGCGATTGCCGACGCTAACTTCAACGCCCAGAACCTCGGGATTAAAAACGCCTTTTTTCTCGCGGGAGATGTGAATTCGGTAATTGCCAATATCCAGCAAGCCGATGCGGTAATCATTGACCCGCCGCGCAAAGGATGCTCAATGGAGACCTTAAAGCGCGTTGTTTCTCTTAACCCCAGAGTCCTGGTTTATGTATCGTGTAACCCAGCTACTTTTGCACGTGATTTAGCGCTACTTAGAAATATGGGATATGGCTGTGATCTGGTGGAACCACTGGATATGTTTCCCCAGACAACTCATGTGGAATTGGTCGCAAAATTTACTCCGGCGGGGAAATTTTAACCCATGGATACTTTTAGTGGATTAATTATCACGGAACCGGACAGCAATGCTGTTCCCGGGAAAATTGTTGTTGAAGACGGGAAAATTGTCGCGCTGATTCCTTTGACCACCGTGGAAGAAAAATACTATATTTTGCCGGGTTTTATCGACAGTCATACTCACCCCATCGAAAATGGGTTGAACCTGCTCTACCCCGACCTCTCCTCTGCTTCTTCCGTTTCTCAGGTCTTGGAACTTGTTGCCGCGGGATTAATGCAGATGCCAGATGCACCAGTATTATTTTCATTTAACCTTGAACCAGAGCGTTTAAAGGAACGCCGTTATCCCTATCGCCGAGAATTAGACCGGTTAAGCAACAAAAAACCTATTTTCCTCTATCGGATTGACGGCCATTCTGGCGTTGCCAACTCCCGGGCACTTGACTACCTGGGAGAAAAGGTTCCCGCCGGGGTAGAACTTGATGGGGCGGGTAATCCTACTGGTGTTGTCAGGGCCGAGGCTTACGAAACACTTTCCGCCAACCTTAAAAAACTTATTCCTCCTGAAATTATTCAGGAGGCAATTAAGCTAACAGGTCAACAGGCTTTGCGTAATGGAATAACCACATTAGGCGCAATGGTTGGTTCAGATGAACTAACTGAAAAAGAGTGGACGGTATTATTTGATGCACTTTCAGCAGCACCAATCCGTATGGTACCATATTTTCAAACCTGGAGGGTTGAAATCGCCAAGAAGTTTCAACTGCCGCGAATCGGTGGATGCCTGCTACTGGATGGTTCTTTTGGTTCTCATACCGCAGCGCTCCTTGAATGTTACTCTGACGCACCCGGGTATCATGGTGTTCTGTATCATCAAGACAGTGAGTTGATTCAATTCATCAGTCGGGCTAACGAATTGGGACTGCAAACCGCCTTTCACGCTATCGGGGACCGGGCTATTGAACAGATTATCCGTTGTCACCGGGAGGCGAAATCAGATAAACACCTTCGTCACCGGATAGAACATGCTGAACTGCTAACGCCTGAGCTAATTAAACAGATTGCCGAGTTAAAATTAATTCTGGCGGTCCAGCCGGTATTCGAACAACTCTGGGGCGGTGTGGAAAAGATGTATGCTGAAAGATTAGGAGGGCGATGGATGCGAACAAACCCGTACCGGGCGTTACTCGACCACGGAGTAATCCTCGCCGGAGGTTCTGATGCCCCGGTAACACCGTTAGACCCTATTGGTGGAATAAGGGCGGCAATGAACCTGCCTAATATTCAGCAGCGCATCTCTGGCAGAGAGGCGGTCGCTATATTTACTATCCATGCCGCTTATTCTTTGGGTATGGAAAATATTATCGGAAAACTCGCACCCAAGATGGAGGCGGATTTTGTTTTCCTTGATGCTGACCCCAGAGAGGATCGTGACTGTCACATCCTTGCTACTTATGTAAGAGGAAGGCCGATGTTTAAAAGCCAGAATCTCCTATGAAGAATCAAGAAATCGCTCGATTACTTGAAATGATAGCAGACGCTTTAGAACTAAAAGGAGAAACCGGATTCCGACCGCTTGCCTATCGCAGGGCCGCAAGGGTTTTAAATGAACTAACCGAGGATGTCGAGGATTTAGCTCGGGATAATAGACTGGAATCAGTTTCAGGGATCGGGACCGGGATTGCCAAGAAAATTCGAGAGTATCTCACTACCGGGAAAATAAGAAAACTGGAGGAGGTAACCAGGGATATAAATCCCGAATTGTTTACCCTGCTTAATATTCCAGGAGTTGGACCCAAAACAGTTAAACTTCTTCATGAAAAGCTGGGGGTAAACAATATCTATGATTTGAAAAGAGTTCTTGCCGATGGTTCCGCGGCCAGCCTACCTGGAATGGGTGAGAAAAAGGTAACCAACATTCTCAAAAGTATTGAAGTCGCTGAGCATGCGGGACAGAGAATGTATTTGAAGGAAGCGTTCGAACTTGCCGAGGCAATTATTAAATATATGGACAACACGAATGGGCTTAAACGGATTACATTTGCCGGTTCACTACGACGCGGAAAAGAAACCGTAGGCGATATAGACATCCTTGCAGTTGCCAATAAACCTGAACTAGTCGTTAAAAAGTTTGTCAATTATGAGGCTGCCCAGCAAATTCTTTCTGCCGGTCCCACCAAAGCGTCCATCCGTGTTACAACGGAATACGGCATCCGGCAGGTAGATTTACGAATTGTCCAGGAAGACGAATTTGGTGCAGCCCTTCAATATTTTACCGGTTCCAAAGACCACAACATCGCAATTAGAACCTTGGCACAAAAACAGGGTTTAAAAATGTCAGAATACGGCGTATTTAAAGGGGAAAAACGAATAGCAGGAAAAGAAGAGGAAGAGGTTTATCGGACTTTGAAACTTGCTTATATAGAGCCAGAGTTAAGAGAAGACCGAGGAGAAATAGAGGCAGCACAGGAAGGGCGATTACCCAACCTGATTCAAATTCGCGACATTCGCTCTGACCTTCATATCCACACCGATGCATCAGACGGCGTTTCCTCGCTGGAAGAGATAATCACCGCCTGTAAGAAAATGGGCTATTCTCATATAGCCATTACAGAGCATTCGGTTTCAGCTGGATATGCTGGTGGGCTTTCCGAGGAGGAACTATTGCGGCAATGTGATAAAATTGATAATATTAACGCCAGGTTGTCTGGTTTTCGAATCCTGAAAGGAGCGGAAGTTGACATAACCATCAACGGGAATTTGGATTACAGCGATAAAGTCCTTGCTCGGTTAGATGTGGTGATTGCGTCAATACATCAAGGGTTTAATCGGGAGCCAACAAAGAGAATCTGTCATGCAATTGAACACCCTCTGGTTCATATTATTGCCCATCCCAGTGGCAGGCTCATAGATAAACGTCCCGGGTATAGTATTGACCTGGAAAAGGTGATAGAGTGTGCAGCAAAATTTCATAAGGTATTAGAAATCAACTCATTTTATCAAAGATTGGACCTAAACGATATCTGGGCAAAACGGGCGAAAGATGCCGGGGTGCTTTTGGCGATTAATACCGATGCCCACGGAGTTACTGATTTAAACTGGATGCGTTACGGGGTTATCACCGCCAGGCGTGCCTGGATTGAAAGAAAAGATGTAATAAATTGTTTCCCCCTTCATCAACTTATAAGGTTACTGAGAGAGATGCGAAGGTCATCCTGACTACTGTGTTATATGACTCGTTAACCATTTACACGCCGAAAAAATTTCTTCTCTGCTCCCGATACTGTGTTATCGTGATTGCTAAGGTACAAGGGATTCCCCACATAGCAAGTTCGTTAAACATATAAAGGTTGTCTATAAATAATTCCAATCTCGCTCCCGCGTTATAAAGTAAATAAAGTGATTTTTTAACTCCCGGGGTGAGGATAGAGAGAATCCCCTTTTGTGAGAACAGGTGGCTATTACTCCTCTAATTTAAATATAAGGATGAAGCAACATCGTCGCCAACGCCTGAACACCCCGGCTAGAGAAACCATAAATAAAGACCCAATTTGAATCGACCGCCGGGAATCTTTTAAGTAATTTGTTAATTGTTTTTACGATATCCCGGTCATTCAGGTCAATCGCGTGATGGCTACGAGAGGCATGACAGGTGGCAATTGCCCACTCCAGAGAATCAGGGATGAAATTTAAAGTATCAATATCGTCTTTTGTTGCGCCGTTGCACTTAAAAATTATCAGCGCTGGTATTTTGGGACGGTTCATCTTCAGTTGCTGTGGGATATAATAACAGTCGCCATCAGCATCGGAGTAAATCAATGGGCTATCAGCCCCAGCAGTCAAAACTAAAAACGCTACACCCCAGACAATAACCATTACTTCTCTGCTATCGCCATTAATATCGCAGCGATTATTCCAAAGCCAATATTAGGTATCCAGACCGAAAGTGCTGGACTTATTACATGTGATGTTCCAAATGCCCGGCAGATTTGAAATGCCCCCCAGTAAAGGAAAGAAAATAGTAAACCCAAACCCAATCCGAACATTACACCCCCGCGGCGCAATTTGACCGCCATCGGTAATGCCAACAGCACCACTATCAGCCCTACCATTGCATAAGCAATACGATAGTGATATTCGACTTCCTCCCGGGCGACATTTTCTCCGGCACCCTTCAATTTTCTGATATATTTCCCCAGTAGCAGGGTTGGCATTTCTTCGATTGCCTGTAAGGCAGTAACCCATTCGTGAGGGGCAAAATTTAAAGATTCCAACTCCGTTTCTTCTTGCCGTACGAATGCCTCTCCCCCATTATCAAAAAACTTTCTGGTTGTAATATTTCTTCCTCGCCAATGGGTATTCTCATATACCGCTTCCTCGCCATCAACTCGATAAGCTACTTTCCGGGCATGATTAAGTTTGATAAAAACAAACTTATGGATTGCCGGTTTGCTTTCGTTGAAGTAATCTATTTCCCTTATCCACAATATGTTTTTTCCGTCTACCCGGTATAAATCCTGTCGGCTCTGTCCCGCCGGGTCGGAGCGTTTCTCTATCTTATAGCGTCGCAGTTGCCCCAGGTTACGGTTAAACGGAATGGCAACAAACTCATTACCGACAAGATAGAGAAACATTGTTGCCAATCCCATAATAACCGCGGGTAGAAAAAGACGATAAAGCAGAACCCCGGCGCTTTTAAATGCTAAAATTTCGTTGTACCGCGTCATCTGGCCATAAACTACAAAGACCGCTAAAATTAGGCTCACGGGATATAAAAGGACAATTGCCGATGGGAGTGAATAGAAGTAATACCGAAGCACAAGCAGAAACGGGACTTTACGACTGGTAAAATACCCCAGTTCCTCAAAAAGGTCGATTAGAAGATAAATTGTAACTACGGTAAGTAGTGCCAGGAGCGCAAATTTTAGCAATTCGCAGAAAAGATAGCGGTCGGTTATTTTCATCGTCATTGCCTTTTAATAACTTGAGAAAATATCCACCGAAAAGGAGAGAATTCAAAAAACGCCCGGGCAGTAAACTCTGTTACCGGCAGAATCAACAGAATGTTGGGTAACCACATACCGAGAAAGGGCGATAACTTCCCGCTACCAGCAAAATTTTCGCCCCCGATTAATAAAACATAATAGACCGCAAAAAATATCAAACCGACAACAAAGCCGGTGCCAATCCCTCCCCGGCGAAGAAGCACTCCCAGTGGTGCCCCAAAAAAGAGAAAAAATAGCACGGAAAAAGCAAGCGAAAGCCGTTTATGCAACTCGGTAAGCAAGCGCGCTATTTCTAACTTTTTATATCTTATCTTGACTTTTAATTCTTCCCCCCGAAATCGAAGCACATCATCGTTACCATCGGCAAGGGATGCTAACTGTGCTTTTAACTCTCTCAACTCTTTATTTTTTTCTGCCAGTTGATTGGTTAACTGGAAGAGTAACATCTCATCCCCTCCTCGATAGTCTCGTTCTCGTCTGACGAACTCATCATCCACCAGCAGATTTATAATATGTTTCCCAAAGGCGAGGCGACGGTAGTTGCCATTATTAGCAATTTCATGTATCTCTCCGGCGAAGAGGGTTAAAATCATATACCTGTCATCCGGTGTATAACTGATTGTGCCCCGAGGAGCGGTGATAAAGGAGGGTGGGGTCTGTTGCTTCGGGGTTTTTTCAAATATAATGATATTGGAGATTGTTGAACGCCGTTCATCTATTGCTCCAATATAAACCATATAGCCCGGGAAGTCGTCCATAAAAACCCTTTCCTGGACCCTTAGTGCCGGCTTTTTCCTTGCGATATCGGTAAGTAGATTTCTAACCTGATGTTGCGATTCCGGCAAGATAAAACCATTAAAAATCGCCAGGAGTGGCACCAGACCGATACTCAAAATCAACACCGGGGCAAATATCCGCCAGCCCGGGATACCGGCTGCTTTAATCGCGGTGATTTCATTGTCCTGCGCCATCCTGCCAAAGGTAACCACTCCGCCAATTAAGGCGCCAAGTGGGGCGCTGATGCTTATAACAAATGGCATTGAGAGTAAGGCGATTTCTCCGACCAACTTTACTGCAACACCTTTCCGAACCAGAAGGTCAGCGAGAAGGAAGAGCCTGTCCATTAAAAGGACAAAGGCAAGCACGGCAATTGCAAACAGGAAAATCGGAACAAACTGCACGAGGGTATCCCGATGCAAAATTTTCACTCTTGAATCATACTTCCTGCCTCTATTAAGTCAACCCTGCAACCTGTTGACAACAAAAATGTTATAGTTAATATTTATCATAATATGAGGGCGCAGGAGAGCAAAAATGCCACAAATTAGGCCATTGCTAAAACAAGATGCTTATTCAATCGGTGGCTTTATGGAAAAAATCCACGCCGAGTTCGGTTGTGAACCAATGCATTCGGTAGAGGCGACAATAAGACTGTTTGATACCCCCTGGTTAGAAAATGGCACAGGGCTCGTGCTGGAATCAGTTAACGCAGAGATTCTTGGTTATGGCTGGGTGCGTTTGTCATCCTGGCACTGCCAGAATGTAATTCATCTGGGGCTTTTTTTAGGGCCAGCGGCACGGGAGGAGGATATATATCGCCCGCTAACTGACGAACTTTTGCTAAACGCCCGACGGCTTGCCCAGCAATCGGGAATAGACGAGATAATAACTTATTATCGTAGTATTGACCCGATTCACCCTACCATAATCAGCCAGCTGGGTTTCCAGCGGCATACAGTTTCTATGTTAGGATTCAAACACAATCTGGAGATTAGCGATATCATTACACCACCTGTTGGCATTGCCATCCGTCCTGCGCGCTTACCCGAGGAAAAGAGTTTAATAAATCTATTGGGCAGTAAAGCCTTTGATGACCCGGTGAATCAGGGGGAGCCGGTTTCAGAAATTTATCTCGATCTGGAAATGATGCATCCCAAGTTCAATCCTGAGCAATTCATAATTGCCGAAACCAATGGCGAACCGATCGGTTATCTGTTGATGTTTTTGTCAAAAGATACAGATGAAATTTGCTATGATATTGGCGAATTGGGGGTTGTTCCCAAATGGCGAAAACGAGGCGTTGGTTTGTTTCTTTTAACAACAGCACTCAATTGGATGAAAAGAAAGGGCGCATCCCGGGCGTTTATTGCCTCTTTCAGCAGTAATCCGGTAATATCTTTATACTGGAAATTAAAATTTCGTCCGGACCCGGTTCGGACCTATTTTTTCTATACCAGGGCAATTTAAGAATCTATAATTTTCAGAACAAAGCCCCATTTTTCTCTCGTCAATCCGGGTGGCTTGGTTTACATAAAAGGCAACAAGTTTCCGGGAGGTTTTTTTATATAATTAATTGATATTGCGATGGTTAATGAGATTTACTAATTGTTCAGGGGGCTAGCCCCCAGCAGTCCCGGTGACAAATCCGGCTTCAGTTGCATAATGAGCCCCAGCGGTTTTGTCCCCGGGTTCTTCTTTAGGGACAATGAGGTCTCAGGGGTATCCGTGATAGCGGGTTATGGTGGCTGCTGGGAGCGCTACATATCAGCGTGCTAATGGTTATACTGAATAGCGGGTAATTTAGTTGGGAGGCGGATGCCCTGATAACGATGTCCTGGTGCCCTTAGAATTTTTTCTTGACCCGGAGTAAACCTCGATTAAATTTATTAGCCTATGCTCTATCGTGACGCGGGTGTGGATATTAACCGCATGAATACAATTAAACGCGCCATCGGTAAACTGGTGCGGCAAACATTCTCCTCGGATGTCCTTTCCGAGATCGGGCTCTTTGGCGGACTGTTTAAATCTCCCCGAGGGAAAAAGCCGGTTTTAGTGGCAAGTTGTGATAGTGTCGGGACAAAGATTTTAATAGCCAAAGAGATGAAGCGGTTTGATACGGTCGGGGTAGATATCGTTAATCACTGTGTCAACGATATTCTCACATTGGGGGCGAAGCCGCTTTTCTTTCTTGACTACATCGCTCATTCTAATTTATCTGATAATCAGTTGCTTGCCTTAATTAAAGGATTGACCAGGGCGTGCCGGGCGAATGGTTGTGCCCTCATTGGCGGTGAAACAGCGATGATGCCCGACATTTACGCAGCGGGAGATTTTGACCTTGTGGGGTTTATTGTCGGAGTCGTTGAGTTTAACAAAATACCGCTACCGGCAAAAGTAGAACCTGGTGACTGGGTAATCGGGCTCCCTTCCAGCGGTCTTCATACCAATGGTTATTCCCTTGCCCGGAAGGTTTTTTTCAAAGAACAGCGCCTTACGGTTGACGCAAAAATTAAGGGGTTAAAACAATCCTTAGGAAAAGAACTCCTTCGCCCCCATCGTTCCTATTTAAAGGCAATTTACCCGAGGCTGGACAAGATAAAAGCGCTCGCCCATATAACCGGCGGCGGTTTTTATGACAACATTCAGAGAATCCTGCCACCCGGGGCATCTTGTATAATTAAAAAGTCAACCTGGCGTGTGCCCCAGATATTCCAGATACTCAAAAGATTGGGCAACATCCCTGAGGAAGAGATGTTCCGGACTTTTAATATGGGTATAGGAATGGTTGCGGTTGTTGCCCCGGATAAGGGAAATGAGTTATTACATGACATTCCGGGTGCGCGCAAAATTGGCAAGATTGTCCGTGGTACATTCGGTGTAGTGGTTATCTAATCTTTATCCGCGTGGATGGAATGTCCGGTATACCTCTCGCAGATAACTGCGGTCGATATGGGTGTAAATTTGCGTGGTGGCAATACTGGCGTGCCCCAGCATTTCCTGCACCGTTCGCAGGTCTGCCCCGCCTTCAAGGAGATGCGTAGCGAATGAGTGGCGCAGTGTGTGAGGGGTAACGCGCTTTTTGAGCCCGGCAAAGGTAACACAGGCTTGCAAAATTTTCCAAAAGCCCATTCTGGTTAATTTATTCCCCCGATTGTTGACAAATAAATACGGGCTGACCTTACCCCGAGTGTAATGCTCACGACCCAAAGCAAGATATTCGTTAATGGCGTCCACCGCCGGTTTCCCTAACGGGACCAATCTTTCCCGTGCGCGTTTTCCGTAAACGCGCACGAACCGCTCTTGAAGGTCGACATCAGAAACCTTGATATTCAGCAGTTCTGATACCCGTAACCCTGCGCCATAAGCCATTTCCAGCATCGCCCTTGCCCGCAATCCCCAGAAAAAGTTTTTCGATTTGGTGCTGCTTTCAATTAACCGGATTATTTCGCTCTGGGTTAAAATTTCCGGTAAGCGTCGCCGCTGGCGCGGTAATTTCAAATCTTCTGCTGGATTGGGAGATAAATGAAACTCGCTTTCCAGGAATTCACAGAATATTCGTAAAGACACCAATTTTCGAGCAATCGTCGCGGGTGCTGCCCCGAGGTTGGATAGTTTGCGGACGAAACCCCTTAACATTTCTGTATCAAGCAGGCGAAAATCATCAGCAATTTCCGGGTTATCCAGTAGAAACTGTTTCACATCAGTAAGGTAGCACTCTGCCGAAACTTTATTCACACCCCGTTCCACGAGCAGATAATGACTGAATTCGAGCAAAAGTGGTAGATTGGCAAAATCGGCGCTCTTGGTCTTAATCAAGACTCAAAGAAGAAAATTCAACTCGTTCCAGGAAACCACAGTATCTTTCTCAAACCGCTCGTCCGGAAAGGGATGGTCCCGGTTGTAGTGTAACCCCCTTGATTCAAGACGCCGGGAAGCACAGGTGATTATTAACTTGGCAACCGTGAGCATATTTCTTAATTCTAAAACAGGAACACAAAACGAATCTTTAATTAACAAACTGGCTTGTGCTGCTATCTTCGTCAATTGCGCATCCGCCTCTTTCAGTCCGGTATCGGAACGGACAATGCCGGCATCGCGCCACATTAAATCACGCAATTGCGCAAGCAGTTCGTCCACCCCGGCCCGCTCATTATCTTCTAATTTTTTGAAAAAGGGCTTTACTCCTTCCGAACGCAAACTATCCGGGAAAGCGCAACTATCTTGCTTAACCTCCTCATTGGCTTTCATAGCCGCCCGCTCGGCAAACACCAGCGCTTCCAGGAGCGAATTAGATGCCAGCCGGTTGGCACCGTGCAGTCCGGTACAGGCACATTCACCGGCGGCAAACAATCGTTTGATCGATGTCTCACCCCAGGTGTTAACGACAATTCCACCGCAGACATAATGTGCTGCTGGCACAACCGGTATCGGTTCCCTAGTAATATCGATTCCGAAGTCCAGACAGGTTTTATAAATATTAGGGAAGCGCTCGCGCAGTCTTGATGGCGCGATACCTGTACAATCTAAAAGGACGAACTCTTCTCCACGTCTGGTAAGTTCCGCGGCAATCGCCCGGGCAACCACATCCCGGGGTGCCAATGAACCGTCCGGATGATATGCTGGCATAAAATCTTTACCATCGGTGGTTCTTAATACCGCACCCTCTCCCCGGACCGCCTCGGAAATAAGGAAAACTCGATCATCAATCCTGTGACCGAAAAGCGTGGTGGGATGGAATTGAATAAATTCCATATTGGCGATTCTGGCACCGGCACGATATGCCATAGCAATACCATCACCGGTGGCAATAGCCGGATTTGTTGTATGCCGATAAACCTGACCTACCCCGCCTGTTGCCAAGAGGCAAACCCGGGCATAAACTCTTTTTAACTTGCCGGTTGATTTGTCCAGGACATCCGCACCACAACAAATTCCATTCTGGTCAAGGACAAGGTCAACCGTAAAATGTTCTTCCCAGATTGTCACATCTTTGCGGGTTCTTACCGCTTTTAATAGCCCTCGTTCTATTTCAAAACCGGTGGCATCACGGGCATGGATTATGCGCCGCCGCTGATGTCCACCCTCTTGTCCCAAATCAAATTGCACCCTGCCGTTCGAGCCTTTTTTAGCGGAAAACTCAATTCCTAAATCCCAGAGCTCTCGCACCAGTCGTGGTCCGGCGGCAGTAACTAACGCAACCACTTCGGGATGAGCGAGCCCGGAACCTACTCTGATGGTGTCCTGATAGTGTAACTTCGGGTCATCATCTTCTGCTACAGCAGCGGCAATTCCACCCTGGGCATAGTTGGTATTGGACTCCAGACTGTCTTTTTTGGTTACAATAAGGACCTTTTTGTTGCTACTTGCCTTCCAGGCAAACCACAATCCCGCAATACCCGAACCAACTACCAGATAATCAACTACTGTCGCTGATTCCATTGCCACTTAAAAGCGCCAGTAGGCAAACAACCCGGCCGGTGCTGGAGTTGTTTTAATTCCGACTCTTCCCCGTGTATCCTCGGGGATAAAAAACATACAATCAACCAAACTGACCAGACGATTTAACAGCAACCCAGCAACCAGAAAGCTTGCTGTCATTCCCGCTGCCCGGGCTTGCTTTCGTGTTTGCCAGTAGGAGTAGATTCGTATCGAATCTGAATCCCAATGCCATTGGGATTCGCCAAAATAACCCCGACTTTCATAATACCTGCGCTGGGCATCAGGGTCATCAGGATACAGTCCCCTTGCTTCCCGGCGAATGTCTTCGTTGTATTCCTCGGCATTGTTATATCGTTCTAAAAGGCGATAGTACCGTGGGTCTTTAATGGTAATATCGGCATTGGCATGGGCTCTGGCGATTAACTTGGCATCTTCTTCTTTTGTTGCTCGATACCAGGAAAAACCCGCCCAAGTTGCCCAGAGGGCACCATCAATCCAGAGCATTACCTCACCCCGGTTTTGCGCTCCGGATAGCATCTGCCCAACCCCGGGAAGCACTACCGAAGCCACTGTCGCCTTTCCCCGATTTATGTTGTATTCAGCAGCAGGAAGCGTTATTATAAGCAAGGAAGAAATAAGATTCACAGTTACCTCCGTTTATTTTACAATTATCTTCTTTACCTCTGTTTTCTCGCCCCTCCGCAGGATACAAAAATATGCCCCGGAGGAAAAGGAGTTAAATCCCACTAATAAATTACCACTGTTATTACTGGAAGACCCTCTTATCATCCTTCCGCTAACATCGTAAAATCTCACAGTTGTTTTCGGAGGTATTTTAATCTGTTGCTGTTTGAGTACTACCGTCGGAACAGAAACTATTTCTTTGTTATTACCTGCGGTGTTTTCGTTTTCATTAATTACGATCAATTCCCAATCGGTTATTTTGGCATAAATATCCCAGCCTGCGTGACGACGATTGTCGGTCCAGGTAAACACAATGCTTGAACTGTTCGCCGCAACACTCTGCCCCACTGTCCAGTGCGTATTTTTGGGAAACAGGTTGGGCTCATTTATTTGGGCATTACGCCCGATTCTCGTTCGGTCTCCAGCAAAACGCTGGCAATATATCTGGGGATTACCCGGGTTTTCTCTTTCGTCGTTAAACAAAACCACCAGTCTACCTGACTGCTCAAAAGCACAACTGGGTGAATAACAATCCACGCCCCCCGCGTTGTCATTGACTCTTTCGTTTTCACCCAATCGTGTCCCCAGAGAATCAAACCATTGTAAATAGACATCGTAATAATTATTTCTTGTATCCTCCCAGGCAATGGCAATATCACCGATGTCACTGATCGCACAAGACGGGTATCCCTGGTAAACCCTTTCTTCATCGGTATTAACCCTGATATTGCTTCCAATCCTTGTGCCATCAGGACGAAACAATTGACAGAAAATATCACTCTCGCCTCTGCGGTAATCCATCCAGCTTACCACCCAATTTCCTGTGGAATTCATTGCAACACTGGCATAGTAACCAGCAACTAATGTATCCGCCACAGGGAATTCTTTCCCAACCGGCATCCCATTTTGGTCATAAAGCCGGGCATATATTCTTGTTACTCCGTCACGGGAGTCCATCCAGACCACCACCGCTCGATTATAAGAGTCCATTGCACAATAAGGATACCATTGATGAGCGTTGCCTGCATCTGAATTAACCCGAAAATTGTTTCCCAATTTACTTCCTCGCGAATCAAAAAATTGGCCATAGATATTCCAGCCATCTCGACCATCAGTCCAGACAACAAGAAACTTGTTATTACCACCAGCAGCACTGGGATAATACTGTCCAGCGGTACCCCAAGTATCATCATTAACCATTAAATTTGGTATAATTTCCCGTCCCAAAGAGTCTAATAATGTGCAATAAATATCACACGAAGTGCCCCGCTCATCCTCCCAAGCAATCAATATAGTACCCTGTCGCTCCATTCCTACTGAGGAAACACGCTGATGAGAACTGGCAAAATCATCGTTAACGCGGAAGTTTTCACCTATTTTTCCCCCATCGCGCGCCAGCCGCTGACAATAAACGTTCGGATTTCCTTCCCGCTCATCGACCCAGGCAACCCAGTAGCCCCCATCGGAAGCTGCCGTCACCGCCGGGGAATACTGTTTTGCCGTTCCCGTATCGTCGTTTATTTTTATTTCCCCTCCTAACCGATTACCGGCGCTATCAAACCTCTGGGCATAAATATCATCGTTACCATTTCTTATGTCTGTCCAGACGATAATAAAATCGCTATAAGAATTTGCCGCGGCATCACCAACATGCTGTTCGGCATTGGTTTGGTCACTATTTACGCGAAAGTTCGTATCAACCGGCTGTCCGGTGCTGTTAAAAAACTGGGCATAGACATCCCACTGACCCCGACGGAAATCATCCCAGCATACCAGAAATTTGCCACCCGGTGCTACTGCAACTCGTGGTGTCCATTGAATACTATCATCGGTAGTAATCTGAAAATTATTTCCCAACCTGGTGCCATCACTCCTGAAGCGCTGTCCAAAAATGTTCCAATCCCTCGAGTTTCTACCTCTCCCATCCATCCAAGCAACAACAAAATTACCCGCACTATCTCCCTCGACATCCGGTTCGTATTGATTTGCCAAACCAATCGGGTCATCATTCACCCGAAAATTTTCTCCCCTTAACGAGCCATCAGGATTTAACCACTGGGCAAAAATATCACCTCCTAAACCATATCTTCGGTCATCCCATACTATAAGAGTCGTTCCATCCGGAGCGATATGGAGAGCGGAGATACATTGGTCACCGGCAGCAGTTGAATCACTTACCCGAAAATTATCCCCGACTCTCTCCCCTTCGCTATCAAAGCGCTGGGAGAACACATCAGAATTTCCTATTTGACGCCGGTCTTCCCAGGAGAAAATAAACCACCCATCCCGAGACGCCGCTACTGCCGGGTCACCCTGCCAGCCCAGAGTTATATCCGTATTTATTCTTTCGTTACTCCCTAACGGCCGTCCTGAGGAATCAAAGCGCTGAAACCATACATCAGCATCCCCATCGCGAAAATCACACCAGCAAATACTAACCGTGCCATCTTTTCCTAACGCGATATCCGGGACAATCTGTTTACAACCACCGGAAGTATCATCATTACAGAGAAAGTCGGAACGAATCACGCTATCAACTAAAACTCTGCCGGGGTAACCCATTCTCTGTTTTTTCATAGGAAGTGGGACAAGCCGCTCATTCGGGAAAGGTATTTCTAAGTGGTGAATTGAACCCCGCGAATTGTGCTGCGCTAGGTGGAAATCAGGTACCAATAGCGGAAGTAATATAGAGAAAAGCGGAACGATGATCATCGCACGATTGCCAGTTTAGTAAACTTTACTTCCTCTTTCTCCTGAACCTTTATCCGAAGACGCACAATGTAAAGCCCCGGTGCTAGACCCTTTAGGTCGATTAAGGTTTCGTTGTCAGCACTCGGGACCGGCCTGGTTTCAAACTCTTTTATAACCGGCTGGCCGCTTGCATCTAAAACCATTAACCAGACGCTTGCGTTGTCTAAATTCCCCAGTCGATATCGAACATTAACCTGCTTGTTTGCCGGATTGGGATACACATAGAAAGATGATACAACTGGTGTTGAAGTTGGGGAAAGCGGCGGTAGTTGTGCCACCGGAATCAATCCGGTGTGACAGGGGTCACGATAGATACAGTGCCAATTGCCATTGGCACTGCTGCCGGGAATTTTCCAGACATAGAAAATACCGTTATTCGCTCCGAACGCGATTTCCAGTTGTCCGTCACCATCAATATCATAAATCAGCGGGGTTGCACTCACCCCGGCTGTGGTCATCAGGGGGAAGTACTTCATTATCTTGCCTGACGCTCCATCATATCCCAACAAACCGTACTCTGGCGAACCAATTAGCAAATCTAGCTGTCCATCACCGTTCAAATCTATTGGGATTGGCGACGATGAGTAATTAAACGGAACATCATAAGTAACTATCCAGTTACCAACGAGCTCTTTCACGGTATAAGTAGAGTCGTGAATAAATGGGTAATTAGTAACCAGCGTGGCGTTACGGTTAAAGGCAAAAATCTTGTGCCGGGCAGCAAGGACAATGTCAAGATAACCGTCATTGTTAATATCGGCAATCGCTGACGTTCCCCAAAATGGATTTCCAATTAACTCTTGAGATTGAAAGGCAATAGTTCCATCCTGTTCCACAATATAGAGCTGATAATTATGCTCACCTCCCGCCACAACGGCGATTTCCAGAATGCTGTCCCGATCAAAATCAGCAATCACTGGCTGAGCAGAACTGTAAAATGGCGAATTACCCAGCATTAGAGGAAAACCATTAACTACTGACCCATCATAATTGAAGAGAAAGAGCCGGCTGTCATCGGTAAGTAAAGCAATCCTGGGGAAGACTGTATCGGTCACCGCCACCGGCGCCCGAATACCAGAACCAACGTTAACAGGAAAGTCAAAAAGATTCTCGCCCCGATAATTCCAGGCATATAGTCTCATATCATTTGAGCCAATGACGATATCATTAAAACCATCACCGTCCAGGTCAACTAAAACTGGCGCCGCAGCGATATGATCAAGTGTGCGCATTGTTGCCAGCAAGCGTCCTTGATTGCTATAAATCCTGACCCGGCCATCAACTCCCGCAACGACAATTTCCAGACCCGGGTCAGGGGCTACATCACCAATCGCCACATCAGCAGTAATACCGCTTCCAATATTTACAAACGCTCCATTAGGATAGCGAAAACCAGTTCCATCCGGGCGCCAGATACTCACCTGACCGGTACTGTCCGCGGTAATAATTTCAAGTGTTCCATCTTCGTCAATATCCGCAGCAAATGCGGAGAGAAATTTTGCTCTTCTACCCTGGTCAACTGGAAATCCTGGTTGATACAAATCCCAGCCAACCTTTATAAAAATTACCGTATCTTTCAGACGCCCGGTAGTATCGGGTTCGCCAAGAAGTTCTATTGAAAGAAATGTTTTGCCACTATAACCGTCACTGTTGGGATTGGTGGTGGCGTTAAACCGGCTGTTATACCCTTCCAAGGAGAAGGGGTCGAATTGGTAACCGTAAACCTCATACCGGTAGTTATATGTTTCCCAGTATGGAACATCGAAATCCTGAATTCCGTCCCCTTCTTCCAGGTCCACCCCTTTATGTTTGGGGTCAATGTTAATTGCATTATAAGGTCCATAGTCAGCAATAACCAGCTCGTCTATGTGCCAGATCAAAATGCCCGACCCGGGGAGAAAAAAGTCATACTCATTGGACTCAACGCCAATAACAACCCCATCCTCCACATCAACAATAATCGTATCAGGTCTACTTACATCGGTCTGACGATTCTCAATTAAAAAGTACTCATAATCGTTAATTGGAATCTTAACAATCGTCGGGAACAGGCTATCCGGACGTTGTGAGAAAAGCGTTGTACACATCGCAGCGGCATACACCGGAATGGAATCTCTCGGAATGTTAACCACAACTGAATTTATAAAACCCAGCGCAACCCGATGATAAGCGTCAAGAAATGCTGGAATCACACCCGGTGGCACACCAACGCCATAATCACCCAACCAGGCACCATAACCCATTAGACTCCACGCTCCAACTCCCATTGTTATACCGCTAACATCATACAGGTCATAGGCACCCAGAAGATGGGCAAATTCGTGTGCCAGTGTCCCGGCTAAACCCACCATTCCCGCAAGATTCGTCTGGCCGGATTCAGTCAATGTATCCTGACGCATCATCTCTGGCAGGACCGTTGCCTGTTCAATTCGGGTTCTGCCAGAATCAACTAGAATATACGGAACTCCGAGATAAGCCTCAATCGCGCCTGGTGGAATTTCACCTGCCAGCAGGTCATAGGGGCTGTCCCATTTTCCGTCTGCGGCATAATCGGATTGTAACCCGCTTCCGGCATGGAAAATAATAAATTCGTCGTAGTCGCTGAATCTAACCGCCGGGTCGGCATCAGCCGCCTTTAGGGCATCACGCATCAACCGCACTAAACCAAATTCAATCCCCTCGTAAGATGTTGTATCTCCATAATACTGCATCTGCCTTGGCAACTGATAGGCATCCTTTTCCCCTTCCGGCATAACGGTAAATTCAATATAAAGTTTACCCAGTGATTGAGCCAGGTAATAATTACGCAATCCTTCCATCAGACGCTCAAAATACTTTTTAAAGTGCGGAGGGTCGTAAAACAACCCTGAGTCAGGAGAAAGAAAACCCAGTGTGTCAAACTTGCCGTTGCCGGTGGTCAATGGTGTGGTATCTTCAAGGAATTCGACCCTGAGACATAGAACCCGGACAGTATCTACATTTCCGTCCCGTAGTTTCTGAATGCGCGCTCGATCTTTGTCGGCCACATGGTAACGAAATCGAGCAAAAGGCGTGGTTCGATTTTGCATTACCGTGTGTGCCGGTATCAATCTCTTGCTCAGTTCAATCTGTTGAGTCCGAGGATAACCCGGCTGTCGATGAAGAACAACCCTCTCGGCAGAAGATGCGCCAGGTAGAAGAACCGCCAAAGCCCAAAATGCTGCTTTTGTTATTTTTCTCAAAATCTCCTCGCCTTCAAAAATAGCCGGAGAGAGAGGGATTCGAACCCCCGATACCCTGTAAAGGGTATACGTGATTTCGAGTCACGCGCCTTCGTCCACTCGGCCATCTCTCCTTTAATTGAATCAATCTTTTTGGCTTTGCTTTTTTAATTCTCGCTGCATTCGGAAGAAGTGTTGCAAGATGCTTGATGCTTCTTCCGCAAGCACACCGCTGGTTACGGCAAAACAATGATTGAAGCGATTATCCCGGGCAATATCATACTGTGAACCCAGACAGCCAAACTTCGGGTCCCGGGCACCAAAAACAACCCTTTCCGGTCTTGCCAGCACCAGGGCGCCGGTGCACATCAAACAGGGTTCCAGTGTGATATAGACCGTTGCGCCAGTCAGTCGCCAGTTAACCAGTTTTATTGCCGCTGCTGTTAATGCCAGAATTTCGGCATGCGCGGTCGGGTCTTTCAGTGCCTCAACCCGGTTATGCCCCCTGCCAATCAATATACCATCCTTCACTATTACACAACCGACCGGGACCTCTCCCTCCTCCAGCGCCGTCTCCGCTTCCATCAGCGCTATCCGCATCCACCTTTCATCTTCCTTATCGCTATGCAAAATACTCATTATTTTTAATGCGCCCGGCGCGATTCGAACGCGCAACCTACGGATTCGTAGTCCGGCACTCTATCCAGTTGAGCTACGGGCGCCTCACAGGTTAATTTTAAGCCGGTCTCAACTAAAAGTCAAGATTTAATTGATTGGATGGCATAAAACCGCTATCATTTCTTGATGGCAGACGAACTAAAACCGGTAGAAATTTTGACGCTGGCAATTGCGGTTGAAAAAGAAAGCCTGAGGCGATATCTGGAACTTGCCTGGCAGACGAAAGACCCAACCGGCAAGGACATATTTATCAGACTGGCAATGGATGAATATATCCATCGCGAAACCCTGGAGGAACAGATAACAGTTCTCAATGAAGGTCGCGAAATCCCGCCGGTAAAATTACCGCCCTCTCTGTTTGAAAAGGTGCTTCCGAAATTGTCCGAGAAAAACTTGCGCATAAAAGGCAAAGAATATCAAGACCGGCTGGATGCCCTGCTAATGGCACTGGAGGCCGAGAGAAAAGCGCGGGATTTCTATTATCAAAAGGCGGAACAGATCCAGCAGGGGCATCTCCGTGATATTTTTATCCGTCTGGCTGAGATGGAAAAGGCGCACAGCGACATCATTCAGGCGGAGATTGACCACATTCAACAAACCGGTTTCTGGTTTTCGTTCCCCGAGTTTACCTTAGAGGGTAACCCCTAATCTGTTTTCTCCACCTTTTCCTTAAAACGAATCCCAAGTTTTTCCAGTTGGTCCAGCACCGGTTTATATATCTCTGCGACAACGGGAATCTGCACTCCGGTAAGCCTGAGTTTTCCTTCCAGAAGCATGCGCACCGCAATCGCGGCTGGTAAACTCACGGTTCGCGCCATTGCCGAATCGCCATCAGGCTCACCGAAATCAATCAGGGTAGCGGTTATCCTCTCGCCGGGTTTATCCGGATATTCAACTTCAAATTGATGGTGCAGCACAATCATATCCCGCTCACCCGGCTTGTAAGTCATTTTTTCCAGCATTGCCTGGGCAAGGATGTCCAGATTGGAACCGCTGTTCAAGCCAATCGGTTTATCAGCAAACAGCCCCAGCCATTCCAGCCGATTCAGAACCGGACTGTCAACCGACAAACCCAGCCTGGTTGCCACATCGGAACGCAGGATCCCCTTCCCCGGGACGAACTCACGCAACCAGCGGGCGTAGGTCATACCGGCGATGTCGTTACGAATGCGGTCATCTTTTATCAGACCGAGGTCAACAATTGCCTTCATCGTCTCGCACCAACCGGAGTTTCTCAATGTTGCCCGAATCAGCGTCCGGATACCTTTTAGCCCGTAAAGGTCAATATAGGGAAGTGAATTACGATTGGGATAACATTCCAGTTCACCCAACCCCTCAATCTGAACCTGCCAGTAAGATGCAAACAGTCGGGCACTGGGGATATAAATCTCCATCCCATCCTTTAAGAATCGGGCATCGTTCCTGCCCGCCATCAACACCCCTTTCGGGCTCCAGGAAAATTTATACCCCAGGGGGTTGTCATTCGCCTCTGGTGCTGGCAATCCACCACAGGAAGAAACAAAACTTACCACCCTTCCATTTTGCGACCTTACCCTTTCAATAATCGCCATTGCTGACATATGGTCAATACCGGGGTCAAGTCCAATTTCATTGAGCAGGATGACCCCCGCGGTCCTTGCCGGTTTATCCAGTGCCCGCATCGCATCGCTTACATAGGAGGTGGTTACCAGATGTCTTTTCAGTTCCAGACAGTGCCGGGCAACTGTTACATGATAGGTATAAGGCAATAAACTGACCACAACATCCGCTTCAGCAACCAGTTGATGCAACTTCTTCTCATCATCAATCAGTAATTCCACCGCCCTACCACGGGGGTTTCCGGCAATCAGCTCTTCAGCCTTGCGCACCGTCCTGGTGGCAATTATTGTTTCCAACTCAGGCAAATTTAAGAGATAACGCACCATCGGTTTTGATACCAGTCCCGCACCTAAAAGCAAAACCTTTTTACTGGACATATCAACTCCTTTCTTTAATAAACTTTGCGATATACTCGTATTCTGGGGTTAACTTACCCTGGTGAAGAATGAGCGCCCGACGCAGAGGTCCTGGTAGTTCTAAATCATCAATGTGACGCTGAAAATCGGTCCGGGCGAAAACTGGAATAAAAGGCATTAACGCCCTGCCAAACTCCTCCGAGGAGTCTTTTGCCAGTTCGCAGGGCAGATTGTCCACCGCCATTATCACCACGCCTCGCCCCTGGATGCCGTCAATTGCCTGCTCGGTCAGCGGGTCGTAGACAAAAAATGGCGCACCAGGATTCGTTGCCTTAACCGTTGCCTCAACCGAACCTTCAATATCGCAGGAAATATCACCGATAATTATCAATTTAGGTGGATTTCGGCTGAACGCATTTTTTAGATAACTTTTTGTTACCAGGCGGGGATAACGGCTGTCCCAGTAAATACAATTCACCAGCACCGAGAGAAATGGCAAATAGCGTTCAAATTTAGATTTATATAATTCCGGGTGGGTGAAGTATTCCTGGAGGTCGAATCTGTGCCCCGGGTCTTTTGGTTCAACCGTATCTTCTTCCTTAAAAACCACCGAGTAAATACGGTCTTTTTTGCCCTCCTTAATTACCTGCGGTAAATCCCCTGGTTTGACCTCTACTGCGTTCAGCGCCTGGATTATCTCGCCTGCACCCCGCGCGACATTGCCATAACCGGTTACCCCGATAATTAGTGGTGTCAGTTCCCCGGGCAGTCCGGATGTCCGGACCTTTTCACCAATTCGGGCGATTGCTGTCCGGGCAACCTCAACCCTGCCATACTCGTGTGCCAGTTTAACCTCTGCAAAAGGGGTGTCCCAGCCCAGAACCCTCAACCGCTGCCCAAGGCCGGCAAGGGTGTCAATCATTCCGGCAATACCGGCAAACCTGCCAAAGAATATTAACCGGCGTCCCCCCTCATCGGTAATCCGCTCATAGTCAATAAGTGAGCACCTTAATTCCATCATCCTCTTCAGCATTCCCATATTGTGCGGCTGCCCCTTTATTACATGGGCAAAGAATACATAGGTTCTTTCCGGCTGAAAAACCCCCGCTGGTATCTCCTTTATCCCCAATATCACCGGACAGTCGTTGATATCCTCGCGCACCTCAGCCCCGGCAGATAGAAAATCGCTGTCCGGAAACGCCCTTATCGGAGAACTCTGGACGACAAACCTTACCCCTTGCTCAACTTGCAACTTCTTTACCTGCTCCGGTGTCAATGGGGTGCGCCGCTCCCAGATGTTTTTATCTTCCCGTCTGATACCGATAATATTTTCCTTCATAATGGCAATTAATTATCCTAATTAATAAACCGCAAAAGTCAATTTTCGTTAACAACCGCATTGACAACACCATCCGGCTGTTTTACTCTTAACCATGTCGCTCCTTCCCCAATCAATCAATCCGGGAATGCGTTATGCCGCACTGCGAACATTAATTGCGTTCGCAACTGGTATCGCTTTAAGCGGTATATCAGGGCTGCCCTGGTGGACCGCTCTTATCGCAATTGGCGTCGCTTTAATCCTCGTTCACCACTCGCGCGGACTGTCGCTTTATCTTATTGTCGCCGGACTCGCCTTTCTCTATACCCTGGTTAGTAAACCACCGGGTCCGGACCCTAATGTTTACCAGGCAAAGCGATTCCAGGGCATTGTTATCCAGGAGCCACTTTCTGGCAATCGCTTAACTGTCAGCCTGCTCCCCCCACTTTTCGGTAAGGTCAGGATATTTCTTAAAGATTCAGCCCCGGACCTGCGTTATGGTGATTTAATATCGGTTCAAAGCAAAATAAAACCGTTCTCTTTTCCCCGTAATCCGGGCTTACCTGATTATAATCAAATCTTATTGTCCCGGGGCTTTGTCGGTACCACCAGTGTAAAATCCGGCGCAATTCGGTTAATTCGCCGTAACCGGGGCAACATTCTCATCACCCGGGTGGTTATGCCCGCCCGGCGTTATCTCTATCGCACAATTAAGACACTCCTGCCCCCGGTTGAATCTGCCCTGCTTCTTGGCATCTTATTAGGAGACAAAACCGGTCTTCCTCCCGAAGTCCTTAACGCCTTTACTGAAGCGGGTGTATTGCATCTAATGGCGGTCTCCGGGCTCCATGTTAGCATTATAATCTTTGCCTTCTCGATTTTGCTTGCGATTTTCCGAATCCGCGGCTGGTGGTATTTTATCCTTCTCACCCTTGCCAGCCTTTTCTATATCCTGCTTGTTGGCTGGCATCCATCAGCGGTGCGCGCCGGAATTATGTCCTGGGCGGTTTTATTGAGTATGCCCATCCAGCGCCGTGCCAATCATATCGCCAGCCTCTGCATCGCCGCGTTAATTATCTTACTTCTTGACCCGAAAACACTTTTTCAAACCGGTTTCCGGCTTTCCTTTGCTGCCACCGCCGCCATCATTACGATAGTTCCGAAAATAAACCCCTATCTGAAAGGAATAAAAGTTCCGGGATTTGTTAGAAAGTTAGTTCTGCTACCAGCGGCAGTTTCCCTGGCGGTAACAATCGGCACCGCACCGGTACTTCTATACCACTTCTATCGGTTCCAGCCCGCGACAGTTATCGCCAACCTGCTCGTTGTTCCCTTAACAACAACCGCGCTGCCGCTGGGGATAATAACCGCCATCGCCAATCTGTTCAGCCCGCAATTAGCAAATATTTTTGCGCAAACCCTGAACCTGAATTTAAAAATTTTATTATTTATTGTTGATAACTTCAGTAAATTAAGTTTATTAATGGTAGAACCCGGAAAAATTCCCGTTTTTGCCCTGTTTTACTTTTATTTACTTACCCTCCTTGCCCTCAACCTTAAAAATCAAAAAGTAAAAACCGCTTTTCGTTTATCCGCCATTATCGGACTGGTAATTCTGGTCTGGGTAAATGCCCTCAAAAGACCGCAAACAAAGGTCACCTTTTTTGACCCGGGCAGGGGTGATGCCATTCTCCTTGAAGACACCCTGGGCAGAAAACTTTTAATTGATGCGGGCATTGATGGTGCGGGCGTGCTTGCTGAATACCTGCGCGCTCGTGGTATAAGATACATTGATGCGACGATAATCACCCATCCGGACCGTGACCACTACGGCGGTATGTATGACCTGTCCGAACGGGTTAAAATCGGTCAGATAATCGTTCCGACCCTCATGGGTGATACGGGCTATCAAAAGTTGCTTGACAGAATGGAACTTGCCGGCACAAAGGTCACTGTTGCTGGAGCGGGCTGGGAATTAAAAGGCTTTGGTTACACCGTTCAGTTTGTCAGACCTGACCCGACAACTAAATGGTTCTATGACCGGCGCCTGCTTCCCACCAATCCAGTTTCTCTTGTTACCCTTGTCCGATATGGGAAATTCAAAATGCTCTTTAGCGGAGATTGCGAATACCCGGAAATTACCAGTTTCAGTCAGCGGCCGGTTAAAATCAATTTGTTGAAATCACCCCATCATGGCAGTAAAAAGGGCAACCCGGTTGAGTTACTCGACATCCTCCAGCCCGACTATGTTATTGTAATGGGACGTTTTCCCACGCCCGCTGGTCTGGAAACAATTCTTCCGCAAAAAGGCATTAATTATATCAACACCCGCCGGGATGGCGGAACTGTACTTTCGTTACACAGCAGAAGAGATGGTGTCTGGCCGGTTTTTACTAAAAACTGACCTTAACGCCGCTGCGATGGAATGAACTTCAAACCGAGAGAAACCCGCTCAGAATTGCCGAGAAGACCGTAGGAAAGATAAACCGCATCAATGGTTAAACCCAGACCGGGGATGATGGGGTACTCATAACCGATACCAAGAGAAAAACCGGACCAGATGCCAAGATGAAAACCGGTCTGATAGCCCGCGCGTATATAAACCGCCTGTCCCCTGCTGGTTGCGGTGCTGATATCAACCTTTCCTTCACCACCGAGCGAAAGGTTGGGACCGTAATCCGGATAAACCGAACCATCAGCGGTTAGAAGCAAATAGTGTCGATCCAGCGGTAGTTTAAATGCCACACCCGAACGCAGGTTGACCGGTGGATATTCCCATTCTGAAATAAACCGCCGGGGTGGACCGAAATGGAGTAAACTGGCGCCAATGGTTAGATAACGAACCGGCTGATAAAGTAACCCACCATCAAAAGAGAGCGTCCAGGCAGAAAACGAATCAATTTTACTGTAAACAAATTTGCCCGCACCACCAACCGCAAGATTGGGAAACAGTTGCCATGCCAGACCCGGACCAGCGATTAAGTCATAAAGCCCGAATGTCCCCAGTTCTTCTCCATTTTCGTCTCTTCTGATATCACTGGCGCTTAAAAATCCTAACGCCATCCCCGCAGCCAGCCTTTTCCAGCCCGGCGCGGTCACACCACCGGAAAGATAGGAAACAGCATTAAACATCTGCATCATTGTCAGCCGGGCATCAAACTGCCGGTAAAAGCCAATTCCCGCCGGGTTGTAAAAAAGGGCGCTGGCATCATCGGCAACCGCGGTGAACGCACCACCCATCGCCACCGGTCTTGCTCCCACACCCAGTTTCATAAAGGTAAGACCGGTCAGCCACGGCGTCGAAGCGCTGGCAAAAGCAAGGGTAAGCCAGAAAACCAGACCATACCAGCAGCGCATCACCAATTAATATAATAGCCACCAGCATCCAGCTGGCAACAAAAATACCTGCTGGCGGTTTTCTTTGACAGACAGCCTGTTAGATGGAAATTATATTGTGCCCGCCAAGGCAAAGGTTTTTACCGTGCTTTTTCTTGGCATTGTGGTTGTCTCATTCGCCTCAATTTTGATCCGGCTGACACCGGCACCAAGCATTATCATCGCTACCGGCAGGATGGTGTTTGCCAGCATCTTCCTGACGCCGTTTTTTCTCCTCCAGCCCGCTACCGGCAAAAAGGAACTGAAAAAGGTGAACTGGTTTTTAACCATCCTTGCCGGCGTGTTTCTTGCCCTGCATTTTGCCTTCTGGATTGAGTCATTAAAACACACCACGGTGGTCAGTTCGGTGGTGCTTGTCGCGATGAACCCCATATTTGTCGCCGTCCTTGCCCCGTTTTTCTTGAGGGAGAAAATCACCTGGCGGGGCGTCCTGGCAATCGTTCTCGGCTTGACCGGTGCCCTGTTAATCGCTGGACCGAACCTTGGTTCTACCCGGCTCACCACCGGCAACCTGCTCGCCCTTGCCGGTGCCCTGGCTGCCAGTGGCTATGTCCTGGTGGGAAGAAAACTCCGTCCGGGCTTATCCCTGATTAATTACATCTATCCGGTTTACTCGGTTGCGGGTTTAATTCTTTTGATTATGGCGATGTTATCAGGACAGCGAATTACCGGCTACCCGGCGATAGCATATCTCTTTATCCTTCTCCTTGCCCTTGGTCCACAGATATTAGGACATTCCAGTTTTAACTGGGCGCTTGCCTATCTACCGGCACCGGTTGTTGCGATGTCCATCATGGGTGAGCCGGTCGGCACCACCATCCTCGCCTGGATTATCCTGCATCAGCCACCCGGCACTATGGAAATCGTCGGTGGCATATTAATCGGCGCCGGCATCTACCTTGCTGCCAGCCAGAATATATCTACTTAACTTAATCCTGCGCCCCCCTTTTGCAAGCGTTGCTGTTGATACCGCTGGTCCAGCCGTGCCCGGCGTTCGATAAGGAACCGGTCATCAGCCCGCATTGGTGCTGGCAACAGACCAGGATGGGCATCTTCCGGAACCGGTGGCGGGTTGGCAATCGCCTTTTCTGCCAGTTTCTCCATCTCCCCTCTTGCCTGTGCCACCCATTCCGGTTGCAGTTTTTGAGAAAAACCCTTCGCCATCTCCTTTGCCAGTTGTTTTTCCCGGCTAACCGGTCGGTTGCGCGTGCGCCAGAGAATGTCAAACCACCTCCTCCCCAGCTGGCACAACTCACCACACACACTGGTCCTTGCCACCGCCTCGCCCAGCTGTTTAAGGATATTATAAAGCGCCTCTTCCACATCCTGGTGCAGGAGTTTTAAGATGTAGCCCTCGCGCCGCCTCTTTGCCTTTTCCCCGGGTGTGCGGACAAATTTCGGCTTTGCCGGGGTTATCTCAACCTGGTCCACAGCCCCCTCTTCCACAACCGGCTGGGAGGTGTAACTGTTCAAAAGGTCAACGATGTCATTAAAACTTGCCCGGCAGGCGCGCAGATAATCAGCAATCAGCCCGATTGACGGGTTCTTTATCTTTCCCCTTTCTAACTGGCTGATAAGGCTAGCCGCACCCCTGGTTTTTCTGCCCATCAACCTTGCTATCCGGGCAAGGCTTAACCCCCTTTGCTGACGCAACCGCCTGAGCCTCTGCCCTAAATCCTGAGAAAACACAAAACGAATTGCCCTATTTTTCACCTTACTGGATTATAGTTAAATATATACACCCGTCAAACCGCACTTTATTCTAACAAACAGATTATCAAACGGTTATCCCGTTATTCTAAATTATCCATAGTCGTCCCGGGGATAGCCCCGGGTATAGCCGGGATAATTGACTTACCACCTGTTGTTCCGGTTGAACTGCTGACAACCTCCCAGCCAGCCTTTAAGGCAAACTGCCGGGTTATCCGCAATTTTGTCGTCGATTATGCCCACCAGTTAATATCGAAATCACCTTTGCCAGTTGCCCGGTGCTTTTCCGCGTTCACTGAAATGACGTTTCCATTAGCGCCTGATAAACAGACCGGGGCGTCTCTGAATTCATCAGTAGACGCCCCGGCTATTAAGCCCGCGGTGTTAACCTATTGCACAATCAGGAAACGGGCAACCGCGCTTGCATCCGCAGTCTTTATCTTGAGGAAATAAACACCGCTCGTCAGTTGTTTAGGTCGCCAGAGCAGTCTGCCCGCACCGGCATCAACCGCATAACTCTCCTGCTGGACCACCCGACCGGTCGCATCCACCACCATCAGTTCCAGGTTACCTTTTTGGGCAGCGAAGTAATGGATGTGAGCGCTGTTGCGGAACGGGTTCGGGCTAACAAACAGCGGATTGGTCCGGGATGCGACAACCGGCGCCGGCTTCTCCGTCACAGCCACCGGATTGGCATCGTACCAGGACTGGCAACTATCACTTGCCTGCCAGTAGCCGTTCACCGAAGTGGCGCCCACGATACCAATCGCCACTCGCCAGGTGCTACCAACCGGCAGGTCACAGGGTCCAGCAGACACAAACACCGACCAGTCGTATGCCCGATTGGAGTTGCGCTGAACAATTGAGCCGTTAAGAATCCGGAACTTCTGGCCATCAGTTACGCAGGAGTCAGGATAAACATAGATGGCATGGTCAAGCGCGCCGATATTGGCATACCGAGTCGGCTCAAGCAAAACCAGCCCGGCGGTCGGATTTTCACTGCTGGACTGCCGTATCAGCACCGAGCGCCGCACCGTATCCGAAACAACAATGTTGGTTGTTGACGAAGAGCCGACATCAAAATCAGCAACAATACCAGCATAAAGACCATTAATCGGCTGGGTGCCGTTGTTGGTAAAGTCTAAGCGGAGAATCGCCCAGTCGCTATAGCCCGGGTCACTATTCATATACCAGCGCTGCTCTACCCTTAATCCCCTGGGGGTTGAATGTCCGGCATCGGTCATTGTGCCCAGCCACATCTCATCTGCTGGATAGGGCAGTGCCACCGGTCGCAAACTATCCGGTGTGCGCCAGTCGTGATTTGTCCCGGAATTTGCTGGTTGAGAATAGAAGTGGTCAACAAGGTAGGTTGGCGAATTGCCCGCCATAATTGAGCCAAAGAACAAACACGAGGCAGCGTTCTTCGGCACCCGGAACCCCTGTCCTAAATCAACCGGCGGCTCTTCCGACCTTGACCCCTTGAGCAGAGCACCTTCGCCTGTCTCACCGGTCCCTTTATCCAGATAGACGGGTGGTTCATCATAACCGATTGAACCGATCGCGCACACCGAAAGGAGCACCGCCCCGGTGTCGATGTCAACCACGAACTGTCCGGGTTGTGGTGGCTGACCGACCTGCAGGACAAATGAATAGGTCCATTCATGCTGGTAGTTTTCGGAGTAAACCTTGAGCGTGCATCTAACCGTTGTCCCGGGTGCGATTCCAGAACCAGCCTGAGCAACAAACGGGTCAGAGCGGTTATTTCTTAAAGAATCCTGCAGGATATTGCCATAAGTCGCAGTGGAATCAGTAATTACAAATAAAGGATTCGTTGACCTCAGTTTTGCGGTAACATTCTGGGCTTGGGCGTTGCCGTTGTTGCGTAAAGTGACGATGATTTTGCCGGTTTCACCCGGGTCAAATCTACCGTTGTTGTTTCCACCGGGTGGTGAGTCGATCACCATATTGGACACATAAACAACGTTGGGCTGGGGTGCACCACCGCCACCGACCGGTCTGGTGGTGGTGAAGGGCAGAATCGGTGTATGTTGAACACCGGGTGTGGAATGCTCCGCATGTCCTTCGCTGACCGTAATCATTAGATAACCCGGTGTGCCGGCATTTGTCGCCAGAGTCGCGGTTCCGCTCGCATCGGTGCGCTCCGCCACATAAACATCTGGCTCCTTCCAGGCGCACACCAGCGCACCTTCTACCGGTCTCGTGCCGACCCGGACGGTAACATTCAGATTATAAGGACCAAGTGGAATTGAATCCGGCAGGGTTACCGTTGGTGTCTGGGGCATACCGCCTGCCCAGACCGGCATCGCCGGGTCACCCAGCATTACATACATCCAGATGTTATAGGGGTAAGGGCTACCGGGCCAGTATTTTGCCACATAGGCATCAACGCCATAAGCCTTGATATCACCCAGCAGATATGGTGTTGGACCGTAGTTACGCACACCCGGAACGGTAATTGTCCAGGTGTCACAGGTTGCCCGCACCAGGGTTGAGCAGATACCATGATTGGGCAATGTGTAGGATGCCTGGGTTGCTCCAAGACTGGCAGCAGCGCCACCCGGATACTTCCGCATCCACGCCTCAGAGAGACATTCGGTTTGATAGATATCACCGTTATTACAGGCGATATTATAAACCACCGGCGTCATATCACCGTTATTCAGGGCATAAATATGAGAATTGTACCAGGAACCATCTCTTCCCCACTCCCACCACTCGGTATAATCACCATGACCACGATAGGCAACAATTCCTCGCCCTTCGTTAAGCGCATTGGTTACCGTGGTATTGCCGGTATAGTAGCCCATTATCGTCTCCACCTGAGCCGGATTCCAGAACGGCTTGGGCATAAAATAAATCCCGCGCACACAACCAGAATACTTGCCCGGATAATTCTCGGAATGTGCTGGCATTGTCAAACGGTCAAGCCAGTCATTTGTGTCCGGCGGATCCTGCTGATACTTGAGAATCTTTTTAATCTGATTGTTCAGGTCTGAAGGTGAACTGGGTGAAAGCCGGGCAATTACCACCTCCGGATAGTTATCACCACCGGGCCAGGGCTGGATGTCCGAATACCAGAAATCCGACCTGCCGACACCAGAATACGAGCCCATTGGAATCTCACCGTATTCACCCACCAGGAGAACGAAATGGAGCAGTGCCGGGGTGTTACGATTGTATTCTGCCCGGATTGAGTCCTTGATTTCCTGCGCGGTAAAACTCGCCCTGGTAATCTTGCGCACCTCATAACCCCGCTGATGAACCCAGCCCAGAAGCGAGTCGTTGAGATAGGTGCAGGTGTCATACTTTTGATTGCAGAAAACTAAATAACGAACACCCGGCGTATAGTCGGTTAAAACCTTAACCGGTAACTGGGCAAAGTTATCAACATAGTTAGCATAAAGCGAGATGAAGGCATCACCAATCACATTCGGATAAGCACCACCCGAATACCTGACCCGCACCCGTATCCTGCTTGCCACCTCAATTTCACCCTTTGCCGGATTTACCTGCACCGGATAAACCTGGATATTGGCAACATGCAGGTCACGCCAGACACCGGTGTTAATCAGCGCCACATCCTGACCCGGGAACAAAACATCCTGCCGGTAAAAACTATGGTCAATAACAAAAGGACCGGGCTGTTGACCATCTAACAGCGGCGGCTGCAAGGGATACACCTTGCCCACGGCGAAGGTTCTGGTCTCTTTTTCCAGAACCTCAAAACTCAGCCGGGCACCACTAGGAATCGCCAGAAGCACCGAAGCCTTGGGCACCTGCGGTTTACCCTCTTCCAGCACCGCCATTACATCACCGGGCAGGTTCAGAATGGCGTACTCCTCACCATCAACCACAGTTCGGGTCACCTCAATACCCGGGACCGTGACCTCAAATGTTGTTCCGCTTGCACTCTGCTCCAGGATTTTCACCTGGACAGCGCCGGTTGTGCCACTGAGCGTTAGCCACTCACCGCTGCTTAACGCAAAAGCGAGCACAACCCCGAGCGTAATCAAGACACGCTTCGTCATTACAGACCTCCTTTTATTTGGGGACATTGTAGATTTTGGGGAACACATTATATTTTAAGTATAGATCTCTTTGTTTGTCTGTCAAATGGAAATGTTACGGAACTAAAATAACCTTTTTAACGATTGCCTTATTATCCCCGGGAGCGGCTGATACTTTAATAAAATAAACACCGGGGTTGAGCGTTACACCGTTTTCATCCCTGCCATCCCAGAAAAACACATTCTTTTCCTGTCCGCTCGGATATAGCCTCCTTACCGCTCTGCCGTTAACCTGATAAACCGTCACCAGCGGGTTTATAGTTCGCTCTGAGATAGCAAGGACGATTTTCGTTCGGGTGCGAAACGGGTTGGGGTAAACCCCGACCATCTGAGGAGTTGCTCCTCTAATTTCTTCCGGTGTCCCGGTTAACTGTCCTGCTTCAATCCACAGACTGCGCTCGGGCTCCAGTGGAGCAGCGGTGCGCGGGTAACGCCCATCCCAGAGATATGTCAAACCCGAACTGCCATCCTGATTTTGCAGACCAATGGTAACCGAACTCAGGTCATTCGCAGTTTTAAAACTTATGACTATCGGATTATCACCGGTGGGGGTGGATACTGTGGTATCAAATATCTGCACCTGCACCTTTTCCCATCTGTCTGGCATCCCGAAGTAAGATATGGAATCAAACTCAACAATAAACCGATGCCCGATGGTATCATAATAATACCAGATGGCCCCATAACGACTTGGCGCCAAGTCATCCCAGAGAAAGGCAACGATATTAGGTGGCGCGCGGTGATAAGGCAGTTCCACATTGACAAAATCACAGCGACTGGTTGTATCCGCTGCCACCCACCCGTTAGAGCAAATTGATATATGCCGATAAGGCACGCCGTAGTAAACCCAGTTCCCGAATGCTAACGGCAATTCAATGCTCTGGGTCTCGTCGTCGCCGCTCGTCAACCTTGTTCCAACACCACGTAACTCATACCAGTTATAGTCTGGCAATTGGTCATAACAGGAATCGGTCCAGTCGTAAATTTGATATCCGTACAGATCTGGACCTACCGGCAGATTGGTAGAATCGCCCACAATTATTGGCACCAGAATGGTGTCCTGACAACCCGGGCCACTGATAATCAATTTACAGTAGATAGGCACCTCCACCGGTGCGTAACTGGACGCCCGGATCCGAAAACGGTCAATAACACTGGCGGTGGTTTCACCAGCCCCAGCCGGAGCGAATGTCCCATCGGCATCCAGCACCTCTAAAAACTGTGACAGACTGATAAGCCGACCGTTCGTGGCACCGGCCGCCGCACCGGCATTACGCAGCACCAGTATCAAATCCACGGTTTCACCGCGGTCAATCTTGCTGTTGGCGATACCGGCGCTATCAATTACCTGGAATGTTTTGTAAACTAAAGACGGCCCATCCAGGGTAAAAAGTGAAATGTCATCGGCGAAGACCTTCGCCGCCGGATAAACCCCTCAACAATTATCCAGAACAAATCCGAAAAGTCCGACCCTTATTGCTTTAACCAGTTCGGGATTAACTCCGGGTAAACTTTCCAACTCTTCTCTGAGATTAAACCGGTAATTGTGCCAGTGGAGCGAATCCGGGGACCGGATTAGATGTAATGTCGGACTATTTTGCCAGTTACACCCTCTGGTGGCGGAATAGATTCTTGTTTCACCTAAAACCGAATCCTCAAAATTCAGATACTCAAGAAAAATCGCGCCCGCAGCAAACAAGCTATCGCTTTCACTCTTAGCGGTCAAACGGCAATCAACCGAAAATACCAGGTCCAGCCCGGGCAATTCCACCCGCTGATAGAGCTTCATCCCCTGATGAAGCATCTTATGAATCATTACCTCAAAATCCCGGTCAGGTGAAAAACTATGTTGCCAGCGTAACCGACAGTTGCCCGTATCAGGGAAAAGCCCCCAGCGGACAACCTGCCAGCCGGAGTCGGGAGGTAGTTCAAAATCACCGTTATAAATCAACTCCCGTGCCCTGATGGATAGAAAAGGAATTGCTACAAAGAAAAGCGTTTTTAAGAATCGGTTCAAGTCAACGCCCCTGCCCCCTGGCAATCAGTAAAGCGGCTGGTTAAGTTTTACCTCGTAAGTCTTGGTAAAATATTCAACTTTAACCCGGTCCTGTTCAACATCAATAATCCTTCTCCCCTCGATCTGGTCGCCCTTCTTCACTCGCCGTTCGCCAACCAGTGCCACCCGCTCTCCACTCGGCTCCGGTAGAATTGCCTTTAGCACCGGCACACTGCTTCTTTTTGATGAGTAACCGCCGCGACCACTCCGGCTCGTAACAACCCGACCACTCCGGCCCTCCCTCCGTGACCTGGTCATCCTTTCTCTGCGCCGTGCCAGCCGTTCTTCCCGTGCCAACTGCCGGCGGCTCTTTCTCTCCTTCCGCCCGCTCACCTTAACCCGGGAACCCCGTGCTTCAGTTGCTTCACTTTCTGTTCGAACTACCTTCGTCTGTTTACTTTTTGTAGGTGCAGTGGCACCCTTATCTTTCTTCCCTCCGGAAGCCACCACAACAACAATTATGATTACCAGTATCGCTACCACTGCCAGAATTACATATTGAAACGCACCAGTTTTTTGTGTCCCACGCCGGGGGCTACGTAAACGAGGTGAACCTGACCTATCAGATGACATCATAAAATACTCCTTCTGGAATTAATTGAATCATCCGAATTAAATCCACAAAAATGCCCGCTGACTTCACAATAAAACATTACCAGAAAACCTCCCCCGTTGTCAAGTTAAAAATATGCTCGCATTTCACAGGAAATTGCGTGCTCGGCTGGCTGGTCAGGACGGTCGCTATATGTATATCGTCCCAGTATGCTGACTATCTCATTAAATAAATACTCAATTTCTCCCAGCGCCTGTGGTGTAAAACCGGGAGGGCGAGTTAACATTACATCCCAGGGCAAACGCGCCACCGATGCCCAGCGGTAGGTAAATCCAGCCTGGGTGCGCACCTTTGCCTTCTGCAAGAGTGTGTGGGTTCTTCTCACCGATACTTCAACGGCATCCAATCTGAATTTACCCAGTTCCGGGTACGCGAGCGGTTCGGCGATCATCTTGGTTTCGTAAGCAATGCCAGTCTCCAGACGCAACTTTATCCCGATAATCGGCTCTACCGAAAAACGCCAGCCCCGCTCTTCGTATTCAAGCAACCCCGAAGTCCGGCGACGGAACATATCCAATCTTTCCATCCTCGCTAGGATATCCACTCCGCAAAAGGTGTTATTGCTCGACATCTCCGTAAACCACTGGTAATGTTCTATCATCTTTCCAGTTATTCGCATCGTCCGGTCGTAACTTCTATCACCGGAAAAACCTATTTTGGGTGTTAATGCCGGTTCCCAGGAATGGAAATCTATTCGGATATCCAGCCGTCCTTGTTCACTTAAATCGCCACTATCAGCCCGATTTAAATTTTCACTCAGAATAAGAGAAAGAGTTGCTGGCTTAAACCTGGTTACCTCGGCAGTAATATTACCGGTTAATTCCCGGGCAGTGGTAAATCTGCCCAAAGATACCAGCACCCGTTCGTAATCCCCCTTTGAATCATAAATGTAATTTCCGGTTACCGTATCCCGAATGTAATTTCCTTTCCCCGGTCCCACATAACGGAACTGTTCGTCTTTTAATTGTACCCGACGATAAGATTGATTAATATCACCTGCCAATCTGACTCCCGGAAAAGGCAACCACCAGGTATTTACCCCCCCAAAAAATCTGTTCCATCCTTTCTCCAGCGAATCATAAAAATCCACACTTTGATACCCTCCAAGGCCATCTAATCGAAAAACCTCACCAAGCCGCCAGTTACAATCCAATTTCAACTGCTTGCTTACCACCTCCTTTTGCCAGGTGGCGACAATTGAATCCTTGTTTTCATAACCGGTTAATTGAACTTCAGCATCAGCAGAAAATGTTGCGAACGGCTTAATACTCATCCCGGTAGTTAATATCCGGGTCCGGCCTTGGTCATCCTCCTCTGTTTTCCAGCCCAATTGTGGGTAACACCAAGCAAGTTGCGGGGTTAATGTTAACCCCAAACGGTAAAAATCACTCACTTTAAAACCATCAATAGTAAAAAAGAAAATCCTGCCTTTGCCCCCCCAGCGCGAAAGTGTCCGGGAATCAAACCGTTGCAAGCGCCCTAACTCGCCTCGCAATTCTAACCACTCCCAGGGGGATGTCTGGAATATAACTTCATCGCTTCTTTTCCGCTCACTTTCCTTCGTTCCTGCCCAGCGATAACTGAAATCCGCCTCCGGCACCGTTCCCGGAAAAACAAACCCGGCTTCCCGGATCTGATGTCTATATTCGATAGAAAAAGCGGTGTCCCCCCAGTCGATATTGAAATTCAAACCACCCGCATCGATGTTAGCACCATCCGGGGCAAAAAGATTAAGCGAACGGCGACCAAAAATGCCTGCGATATCCCCATTAATTCTACTGTAGGTAAACCCGACCCTGCCGTAAACAAACTCATTCCGTTTGGGGAGCACAACCCGAATACTATCCACATAACTGCCAGCATTTGCTCCCACATATCTAAACGCCCCAAGAGAATCGTCATAATCGTAACTGCCCAGAGATTCCCCCTTAAAGGTAAATTCAACCCGGTAATCGCCCTTTCCTTCACCCACAAATTGGTAATATCCATTGGTGAGAAGGTATTCACCTCGCCCGAGGCCAACAAACTTGCCTCCCGGTAACCATGCTCCTGCCGTATCCTTTCCCAGTGAACCAAGCATCTGTTTTTGTTCAGGGGTTAAATCCAGAAAGATGTTTTTTTCGGGATTATCACCTTCTCGAAAAATCATTCCGTCAAAGCGAAATCCGCCGGGGGTTAAACCAAACCCGGCGGTAAAAGCCGAGCGCTGATAAATCTCCGTAATGAGCTGAAACTGCGCTTCAATTCGCGAGTTACGGCTAATTATATGGCGATTGGTAAAAACCAGTTCACCGGTAGAGTAATCGATCGTATAATCAGCATCCCATCCTCGAACAAGTCTTTTACCATCTAAATAAATCTCCTCGCTACCAGGGACAATTCCGGTTGTTTTCCCTTCCGGGAGCAACAGATAAGGCCCCTGAACACCATCAATCCCGACAATAGTTATGCGTCCATAATCCCCCCGCGGTTGCACATAACCACCGGTTAAGGAAAGTAAATTCCATTTTGCAGTAAGTGATGCGCCAACCGCCTGGCGTTTAAGCACACCAAAAGAACCAGCAGAACCTGATAGCACTACATCTCCAAAGGAACCCTGCCATTGTTTGCCGCTCAGCTTAATCGTGATTTTATCCAGCTCTTGAAGTTCCAATGTGGTTCCTTCCGGAGAAATGGGAGAATTTCGGTCTGACAATGCCGCATCAACTGTGATATCCTCAATTTTTCCAGATAGAACAACGTGTGTTGCCTGATCTATCCCTATTCCCCCAATTGTTCCAACGGAAACACCCAGTGTCTTCCCTCCCGAAATGTTCCACTCATCTGATGGTTCAGCCACGCCGGCATCAACTTTTACTACTTTAATCAGCGTATCAGTAGTTTCCGCAGTTATAGTTTTGACAACATCTCCCGTTCTTTTCTCCTTAGGACGGGGAAAAAGCAAATACCGGTACACTACTCGCACTATTCTCCATCTGGGTAACTTTAAAAATAGAACGACCGTTCCAGAGTTCAAATCGATGATATATTTCTCTCGTTCGATTAAAACGCCATCAATAAATAACGAGTCACTTTCCATAATCATCAAAGGAGAGAATTTTTGTCGGTCAAAATCCTGATTCAAAGAATAGACAAAGTTTGTTCCATCCGTAATAATAACCGTCTCCGACCGTTCCCCTAACAGCAAAGCAAGTGGAGTAAGAAGTGCAACGATCTTTACTCCCAGCATTTACCGATCGGGAATCGCATAAAAGGCGACTCTTATCCCATTATCGAGAACAGCAATCCGGTTTTCAACAACTGCCAATCCAGTGGGGTTTCTTACATCACTGGATAACTTATACCCCTTAATATTGCTGTCCTGCAGGCTCCAAATTACCGGTTCACCCCTTCGCATAAGCAATGTCTGACCCTGTCTACCAGCAACTAACAGGTTAATCCCGATCGGGATTTTTATCCGATCAAGCACAATTCCAGCCCGATTTACCTTAAATAGATAAGCTGAACCAACCAGTATACCAAAAGTTCCATCAGGAAAGGCGGCAATGGCCCCGGGCTGGATTATATTGTCTCCCCGGTCAAGAAAAACCCTGCTTTCTCCGAAAAACCTCTTTAACCAAACTACCTGTCTTTCTTTATCACTGACCAGCATCTCACCGGGAGCATAAACAACCAATCCAGTTACCCGAATATTGTTCAACCAGACCTCCATTGTCCACTTATTCTTTGCCAAGCGATAGAGCTCCCTGTCGTTGTAAACATAGATATAATCTCGGTCCGCAGCAATACCCAAGGGGGGCGTTACTCTTGTAGTTAGCGGGATGGTATCGACCCTTCGTCTTTCCCAGTCTAACGCCAGAATTCTTGTTCCCGAAGAAGACAAAAGCAATGTTCTACCTCCATCACCACAGATCGCTGTTATCTCCTCGTTTGCAACCCAATCCCCAGTCAATTCCAGTTCTAAAAAATCAATTTTCCCCGTGGCAACCCTACCTGTTGCCCGACATCCTGTAATAAGCACTTCAGCGAAACCGACAATCACCATTATTACTATCTTCTGCATAATCAATTTTCTGTTTATCAATCTTGATGTCAAATTAGCGCTCGATAGGAGATAATGTTCCCTCATTATAAGAACACCACCGGGATTGTTTAAACAATACCGACTTTATCAATGTCCCGCACAAGTATAATTTGCCAAACGCCCTCAAAAGATTATTATTAACAAGATGTGGTTCTGGATTTCTTTTATATGTTTCTTTTTCGTTCTTGCGAGCGCCATCTATTTACTTTTTCGAGAAAGGGCGGCTCGTGTGCGGGAACGCATCCTGTTTGAACAAACACTTATCCGATTGGAGAACAGTCTTGCTGCGCATTATCGTCCACTTTTGAATCATTTCTTGCGCCAATTTGGAATACTCTACCTAGATGGACTCCCCAATACTACAGACAAACAACTGGAGCGACTCTTTGTTGCTGGGTTAAAAGCAGCCGAAAAAGGATTATGGGAAAAAGCCCTGACGAACTGGAAAGAAGCTAAAGGAAAGTCAAGCGGAAGAAAACTGGTTACATTACAACTCTTATGTGGACAGTGTTACATGTTGCTTAAAAATAACGAGGCTGCACAAAAAGAATTCGATTCGGCTACCAGTCTAGCCCGTAGAATCGGTGCATTAAATGCAGAAGCGGTGGGCTGTTTCTTCAGCGCCCTACTCGCTAAAGAAACGGGGCACTTGAACAAAGCCGAAAGGCTGCTAAGAGAAACGGTGCGTATTGCCCATGTCATCAGTAACAACGACCTTGCCGGAAAAGCCTTGACTAAACTTGCCGAGACGCTTGCTTTGAGCTCCAAGATTGATGAAGCGCTGATCCAGCATCGTGCCGCGCTACGAATATTTGAGAATGTTGGAGACCACCGGGGTGCTATTACCCAGTATATCGCAATAGGTGACCTGCTCTTTCAAAAAGGTGAATTTGACCAGGCTCGTGCTGCTTATGAAGATGGTCTTCACTTATCCCGGGAGTTCCGGAACCGCTGGGGAGAAGCCGAGCATTTGACTGCTATAGGGAGAATCCACCGAGAACAACGTGATTATAAACGTGCTCTTGATGTGCTGGAACGTGCGTTAGGCATTTACCGCGACCTAAACTATCTGCGGGGACAGGCACGTGTGTTATATGAACTCGGACTACTCCACGAACGAACCGATTCAATTGATATTGCCCGTGAATTCTTCGAACAAGCACTATCATTTGCCCGACGGGCAAACGATAAAAAACTAATTGCCCGTAATCTTGTAGGGTTGGCATTTAATTGTATTCTGCACAACAATTATTCAAGTGCCCATGACCTACTGAATGAAGCGATAGCTATTGACCGTGCCCACAATACTCAAAAAGAACTTGCCAGCGATATGATTCTCCTCGGGCATCTGTACAATTTGGAGGGTAAAGCATCGGAAAGCATTTCAATCTTAGAAGAGGCATTGGCAATCAGCCAGCGCAATTTTGATTATCGGCACGAAGCCAAGGCTATGTTAGAACTAATCGTTGCTTACCGTTCCCGTAACGAAACCAAAAAGGCTAAAATTCTGCTGGAACAATTATGGAAACTGGTTCCCCGCAGCAAAGACGACAAAATAGTTGCAGAGGCGTATTTTCTCCGGGGATTACTTAAAATGGATGAAAAGGATTGGGTGGGAGGATTATCGGATTTAAAAAAAGCGTTAACCTTGCACAGACAATTCGGAATACGGCACGCTATCATCGAAGACCTTTATTACATTGCCTTAACACTTTGTGAGCAAAAACAGTACCAATCGGCATATCAACAATTACAAGAAGCATTACCCCTCGTTAAAGGCTCACCGGGCATTCTTCAGGAAGCACGAATTTACCTTGCCCTAGGAGAAATTCAACTACGCTTGGGCAATCCAGAAGAAGCCCAGAAGAGCATCAAGCAAGCATCAGAAATTTTTCATAACGCCGGCGACTTGTCAAAAGAAGCCCTTTGCTTCGTAAAGCTGGGTGAGATTTTGCTTGAACGCTCACCAGAAGAAGCACATTATTATTGGGAACAGGCGTTGAGCATCTCCCAGAAATTAGATGATAAAGAAAAAATTTTAGCCATCCAAAACCAGATTCATAAAATTTTAAAGATGAAAAATTCCCCCTTCCCACTTATTGACAAAAATCCAAAATCCACTAAAATTCTTTCGGGCGATTAGCTCAGCTGGTTAGAGCGCTGGTCTCACATACCAGAGGTCACCCGTTCAACTCGGGTATCGCCCATTTTATTTTTATATTATTACGGCTTTGCTGTCGGTCGTTATTTGTGTTTTTTTGCTTCTTTCTGGGCAAGCCGGATAACCTCCCGCACATGGTATTCGCTCACACCGTATTTCTGGGCTATTGCGCTTAGAGAAACGCCACTTTTATGCATTTTCACCATTGCCTCACGCTGAGCCTTGGAGATGGTCCGATGCCAAGCAACCACTCGTCTACCCGGTTTAATTTTCATCCGGGGCACAAGCTGACGAATCCGCTCACGCGATACTCCCACGGCTCGAGCAAGTTCCGCTTGAGTCATACTGGCAACTTTCTTGCCCAGTTTTTCTATCTTCTGGATAGCGGTTAATCCCATCACTCGCTCCTTTTTTTTGCTTTTCATAACCTTCCCCTCTCTTTTTGATGTATTTTAATTTTTAATCAAACTCCTTACCTTTCTTGTTATTACTGGTAATTGCTCAGGATTTATATTCCAGTTCCCGGATATCATAGAGTAACTTATAGCAACATGACCTTATTAACCCAGCTCTCGCTGTTAACGTTAACCTGGAGTCTAATAAAATAAACACCAGCCGGTAGGGTTCTACCGTTCCTGTCCAATCCGCGCCAGAAAAATACATTACTCCCGGGAGATATCCGAGATTCCCCGAAACTGAAGCATTCTTCTCCTCGAATGTTGTAAATGCTCAATCGACCGTTGATAGCTTTGTCGGATTGCAAATTAATAAAAACATCACGTCTTGACCTAATGGTGCGGGTATTAATTCTAAACCCCTTGCCGACTAAAGCGTCGTTTTCCGTGATGCTACCAACTCCTTCAACGAATTCCGCGTCATCACAATAAACTACCCCACCGGCAGGTCCCCCGGTAAAACCGTAAATCCGTAACATACATTTAGCATACACAGTACTATCCGGAGCTGTGTCCGTCTTCACAAGGTGCTGCCAGGTGTGAATACTGGAATCGGTATAAGCCACAGTTGTGCTCCTGATGGCGCTCGAATCTCCCCGGCACCAGGTAATAACCACCCCTCCACGAGCATTAACATCGTCATCAAAAAACCAGGCGCTAAAAGTGTAAACACGCCCCGGAGTAACTGGAACAAACTGTCTAACTCCATAGTTATTACCTGTTCCGGTAACCAAACGGGTAATCCGGCACGCGTAAGGCGAAGAATGTATTGTATCGGCACTCTGCTCAATTCTTGCTTTACTGCTGTCTTCAACAATCCAGCCTGCAGGTTGCGTGGAAGAATCCCACAAGGAAAACTCACCGTTCTCCAGTAAATTGGCCTGTAAAGGGGCAGTTGTCAAACCGCAGAGAACTATCGCACAAAAGAAATGATTACGCATCGTTTAATTCCCCGGGTTTATTTCTGTTATCTGGACACGCGTGAACAATTGACGATGACCTTTCTTCCGGCGGTAATTTTCTCGGCGGATGAATTTAAAAACGGTCACCTTTTTGCCCCGGGGATGGTCAATGACAGTTCCCGCTACATAGGCATTGGGAACCACCGGTTTACCGACGACCGCGGTATCATTTGTTTTCACCATCAGTACGTCGTTAAATTTCACCTGATCACCCGGTGCATTATCTGCGAGACGAGGAACGGTTATCACGTCCCCGACTTTAACCAGATACTGAAAACCTGATATTTTCACCACTGCGTACATTTGTCCTCTCCATTTGAGCTATTTTGGCCTTATTTTTTTCACCATTACTCTGTGATGTCCCCATTGGCACAGCCCGCATCCGTCTCGCGCCTACCAGCACCAGCCCCAACGATGTGAGCATAAACGCTATCGCCAGGGCGGAGGTGATTTTGGCCATAAACGGGGCTGCTCCTCCTCCACCGAAAATAGACTCGCCACCGCCAAAAATCGTGCCGAGCCCTCCTTTTTGGGGCTGCTGAATCAGCACAACTAGTATCAGTAAAACCGCTACCAGCAGATGGAAAAATATCAATACACCATACATTATCTTCTCCTTTTCATTTATATTAGATTAACACGATTCACGTTAAAGTCAAGAGGTTGCACCCCCGGGACGGCGAAAATTAACAATCCTGACAAAGCTATCAAACTCTAAACTTGCCCCTCCTACCAGAACCCCGTCCACCCCCGGAACCCCCATCAATACATCAATATTATCTGGTTTTACACTACCACCGTAGATAATCCGAATCCGTTCTTGCCGAACAAACCTTTTACTCCTTAACCACTGGCGGATATAGCTATGAACCATCTCAATCTGTTCCGGTGTAGCATTTCTACCTGTCCCGATTGCCCAGACCGGTTCGTAGGCGATATCAAACTCTGCATCTAAAGGCACATTATCAAGCCCGCCATTTAACTGTTGTTCTATAACAATATAAGTTTTCTCTGCCGCTCGTTGCTGCCAGGTCTCGCCACAGCAGAATATCGGCCGCAACCCCGCGTTTAGAGCAGAAAGGACTTTCCGATTACATACCTCGTCGTCTTCACCGAACAGGCTACGCCGTTCCGAATGGCCGATAATTACATAACGACAACCCAGTTCCACGAGAAAAACGGGCGAGACTTCACCGGTAAATGCACCGCCCTTCTCCCAGAATACATTTTGTGCCCCGTAACCGATGCCGCTACCCCGAAGTTCATCTGCCACCGCCGGAATTGATGTGTAGGGCGGGAAAACAACAACCTCTCTGTCCTTTACCGTATTTAATCTTGTCCGTAAAGCCCTTACAAAGGTACGCGCCTCTCCCGTGCCCTTATTACATTTCCAGTTACCAGCAATTAGAGTCTTAATGCCGTTCATTCGGAGTCAGTCAAAACTGTCACGCCAGGTAGATTTTTTCCTTCAAGAAATTCCAGTGTCGCCCCGCCACCGGTAGAGATGTGACTGATTTTATCGGCAACGCCTGCGATATGCACAGCTGCCACAGTATCACCGCCCCCCACCACCGTAACCGCTCCCTTAAGCGTTGCGTTGCCAATCGCCTTGGCAATCGCCATCGTCCCCTTTCTGAAGGGCGCTTTTTCAAACATACCTAATGGACCTGCCCAGACAATTGTCTGGGCGCTGGTTATTATTTCCACAAACGCGGCGATTGTTTCCTCCCCGATATCAAACCCTATTGATTCCTCGGTAATCGCATCTATTTTCACAGTTTTCACATCCTCTCCTTCGGGTGTGGTTGCCACCTTAACATCGCCGGGCAGAACAATTTTGGGGTTACCCTTTATTTTTTCTACTTCATCCATTAGATTCGGTTCCCAGATTGATTTCCCGATAGCATACCCGCAAGCCTTGAGAAAGGTAAAAGCCACACCCCCACCGATTAACAACCGGTCAACTTTGGGCAAAAGATTCTTAATAACGCCAGCCTTATCGGATACCTTTGCGCCACCAACTATTACCACAAACGGACGTTTCGGTGACTCAAGCACCCCGCCCAGATACTCCAGCTCTCGTTCCATCAAAAAACCGGCGGCAGGCTGAGCAAAGAACCTCGGCATTCCAAAGGTTGAAGCATGGGCACGATGCGCCGTTCCGAAGGCATCGTTAACATAAAAGTCAACCAGTGACGCCAGTGCCTGAGCAAACGCCGGTTCGTTTTTTTCTTCTCCGGGGTAGAAGCGCAGATTCTCCAGCAATACAACCGAGCCCGGGATGACCCCCCTTAGCAACTGAACGACATCAGCTCCGATGCAATCCGGTGCAAAAATAACCTCCCGACCTAAAAGTTGTTGCAGATGTTTTGCCACTGGTTGTAAACTGAATTTCGGGTCGAGT